>WNFO01005635.1_pt1 | contig 21551 bp, 15 predicted proteins | sample 5400251 | NCBI WGS metagenome assembly WNFO01 (sample SAMN13153354, study PRJNA577476) | soil metagenome | isolation source: 100 cm saprolite under Madrone tree | place: USA:California | collected 2016-06-14
GTTCTATGCGGACGGGAAGGCCAATCCCGGCACCGACCTCACTTTCTTCGATTTTCCGGCGGCACCCGAGCGCCGTGGAACCAACAGCATCTCCCGCACCGGACTGCGCGTCGCCGGCGAGAAAAGTCTCGGTTTCTGGCGAGATCGCCTGAAGCAGGCCGGCGGCCACACCGGCGAGGTCACCGAAGTCGACGGCCGGCTGACGCTGCCGTTTGAAGATGGCGAGGGCCAGCGGCTGGTGCTGGTCGATGACGGCGGCGCCGGTTCGGCCTCGCCGTGGGAGAAGAGCGTCGTGCCGCCCGAACACCAGATCCGGGGCCTTGGTCCGATCGTGCTCACCGTGCACGATCTCGCCCGCACCGAGCAGGTCCTGACCGGTGTGATGAACATGCGCCGCGTGCGCGACTATGCCGCGTACGCCGCGCAGATCCAGGTGTTTGCGATGGGCGAGGGCGGTCCGGCCGCGGAGCTGCACGTGATCGAGAATGCGGATTTGCAGATCGCGCGGCAGGGCGCCGGCGGCGTGCACCACGTCGCGTTTCGCACCCCGGACGAGGCGCAATATCATGCGTGGACGCAGCGGCTGAATGACCTCGGCATCCGCAACTCCGGCGAGATCGACCGGTTTTATTTTCGCAGCCTGTATTTCCGCGAGCCCAACGGCATCCTGTTCGAGATCGCCACCGACGGACCCGGCTTTGCGACCGACGAGCCGATGGAAACGCTCGGCGAAAAACTGGCGCTGCCGCCGTTCCTGGAACCGCGGCGCGCGCAGATCGAAGCAGGATTGAAGCCGATCGGGTAGAATGGTCACAAACAAAGGTCGTCATTCCGGGCTCGCACAAGAGCGCGCCCCGGAATGACGACTTAATGAATCAGCGCGCAGGTCAGCCCCGATAGCGCAGCGCGTCAACCAGCAAGGCGAAGGCCGGCGCCGGCTGTCGGCGGCTCGGGTAGTAGAGGTGGTAGCCCGGAAAAGGCGCGCACCAGTCTGCAAGCACCCGGATCAGCCACCCGTCGGCGAGCTGGGTCTTCACCTGGTCCTCCGGCAGGTACGCGAGGCCAAACCCGGCCAGTACCGCATTCAGCCTCAGGGCGACGTGGTTGAACACCAGCTGCCCTTCCACCCGAACCCGCAAGCCACGCCCGCGTTTCTCGAATTCCCAGGCGTAGATTCCGCCGTAGGTCGGCAAGCGTATATTGATGCAGGTGTGGGCGGTGAGGTCTTGCGGCTTTCCCGGCTTCGGCCGTCGCTCGAAATACTGGGGCGAGCCAGAACTGCCGCCGAACTGGTTCTCGATTCGGCCGGCGAACTCGCAAAGCAGTCCGAGCGCCTGAAGCAAGAGGTCGAGAGTTTTCTGGCGACAGTCCGGGCGGTGTAGCCTCGCTACGCCCGCGAACAGCTCCAGGTGTCGTCGGTCTGAACTGTTATCGATGTCCCCGGTCACTCGGAAGCCGACGGATCCGGACCAGGGGGACGCGCCACGCGTCGCGTATGTCGATCAGCATCCCCTGCAGATGCTTGTAATCTTGTGGTCGAGCAGCCTGTCTTTCTCCCTGACCGCCGCTCGGGCAGCCGAGCGACGAGATCCGGATGCCGCAGACCGCGTGCGTCTCATCCTGACCGATCGCTGCACCGGGAACGTTCGGTAAGTAGGGGATGTTCGGTAAGTACCAGCAGGACCGGATAGAGTGGGTACGGGCACGGGGGTAATGACTGGCGGCGGTATCGCGGGCACTTTGGCCGCGTTGCCGATGCCGCTGGGATCGCTGACCGAGCCGTTTAATCCGCGCGCATTTGCAGGCCCCGGAGGAATGCCGCTGACGCCGGCATCCTGGGCCGGCGCGGGAGAGGCCAGCAGCCCCAGCACCGCCACGCTCATGAATGCCACTCTGCCGATCATCCGTCCGCGAGCGAAGATTGAAACAGGCTGCGCGCGCCTCATAGTTGGTGGTCCCTTGCCGAGTTGTCATATCCACGGGAAAAACTTATCCGCGGGAAGAACTTGCAAGGCGGCGCCAAAGTTCCCGATGGTGCGTCATGCAGGGTGTTTCTCGATTTTGGCCGTTCGATCCGTGCAGGTTTGTTGATTTGGTTCCATCGGATTTTTGCAAGTTCACGCGGCACGGGAGTCATTGGCTGCACGGGTGACGACGTCGCGCAGCCAGGCATGCGCAGGCTGGTTGTCGAGGCGTCGCAGCCAAATCATGGTAGCTTCGATCGGCTTGGGCGAACGCGACAGTCGACGGAACACAAGCTGATGCGATCTTGTCATGTTCCGGGCGACATTGAGCGGAAGCACCGATACCAGGTCGGACGTCGCCAGGATCTGCGCCGCCGACAAGAATGGCGCACGCATCGCTGGTCTTGGGGCAGACTTTGATCGTCCAGGGCCCGTCTCGACAAAATCGGTGCCGAATTGGGCGGACGAGATTTCCAGTTGGGGCAGGCTCGTCAACTTCTCCGTCGAGAATTCCCGTTCTTTCGCTGCCGGATGACCCTTGCGGTGCACAACGACGAATTGGTCCTGCAGCAGCCGCCTGACCGAAAATCGCTCGCCGTCGGCGCCGCACGGACCGATCGCCAAATGCAGTTCGCTTCGATCAAGCAGTTCGGGAACGTTCAACGTGCCGCTCGGCCGAAAATCCAGCGTCACCCCGGGAGCCTCCTTTGCGACCTGCATCGCTACCGGTGCGACCAGAACGATTGCGGCATAATTGTCCACGGCAATGCGGAAGGTCGTCGTCGCCTTTGCCGGCTCGAACTGAACGGGTTCCAGCGACTGTTGCAGCCCGTCGAGCGCAATCCGGATCGGCGTGGCGAGCAGTTCGGCCCGCGGCGTCGGCACCATCCCGGTTGGGCTCCGCACGAACAGTTCGTCTTTCAGCATGTGGCGCAAACGGGTCAGCGCATGGCTCATGGCAGGTTGACTGAGGCCTAATCGCTGCCCCGCCCGCGTGACCGATCGGTCCCTCATGATGGCGTCGAACACCACCAGCAGGTTCAGGTCGATCGCGCCTAATTTGGGGGCTGTCTTGTTCACGCGACCGCAACTCCTTAACGCTCATTCAAATCAAGCATGTGCGGATGAAGAGAATGCATTTTCCGAATGCGAAACTCAACCCTAGATTCCAGCTTGTCTGTTGCAGCAGCGCGCGTTCACGGATGCGCGAGCGGCATTGGACCACGGTCGGGCGGAAGCGACGCTAAGTCCGCTCTAACGATCGGCGGTTAAGGCGACCGGAGCATGGTCTCGCACAGGAGGACGCTATGATTGGAATCGTTCGGCTTGCGCTGCGACGGCCGTATACCTTCATCGTGATGGCCCTGCTGATCCTTATCTTCGGGACCGCTTCCGCCCTGCGGACGCCAACTGACATCTTCCCGAATATCAACATCCCCGTCATCAGCGTGGTTTTCACCTTCACCGGCCTGCCTGCCGACGACATGGCCGGCCGTGTGGTGACGTTTTATGAGCGCTCGTTGCCCAATAGCGTCAACGACATCGAGCACATTGAGTCCCAATCGATCGCCAATTACGGGATCATCAAGATCTTCTTTCAGCCGACCGTGAACATCAACGCCGCATTGGCGCAGGTCAACGGCATGTCACAGACCGTGCTGAAGCAGATGCCGCCGAGCATCACCCCGCCATTGATCCTGAGCTTCAATGCCTCGAGCGTTCCCATTCTGCAGCTCGCGCTTTCGAGCGACAAGCTGTCCGAAACCCAGATCTTCGATGACGCACTGAATTTCATCCGGCCGGCTTTGGCTCCGGTGCCGGGTGCCGCCCTGCCGCTTCCGTTCGGCGGCAAGGTGCGCCAGGTCCAGGCCGATCTCAATCAGCAGGCTTTGCATCAATACGGCGTTTCGGCGAACGACGTCATCAACGCGCTCTCCCTGCAGAACCTGATCACGCCGGTTGGAACCCAGAAGATCGGCACCTACGAATACACCGTCAACCTGAACGACTCGCCGCAAGCGGTCAAAGCCTTCAACGACCTTCCGGTGAAGACCGTCAACGGCACTGTCGTGTACATGCGCGACGTCGCCTACGTGCATAATGGCAGCCCGCCACAGATAAACGCGGTTCATGTCAACGGCGCCAGCGCCGTGCTGCTGACCATCGTGAAGGCGGGCGCAAGTTCGACCCTCGACATCATCAACGGCGTCAAGAGCCTGCTGCCTTCCGTGTCGCAGACGCTTCCCAGCAGCCTGAAGCTGATCGCGGTGGGCGATCAGTCGGTTTTTGTGACCGATGCAGTGTCCAGCGTCATCAAGGAAGGCCTGATCGCGGCAACCCTGACCGGGATGATGATCCTGCTGTTCCTCGGAAGCTGGCGCTCCACGTTCATCATCACGCTCTCGATCCCGCTTGCGATATTGGCCGCGCTGACGGGCCTTTCGCTGCTGGGCGAGACGATCAACGTCATGACCCTCGGCGGGCTAGCGCTCGCCGTTGGAATTCTGGTCGACGACGCGACCGTCACCATGGAGAACATCAACTGGCATCTCGAGCAGGGCAAGGAGATCGAGCCCGCCATTCTCGATGGCGCACGGCAGATCGTGGTGCCGGCGACAGTGTCGCTGCTCTGCATCTGCATCGCCTTCGTGCCGATGTTCGGGCTCGGCGGCGTCGCCGGCTACCTGTTTCGGCCGCTCGCCGAGGCGGTGATGCTCGCGCTGGCTGCTTCCTATGTGTTGTCGCGCACCCTGGTGCCGACGCTGGCGAACTATCTTTTGCGCAATCAACACATCCACGGTTCATCCGATGGTGTTGATCACGCCCCGGCCAAAGCCAGCCGCAATCCGTTTCTCCGCTTCCAGCGCGGCTTCGAGCATCATTTCGAAAACGTCCGCAAGGCCTATCTGGGCTTGATGCAGCTCGCCCTGCAGAACCGGATCAAGGTGATTGCCGGATTCCTGGTGTTCAGCCTGCTGTCGTTCGGCCTCGCGCCTTACCTTGGCCAGGATTTCTTCCCGACCGTGGACGGTGGCCAGATCAAGCTTCATATCCGCGCCCCTACGGGATCACGGATCGAAGCAACCACAGCTCTCGCCGACCGGATCGGAACAGCCATTCACGGCATCGTCCCGGCGAACGAACTCGACGGCATCGTCAGCAATATCGGGCTGACGGTCAGCGGCATCAACATGGCCTATAACAACTCCGGCACCATCGGCGTTGGAGATGCCGACATCCTGATCAGCCTCAAGCCCAATCATGCGCCGACCGATGACTACATCAAGACCATGCGCGAGAAGCTGCCGCAGCAGTTCCCCGGCACGAGCTTCGCCTTCCTTCCAGCTGACATCGTCAGCCAGGTCCTGAACTTCGGCGTGCCCGCGCCGATCGACCTGCAGGTTGCCGGCAGGGACCTTGCCGCAAACCGGAAGTATGCAAATGATTTGCTGGCAAAGGTCAGGGCGATCCCGGGGATCGCCGATGCGCGCATCCAGCAGGCGTTTCAGCAGCCGACCCTTAACGTCAATGTCGATCGTTCACTCACCTCGCTTGCGGGCCTTACCGAAAAGGACGTCGCCACCGCGATGCTGACCACCTTGTCGGGAAGCTCGCAGTCCGCCCCGACCTATTGGCTCGATCCCGCCAACGGCGTGTCTTACCCGGTTTCGGTTCAAACGCCGCAGCGCGACATCAATACCATGACCGGTTTGAAAAATATCCCGGTCACGTCCTCCGGCGCCGGCGCTGCACAACTCGTGGGAGGCCTGGCGAATGTCGAGCGGACCAACAGCAACGCCGTCGTTTCCCACTACAATGTTCAGCCGGTGATCGACATTTATGCAACGCCTCAGGGACGCGATCTCGGCGCTCTCGCCTCCGACATCCAGAAGGTTATTCACGCGACGGCACCGGACCTCCCAAAAGGTGCGAGCGTTGCGTTACGTGGCCAGGTCAGCACGATGACAAGCGCCTATCAGCAGCTGTTCGTCGGCCTCGCGGCGGCGATCGTGCTGATCTACCTGTTGATTGTCATCAACTTCCAATCTTGGGCCGATCCCTTCGTGATTGTCATGGCGCTGCCGACGGCGTTGGCCGGCATCGTCTGGATCCTGTTCGGGACCGGGACCACGCTTTCGGTTCCCGCGCTCACCGGCGCGATCATGTGCATGGGTGTGGCAACCGCCAACAGCATCCTGGTGATCAGCTTTGCCCGGGAACGGATGGCGGCCGGCGTCAATGCCATGGTGGCTGCATTCGAGGCCGGCGGCTCGCGGTTTCGCCCGGTCCTGATGACGGCCCTCGCCATGGTCATCGGCATGCTGCCGATGGCAATCGAGCCCGGACAGAACGCGCCACTCGGACGCGCCGTGATCGGCGGGCTGATCTTTGCCACCTGCGCCACACTGGTTTTGGTGCCCACCATCTTCAGCCTGGTGCATGGCCGGCAGCATGACGCTGCAAAGCAGCCAGACGCCCGAACCGCAGTATCACAGTGAGCGGAGAACAAAACAAAATGTCCTCAGAAGATATCAAACCTCCAAGCAAGCGGAGTCTCCTGACGGCCGCCACTGCCGCGGTTGTTCTCGGCAGCGTCGTCTGCGGCTATGGTTTCATTGAGCGCGCTGAGAGCAAGCAGGAAGTCGTGCAGTGGACGAATACGCAGGCCATCCCGACCGTCGCCCTCGCTCAGTTCATCCCCGGCGGCAGGCATCAAACGCTGACGCTGCCTGGAAATATTCAACCCTACAACAGGGCAGCGATCTTTGCGCGGGTGAATGGTTACGTGAAAAGCTGGGACCACGACATTGGATCGTCAGTCAAAGCCGGACAAGTGCTGGCCACGATCGACGCTCCCGATCTTGATCAGCAGTTGGGTCAGGCGAAAGCGACATTGGCGAGCGTCAAGGCCAATGAGCAAATTGCGACGCTGACCGCCAACCGAAACAACATCTTGCTGCAAAAACAGATCGTCGCCCAGCAGCTGGCGGACCAAACCACAGCGGACGCCGCCGCGAAAGAAGCCGTGGTCGACGCCAACGAGGCCAACGTCCGCCAGCTCGAGGCGATGCAATCGTTCAAGACGCTCGCCGCGCCCTTTGATGGCGTCGTGACCGCTCGAAACGTGGAGCTCGGAATGTTGATCAACTCAGGAGGATCAGGCCAACCGCTCTTCGAAGTATCCGATCTGCATCGGGTTCGCATTTTCGTGCAGGTGCCGCAATCGTTCTCAGCCGGGCTCGCCCCAGGGATGAAAGCGACTTTCGAAATGCCGCAATATCCGGGAGTGCAATTCGACGCGACGCTTTCTCATATTTCCAAGGCCATCAATGCGACTTCCCACAGCATGCAGGTCGAGCTTCAGGCTGACAATGCAGCCGGCAAGTTTTTCGGCGGGAGCTACTGCAATGTGCACTTCGAGCTTCCGACTGACGCTAACCTCGTGAAGCTTCAATCGACCGCGCTTGTGACAGGCAATCAAGGCACGCAAGTCGCTACCCTCGACAGCAACAACAAGGTCGTCCTCAAGAGTGTGCAACTCGGCCGCGATCTCGGCGACAGCGTGGAGATCGTTGCCGGCTTGTCGCCGTCCGATCGGGTTATCAATAATCCTCCGGAAACCTTGGCAGCAGGCGACAATGTTCGCGTAGCCACCGCAACGCCGCAGGTCGCTGCACCCGCATCTCAATCGAAAACGTCACAGCATTGAGGCGCGTTCCATGCGGGTTTGCGCAACACTTCCTCTCCGAGAGCGAGATCTCAGACTGGACCTGATTCGCGGCTTGGCGAATTGGGCGATCTTTCTCGATCACATCCCGCACGAGGTGTTGAGCTCGATCACGACCAGGAATTACGGCTTCAGCGATGCCGCGGACCTATTCGTTTTCATCTCCGGTTATACTGCCGCCTTGGTGTTCGGAAGAGTAATGATCGAGCGGGGCTATCTTGCAGCCGCATCAAGGCTGGTAAAGCGCGCTTTGCAACTTTATGCCGCGCACATCGTTGTGGTCGTCGTTTACATCGCCGTTATTGCGTCTGTCTCACGAGGCCTTCACGACCCCAACGACTTAAATGTGTTCAACGTCGCCGTTTTCATCAGCAAGCCGCTTTGGGAATCCATCCAGGCCCTGGCACTGCGATATAGACCCGTCAATCTGGACGTCCTTCCACTCTATATCCTGTTGTTGGCGACGTTTGCACCGGCACTGTGGCTGATGGTTCGCAAACCGCTGCTGACGTTGGTTGGTTCAATGGTTGTGTATCTTGCTGGAAGGCATTTCGGCTGGAATCTGCCAACCTCGCCATCGGGATCTTGGTATTTCAATCCCTTCACCTGGCAATTCCTGTTCTTCCTGGGCGCCTGGATCGCGCTTGGCGGTGCCCAAGCCATTCAATCGATCGTTCGAACCCGGACGGTGTTCTGGCTCGCGATCATATACCTTATCTTTGCTTTCGTGGTGACGATGGCAACTCACACACCCGACCTGGGCAATTTGCTTCCGCCGTGGATTTCGCAGCCGTTCGATCCCAACGACAAGACCAATCTAGCGCCCTATCGAATTGTGCATCTCGTTGCTCTTGCCATTGCAGTCACGCGGTTCCTGCCAGCGGATTCGCCCATCCTTCGATGGCGTTGGCTAACGCCGCCGATCAAGTGCGGTCAGAACTCGCTTCAGGTATTCTGCATCGGCATCGTGCTTTCGTTTTGCGCCCACGCCGTCATCGAACTGAGCCTGAACTCGTTCTTGGTTCAGATTGTCGTTGGCGCGACAGGAATATTGCTCATGACCGCAGTCGCATATTGCTGGACATGGCCGAAACAGCTACTCGCTTCGTCGGCTCAAATTCGAGAAACTCGCGTGACGGGCAATTTGGCATCATCTGGCCGAAGATGACGGCCGCTTTGCTGGCTTCGCTGGTCGGGGCGGTCGCAGCATCCTCGAAGCCCGTGCGCGCTCGGGCTAATTTGTCGAACAAGATCAATCTGATGCTAGCTGTCCAGTCCCCCTTGCAAAAATATTTCGCTTCACCCGTCGGGCAAATCATCTCTACAAATTCGCGCCATCCCACCCCACCAGAGGGGCGTATCGCGATCGTCACGGACGCGGGGTGCGGATGCGGTGGACGCGGCAGCGTTTTGCGCGCAAGGGGATTGCAGGGCAGGTCGATGAGACTTGTGAGCGATCGACAGCACGCGGACGAGAGACGATTGCAGCGTACGGCGAAGTCGTGTGGTCCTGACGCCCCGACGCTGGCGTCAAGTTTGCGGATGTTCTGTCGGCCCTACCGGGCTCAGACAAAACCATATCCGCAAGCGACGGTGGCAAAAGAGCCCGGTCACCGGGGAGAGCACGACATAAGCCGTTAAAACCATTGCGTGCGGGAATGCCGGGTGATTCCGGTGTGCTCGTTGTTACTCGTGTGCTTCTTACCACTACAAAGCGCACACGAGACCGCGGGTGCAGCGGGCATCCGGCATTCCCCACGCCCTCCTTGGGGCGGACGAGCGAAACAACGCCTCGGACGCTACGCGTCGCGAGGGCGCAGTTATGTCTGATGAATACGAGCGCGCCAAACCCTCAGCCGTCGTCGCCCGCCACCGGGTCGGCGCATCGCGCCGCCCGATGACAGGCTCCAGCGGGCGATCCAGTATTCCGAAGCGTCAACGATGGAGTCGAGAAGCCGCGGCGTACTGGATACTCCGCTTTCGCGGAGTATGACGGTTCTTGGCGGAGCAGGCGTCATGGCGAAGCGACGAAGCAATCCATCTTTCGCCCGGCGCGAATCCCGCATGTGCGCGGATGAATTACCCCAGCAACACCGCATCCGCGCCGTTGACCGCTTCCGCGCTGTCGATCACCGTCCGCTCCAGCGCGCCCGCCTGCACCGAGATATTTTCGGCAAAGAACCGCGCCAGCGTGACATAGCGCAAGGGATCGCCGGCGCCCTCGCCAAGGTCGCGGGCGGCCAGCGCTTCGCCGGCGAGCATGCAGCCGCCAAGCGTCGATCCGAACAGCCTGAGATAGGGGGTCGCGCCGGCCAGCGCGTCGTTCGGCGCCGAGGTGACGCGCTCCAGCAGCCATCGGCTGCTGCGCTCGAGCGATCCCAGCGCATCGCGCAGCTTGGCGCCGGTGGTACCGAACGCGGGATCGTTGGAGGCCTCGACCCGTTTGACGATGCCGGACAGCTCGTCGAGCAAGGCCCAGACCGACGCGCCGCCATTGGCAGCGAGTTTTCGGGTCACCAGATCGATCGACTGGATGCCGTTGGTGCCTTCATAGATTGGCGTAATGCGCGCATCGCGAAGATGCTGCGCGGCGCCGGTTTCCTCGATAAATCCCATGCCGCCGTGGATCTGCACGCCGAGCGAGGCGACCTCATTGCCGATGTCGGTGGAGAACGCTTTTGCAATCGGCGTCAGCAGCGCGCCGCGGGCCGTGGCATCATCGCGCACCTTCGCATCCGTGGCCCGCACGGAAACGTCGAGCGCGACCGCGGTGGCGTAGCAGATCGTCCGCGCCGCCGCGGTCAGAGCGCGCATCTGCATCAGCATCCGCTTGACGTCGGGATGCACGATGATGGGGTCCGACCCATCGCCCTGCTTGCCGACGGCGCGGCCCTGGCGGCGCTCCTGGGCGAACGCCAAGGCCTGCTGATAGGCACGATCGGCGATGCCGACACCTTCGAGCCCGACACCAAGCCGGGCCTGGTTCATCATCGTGAACATGCAGAGCATGCCGCGGTTTTCCTCGCCGATCAGGTAGCCGACCGCGCCGCCCTTGTCGCCCATCGTCATGGTGCAGGTCGGCGCTGCATGCATGCCGAGCTTGTGCTCGATGCCGCTGGCGTAAATGTCGTTGCGCGCGCCGAGCGAGCCATCGGCGTTGACCAGGAATTTCGGAATCAGGAACAGCGAAATGCCCTTGGTGCCGGCGGGCGCATCCGGCAATCGCGCCAGCACGAAATGCACGATGTTATCGGTCATGTCGTGATCGCCATAGGTGATGAAAATCTTGGTGCCGGGGACAGAGGCCGAACGCGATGTTCGATGCGCTCCAGATTTCGGTGCAGGCCGCATTGATCGCCAGCGGCAGGCCCTGGCCGCCAAAGGCTTCCGAACCGGACACCGCGTTCCATCCCGCCGCCGACCAGCGCTGGTAGGCATCGGGCCAGCCCGGCGCGGTGGTCACTTTGCCACCCTCGAGCCTGATGCCGTTTTCGTCGCCCACCCGATTGAGCGGCGCCAGCACGTCGGAGGCAAAGCGTCCGGCTTCCTCCAGCACCGCGGCGGTGATGTCGGCGTCGAAATCGCCGTAATGGCCGGCTTTCACCGCAGCTTGCAGGCCGGCGCCATGATTGAGGGCGAGCAGCATGTCGTCGATCGGCGCGCGGTAGGTCATGTCAGTGCCTCGCTCTGGGACGGGGGCCGCAGGCTGCCGTCTTCCCACGAAACCGCTGTTCTCTCAACTCTCCGGTTGGGTGGAATCCAGCCGGTCGGCGCGGGAGGTTGTGTGTTTTCAGGCCATTGGGAGCTTCGGTTCGCGACACGCAATACCTTATCTGGAGAGCGACCCAACCCTGGATCCGGTTCAACCGGAATTTCTGGCCCTAGGCTGTTGAAATGGCTCAACTCCCTCTATAGACCGGCGTTGCCGGAGGGAATCCGCGGAAGGCTAGTCCCGCCGCTTTCCAGACAGCTTAATGGGGCGTCGCCAAGTGGTAAGGCAGTGGATTTTGATTCCACCATGCGGAGGTTCGAATCCTCCCGCCCCAGCCAGGATTTAGCCAATAGAATCAGGCGCTTTCTGAATTTTCCGGGTTTTCGTTCTGGCGGCCCGCGACCGGCTCGTTCCGAACCGGTGCTGCTGCCCGGCGCGGCCAACCGCGAGATCGTGGCGAGCCTCAAGATCATGGCGAGCCTTGCGTGCCGGGATAGTCTGACCTCAACACATAATCGATCTAGTCGCGACACAATGTTGGCGGGGTTGTGCTGTGACCCTACGTCACGTTGTTCGAAGCAGCGCTCACCAAAAATGCATCACTATCTGCACAATCGAGGTACGACCATGCGGACCATGATCGACGTTGTGTGCCATGCATTGGAAGTGCGATGGCCGCTGGCCAGTGCACCAGTTCGTTGGCTGCGCGCCGCGAGGTGGCCTAACGTTGCGACAGCGCTGATCGTCGCCTTCATGGCGGGGCCGCTCGTGACGGAGCCTGTTTCCGCGGGCGACAACGAGATCCGGATCGGCAACACCATGCCGTACAGCGGTCCGGCTTCCGCCTACGGCACCATTGGCAAGGTGATCTCGGCCTACTTCGACAAGGTCAACGCCGAAGGCGGCATCAATGGCCGCAAGATCAATTTCATATCGTATGACGATGCATACAACCCCGCCAAGACCGTGGAGCTGACCCGCAAGCTTGTCGAGGAGGACCGGGTTCTCCTGGTGTTCGCGAGCCTCGGCACGGCGCCAAGTGCCGCGGTGCAACCCTATTTGAACTCAAAAAAGGTCCCGCAGCTGTTTATCGCTTCGGGCGCGTCGATGTGGGACCAGCCGCACGAGTTCCCCTGGACCATGGGCTTCCAGCCCAGCTACCAGACCGAAGCTCACATCTATGCGCAGTATTTGCTGGAGAACCATCCTCACGGCAAGATCGCCGTGCTTTACCAGGACGACGGGTTCGGCAAGGACTACGTCAAGGGCCTGAAGGACGGGCTCGGTGGCAAGATCCCGATCGTGGCCGAGGCTCCCTACAAGGTCACGGACCCGACCATCGATGCGCAGCTTACCAAGCTCAAAGCCTCGGGCGCCGACATTTTCTTCGATGTGACGACCCCGAAATTCGCGGTCTTGGCGATCCGGCGAACCGCCGAACTCGGGTGGAAACCGGTACACATCATCTCGACGGTGTCCGAATCGGTCTCGGCTGTAATGCAGCCGGCGGGCCCGCAGAATTCGGAAGGATTGCTGTCGGCTGGATACAGTTTCGAGGGCGATGATCCGGCGGCCGCCAGCGATCCGGTTTACCGCGACTGGGCCGCTTTCATGGACCGATATGTTCCAAGCGCAAGCAAGGCCAACAGCCTCAGTGTCTTCGGTTACGTGATCGCCAAGGCGATGGTCGAGGTGCTGGCGAGATGCGGCGATGATTTGTCCCGAGAGAATGTGATGAGGCAGGCGGCCTCGCTCAAGGGCCTGCAAATCCCAATGCTGATCCCCGGGATCGTGGTCAATACCAGCGCAAGCGATCACGCGCCGCTTGAGCAGATGCAGATGATGCGGTTCTCAGCGGGACGATGGGAACGCTTCGGATCCGTTCGAAGCGGGATCGATGCGGGCAGCGTCAGCGACTCCTTCAAGACGATCTTCCGTTACGGTACATCCAAGCGCGACATGGCGGTTCAGCTGAACGCCAACACCGTGACCGTGATGACCGGCTCGTTCGGCAGTACCTATGCCCAGATCGGCGCCGATCTCGCCTCGGTGCTCGACAACGGCGTAAATCTGCGCGTGCTGCCTGTTCTCGGCCGCGGATCCGTTCAGGCCGTGGCGGATATCCTGCTGTTGAAGGGGGTTGACGCCGGAATCGTGCGCAAGGACACGCTCGCCTACCTCGAACGCAAGGACTTCGCCAACAATATCCGCAATCAGTTTGTCTACGTGACCAAGATGTTCAACGAGGAAATGCACGTGCTCGCGCCGCGCGCGATCCGCAGCATGAAGGACCTCGATGGCAAGACGGTGGTCGTCGACTTGCCGGATGCCGGCACCTTCGTGACCTCGATCAACGTATTCGAGCGTCTCGGGATCAAGCCGCATCTGCTCTATATCGAACCGCGGCTCGCACTGGAACAGCTGAGTAAAGGCGAGATCGATGCCATCGTGGCGGTCGAAGGCAAACCAGTGCAATGGCTCAGCCAGGTGAGAGATCCCAACCTGCATTTGGTGCCGGTCGAATATGAGAAAACGCTCCAGGAGGAGTATTTGCCGTCGCAGCTTTCATCGGCGGACTATCCCAACCTGGTTTCGGACGCAACTCCCGTCGATACGATTGCGGCCGAGGCGGTTCTGGCGTCCTACAACTGGCCACCGACCAGCGACCGCTATCGCCGGCTCTCCTTGCTGGTCGATTCGCTGTTTACGCGAGTTGCGCAATTGCAGCGGCCGCCGTTCCATCCAAAATGGAAAGAGGTGGCCCTGAAGGCTCCGGTAGCCGACTGGACCCGGTTTCAGGCGGCGCAGGAGTGGATCAACCGCAACTCGCCTTCGCCCGGGACTGCTGCGGCATCCGCCACCGTCGAGGCGCCGCGCGCAGCCAAGCCGCTGGATCGCAACGATCCGCTGTATCGCGAATTCCTCGAGTGGCGCGCGAACCGCTTGAACGTCAATCGCTGACGGGGGGGGGAGGGCGCTGCAATCATCAAGCGGGTCGCGTTCTCTGTTAGCGCGTATAGCTCGCAAGCGCATCGAGTTCGCGTCGCGCCTCGGATGCACCCCATTGCTCGGCTTTCTGATACCAGTTCCGGGCTTGTGCCAGATCAGGCTCCGCGTCGGCCATGCCGAATTGCTTCGACACAATCGGATCGAAACTCTTCGCCAGCAGAAGGGCGGCGCTGGCATCGTGGGCCTGGGCTGCGCGAAGCAGCAACAAGCGCGCCGCCTGCAGATCGCCGGTCGCCAGCAGATCCTGCGCCCGCTTGACGAAACCTGCGACTTCATCGGGATTGATTTCCCGGACCGGCGGCTCCGCGTGCGCGGCAACGGCCGGTTCCGGGGATGCTATGGGCGGCGGCTGCTGCTGCGGCGTTGGCGCGACAGGGCTGGAGGGCACTATTGCGGCGCTGGTAGACGCCCCTGCGATTGTGACCGTCGCGCCGGGATCGGGATCGGGGGATTTGACGTTGACAGCAAGCGACAGCCGCTGATTGACGGGCCCGCCGCCGTCGCGGATGACCAGACTGGGATCGGGCTTGCGCTGCGGCGCCGGAAGCAGGGATGACCTCAACGATTTCAAAGCCGGCAGGGAAGCCAATCCATCTTCATCGGCCGGATTTTGCGAGGCCGGAAAGGCAGCAACGAAAACCAGCGCAACGAGAGCGGACACGGCCATGGCACCCGCTAATCTGGCGGCGATGCTGACGAAGGCATGGCGGTTCTGGAGCACGGATGGCGCCTCGACGAGATCGGGCTCCCCCTGTTCTTGCATGGCCCTCGCGACCGCCTCTGCAAAGACATCCGACTGCCTATGAACGTGCCAGTCCCGGGCTTCGACGGGGCGCAAATGCGCGACGGTCTCATCGGGCTTGCCCTGCGCCGGCCAGTCCTGCCTGTCCCTTGCGCGCCCTAACGGTATGGGGTCCGGGTCTTTGCTGCGTTCGCGCAGCCAGGACGCCGCACGACCGACGGAATCGAGGTCTCGTTGTTTTGGATCGCTCACGCCAATCCTCGCTCTACTCAGCACTCAGCCGCGCCTGCGGATCAGGCATCACTTGCCGAGGACCCGATGCGCCCCATCATCCAGCGCCACCAAAATTTCGATTAAGCCTGCGCTGTGACCCGATAATCCGGCTTGGCCTTCCGAGCCGGGCCCCAACCCAACGAAATGCGATTGCAGCAAGGCAGCCGATGCTGCGCTGCATATCGCTGCAGCCGAAGGTCGCGACGTGAATTCCCGGCAGGTTTGCCCTCGCAGAGTTCATCAGAGTCTTCCAATCTGACGCTTCTCCAAGCCGACGCGCTCCATGCTTACTAGCGAGAATGGCATTCGTGAGTCCCATTCTGGCCAAAAGTATGGGCGGATTGATATTCGCAACCGCGAATCGACCAAAGTTTGTTTAACGGCCCCGATGGCCTCCCGTTGGAGGAAATATTATCGGGTGAGGATGAGCAGGGTAACGCTCCCCCCAAGTCTTATGGCGCCGTCAGATTTCATCGCTGATGGATCAGCGGCCGCCGAAAGTCGGTTTGCGCTTCTCGACGAAGGCGCGCACTGCTTCCTTGTGGTCGATCGTTCGGGCTGCGCGAACCAGATTCTCGGCTTCCTGATCCATTGAATCAATCAGACCCGACGTCACCGCATGGTCCAAATTGTCCTTCATGTAGCCAAGTGCGATCGGCGGCCCTTCTGCCAGCGATTTGGCGAGGGCAAAAGCCGTCTCCTGCAACTCGCCATCCGGCACCACGCGATTGACAAGTCCCAGTGCCTCGCAGCGTCTCGCGTCTAGTCGTTCCGACAGAAACATGAGTTCACGCGCCCGTGCGGTTCCGGCGAGCCGCGTCAAGAGCCAGGCGATGCCGTAATCGCCGGTCAATCCGATGCGCGAATAGCCTGTCGCCATGATCGCAGATTCCGCAGCTATCCGGATGTCGCAAGCGAGCGCGATCGCCATGCCGGCGCCGGCGGCAGGTCCGGGAAGTGCGGCGATGGTCGGCTTTCGGACCGCGACAAGCGCGCCAGTGAGCGTCCGCTGCTTGGTCCGCAAGTCAGCTACGCGATCCTCAAACGTGGCCTCGACCTTTGCGGCGCCACCGCCCATGCCCTTGACGTCGCCGCCAGCGCAGAAAGCGCCGCCGGCGCCCGTTATCAAAATCGCGCCAACGTTCGGATCGTCACCGCGCAGCTTGATCATACGCCGCAGCGCGGGTGTCAAACGGTCCGAAAGCGCGTTTCGCGCCTCCGGTCGATTCAGGGTTATGATTGCAACCCTGTCGGCGATCTCGCAAAGCAGTTCGTCGGTACCCGTATCAATGGTTTCCTTCAGCATCGGTCCAGACCTTCAGCCGGTTAGATGTATGATGGTTGTAATGTAATGAGGCGTTGCTTGCAATGCGATATCCCGAGGCCTTGAGGCGTGGTCCGGTGTTTGCCAGGCGAAGGGGGCGGACCGAAGCGTCGCGATGGGAGCATTGCATTTGATATTGACAACATAAGACGGTCGGTCATATTGAGGCGATCTTCACTGGATTGCCCTGGCAGCCGTCCGGGTCAGACAGATCGAAAGTTGAGCGCCCTCGCGCGTCAGGAGAACCCCGCATGACATTTCGCCAACGCACCATCGGTTATGTTGCTGCTGCGGCAGTCGCCGCGATCTCGACGGTTCCGTACGCAGTTGCCGACGGAACAGGCAATGACGGCCCGCCTCGCACGGGCGAGCAGGCGGCGATATCGCAGCGTATGCGCAACAAGGAGACGGTCGTTAAGTTCTATAACGAAGCCCTAAATAACAAGCAGCCGGACGAGGCTCTCAAATACGTCGGCAATGATTACAAGCAGCACAATCCGATGGCGGAAGACGGTAAAGAAGGCTTTCGCAAATTCATCAACTGGATCCGATCCGACCACCCGGAATCGCACAGCGAGATCAAACAGGTTTTCGCCGACGGGGATTATGTCCTTCTCAACGTTCACATGGTTCGCCATCCCGGTGAACGCGGCTTGGCGATTGGTGAAATATTCAGGCTTGAAGACGGCAAGATCGTCGAGCACTGGGATCGCATTCAGCCCATCCCGGAAACGGCAAAGAACAGCAACACGATGTTCTAGGGCGTCACAAGCCGCGCGCGGGCAATGTGGCGCGCGCCGTCCCGCTTAAACGTAGAGGTCGGTCGGCCATCTCAAGGAGGTCCGCGGGACCTCACCGGAAACGGTCTCGGGTTTTTCCCAGGGTATCCAACTTCATCGGGCAAGGCGGATCTTGACTATGTTGAGACGAACGGTCATATTCAGGCGATGCCGAGAGAGAGTCTCAAAGAACCGATCCTTGCTGCAGCTCTGAAAGTGCTGCATCAGAGGGGATTCAATGCGACGGGCGTGCAGGATATCACCGAGGCGGCCGGCGTTCCCAAGGGTTCGTTTTATAACCATTTCGAGAGCAAGGAAGCGCTCGGCATCGAAGCGTTGGAACGTTACTGGCAAGGGGCCTTGAACTCCTTGAAGGTGCTTGAGGACAAGGAAGTCGCGCCAGCTCTTCGTCTGAAGGCCTATTTTCACAAGCTCAATGTCATGGCGCGCAAGTTCGAGTATCGGCCAGGCTGCTTCATCGGCAATCTGGGAGCGGAAATGTCCGATCAAAGCCCTGCCTTTCGCAAGCGACTCGCGGTCATCTTCGGGGTCTGGAGCAGGGCGATCGAATCCTGCGTCAAGGAGGCGCAGGCCGATGGGTCAATGCGTCGCGATCTCGACGCCAGGACGATAGCTTCCTTTCTGCTGAATTCCTGGGAAGGCGCGGTCTTGCGTTCAAAGGTGGATCGGGGGCCGGAGCCGCTCGAAGCGTTCGAAAAGGTTGTCTTCACCGCGCTTGCCAGGTGAGGCCTGCGACAGGCCGGAACGGCATTTGGCTGGATTGAATATGGTCGGTCATCTTGGAGGTTGGATATGACATCGTCGCTTCATTCACCCGTTAGGATCGGCGAGTTCGAACTCGCTCATCGCGTCGTGATGGCGCCGCTCACGCGGATGCGGGCGTCAGATCCGGGGTCGGCACCCGGAGTGCTCAACGCGCAATACTACGCGCAACGGGCAAGTCGCGGCGGTCTCATCATCGCCGAGGCGACGCAAATCTCGTGGCAGGGCAAGGGCTATCCGCGCACACCCGGAATCCACAGCGATGAGCAGGTAGATGGTTGGAAGACCGTCGTTGACGCGGTGCATGACAAGGGCGGCCGGATATTCCTGCAGCTTTGGCACGTCGGCCGAATCTCGCATTCGAGCCATCATCCTGACGGCGCGCTTCCGGTGTCAGCCTCCGCGGTCCGTCCCGCAGGAGAGGCGCTCGCCGCCGGATTCAAGCGGCTGCCATATGAAACGCCCCGCGCGCTCGAGACCGATGAGATTCCACGTATCGTTGATGAGTATGATCAGGCAGCCGCGCGCGCGATGCTTGCAGGTTTTGACGGCGTCGAACTCCACTGCGCCAATGGATACCTGATCGACCAGTTCCTGCAAGATGGGACCAATCGCCGATCCGACCGTTACGGCGGCAGCGTCGAAAACCGGGTGCGCTTCCTTTTGGAGGTTACCGACAAGCTCGTCAGCCGCCTGGGCGCATCCCGCGTCGGCGTACGCCTGTCGCCGTTCAGTACCGTGAATGGCATCAGCGACTCAAATCCATTGGCGCTCTTTCGACATGCCATCGGCGTACTATCTTCCCGACACATCGCCTATCTGCACCTGATAGAGCCGCGCGTGGATGCGGGGTTGCGCGAGGAGCCAAATCTCGATGTGCCGCCGTCTGTCGCAGCCATGTTCCGGGATTCGTTCCATGGGCCGCTTATTGCATCGGGCGGCTTCACAAAGGCTTCGGCCGACGCCGCCATCCAGGCCGGGATTGTCGATGCAATCGCGTTTGGCCGTGCATTCATCGCAAATCCGGACCTGCCGCATCGGCTGGCTACTGGCGCGCCCCTGAATGCCTATGACCGTCCGACGTTCTACGGCGGCGCGGAGAAGGGATACACCGATTATCCGTTCCTCCAGCCCCAGCGCGGCGCCGCGCCGGAGTTCGTTTCGCCCGCGTAAGTGCAACTGCAAGGAAAAGCCGATGAAATTCGTCAACTTCATCACCTACATACCCGATCCGCAAAAAGCACAATCTGTCCCACCGTTGCACCGTGACTATGCGCAAGGACTCGCCGCTGATCGCAGTGTGGTTTGTGATTTGCATCGGGGCCTTGATTGTCGGAATCTGGATCGACTGGGGACCGTCCTGAAAACGAGGCCGGTCAAAATCACAAAGAAGGATCCTAGCCTACATGTCCGAACAAGTCCGTTCCTGGTTGTCCTCCCAGCGCGATGCGATGCTGAACTTGATGGAGAAAGTTGTAAACATCGATAGCGGATCCTACGACAAGGCCGGCGTCGACGCAGTTGGGGAGGTTTTCGAGGAATTCTTCAAAAGCCACGGCATCGAGGTCGAGCGTCTGAGGCGGGACGTGTCAGGCGACATTTTTCGTGCCGGAATTCCGGGACCCGGCAATGCTCCTATCGTGCTGATGGGCCATCGCGATACCGTGTTCTCAAAGGGCGAGGCGGCCCGGCGCCCGTTCGCCATCAGGGATGGACGGGCGTATGGCCCCGGCGTCACGGACATGAAGGGCGGCCTGGTGCTCAACGCGTTCGTGCTTGCGGCCTTCAGGAAGTTCGGAGGCAATCCAGCGCCGCTTGTCGCATTGCTGACCTCCGACGAGGAGATCGGGTCGCCGCAATCGCGCGGGGTCATCGAAGAGACGGCACGTGGCGCGCGCGCCGTCTACAATGCTGAACCGGGAAGGCCGAACGGCAACGTCGTCTCGCAGCGGAAGGGCGGCGTTTTCATGGTCATGGATGTCATCGGAAAGGCCGCGCATTCCGGCGGCAATTTCGAAAGAGGCCACAGCGCCATCAACGCGCTTGCCCACAAGACCTTGGCGATCGCAGCGCTGACCGATCTCTCTATCGGTGTGACGTTGAACATCGGCCTGGTGTCCGGTGGACAGTCCGTCAACACGGTGGCTCCGTCGGCAACGGGACAGATCGATATGCGCTATGCGAGGCATACGGATCGTGACAGGATTTTCGCCGCTATCGAAGAGATCATAGCGACAGAACACGTGCCCGGCACTTCGGCCACCCTGAGAATCAAGGGAGAGTTCCTGCCGCTCGAGCACACGGCCGGCAATGCCGGCCTGCTGGAGATTTATCAGAAGGCGGCAAAGCGGGCAGGCCTCGCGTTGGAAGGCGAAGCCGCCGGCGGTTGCGCCGATTCCGGCTTCACGTCGGCCGTCGGCACACCGACACTGTGTGCAACGGGTCCCGTCGGAGGTGCGGCGCATAGTCCGGAAGAGTATTTGGAGGTGGAGAGCGTTGTGCCGCGTGCGATGGCTCTTGCCGATGCTGTGTCCGATACCGCCCCGCTAAAAGGGTGAGGGTATCCTTGGAGTTTTCCGCTTCCGCGGCAGGCGACAAAAAGCTTTCTGACGATATTCCTGCGGCCGGTCGATGCGCGCAGCGAAATCTGTCGCGAAACGAAACTCCGGCGCCAGGCGATTTCGCGATGCCCTAAATAGCCCCGAATGATCGGGGGCTGGCGCAGTTCAAATTTTTAACTTGCAAAATGCAAGTCATGCGATAGGTTCCTCCCTAGACGATATGAGGCGCGTGTTGACGCGCCGGAAACAGGAGGCACGCCTTGTCCGAGGATGCGCTGGTTACGCGCGAGCAGCGCGGCAATGTTTCGCTTCTGACGATGGTCTATCGGCCCCATAATTTACTGGGTCCGAAACTCATCAATGCGATCGTGGAGCAGATTGAGGCTGCGCGGAACGCCGGCAGCCGCGCTATCGTCATCCGCAGCGGCTTGCGGCATTTCTCCGCAGGTGCTGATCTCGACATTTTCGACAAGCGCGTCGCCGCCGGCAGCGCCGACCAGGATAGCGAGAACCGCCGGCTGAACGGTGTCGAATTCTTGCGCTTCATGGAGCTGCTGCCGATCCCGCTGATCGCCAGCGTTCACGGCGTTTGCCTCGGCGGAGGGCTCGAGCTTGCCTTGTCCTGCGACTACATCATTGCCGCGTCGTCCGCGAAGATCGGCTCGGTAGAGGCGAC
>WNFO01001006.1_pt1 | contig 21541 bp, 9 predicted proteins | sample 5400251 | NCBI WGS metagenome assembly WNFO01 (sample SAMN13153354, study PRJNA577476) | soil metagenome | isolation source: 100 cm saprolite under Madrone tree | place: USA:California | collected 2016-06-14
CGGGCCGAATGAACTTTCCTCCGTTGTCACTGAAGAGGAATTGGCCATTCTGATTGTTCGTGCAAGTGGAACAAGCCTGCACATTAATCTCATCGTTGTCATTTTCACCGGAATACTCGTACAGGCCGCCGAACTTCAAGGTGTGGTTGCCCTTGACCCACGTAAAGCTGTCGGATAGATCGTAGATGGGCCCCGCGGAGTGCGATGGATATGGCCCGCCACTAAGTCCAGAGAAGCTGGACATATTTACAGTAGGAATACGAGTCGGGATTAACTTTCCGGTCGGAAATATGTAGGGATAGTTCAGGCCGACCGTGGTGCGGTCAAGGAAATGCGCTTGATCCACAGGAATGAAGACCTCGTCCAAGCTGAAGGAGAACAGCACCTCATTCACCTTAGTGGGGCTGATGGTCCAGACGTGATCGAGGGAATTGGTCTGATTGGGGCGATCGAAGAATTTGGGCGTCTCGTTGGTGCCGCCATCGAGAGGTTGGTACTCATGGAAGGTGAAATACACACGACGAAAGCGCAACCGCTGCTTATCGGTCAGATTGAGATCAACGGCTACTGTATCCTTGCGCTGGTTCTGCGGGTGCTTGGCGGAGAAAAACCAGTTCTGGCTGCCGTTGATCAATGTGGTCAAATTCGGCGCAGGATAGGCTTTCAGGATGCCCAGTCCGTTCGGGCTAACCCGGCCTGCCGGAATGATGTTGCCGGGGAAACAACCGTTTGTGTTATACGTTACAGACGACGCAGGTGTCCCAGGAGGGGAAGTAACCTGGCCGCACTGTTTGGCCAGGGGCGCCTGCGGATCCGTTACGAACACGGGGCTCTTGATCTTCGTCGTCTGCGTGGGGTCCGTCGGACTCGTTTGTATCGTTACAGTGCGGGTGACGTAAGGGTTGTTCGGATCCAGCAGTTCGCTAAAGTCGCCCTGCCGCATCAAGAGTGTGGGAACCGTCAGGCTGTTGGTATCCGTAAAGATGTAGCGTACCCATTCCTCTCCCCAGTACCAGAAGACTTTGGTCTTGTTGGTATTGAAATGGTTGGGGATGTAGAAGGGACCGCCGATGTTGTATCCAAACTGATTGTAGTGAACAGGAGCGGTGATGCCGGTAGTTCTGGCGACCGCGTTGCGCTGCCAGGGATTAGCATCGAAGATGGTATTGCGGACGTATTCATAGGCGGCTCCGTGGAATTCCTGCGATCCGCTCTTAGAGGTGATGCGGATCTGGCCGCCGGACGACCGGCCATACTCAGGAGCGTAATCCGCGGTGAGGATCTGAATTTCCTCCGTGGAGTCCACGTCGGCTGCGCCGATGCTGGTACCGTTGGAGCGGGTGCGAACGGCGGGCGCGCCGTCGTAAGTGATCAGACTTTCCGGCGTGCGCGCGCCGTTGATATTCGATGGTCCCTGGCTGAAATTGAAGCTTAGGTTCGCGAGCGTGCCGCCGCGAGTCCCGGGCACCAGATTGGCCATGAAAATAGGGTTGCGTCCGTTGATTTCGAGGGAGTTGATCTGCTCGCGGGTAACAAGCTTTTGGACCGAGGCGGATTCGGTCTGCAACTCCACGGCCGACGCGGAAACCTGGACGGTTTCGCTGGCGGAGCCCACCGTGAGCGCGACGTCGACAACCAGATTCGCGCTGGGATCCACTTTGTTGTCTTTCGATTCGTATCGCCGGAAACCCTGAGCTTCGGTGACGATGGTGTACAACCCTGGCGGGACGTTGGTGATGGCGTAGTATCCGGAATCATTGGAGGTAGCAACGCGCTCCACGCCACGATTGTTTCGGATGGTGATTTTTGCATTGGCAATCGTTGCGCCTGAGGGGTCCTTCACGAAACCTGAAATAGTTCCGAGGTCCGACTGCGCAAAGAGTAACGCCGAACTTGCTAGACTCATGAAAAACACCAGGGCAACCGTACGGCATGCGTTCATCATGTTGAACTCCTTGTGCTTACTTAGGATTTTCTATTTACCTTGCGGCCAGCGTCAGAATCTCTTTCACGTGGGTCTAAGATGTATCGGCGACCCTGGTCCAGAGCATCTCCACAGGGAAAATTGGCGGTAGCTTAACTCCATACTCTCCAAAATGACAACCACCTATTTTTCCCACGCGCGAGAGCGGCACCGACGTTATCCCGCTAGGAGGAACTACTCCGAATCCTTTCTTGCCGCCTTGGCTTGATCGGACTGCGGGAAGATGTCGTGCCGGGGTGAAGGCATAGGTACATTGCCCATGCGATCGTGCCAGAGGAACTTATTGAGGAGAGCGGAGTCGACGGCGTCGGCACGACTGAAGTTAAGAGCCTCACCCTCTTTCCATTCCTCGGTGTTCACCTGATAAATGAGTTCGTTGTCGCGGTTACGATAGTCGGCGGTGAACGCGGGCTGTTGGCCTGGGCCGCTGAAGAGGGGAGCCATGACCGCGGCGCGCGAATCATTTGCGTTCATCGGTGAAACACCAAGGAGCGATTCAATCGTGCGGACCATATTGATCGTTGTATAGAAGGAGTGATCGACGAAAGGAGTAGGAGCGCCATCAGGTTGCCCGGCCGGCAGCGGCGAGTACCTGCTGATGACGAGCGCGATGCTGCGATGGGAATCGACGTGATCGGGGCCGTTCTGAGCGTCATCCTCAAGGATAAGGAACGCGGTGTCGTCCCAATAGGGGCTGTGAGATACGGCGTCAACCACGCGCCCGATGGCGAGGTCATTGTCAGCGACAGAGGCAGCAGGTTTGGGTTTGCCTTTCTCGCCGCCTGCGGTGTGGTCGTTCGGGAGTCGAATAAGGATGAATTGGGGCATCGTTTCTTTGCCGGATTCACGGGCGGCAACGAAATTCTTGAATTCGTTGAGAAATTCGTCAGCTCGCAGCTGATCGGGATAAGAGACCTCGAAATCGGGGTACAGAGGATCGAAATGCCCCTGGAGTTCGACTTCGGCGGCGACATTCTTCGCGAGAACCGGGATGGCCCAAGGGTAAGGGCTTGGCCCCCCGCGGGGTTCGCCGACATTTTTCTCAAGGGGCTCGCCTTTGTTGATGAAAGGTCGGGAGCAGGCGATGCCGGCGACTTTGGGCGGTCCCCAGGTGGGCTGATTTGACCCAACCTCAGCGCTACACCAGCGACTGACAATGTACTCGCCGTAGTGGCGGTAGGAAATGCCGTGGTTGGCGAAATTTTTCCAGAGATAACCGCCCGTAGGTTCACCAGCGTCGGGTACTTCGTCCTCGACGGAGATGCCGCCCAGCAATGTCCCTTCGGAATCGTAGGTGTGTTCCTTGCCGCGGTAAGCGATTGGCCAGGTCTTAGCGACGTAATCGGAGATGGAGCCAGAAGTGGACCAGATGTGGCCGTCACCGGAGACGTCGCCACTGTCATAAAAATTGTCGAGGATGCCGAACTGGCGGGCGAGCTTGTGTTGGTTGGGAGTGATCTCCTCGCCGTACATGACCAGCGAGCGATCCCCGTTGCCGGCGCCGAGATCGCCGAAGACCTGATCGTAGGTGCGATTTTCTTTAATGATGTAAATGACGTGATGGATTTTATTTTCGCCGCTGAGGAAAGGCACGTGGTCGGCATTGCCTCGCATGGCGTTGGTTTCGGACACCTGTTTCGTGTAGGCCGGAAGATTTGCCGGCAGGTCAGCCAGCGGAATGTGCGCAAGCGATCCGGAAATCAGGGCAGGCGTGTAAGGGTAGTCAGGACGGCCATCGGAGGTTTTGCCGATCGGGCTCGGATTCGGCCCGGAACCACGTCCTTTGGCGGTGCCGATGAGAAGATCCTTCGCGGTCGCAGCGACGACCGTGGGATACCACTCTGTCGGTATGAAGCCGGTGGCTTGCAGGGGCTGACCAGGCCTGACTTTCGTGAGATCGAAAACGGCAACGGAGTCAGAAATGGAATTGGCGGAAAAGAGCGTCTTTTCATCCAGCGAGAGTGCGAGATATTCGGGATCGCCGCCGCCATATTGTTGTCCAGGGAGTTTGGTCGAAAGAGAAAAGAGCCGGTTTCCAGTAGCCGTGTCGAGAATCGCGATCTCGTCGCGGTTGGTGAGCGCGACAAAGAGCCGCGAGTTGTCGCGATTGAGAAGAAGGGCGGTCGGATGCGAGCCGCCGGCTAGCGGCGAAGCCGGTCTGCGCAGTGGAATGTGCCGACTGACGCGTCCTTTGAGGAGATCGAGCTCCGCGACCTCGGAGGCGTTCCAAAGAGAAACGTAACCGCGCGTGCCGTCGCTGGTCATAACTGTGGTGTAGGGCAAAGACGCCGGAATGTGCCTGAACTTGGAGAGATCGAAGCGGTGGACGATTTTGCCGTCGATGGTCCTTAGGAGAATAGCTTCGTCGGAATTATTGCAAGCGACGAGCAGGCGCTCATCGCCGCCGCCCTTGCCAATGCTGAGACCTGCTGGGTAAGTGACGTCCTTATATTCCGGGCGGCGAATTTTCCCTGCTGGTAGCTTCGTGCGCGGGAGCAAAGGCATGAATCGCTCCGGAGTTACGCGGCCGTGCTCAAAGGTGTAGACAGCGATGCCGTTGCCTGTGCTGCCTTTCTGCTTGCCGAGAGGGTCGGTGAGAGATGCCATCGAGGCAAAGAGATGCTTGCCATCGAGGCTGAAGGCGAGTCCGAGAAAATAGGTTTGTCGCGCCTTGGCGGCAAGTCTGTCGTCAGGAAAGTCCGTTAGTTCGTCAGTCTCCAAATTGAGGACCGATAGAGACTGGTTCTTTCCCGAGCTGTAGGAGCCATAACCGCTGTTGAGCAGAACTGCGAAGTGGCCATCGGGAGAGAGTGCGACAGTAGTGGGGAGATTATTAGTTGGGCGGGGATTTCCTGGGACTTCGGCTAGGAGTTTGCCGTTGGGAAGCTGAGTATTATGTGGCCCATCCTGCGCAGAGAGAAAAGATGCCAAGCAGATGGAAGAGAGCAAAAGAAGAGCGCGGCAGTACCGAGTGTCATTTTTCATGGAGGGAGTATAAAGGATTCCAGGCACAGGAATACGAATGCGATCTTGGCGAGCGAAAGAATACACTGATTTTCGGACAAGCGAGCGCACGCTTCAAAGGACGACTAAGCGATCACCAATCAATTTTGTCTGGGAAGAATTCTGAGACAAGCCCTTGGTAGTAAGGAAGAATTTCTTGCGCTGCCAATGCTGGAAGAAATGATTCACGAAAACCCGGTTCGCTTGTGAGCAGCTCGCGGTGCCGTATGGCTTTTTTGGGACCGGTTGGCTATTCCCATTCCAACGATACGGAACGCATCAATTCGGAACAGACTCTGAAGTAGGCGGTGGCTCATTGCCTGCTGAGGACCGGCGGGGTCTGGGACGATATCCGTTGCGCGTCCGGATGTGATACTTCTTCAAGCGTTCGCCTACGAGCTGCACTTTGATAGCACGCCATCCACGATTGGGATTCGGCTTGGGATAGTAGCTGAACGAATAAAGATGCGCCAAATCGTCCCGGATGGAGGCAAACGCTTTCTTTTCATCCCGCCAACTCTTGGCAAAATAGGCCTTGCCGCCAGTGGCCGAGCTCATACGTTCAAAAACGGCGGTAGAAACGGGCTCAAGCCGCGCCTCGGTAGTGCTTATCATGTAGATAGGTATGCCTGCCGATTGGGCCAGCTCGGCGACATCTTCAGGGGGCACCATGCTGGCATTGTCGGGGCCATTCGAGAATACTACGATCACCTTTCTTCCCGGATATTGGCCCGCATCTTGAACCGTCAATAACAACGAGTTATAGAGCGCCGCATCGTCCCCGGCAACGCTCGTGCGTACGCCGCGCACCACCTCCGACCGTTCGGAGGTCAAAGCCGCGGCTCGGTAAAGGTTGCGGCTGTAGGAATAGAAAGCGACTTTGTCCGCACTCTCCAGTGAGCGGACGAAATCGGCGATGGCATCTTGCGCGAAGACGAAGCCCCGGTACATGTAATTGCTGGTATCGAACAAGATAAACACATTGGCGCCGGCAATGGCCGAAATGAGCGCTTCGCGCGAATTTTCCAAAGAAGAACCTGAAACTGACTCTTGCATCCGAGTTCGCTCTTGACCTGAGGCAGACTCGTCCGCACCATTTTTCCCAACGTCCGCAGCGATGTCTACCAATCTGGCTGTGGGACCGTTCCCTTCTTCAAATGTGGCAATGCTCTCCGGAATGCCATCTTCCAGGATCGCGAAATCCGAAGGATGAAGACCCGTTACATAGTTGCCCTTATTGTCGGTCACAGCCACATTCAACTGCACCAGGTTGACGACGACGCGAAGTCGCGTCGGGTCTTGCTGTCCATCGGTCCGAAGGGTGCACAGTGGCGTCACTCCTAATAGAAGTGCCAAGATCAATAGATATCGTCTTTTAGGTTTGCATCCCATCTCGCACCCTGTCGCTTTTCTGGCTGTAACGGTCCGGAGAAGAATTGAGCCAACGGAACTGATCTAGGGCTGGGAATAACTGTCATTCTTAGATGAGGCAAGGACCTTGCCCTGCCGGAACTCTTCACCGGTTTCTCGAACGGCGCGCAGCAGCGCCGGCCAATCCTCGAAATCAGTGGCAAAAATCTTTTCGACCATGCGACGCGTGAGTTCAGGAACCAGGCGGTTTAGCATCACTGGGGAATAACTCTTTTCGTCCGCTAATCGGGCCCAGTATAGGTTGTTGGAATCCCAGGTCTCGGCCAACAAACGGTTGGCGTTGCCCATGAAAACGGGGAAAGGTGGCAGATTCAGCAGCTCACGCGCGTAACTCTGCGCTAATACGCGATGTGGCACTCCAAAGTCTCGCGACAGACGTTCCCAGCTGACTTCATTGGGGTAGCGCTGGTAGAGAGTTGTAAGCTCTTTACCGGATGGTCCGAAGGAATTGACCTCTTGCGGAAATCTTCGTTGATATTCAACCGCGAGATAGAATGTGTCCGCAGGCATCAACTGCGAAAGCGCTTCGGGCAAGTATCCGGAAAGCAGAGCCCGCTCCACTCTCTCGGCGCGCTGCGGAATCATACGATCAGACAGGATATTCATGATCCTATTTCGCACTTCGTCATTTTGAGCGGAACCAGCCAATAACTCCTCGCCACACTGTTGGTACAGGCTGACGGCATGGAGTTCATTCTGGCTCACGTTCCACCATCGGGGCACGACGGCGTTGATCAAAAGGCCAGGCACCACCTCGCGCCAGATCAGGGCCTGCACGTTTTGTGGCGCAATGAAATCCTGCTCCGCGGTGGCAAGGACGTAGGGTAAATCGGCCAGCGATCCGACTAAGTGTGCGCCTCCGCCGGCTGGGGAGCCCGCGCCGAACAACTGAGGCGCTTGCCAAAGTCGTTCCATGCCGATAACGGTGTCTCCCGCAAAATCATGCGAGCGAACAAAAAGAGGATTATGGTGGAGAATCTGGGCGCCCGGAGGCTCATAGTAGGCGTAATTGAGGCCCACGAGGGTGTCTCGCAGAAAGGGAGCAAGTTGGCCGCGAGCCTCGGCGAGTTGGGCGGAAGAACCCGGTGACTTAATTATCTTTGCCAGGTTCGTGCGCATCTGCAATTCCGTATGACGGTTATTGTAAATTCCCGAGGCCCACTGATCTCTCTCTCTATTTCGGAAGATTGGCTGGGGCATCTCGAATTCCCTGAGTTCGGCAGCCAAAGGAAGCAAGGTATTGCCTGAGGCGTTTCCCTGTGCAACTTCGCGAAGGCCGCCGCCCAATGCCAAGAGAGTATCGAGAGAAACCAAACGCTGCTCATCCAAAACGGATCGGATTCTGTTGGCGATCAGTTCATGCATGCGCTGGGCTTCCGGGGCCGACTGGTCGGGACCCGCAAGCAAATTGATGATTTTGTCTTGAGAAGCATCGGATTTACCGTTTGCGGCGAGCAGCAGGTCTTTCACGGCGGTGCGGCCCGCGTCGAAAAGCTGCGCGGCAGAGCCGATCTTGCCAAAGGGCCTGATCAACTTTTGCCAAGAGTCGTTCAAAGCGGCGGTAGGAATTTCACCCTGACGCGCCAATATCTGCCAGAGTCCGATGCTGGCCTGGAAGGTTCCGAGGGCATTGCCCCGTAAAGCATTCTTGGGAATACCGTTGAGGCTAGTTGTAACCTGCAGGAAAGAAGCAATGGAAGAATCGTCCAACTCTGGAAATTCTGAAAAGACTAGATATTGGTCGCTCAACTCAGAGAATTTGTCGGCCAGCGAGGCCACCGTTTCGGGCCTAAGGCGATGCCCCGGAGGGCGCCTGCCGTCGAGTTCACTAAGCATCAGGTAGCTTTGCAATGGACCTGCATCCGGGGACATTCGAGAAATCGCGAACAGGGCGTCCAGCAATTGACCCGGGTGGTCCCAATGTTCGGCGCGGCGGCCCCAGTCGCGGATGATTTTGGAATCCGTTTTTTGCCGGAGGATTTTCTTCCAAACTTCAAGATTCCCTGGAACGTATAGATCGCCGTTCGGCTCCCATCGAAGGCGGGTCACCAGAAGCAGCAGTCCGGCGTCGCGCCGAAATACGCCCGCTCCAGCACCAGAATAGTCCTTTCCACGGAACATCTCATACCAGCGCCGCAGCCGGGTCGGTTCGGTGAAATGAGTTTGCTGTGCGGTAGGTACGCTCGACAGGTCGTCAAAATACGCCGCAAGCCAGCCACTGTCCTTCGCGAGCAGTTTAGGGATGAATTCTTGCGGAGAGTCAGGACTCGCTCCGACTAGTCCTTTCCAAGCGCTGGCCGCGGCTGATCCCCCGGGCACAATCACTCGCCCAGATCGAATGCAGATATGGCTTCCGTAGAAATGCAAGGCCGCGGCTTGCGGAATCATTTTGTTTAGCACGTGCGATTGCTGCAAGTCAGATACAGTCTCGGCATCCATGCGCGCCAACGCCCAGTAGAAGCGGGCCAGCTCCGGATCGTCCAAGAGCGTGTCCACTACATCAGCTTTTGTTCCCTTCCTGTTCCAGTCGATCTCCACGGGGAGGGCCGGCACGCGCGACGTCGAGAAGGAATACGTGAAAGCGCGGCGCTCTTGGAGACTCTTTTCAAGGTCCGGCAGGGGGAATCCCGAGTCGATGGTGAGAAACGCTCTTTGTGGATCGGCGGTCTCCAAGAACGTGTTGCGCTGCCCGCAGTCAGCCCGGGCTCGATAACCCAGGATTTTCAGCAGGGGCTTGGCTTCGTCGCAGGTAGAGACGTGGATGATGCCATCAGGACCTGCCAGAGCCGCCAATTCTCGCGCCTGCTGCACATAGCGGGTCAAGAGAATAAGAAATTCCGACGGCCGGCCTTTGCGCCACTGCCCCTCATATCCCAATGTGAATACGTTGCGAGCCAGCAAAGGTATAACTTCTTCAGGCGAGACCTTCTGACTGATCCCTGCCATGCGTAAAAAGGAGCGCAACGGCCCCGGTATCGCAACATACGCCGGTTCGGGTGACCCGACCTTGGCGTCCTCTGATGGCAAAGAATCAGGGGGAGTGGTACCCCGCGCGGCAGGGGCGAAACACGAGCCAACCGAGAGAGTGGCGGCCAGAATCAGAGGAAGGTGGAAGAAACACCTAGCGCATCGCCTTTTGGTTAAGAGGAGTGTGTGGGCTTTCAAGATTTCCTCCCCGGAATCTAGCCTGAACGGCACAGTTCAGATGCAGAGAAAGAATTTGGACCTAAACGAAAGCAAATCCTAAATGCAGACCGGCAACGACTAATCGCGTTTCGCGACGAAGTGCGTGAACTCAGGCGAGCCATGCACCGTGGCATTCCTCGACATCAATCACACACCGCGTAAGCTCGCCATTGCTCGCATTATTTAAGCATTAAGCGCTCTCCTGTCAAACCCGATTTTGTCAAAAATTCTTCGAAAGCTCTCCCCAATTGCGTCGGTAGCCGATCCTCGTGGACAGGATGCTCACGGGGAGCGAAGCTGCCATAGTCGTTACGGTGACCGCAACTGTCGTCCGTCGTCTGTTTGAAGAACTTTGGAACAAGGGCAATCTGTCGGTGGCAGACGAGCTCTTTGCCCCCACCTACGCTCACCATGACCCTTCGACACCCGATGTTGGGCGGGGCCCCGAAAGTGAGAAGGGTTGAGGCCGCCGCTTCAGACTCGGTGCCGAACTTCCTGCGAGTTATCTGTTTCAACAGGCCCGAGAGGAGCATCGCATTTGGGATCGTGCTGTTCGGATTCCTCTAGAAATTGACCCGAATGCCGAGTTGGATCTCGCGCTTCGGGAAGGCCGAAGTGAAGCCCAGCGGGTGGCTGGGTAGTACGGCACTTGTTCCGGTTACGTTGAATCTGGTGGACCCTGCGCCACCGGCTGTAAGAGGAAGACCGAAGCCGGGCCCGACAACGTTGTTAACGCTGGCAAAGTTTGTCCGGTTGAGGAGGTTGAATCCCTCTGCTACCAGTTGCAGCCCGGCCTTCTCGCCAAACTTGAACGTGCGCGAGAAGCGTAGGTCGAAGTCGGCGTAATTCGGACCCCGTCCGGTATTGCGGCCCGCTCCGATAGGCCGGTCGTTCGTGGAATGGCGATCTCCATTAACGTCGGCGCCGGCAAGCAGGTTGAAGGGATGGCCGCTGTTAAAGCGCACGATGGGAGAGACTTCGAAGCCGGACAGAAACGCGTTTTTCCACGGACTATCAATAACGACAGCGGCGACAAACTTGTGCCGTTGATCAAAGTCGGAGAGCCCCCGTTCGGCAGACAGGTTGGTATTGTCCTGCGGGCCAAAGTCACTATTGAAGTCTGTCGAGGTGTCAAACGCCTTGCTGTAGGTATAGTTGCCGATGAGCGTGAAGTTACTGCTGAAACGCTTCTTGAGTTCGATGATTCCACCCTCGTACAGTGCGGAAGCTCTTGAAGAGTACTGGTCCGCCTGGAGAATCGCCGGATTCACAAAGCAGGTAAGAATAAGCGCCCCGGCGCAACCCGGTCCACTCCAACTCCGGAAGGTGGCGGTGCCGCCGTTCGCTAACGGTACGCTTACCGTGGGTGCCGGAAGCGCATTCGTGTCAATGGCCAGGGGAAGTTTTAGGGTATGCGAATAGATGCCGCTAAGCGATATCGAGAAGCCCGTTGTGATTTCGCGTTCCACGCCAAAGGAAGCCTGCTCGGAATAAGGATTCTGGTAACCTGGCTGACCGCTGAAGATTACCGTCAATAGCGGAAGCGGACCCGAATTGGCAACGGTGATGCCGAACTGCGTGAGATCCGCCGGCGTGATGCAAGCGGCTGTCCCGGCCGCTGGAGTCGCGCACGAAACCTTCCCTTGCCCAAAGAGCGTCTGGAAAATACACGCAGAAAGCGCCGTCGTCGCGGGGGCATTGATTCCAAGCGGAGGACAGGGTGCGCTGATACTCGCCGGTGCCAGCAGATTTGCGATCTGCCGCTTATTGTTGACATTTCCCAAGGTCTGAATGACATCGGCAATCTGGCCATAGATTTGAGAATAGAAAATTCCGAATCCGCCGCGAACTACGGTCTTGTGATTACTGAAAGGATCCCAGGCAAACGAGACGCGGGGTGCAAAATTGTTTTTATCACTTTTCAAAGGGCCATACTGCGAATCCAGTTCGTAACGGAGGCCATAGTTCAGGGTGAAGTTGTTGGCGATCTTCCAGGAGTCTTGCCAATATAAGGCGGTGAATGGCCTCGGGTAGTCATAGTTGGGATTGCCAAAGCCCTGCTCATAGAACTGCGGCACGCCGAAAGATCCCGATTGAATCGCGTTAATCGTGGCGGGATTGACACCGGCAGCAACACCGCAGGCCGCGGGCGTAATCAAACACGGGCTGAGTAGGTTTCCCGGCAGCGGGCCAAAAACGAAGCGCCCGGGGAAAAAGGTATGTGACTCCGAGTGATTGCCCCGATACAAGAATTCGCCACCAAATTTCATTGTGTGATGCCCGCGAATCAAGGTAAATCCGTCGTTGATCTCCGGGCGCCGCATGATGGTTAGGCTGGGAAGAAAGATTTGCGTTCCGAAATTGCCATAACCCGGAATATCGAGTCCGACTTCTGCTGGCACATTTGGAATGACGTCAAACGTGGAATAATTCCACTGCAGTTGCAGGGAATTCTGCGCCGACGCGCTGAACTGGTGGAACCATGCCGCCTGGATCGTGTTGTCATAGGCATGGATTGCACTCCCGCGTGAGAAACCAGTCAGAGACTGGACATCCGGAGACTGCTCCAAGTCATGGGAATAGGTGTAGCGGACAAAAACCTCGTTGTGATCGCTGAAGTGGTGATCCAACCGGCCCGAAGCCTGATATCTGCGCGTATTGTATGGGGTCACGCCGCCGTTATTCTCAAATTGGTTTACAAGAAAGGCGCTAAGAGGATTTGTTGCAGGATTTAGTGTCAGCGTTCCAGCGAGTATCGACGCACAAGTCGCAGGTGGAAGATTCGTTGTCGGATTTGGAGCCGGCAGGCCCAATTTTTTTGCCACAGCGGCGCCGACGGGGCCGCTCAAACAAGGCACCAATCCGGCATTGCCCTCAGCCGTCAGCCCAGCCAGGATTGCCACTTGGTTGTTCCGAGAATCGCCCTGAGGGCGGAAGATGGACGTATTCGTGAGCAGCGGAACGGCATTCTGAGCGTCCTGGCGCAGGCCTTCGAATGCTGCAAATAGAAATGTCCTGTCTTTCTTAATCGGAAAGCCGACGGTGCCGCCGAACTGCTGGCGGCTCAGAGAGTTTTTCACGTTCCTGCCTTGCGTGTCGGGTAATGTGGGATCAAACGTCTGGCCCGGCTGCAGAGCCTGACTGGTGGCAAAAGGGTCGGCGGCATCTAGGGCGTCGTTGCGGAAAAAACCAAAAAGGCTTCCATGAAGCTGGTTCGACCCCGTCTTCGAGACGATATTAATGACGGCGCCGCTGGCGCCACCAAGTTCAGCCGTATAGTTGCTGCGATTAATTTGAAACTCTTGCACGGCTTCCTGGCTCAGCGTGAGGCGGACGCCGCCGGAATCATCGTTGGCTTCGCCGCCATCCACGGTCACGCTGTTGCCCCGGCCGTTGCTTCCGTAGAAGGAAAGTCCACTTTGCGGAGTCTGCTTGACGCGAAACTCCAAGTTCCCGGCAAGTCTGGTGGAATCGGACACACCCGGCATGAGCAGGGTGAAAGTGAGGTAGTCACGACGGTCAATGGGCAGCTCTTTGATGTACTGTTGATTTATGGTATCTGCCTGGTGGCTTAGCTTGGTTTCTACGGCTGGAGGTTCTGTAGTTACCTCAACCACCTCGGACCCCGATGCCAGCTTCAGTCGAAAATCCACAACGACGGTCGCGCCCACCGTGAGAATCACGCCCTTTTGGATCTCAGTTTGAAAGTGGGCAATCTTCACCGTCACGTCATAGGTCGTAGGAGGCAATCCCACCAATCGATAATCCCCGCTCGTGTCGGTTTCGGTCGTGTGTTGGATGCCTTTGTCAGTTTCCACTGCGAGGATTGTCGCCTTCGGGATGCCCGCTCCCGAGGGATCACTTACTGTCCCAGTGATGTTCCCTGAGGAGCCAACACCCTGTGCGTGCACCGCACCGGTCGCAAACACCAGGCAGAGCAAAAGCCATACCTCCCTAATTGGGTTCATGGGCCTCCTTCCGAATGTGCGAATTTCCGGGCAGAATCGAATCTGTGGCCGGAGTGTAGCCGAATCGGAACCCCACGAGCAAGCCGCTGCCGCGCTCCGATGGTCCATCAGTCAAAGGGACATCCCACAACAGCACGCCGAGGTGTCCCGTGATTGAGATCGAGTTCTTGATAGAGACAGGCCGGTGATTTACTTAGACGGTCCACTTTCGCAACGCTGTTTTAAGATAACGACCGTTGGGGATTCCAAAGTAGAAGAATCCAAAATCAATGACCTGCCAGATTCTAGGGAAGCGGTCATAACAGATTCGGACGAATCGATCGGGCTTGCGTTCAATCGTTCGGAAGAGGTTGATTTGGTAGATCGGAGCCCCAGGATGCTTGTTGCGCAGATATTCGCGAAACTGGTTCTTAACTCTCTTATCCGCAAAATCGAAATCCCCGATCAGCATCCCGCGGTATGGCGTTCGATAACAGAAAGGTCTTCCGAAGATGTTACTCCATGTGACTACTCGAGAAATCACCTCTCCTATTGAAAATGACGGAAAGCATTCAGCATTCAAAACCAGCAGCTGTTTGCGAGACTCCTCCTGGGCAACGAAGTTCAGTCTCTCGAGCGGCAACTGTCCAAGGGTTTGGTCACTTGCGTGAGCGGGCGCCAGCCCCCGGAGCACGTTCATGAACTCCCCTGCCGAGTAAGGGTATCGGCCGGCGAGAACCTTAGCCGTGCGTCGAAGCAAGCCGTACCGAGCACTTCGCCGCATGACCGCATCGTACTCGGCCGCAACCGAGCCCGTGATCATCCCCCGCTCCATCAAGCAATACAGCCAGAGCAGAAGTGAAGCACCGCTGACTGCGTAGAGCGCTCGAAACTCCGACAACTCTTTCAGCGAGAAGTTTCTAAGAAAGGGAAGATAATGCCAGATGTTGAAACCAGTGCCTCGGAAAACGAGAACTGCTTGCCGACGTTGGTCCTTCTGTTTTAGCTCCTCCGACAAATCTTTGGAATGCATAGTTCGCTGAAGGAAGTCACTAATTGGGCCGGGAAGCCGTCAGAATTCTCTGGTAAACCGCTCAGGTATCGGAGCGAGAAAACATCGGAATTCTGACAAACATGATCGGAATCGTCAAGCACTGGTCTCATCGTGGACTGAGTATCAGCATATATGCAACGCTGCTGAACCTGGAGAAGATTTATCATTTCTTGCAGCCAGTAAGGGAGCTCGCCTCGAAGCGGGCCGCGAGACGAGTTCTACAGCTGGGGCAAAGCACTGCCCCCGCACGCGGTAGCCAGAAAAGGCACTAGCAAGTGCAGCCTCGACCGGTCGCGTGGTGAGCAGTCCGAATCGGGGCCGAGACCTTAGTTCCAAGCGGTCGCGAGCTACCAGGCGCGTCATCGTCACCGCTCGGAATGCTCCAAAATGACGCGGTAGCATTGCAGGCGGTCTGTAAGAAAACACTGAGCGGAACTCCAGAGGTAAAGATTGAACCTCCGATAATTCCTTTCGCCGAAGTCCGCGACGACTCTTTTCCGCTGTGACTCGAACTTTCTCGCCCAGTGTTTGAAGGTAAGAAAGTAGTTATGCCGATCATCGAAGACCGCACGCACCTGCAAAGAAGTGCGCGAGACAGCGCGAAGAAAATCGTGGAGTACGAAGAAGGAATGATTTCCTGGGTAGATATCCCGGTAGATGAATGAACTAGCTTTGTACTTGTCGCGAGCCGCGCTCGCGTCGAGATAGACGAACCCACCCGGCTGAAGCATTTGGAGAAACTGCCGAAGGACCGCGTCGTATTGAGGGAGGTGCTCCATGATGCCCATTAACACAATCGCGTCAAACCGCTCCGTGGACTTGTAAGTCAGGAAGTCGTCGACTTTGACCTGCCACTCACAACCCAGACGCCGACCCAGGTCGACCACAAACTCCTCGGATCGTCTGGAGTTTGTCACCGCCGTGATGCGAATGCCGCGCTTGGCCGCATACTCCGAGAATGCACCCCAACCGGGCCCAACCTCCAGGATGTGGCTGCCGGGGCCGAGTCGGCAGGTCTCTATGCAATAGTCGAACTTACGCCGAATCGCTACGTGCAAAGGTTCGTCGTCACTTATAAAAATGCCCTGTGTGTAACATCTCGTCTCATCCAGGAACGACAAGTAGAACTTCGGGTCGAGATCGTAGTGAACGGAGATCGCTCGTGCGTTTGTTTTGATTTGCCCAAACAACATCGGTTCAAGAAACCGCCAAGCCCAACTCAGATAGTGCCGATCCGAGAGCAATGACCTCAGTTCCAGGAGCTGCAGGAAATCCCCAGTCATATCCAGGTCGCCGTCAAGATAGGCTTGAGCTATGTTCCCCTCGTTGAGCGAGCCCAGTGCCCAAATCGCTCGGGAATTCGTCAAGTTGATCTCCGCCACAATGGGACCTTTTCCACAGCGAAACCGTCGACCATCAGGAAGAGTTACTATTATGGCTTTTGAAGAGGCATATACGCGTGCCTCTAGTCGCCGCAACTGTGAAGGTGCAGGGGAATATTCTGAAAGAGCTTCTGGAACCGCTGGAGCCGTCCTTCCGGTCGCAACAGGCTGCGGAGGATTTCCCGCCCCTTTCGGGCTGGGTTGCGTGCTTTCATGGCCCATATGCATAGGTCGGGCCCTCCACAGAACTGTGCTGATATATCAGATTCCTGCCTAAGGAATCAAGGCCAACGCGAGAACCTTGGAGCTCTCGGGACAGATTCTTCTTGTTCTTGCCTCGCTTTCCTCGAAAAACTCCTCCGAACCTGTTTTGTGGCTCGCGTATTGCCGTTGACTTCGGGACAAGCGGGCGGGATCCGAAAAATGCTTGTGATTGGGGTTCTAACGAAGAATAGTTACATGCCAACCACCGACCGACCACCGGGGCGTGGGCTGCAATACGGAGATTGGCCTCAACTTTGCAAGCGTCAACAAATTTTGTAAGTTCTCTGCCGCCGTCTTACATTGCCGCTCAGACCGCTCGTCGAGCCAGCATTTATGCAACACTGCGGCCTTGAACAAGCGAGAAATCCAACTCTTAGAACTTCAAAGCTTTGGAACCGCTGCGTCGATAGAGTTGATTTCTCGCCCTGAACTCCATAAAGTTGGGCAATACCCTGAACGGGAACGATTCGGCTCGTAGTATGATCTGCCCCCGGTGTCACACATCGAGTCTTTCTGGAGGAAAGGCGTGTGCCGTCTGCGGTGCTCCCATGGCAGATGACCCACTCAGTTCGGCATTCACCAGAATATCAGGTTGGTCTGGCGCGAGTTTTGGACAGTCCGCGCAAGCCAAGCCAATTGCCCCCGGTATGCTGCTTGCCAGTCGTTACCAACTCGTTGAACTGCTCGGCAGCGGTGGAATGGGGAGCGTTTACAAAGCCAAGGATTTGCGACTAGAGCGCTTGGTCGCACTCAAGCTTCTTCCCCCTAGTTCGGTATCGGATCCCGAACAGAGGGCTCGATTCATACGTGAAGCCCGAGCTGCCGCTGCGCTGGATCATCCCAACATCTGCACCGTGTATGAGATCGAGGAGGCGGAAGGCCAGACTTTCATAGCGATGGCTTGTCTGAAAGGCCAGAGCTTGAAAGACACGGTCCGGAGCGCCGTCATTCCGATTCCTGAAGCGGTGGAGTTCGCGATACAGGCAGCCGATGGCCTAGGGTGCGCCCACGCGCACGGCGTCATCCACCGAGACATCAAACCGGCTAACTTGTTCGTTACAAACGATGCAGTTCTCAAAATCATCGATTTCGGCCTGGCGACTGTTGCTGGGCAAGCCGCGCTCACCGTCGAAGGGACCATTCTTGGCACCGTGGCTTACATGTCGCCCGAGCAGGTGAATGCCGACAAAGTCGACCATCGCACCGACATCTGGTCGTTGGGCGTGGTGTTGTACGAGATGCTTGGAGGCCAACGTCCTTTTGGCGGGGACCACGAACAGTCCATTATTTATTCCATCCTACAAAAAGAACCCAAACCGTTAAGCGCTTTGAGGGAAGCCATTTCCCCGGACCTACAGAAAGTCGTCTCAAAGGCCCTCACTAAGTCCAAAGACAATCGTTACTTAAGCATGAGAGAGCTGTCAGAGAGCCTTCGGAAGCTGAAGGATGGGACTTCGGGCGTGACGGTAACACGCACAGTGTCGCACAGCGCCCACCTACCGTCACTTGCGGTATTGCCATTCGTAGACATGAGCAGTGGTAAGGACCAGGAATACCTCTGTGAAGGGATCGCGGAAGACATTATCAACGCACTTATGCAGGTAAAGGGCCTGCGCGTCGTTTCCCGCGGGTCCTCTTTCCGCTTCACGGGCAAGGCTTACGACCTCGCTGAGCTGGCACAGAAACTCCACGTGGCAACAGTTCTCGAGGGAAGCGTTCGCAGAGAGGGAGATCGTCTTCGCATTTCTGCACATCTGATTGACGTTACCGGCGGTGACAAACTTTGGGCCCGACGATTCGACCTAGAGATGAAGGAGGTCTTCGCTGTCCAGGATGAAATATCACTCGCTATTGCCAACGCCCTAAAAGTCACACTTCTCGATAGGCAACGCGACGGATTGGTGAAACGCTACACCGAGGATATGGACGCCTATGCAGCATATCTCAAGGGTCGGTACTTTTGGGGCAAGAGAATCTCAGATGCAGTGAAAAAAGCCGTCGAGTTCTACCAAGAAGCGCTACGCAGGGATCCAGATTACGCCCTAGCTCATGCGGGGCTCGCGGACGCATATATTCTACCAGGCTTTTACGGGATGGCGTCCCCGCGGGAGGTCATGCCGAAAGGGAAAGAAGCCGCCCTTCGCGCTCTTGAGTTAGATCCTACTCTCGCCGAAGGTCACGCCTCTCTGGGCGTCATCAGTTCGATCTATGAACACGCATGGAGCAAAGCCGAGTCCCAGTTCGAACTGGCCATCCAATCGAATCCCAACTACGCTCCAGCCCATAGTTGGTATAGTTTGTTTACCCTGATTCCCCTTAGACGACTCGACGAAGCCCTGGCCCATGTGAGGATCGCACAACAGCTCGACCCGCTGACTCCGTTCGTGAACACCATCGTTGGAATGTGCCATTACTTTCGCCGGGACTACGACGCAGCTATCGAGGAGCTCCGCCGGGTGATCATTCTTGACCCGTCGTTTCCGACGGCGCACATGTTTCTTGGAAGAAGTCTGTGGGATTCCAACCAGAAGAGCCAGTCAATCGAATCCTTCAGGAAAGCCGCTGAGCTGTATCCGACAAATGCTCTGTGTGCTGCGCATCTCGCGTATGCGACCGCCCGCTGCGGCGCGAATGACGATGCCATCCGCCTGCTCGCCAAGCTGAAGACTCAATCGGCCGCGTCGTACGTGCCGGCTACAAGTCTAGCAATCTTGGACCTCGGCCTTGGCAATGTTGGCGCTGCCATAGGGCTGTTCGAAGACGCTTATGATCAGAGAGACCTTTACTCTATCTGGATGGCTGTGGACCCGCTATATGACGAGGTTCGGTCTGACCCGAAATTCTGCAGCCTCTTGAGAAAGCTAGGGGTCTGAGTCAACGTTTTTTAGTGCTGCCCCTAGGGAAATCAGATTACTACGGGAAGGGTTTTCAGACCTCTGAATCCATAGTTCGGGGCCCACTCGAGGGGTTGGTCAGCTAGCCGCATCCGAGGGAACTGCTGGACCATCCTGAGGATCGCGATCTGGCCCTCCAGTCGCGCCAGTTGATTCCCAATGCAAAAATGCGCACCTGCGCCAAAGGCAAGGTGGGGATTATTCAATCGCTTCAGGTTCAAACGGTCTGGGTCTTTGAATTGGTGCGGGTCCCGATTTGCTGCTCCAAGCATGAAGACAATCGTCTCTCCCTGGCGTACTCGGACACTGTTGATTTCCATCTCCTCTTTGGCTACACGGCCAACGAATTGAACGGGGCTTTCATAACGCAGTAATTCCTCCACAGCAGTCCGAATGAGTTCCGGATTCTCGTGTAACTCGGCCATTTCTTCAGGATGCCGTAGGAGCGTGTACATTCCATTGCCGATCAGGTTTCGAGTCGTCTCGTGGCCGCCGAAAAGCAACATCACACATTGTGCATAAAGCTCTTCTTCCGTCAGGACCTCGCCGTCTTCCTCAATATCGAGCAACAAGCTGATTAGGTCGCCGCCCTTTTGCCGTCGCCGCTGCGCCACGGCTACGCGGAAAAACTCGGTCAGTGTGACAACTGCCTCGTATGCAGTCTGGGTCTGAAGTACGGTCCTATGCGGGTTTCCAAAGAATACCGCGATCGCGTCCGACCACCGAACAAAGTGCTCGTGCAGAGTTTCCGGCACGCCAAGCATCTCTGCAATCACGCGCACTGGCAAAGGGTACGCGATCTCTCGCAAGATATCTGCCTCCGAGGCGTGCCGCATAGGCTCCAACATTCGATCGACAATTGTCTCAATCTGAGGACGCAAGGCTTCCGCAACCGCTGGGGAAAAACCCTTATTCATCAGCTTGCGTAGCCGACTGTGTTCGGGCGCGTCAAGGAACAGCAGCCACAAACCCAGCATGCGCGCAAGCTCAGCAAACTCGGCCTGCCTCTCCGGGGGAAGCGCAAGTAAGACTGCCCCAACGCGCCTCGCAGAAAGTCTGGGGTCCCGAATGATGGACGAACAGACAGCGTGTCTAAATAAAGCCCAACCACCGCCGCCATAGGTCATGTGATGGATTTGACCGTCCTCGAGGAAACGTCGATAGGTGGGATAAGGGTCCCGCAGGATCTCATCCGTGAAGACAAAACCTGCGGTTGGATTCGCTTGCGCTTCGGACATAACCCGGGATTTCCGATTTCAACTTTATCTTTGCCCAAGAACATATGCCGGTCACAGTCTAGTGTCAAGGTCGGATTGGGGAGCTAATACGTTTCGATTCACTTATGCGAATCACACGCTGTCCGTAGCGGCGGCCACACACAGTATTCGACGGAACGCGGATACCAAGGCGAGCTCAACGGCTTACTGAGCGAATCCTTTCGAAGCGGATTAATGCCGCCCGATGTAATTGTTGAGCAAGAGGCACAAAGACGACTTAGAGAGCACGGGATCCGCAGGCGTCCAGAGATAATCGTCCACTGTCCAACACAAGAAGGCGGAAATCGGCGCGTCGGGAACTATGCTGTCATCCTTTTGAAGCACCGCGGAAATGAGGATGAGCCCGCGGAGTGGGTCGGATAGCCGATCTCCTTCACTAACTATATTATAATATTGATTAAAATTGAATCTTGAAATACACGTCCAGGATCCAGAGAGACTTATTGCCTGCTACCTAGTCCGCTGCAGGGTGGTGAAATTACAAAACGAACTAGTCGAACCCTCATGTATTCAATAACTTAGGTTCGTGGCTTCACCATGGAACACCGTTCAAGGGAGGCTCGGGCTAGCGCCTCTCGTCGGCGGCTTCGATGATGCTCTTTTGCGACATGAGTCTTTCGATTTCGTCCGCGGTGTAGGGCATTCCTTTTGAGAGCACATCGTAGCCGTCGGCGGTGACCAGGATGACATCCTCGACGAACGCGGCGAAATTCTGTTCCTTTGAATAAAGGATCGGCTCGATGGCGAACACCATGCCAGGCCTCAGCGGTTCATCATTTCCTGGCCCCGCTCCCAGGACGTTCATTTCCTGATAGTGCCCGAGGGTCGAGTGGCTCTCGACTTCGCGGGCAAAATCTTCTACGGCGCGACGAAGGTATCCTTCCGTGAGATTGGGGAGCTGCTCGCGGGCGCAAGCGACACAGATCCTGGCCAGGTCATGCTGTGAGACGCCAGGACGAATGCTATGCTCAGCTTTCAAGAAGCAGGGCAGGTACGCGTCATACAGTTTTTTCTGTGCCGCGGTAAATTTTCCGGACACCGGAGCGCTCCGGCCGATGTCGCTGACGTAGTATCCGACTTCCACACCAACGTCCAGAAGGACGCCTTCGCCTGCTTTCA
>WNFO01003424.1_pt1 | contig 21531 bp, 15 predicted proteins | sample 5400251 | NCBI WGS metagenome assembly WNFO01 (sample SAMN13153354, study PRJNA577476) | soil metagenome | isolation source: 100 cm saprolite under Madrone tree | place: USA:California | collected 2016-06-14
TCATTCAGGGCGGACGCATCACCGCTATCGGTCCACGCGCCGAGGTCCGCGTCCCTTCGGGCGCACAGGTCGTCGACGCGAGAGGCAAATGGATTATTCCCGGCCTGATCGATGCCCACGTGCACATCGGGCAGTCCGGCGGGCTTTACACGCGTCCGGACATGATCGATCTCCGGAAGTGGCGTCCTTACGACCAGGAGCTTGCATGGATCAAGCAGCGCCTGCCATTCACATTCGAGCACTATGTCCTGTCCGGTATCACGGGAGTGGTCGACTGCGGCGGGCCGATGTGGAATTTCGAAATGCGCGACATCGCCGCGGCCACGAAGAACGCTCCCCGCGTTGCGATCGCCGGGCCGCTGATTTCTACGGATGCTCCCCCCACTCTTCCGACGAACGATCCGGATGTCATTAAACCCAATTCTCCAGCCGAGGCTCGAGACCTTGTACGGCGTCAACTCGATCGCAAACCGGATCTGATCAAGATCCTGTTCATTCGTCATCCGGGTGACAACTTTCAGCAGCAGCTTCAGATCATGTCCGCCGCGATTCAGGAGAGCAAGGCGCGCAACGTGCGCGTTGCGGCGCATGCGACGGAGCTGGAAACGGCTAAAGCCATGGTGCGGGCAGGCGCCGACATTCTTGTACACAGTGTTGAAGATCGTCTTGTCGACACGGAATTCATCGACCTCGTGAAGAATCGCGACATTCTTTATATGACTACGCTCTTCGTCGAGGACGGCTACCGCCAGGTTTTCAACCAGCAGGTCATGCTCACCGACATCGAACGAAAACTTGGCGATCCCGAGGTCATCGCAACCTGGTCGGATCTGGCGAAGATTCCTCCCAACGAAATTCCTGGCGGCATTCCACGTCTGCCTTCGCCACCGAGACGCCCGATCGCATACGACAATCTCATGCTGCTGGAAAGTGCGGGCGTGCGTATTGTCGGGGCGACCGATGCAGGAAACATCGGGACGCTTCACGGTCCGGCGCTTCATCGAGAATTCGAATTGATGGTGGGGGCGGGGATGCGCCCTATGGACATCATCGTCTCCGCCACGAAGAATGCCGCCGCCGTCATGGGCAAGCAGGCCGACCTTGGAACTCTCGAGCGCGGCAAGTTCGCCGATCTGGTCATCCTGGACGCCGATCCGCTGGCGGATATCAAGAATACCCGCAAGATCTCCAAGGTCATGAAGGGTGGAGAGTTCATCCCGTAGGAACGTAATTCGGGGACAGACGTATAAATCACCCAATTAGCAAGTAAGCCTGTCGTTGAAAGCTAATTAGGTGATTTATACGTCTGTCCCCGAATTACGAAATCCTGCTTGATTTCATTCCCGGATATGTCGCATAGTAGGAGCCTGTGAAAGTTGAAAATGATAGTCATTTTCATTTAGAGGCGGAATCGGCGCCGGCACGAAGCCTTTCCGAAGTCCCGCTCAATCGCTGGTGCCGCATCGAGCGGCTCGAAGGTCCACACGACGATTGCAATCGTCTGCTGGACCTGGGTTTCACGCCTGGCGAAGAAGTCATCGTCACACATGCCGCCCCCCTGGGCGATCCGCTTGTTATCCGCGTTCGAGGCGCCCTGCTGGCACTTCGCAAGCGCGAAGCCGCGTGGATCTTTGTTGAATAATTGAATGACCACTCGCATCCAGGAAGTCGAAGATCAAACCAGGGAGTTGACGGTTTGCCTGGTGGGGATGCCGAATTCCGGCAAAACCACCCTCATGAACGCCATCACGGGCGGAAACTTCAAGACCGCAAATTATCCCGGGGTCACGGTTTCGCTTCTGCGCGGTAAGAGCAAGGCCGAGTTTGGCTCCACGCTGAACGTCGTCGATCTGCCCGGTGTTCACAGTCCGGTTGCGCCATCGCCCGAAGAAGAACTCGCATGCCGCGTCATCGAAGGGAATCACGAGCGCGTGCGGCCGGACGCCTTTGTGCTCGTGGTGGATGCGACGCAGCTCGAACGGCACCTGAAGTTTGCTGGTTTTGTGGCAAAGCAGGGAAAAGCCGTCGTTGTTGCGCTGACGATGATGGATCTCCTGCGGCAGAGTGATCAATCCGTCGATGTGGAAAAGCTGGCGCGGGCGCTTGGTGTGCCGGTTGTGCCGGTCGATCCGCGAACCGGCGGAGGTGTACCGGAACTGGTGAAGACCGTTCACGCCTTCGCGGACGCTCCGCCGATCGGCAGTGCCCTTGCGCGGCTTCCGGCCGAGCCGGTTTCCGCGTTCAGAGTGATTCGGGAACTGCTGCAGCGCAGCCATGCCGTTCGTCGTGCCGGCCGGCTTTCGCTGGGAATGGATTCCCCTACAGCTCGAATCGACAGAATCGTGCTGCATCGATATTGGGGCTTTCCGGTTTTCTTCGTTGTCCTGATATCACTGTTCGCAGCGATCTTCTGGGCCGCGCAGCCGTTTATGGACCTGATCGACGCGGGCTTCTCGGATGCCGGCGATCTGCTCCTTCGAGTGCTGCCGGATTCGGTGATCAGCCGCTTCCTCGCTCAAGGCATCGTTGGCGGAGTTGGGGCTGTTGCGGTGTTCTTCCCGCAGATCATGATTCTGTTTTTCCTGATGACGCTGCTGGAAGACTCGGGTTACCTCGCGCGCGGAGCGACACTCGTGGACCGGCCGCTTTCCTATCTCGGTTTGCACGGCCGATCCTTTGTGCCGATGCTTTCGGGTTTTGCATGCGCCATTCCGGCCGTTCTTGCCGCACGAGCAATTCCCGCACGGCGGGAGAGGCTGCTCACGATCTGGATCATTCCACTGATGAGCTGCAGCGCGCGGCTGCCCGTATACGCGTTGCTGTTGTCCGCTCTGTTGCCGGCAGGCTCGGCCTGGAAGCAGGGATTGAGTCTTGCCGGAATCTATGTCGGCAGCCTGTTGATCGCTTCATTGACGGCAGGACTGGCGAGCCGGCTGGTATTTGACTATCGCAAACCGTCGCTTCTTGCGATGGAGTTGCCCGTGTACCGCACGCCCCGGTGGAAGCCGATCCTTCGCATGACATGGGCTCGGGGATCTTCCTACCTCCGGCGCGCCGGCGTGCCGATCATGACCGTCTCGGCGTGCCTGTGGTTGCTGTCCAATTTCGCCTTCAGCTCGCAATCGATTGTCACGCCCGCGAAAATGGAAACCTCGGTTGCGGCTCAGCTTGGTCACAAGATGGAACCCGCGCTGCGCCCGATGGGTGTGGACTGGCGCGTCGGGGTCGGTTTGATCTCCGCTTTTGCAGCACGGGAAGTCTTCGTCAGCTCCATGGCTATCGTCTTTCACGTCGATGGCGATGACGATCAAACCGCGCAGGCCGGGCTGCTCGAACAAATGCGCACCGCCACATTCCCCGGCACATCGCAGCTGATTTTCACTCCATCCAGCATTTTTGGCCTGATTGTCTTCTTTTTCTTCTCGCTTCAGTGTTTCTCCACCGTTGCCGTCGTTCGCCGGGAAACGAATTCCTGGCGCCTGGCCGGCCTGCAACTGGCGTTCTACACCGGTGTGGGCTACATCCTCGCGGTCGCGAGCGTGCAGATACTCCGCGCTTTAGGCGTGGCGTAGCAGCCGCGGAGCGGCGACAGAGTGTAGCCCAGCATCAGCCGCGTAGCGGCGAAAGAATGTAGCCCCGGGCGTAAGCCCTGGGTGAAGGTGACAAGAAGCGTGAAGAGCCCCGTAGGGGCGAAAGAATGCCTGGACTCTGCCGCCCCTACGGGGCTTGCGTCTGCCGCCAATTCGATTCCACGGGCTCACGCCCGTGGCTACACTCTTTCGCCGCTACGCGGCTAATGATGGGCTACATTCTTTCGCCGCTACGCGGCTAATGAAAATCGTGTGAGGTGACCGCTGCGTTGCTGACGGGCAGGATCTCCACGCGATCGGCTTTCACAGAGATGACGTTGTCGACATTTTGCAGGCGGCCTTCGACAAGGAGGAATTTGCCGTCGACGATGGTGAAGCGGTGCTCAGCGAAAACGTCGGGGGTGATGATCGCGTTGGAGATGCCGGTTTCATCTTCGAGGCTGAGGAAGACGAAACCTTTTGCGGTGCCCGGACGCTGGCGTGCGATAACGGCGCCCGCAACGCGGACCCAGCTGCCGTTGCGGACACCGCCAAGATCGATGGCGCGGAGGACGCCCATGGCGTTCAGCTCTACGCGGTAATAAGCCATCGGATGCGGGCCGACAGTCATTCCGGTTCCATGGAAGTCGGCGACGAGACGTTCTTCCGACGTCATCACCTCGAGCGGCGAACTTCCATCGGGCTCTTCAATTCTTTCCAGTAACGGACCCGTGCGGCGGCAGGCGCGCTCCACCTGCCAGAGCGCGTCGCGGCGGTGCATGCGATGCGCAGGACTCAGGAAATTCAGCGCCCCCACTTCAGCCAGAAACACCAGCTCCCGCTTCTGCAATTCCGGAACGCGGCGCGCGAGATCGTCCACGGATGTGAATGGCGTTGCCGCACGCTCCCGGACAATCGCCTGAGCGGCCGATTCGCGCATTCCTTTGATGTAGCGCATGCCGATGCGGAGGGCATCACCTTCCAATGTGCATAACCAATCCGACTTCGTCACATCGATGGGTTTGATTTTCAGCCCGTGGCGCTGAGCGTCTTTGACCAGCGTTGCCGGGCTATAAAACCCCATCGGCTGGTTGTTGAGCATGGCGGCGGTGAACGCCGCAAGGTAATGGCATTTCAGATACGCGCTCGCGTATGCGAGGAGCGCGAAGCTGGCGGCATGCGACTCGGGGAATCCATAGAGCGCGAATGACGTGATCGAGCGAATGATCTGATCCTGCATGTCGCCTGTGATTCCGTTCCGATCCATGCCCTGCCGCAGCTTGACCTCCACTTCTTTCATGCGTCTTTCGGATCGTTTGAATCCGAATGCGCGGCGCAGTTCTTCGGCCTCGCCGCCGCTGAAGCCGGCAGTGATCATCGCCATCCGCAGCAATTGTTCCTGAAACAGGGGCACCCCCAGTGTGCGCTCGAGCACGGGCTCGAGCGCAGGATGGGGATAAACCACTTTTTCGCGTCCCTGCCGCCGCTTTAAATAAGGATGGACCATGTTTCCGACGATCGGGCCCGGACGAATGATTGCAACCTCCACGACGATGTCGTAGAACCGTTCGGGCCGCATCCTCGGCAAACACGACATCTGCGCCCGGCTCTCGATCTGGAACATGCCGACGGTATCCGCTTTTTGCATTGCCGCGTATGAAGCCGGATCGTTTGGCGGCAGGTGCGCGAGATCCACTTCTTCGCCGCTATGATTTCGAATCAATTTCAGCGAGTCTTCGAGAACCGCCATCATTCCGAGGCCGAGCAGATCGACTTTGACGATGCCCATGTCCGCGCAATCGTCTTTATCCCACTGGACGACTGTGCGGCCGGGCATTGTGGCGGGCTCCAGCGGAACTACCGAATCCAGTTGTTCCTGGCAAATCACCATGCCGCCGGAGTGCTGGCCCAGATGCCGCGGCAGGTCCTGAAGGTTCACGCACAATTCCAGAAACTTGCGGATCCGCGGCTCGCGCATATTGAAGCCGGCCATGTGGAACTGGGCCTCGAGCGTGTCGGAGGCGTCTTTGTATTCGAACTGGCTGACGAGGCTCGTCAGGCGATCGAGGCTCTTCAGATCGAAGCCGAGCACTTTGCCCACTTCCCGCGCAGCAGATCGTCCGCGATAGGTGATGACATTGGCCGTCATGGCGGCGCCAAGCGCCCCGTATCGCTGATAGATGTATTGAATGGCGCGTTCACGCTGATCGCCGCTGGGAAGATCCATGTCGATATCGGGCCACTCGCCGCGCTCTTCAGAAAGGAATCGCTCGAAGAGCAGCCCCATCTTTACAGGATCGACGGCCGTGATTCCCAATGCATAGCAAACGGCGCTGTTGGCGGCGGAGCCGCGGCCCTGCACGAGGATGTTGTTCTGGAGGCAGAACTGGATGATGTCCCAGACAATGAGGAAGTAACCCTCGAGCCCAAGCTTTTCGATGAGCGCCAGTTCGCGCTCGACCTGCCGGCGTGATTTTTCGTCGTAGGGACGGAAGCGATCACGCGCGCCCGCGTCGGTGCGCTCGCGGAGGAATGAAGCCATTGTGCCGCCGCCGGGCACCGGATACCTGGGGAATTGGTAACCGAGATCTTTCATCGTGAATTGAAGCCGGGACGAGAGTTCGAGCGTGCTGGCAATGGCCGCGGGATGATCCTGAAAAAGCCGCGCCATCTCCGCAGGAGTTTTGAGCTGGCGATCGGAATTCTTCGAAAGCAGACGGCCGGCGGTTTCCAGTGTTCGATGATTTCGGATGCAGGTGAAGACGTCGAGGATCGCGCGTTCGTGCGGAGCGGCATACTGGACGCCGTTCGTGGCCAGCAGCGGAAGCTGAAATGTTTCCGCAAGCGCGATGGCTTGCTGGTTGATGGCTTCTTCGTCGCGGTCGAAGTGGCGTTGAAGCTCGACGTAGACGTTGTCATGCCCGAAGATGCGGACCAGACGCTCGAGAGCCTGATGGCCGGTTTTGTTCTGGATTGCGCTGGTGAGCGGGCCGTACCCGCCGCCGGTGAGGCAGATGAGTCCCCGCGAGAAAGGAATGAGTTCCTCTTCGGTGATCGTGCCTTTGCCCTTTGGAGCGCGGAGTTTCATTCGCGTCATCAGGCGGCAGAGGTTCTGGTAGCCTTCGCGGGTTTCGGCAAGGAGGGGATAACGAATACCAGTGGTTGAAGTGACTTCAGCGCCGATATGCGCGCGAATGCCGGCTTTCTTTGCGGCAAGGTGGAAACGCGGTGAGCCGTAAAATCCGTCGCGGTCGAGCAGAGCCATGGCCGGCATGGAGTATTCGGCCGCGGCGCCGATAAGCTCCTCGGGCAGGGAAGCGCCGTCGAGGAAGCTGAAAGCGGAGCTGGCGTGAAGTTCAACGTATTTCAAGCTCACCATCCTTGGTTGCGCTCAAGCCATCCATGGGAGCGAATTATTTCTTTCAATCGTAAACTCCCTGGGCGAACCAACGGTCGGTATGGACGTCGTAGTAAATGCGGTAGAGGGCATCGAGGACTTCGATATCCCACTCTTCGCGGTCCCAGGTGTCGGGACGCCACCAGTCGCCGGAAGTGCGCCAGGGCCCGCTTGCAGTTTCGATCGGGCCGTGCAGACCGTGGAAGGCAATCCAGGTGGGGACGCCCTCCTTCATCTGTACAGTGGCTTCCAGTGCCGGACGGAAAAGACGGAGAGCAATGGAACGCGGGTTAAAGCCCGCGACTACATTTGGGGACGACGAACACATTGGAGACCAACCCGCCCCCAATGTAGTCGCGGGCTTTAGCCCGCGTTCGTTGCCCATCACGCCGAATTTCTTCACCCGGAATGCATCGGGTCGATGGGTGTCCAGGATCTCCGGTGATCCCACATTCTCCTCACCCACAACTGCAGAAATCCGCGCCAGCGTCAGTTCCAATTTCTCCGGTTCCGGCGAGAGCGGCACGAACAGGCCGTTTTGCACGATGCGGGGCCTGGCGGGGACCGCCTCGACCTTTACTTGTTTGATGGGTGCGCCGGGAGGATGAGCTTCGAGGTCGAGGATCAGAAGTTTGGTGAGGAGCCTGGGATTGCGGATGGGAAGAGGCAGGTGAAGAACACGGACGTAAGACCCCAATGTGAGATGGACTTCATGCGTGGCGCGGTTGCGCGAGCGCAGCCGGGAGCAGATTTGATCCAGAAGCCGGGAAAGAATGAATGTCAGAGGCTCGATCGTTACGATCTCATAATCGAGCTCCATGATCTCGACGAATCGTATGGCCTCGGGATTCGCGACCAGCGGCCGCGAGCCCACTCCGCGCGCGAGTTTGTGAAGGCGCACGCCTTCCTGTCCGAGGCGTTCGGAAACCTGGACGGCGGGAAGCTTTGCAAATGCGCCGAGAGAATGGATCCCCCAGCGATCCAGCGTTTCCAGAATTTCAGGCGAAGGTGAAAGCACATCGAGCGGAAGATCTCGAAGACGCCTGGCTTCGGTTCCGCGGGCCAGTACCGTGATGCCCGAAAATCCCCGGGCCGCGCAGACCGCTGCATCCGGATTCGATGCCACTGCGATGTTGGCCTGCAGCCCCCCGGCCCGCACTTGCTCGGCAACCTTCTCCGCGATTTCGGAATAAGATCCAAACAAGCGCTCCAGTCCTTCCAGATCCAACACGATGGTGCCCGGCATCGTGTTTTCCACTCGCGGTGAGAAAGCGCTCGCGTAGTCGAATAACGCAGCGAGGACATCACCGGAAGAATTGAGGACGTAAATGCACGCGTACATATGAATTCAAGGGACGTGACCTTCGAGATCGAACGATCTCGATATCCAGATTCACCTCATTCAAAAGCGTTGACCACTTCGCTCCACGCGTTTCCATTCGCAGCACCAGCGCTGCGGCGGACTTCACCATGCTTTCCGGGCTCATCACGACAAGCACAGTGGGTGTTTTCTCGATGGTGCGCTGGAAGCGGAACCAGGATGTGAGTGGAATGGATCGGAGATGCGACTGCGAAAGATCGGTCAGGTCCATCACCACGCGGCCAAAGCCGCCTCCCTGGAGCAGCAGGTCTGTGGATTTGAGAACCTGATCGAGCTTGCGGCAGCGGACCCAGAGTAAACGTTTCAAATCGAGGCCCGCCGCCGCTCCCGATTTCGGATCGAACGCATCGTTGCCGTCAACAAGCGCGCAGACTTCATCGCGCGCTGTAGCTTCGGCAAGGACGGAAACCATGGCGCTGGTCCGCCCGGAAGAAGGAGGGCCAAAAATCTCGGTGATGGCGCCGCGGGGCAGGCCTCCGGTCAGTGCGTCGAGCTGGGCAATGCCGGTGGGCACGCTTTCACAGACGCGGCTATCAAGATCGGTAAAAGGCGAAGGAATCCGTTCACCGAGTGCGGATTCCAACCGGGCGCGAAGAACCGATTGCATAAAAGCACCGAGATTCTCTTATACCGAACATGTGTACGGCATGTCAATCGGGGTTAGCCGCGGATTTCACGGATTACGCGGATGGCGCGCATCAACGGGTTTTTAATTGCGCGCCATCCGCGTAATCCGTGAAATCCGCGGCTAACGGATTGCTTCCTTAACGGTATGAAACGAGAGCTGAAGACTGCGGCTCCTCTCATTCCCGAGAATCCAACTATTCCGAAACTCCGGGAAGCAGCAGCAGGTTGCCGCGCCTGTGACCTTTGGGAGCTGGGTACACAGACTGTTTTCGGTGAGGGAAGTCCGAAGGCACGCGTGATGCTTGTCGGTGAACAGCCAGGGGATCAGGAAGACCTTCAAGGGCGTCCATTCGTCGGACCGGCGGGAAGAATTCTCGATAAAGCCCTGGAAGAAGCCGGCATCGATCGGAAGGAAGTCTATGTCACGAACGCGGTGAAACATTTCAAATGGGAACCGCGAGGCAAGCGACGCATCCACAAGAAACCGAACTCTCTCGAGATTGCAGCATGCAAGCCCTGGCTCGAAGCCGAGATCAAAGTGATTCGCCCCGAAGTGATCGTTTGTCTGGGTGCGACGGCGGCTCAGTCGTTGCTGGGAAGACATTTCAAGGTCAGCATGCAGCGCGGGGAATTTGTTCCCTCGCCGCTGGCACCATTCGTGATGGCGACGGTACATCCATCATCACTGCTGCGCGCACCCGATGATGAGACGCGGCATCGTGAAATCCTGAGTTTTATCAAGGATCTCAAGCGTGTGCATGAGGTCCTGGAAAAGAATAAAGCGGCGTAATAGCCGTTGGCGCGGGGAGCCCATTCGAATTTTCGGAGCCGTCCACAGCGGACTCGTAGCCGTGGGCTTTATGCCCGCGTTCAACCACAATTAAAATTCTTCTGGAGGTATTTGAACGCGGGCGTAAAGCCCACGGCTACGTGCATTCCCGAAGATTTTGTCTAAGTTGAATGGACCCCACGAAACTCGCGTTGTAGAATTTGCCATCTTAAGGATCACTGCATGCAAAGAATGCGAACTATCGCACTAATACTCGCCGTGCTGTTGAGCGGGATCGTTTACGCCCGGCCCGTCCCCCAGCGCACCCTGGACGATTTCTTCAGAGACTTCACCACACAGTGGATGCGCGCCAATCCGAATCAGGCCGCATCAACCCGGTATTTCACCGGAGCAGAGCAAGACCGGCTCGAACGGGAGATCGCACCGGCTACCACGGACCGCCGCCGAGAGCGAATCCGGCTCGCGCGCCAGGGCCTTGCCGAACTTGAGAAGTTCGACCGCGCTCAAATGACGGACACCCAGCGAGTCTCTTCCGACGTCATGCAGTGGCTTCTCGATTCGGTTGTGCGGGAAGAACCGTACCTGGACTACACATTCCCATTCGAGCAGTTCAACGGTGTCAATGTCGGGCTTCCGAATACGCTCACGGTGGTGCATCCTCTTCTCAACGAGAAGGACGCGGCCAACTATGTGGCCCGGCTCGGGCAGGTGGCCGCGCGGATCGAGGAAGCCATTACCGAAGCTCGCCGGCTCTCCGATAAGGGAATGATCCCTCCGCGGTTCATCATTCGCGCGACAATCAAGCAGATGAATGATTTCATCGCTCCGTCTCCCGCTCAAAATCCGTTCGTCACCGCTTTCGCCGAACGCGCAAGCCGGGCGAATTCCATTTCGAGTTCAAAGCGGGAAGAGCTTCGCGCTGAAGCCGAGAAGATCGTCGCCGCACAGGTTTATCCCGCCTGGCGGAAAGCCATCGGATTGCTGGAATCGCTTGAGAGCCGTGCAACAGACGACGCCGGCATCTGGCGCTTCAAGGACGGAGCCGAGGCCTATTCCTACGATCTGCGGCGTTTCACGACCACCAGCCTGACGGCAGACGAGATCCATCAAATCGGATTGCGCGAGGTGGCGCGGATCGAAATGGAAATGGACACCATCCTCCGACGCCTCGGCCGGACGCAGGGTTCCGTGAACGATCGCATTGCCCGGCTTCGGGAGGACCTGAAGTATCCGAATACGGAAGACGGACGAAAGGTCATCATGACCGATGTCGAAGCGATACTGCGGGACGCCGAGAAGCGCGCGGCCACATTGTTCGACCGCCGTCCGAAAGCGCCCATCGTCGCTCAGCCGTTCCCCCGCTTCCGGGAGGCCAACGCGGCCGCCAATTACACCGCGCCGGCTCCGGACGGCTCGCGGCCCGGGGTGTTCCAGATACCGCTGCGCGTGGAGCGCATGACGAAATTTGGCCTGCGCAGTCTGGTCTATCACGAAACCGTTCCAGGACATCATTTTCAGATCGCTCTCGAGTTGGAAAACAACACGGTCCCACGCTTCCGGCAGATTCGCGCCTTTGGCGGTATCTCCGCACTCAGCGAAGGCTGGGGCCTTTATGCCGAGCGGCTGGCCGCCGAATCCGGCTGGTACGAAGGAGATCTGGAAGGCCTGCTCGGCCAACTCGATTCCGAATTGTTCCGCGCGCGCCGGTTGGTGGTGGACACCGGCATCCATGCGAAGCACTGGACCCGGCAGCAAGCGATCGATTACGGAATCGAGGCCAGCGAGATCGAGAGATATGTTGTGAATCCCGGGCAGGCTTGTTCCTACATGATCGGGGAATTAAAGATTATCGAGCTTCGCGAGAAGGCGAAGAAAGCTCTGGGAAATCGGTTCTCTCTGCAGGAATACCACAACGCGGTCCTTTCCGCGGGAACAGTTCCACTCGAGCTGTTGGAAAAGGAAGTGGACCGCTATATTGCGAAGAAGAATGGCAATTAATCTGAAAAAAACCAGCGTCGTGATTATCGGGGCGGGAGCAGCGGGCGGTGTAGCTGCGCTGCCTCTGGCACAGGCCGGCATCGAAGTGATCGCGCTCGAGGCGGGAGCCTGGCTGAGTCCGCGCGACATGGCTCCGGACGAGCTGCGATACATTCGTGGCTGGCCCCCGAAACTGCAGAAGGTCAATGATGAAATCCCCACGCACCGCCCCAATGCATCCTCACCGAACACGCCGCGGCTGGATGATCATCCGATGATGAACGCGGTGGGCGGAACTTCCATTCACTATTGGGGACAAAGCTGGCGGCTCAACCCGTGGGACTTCAAGGTGACGAGCGAGACCAGGCGCCGTTATGGCGCGTCGCGAATCCCAAAGGGCTCGACGGTTGAGGATTGGCCGTTCGGGTATGAAGAACTCGAACCTTACTACGATCGAGTGGAGCGTGAGGTTGGAGTCTCGGGCAAAGCAGGAAACATCAACGGCATGCAGGATCAGCGCGGCAATATCTTCGAGGCCCCGCGCAAGCGCGAATATCCAATGCCCCCGCTTCGGGGGACGGGTTTTACGGAGATGATGTCCGCCGCTGCGCGCACGCTCGGGTTGCATCCGTTCCCTGGACCGGCTGCAATCACGAGCCAGTCTTATCAGGGCCGGGCCGCGTGCGTGTATCACGGCTTCTGCAACGGAGGCGGCTGCCACGTCAATTCGAAGAGCTCGACGGCGGTATCCACGATTCCCAAAGCACAGGCGACGGGCCGCTTCAAGGTGGTTACCGAAGCCCGGGTCAATACGATTGAAGTCGGCAGGAATGGCCGGGCGAGCGGCGTCACCTACATTAAAGATGGCCGCGAATACTTCCAGCCCGCGGATGTCGTCCTTCTTGCGACCTACGTCTACGAGAACATCCGCACACTTCTGCTGTCGAAGTCGCCGGCATATCCGAACGGTCTCTCGAACAATCACGGGCAGGTCGGCAAACACTATTTCAGTCACAACCAGAGGGCGGCCGTGACAGCGCTATTTCCTTTCAACATCAATAGCTGGTATGGAACGCCGGCTCAGGGCGTCGCTGCAGACGACTGGGCCGATGACAACTTCGATCACTCGGGTCTCGATTTCATCGGCGGCGGAAATCTCTGGGTATACCACGAGCGACGACCAATCGCCGCTGCCTCTATGAGCACATGGGAACGAGCGCCTTTGTGGGGGTCCGCCTGGAAGGCTTTCATCAAGGAAAATGCCGATCGCCAGAACACTTCATACATTCAAAAGACGACGCTGCCCTACGAAGACAATTTCCTCGATCTCGATCCCATAGCCAGGGATCCACTTGGATTTCCAGTCATCCGCATTACAGCCGAGTACAAGGACAACGAAAGAAAGCTGGCTCTGTTCATGCAGGACAAGATGGAACAGTGGTATCGGGCTGCCGGCGCAATGGCGATACAAAGAGCGGAAATCGGCCCGATGACCGTCTCCACCCACGCTTACGGCGGCACGCGCATGGGCGAAAATCCCGAGACAAATGTCGTGAACCGGTGGGCGTTCTCTCACGAAGTGCCCAATCTCGGTATCCTCGGCGCTTCCATCATGGGAACCAGCGGAGCCCACAATCCCACGCTTACGGTTCAGGCCCTCGCCTGGCGTACGGCCGAGTACCTCGTAAAGAATTGGAAAAGCATCGCTTGCGCTCATAGAGCGCCGCTACAGTAAGGAAAAGGTTATTGGCTCGCTGCGTGCAACAAAAAGTCTATGCGCCGTGCAGTATGCGCGTTTGTTTCCTTTCTCGCAGCTTCCACCCTTTTCGTTTGGGGTGAGCCCGCGTCTCCGTTGCAGCGCGCGCTCGCCTTATCGGGAGCGTATGACCTGCTCAGTCAAATCTCGGCAGGCCTGAAGCAGGGGTTGCAACTGGAGATGCCCGGCTACGACTTCCCGGCCCGGGTATCAACCACCCAGGCGTTCGCTGAGTTTTCCAACCAGCCGAAGTTACGGCGCGGCCTGGAGTTCATGGTCGCCGCAAGGGTGACGCCGGATGAATTGTCCGAGGTGATTCAATGGCTGGATTCGCCACTCGCCCAGAAAATTCGGAAGCATGAGACACAGGTAGCAACAGTCGAAGGAATGGCGGCTATGCAGAAATTTGCTACAACGTCGCAGGTCGATGCCGCCCCGGCCAATCGTGCAAAGCTGTGCCAGGCGATTGAAGATGAATTCCAGCTGGCATCGAACGTCGCAGACATCTCTTTGTCCATTCTCGCAGGATTGGAAAGGACGATGGCGGAAAAGTCAGGTGCGACTCCAGCCCAGGTTGCGGAAATAGCAAGCCAGCTCCCGATCCCCGACAAAGAGCCCATGCGCAAGGACACGATTGCTTTGTGTCTCTTCACGTACAGAAATTTATCCGATGAAGAGATCCAGCAGTACATTGCCCACTTGAGGTCGCCTTCTGGAAGAAAATTCATGCAGGCGGTCTGGATTGGAATGCGTGGCGCCTTCATGAGAGCGGCCATGGACGCCGGGGAGAGAATCTACGAATCCGTCCGAAAAGCGAAATTGAACTCTCAGTGATGTCCTCAGGATTTCCTGGGCTTCAGGATATGGGCTTCGACGTAGTAGCTATAGCCGTCGAGCGTGACGGCGCCTTCGGGATCGTTGATCCACATCCACGAGGCCATTTCGGCATCGGCCTCGAGTGACGCAGGGAAGAAGCCGGAGAGTCTTCCGTCCAAAAGGGGCTGGCGCGCATTGGGATTCATACGCTCAGCCTCCCGGATGATGTATCCCAGAAGCTCCAATTCTCGTTTAGTCACGATCAAGTTTTCTCCGACCATCGTCATGATCGCCCATGCCATTACGCGTTTATTCTCCGCGCTCAATCTATCGTTGAAAGATTGAAGCAACTCGTCCCCTTGCCGCCGGCGGCCGGCCGCATCTCCTGCAAGCCGAATCGCGGCGGCCTCGGCGAACCTTTCGGCCAGTGTCTGTTTTCCTGCGTCCTGCAGGAACGTCTTCAGATAAGCGTTTGTGAGGAAGCTCACCACGGAATTCACCATGGCGTTCAGAGGACCCTCGCCGAACTCGCTTAGATATGGAGTCTCGGCCACAGTGTCGGCCCAATAAATTCGACCGTCCTCCGATACAAGCGAGGCCAGGAGCTCGCCGTGCCGGCGAACCCATTCGTTGCGTAGATGGGACGAGCCTCTTTGGAAGAAAAACTCCTCGTCGAGTTCGTGGCCGAACTTTTCCTGGAACGCCTCCAACACGGCTTTCTCCGGAAAGATGTTCAACTGGCTCGAGAGGCCGGAGGACACAATGTAGGACGCCTTCCACGCTTGCACCCGGCTGGGATCGGGTGTCATATCCAGCCCCTGGCCGTTAAAGAGAGCGATGAGCCGGGCTTTCGTGTCCTCTTCGTCTGCAGAGGTCCGGATGATTTCGAGTCCCTGGTCCAGCAGCCGCGCGGCAACGCCTCCAGTGGTGTCGGCGACGTGAACCTCCGCTTTGCTGCGCAATTCCGGCGGCATGCTCTCGACGGCTTGCTGAAGGCCTTCGCGGTCGATGTCCACCATTCGTATATGGTTGAATTTCCCCGCCAGCTCTTCCAAAGGAATGTTATAAGCCGCGCCGGCGCCCAGGATCGTGACGGCATCCGGCGTCGTCACGCGTTCCGCCCCCCGCAGGATCATCTCGCGGCTCCGCTGGACGTGCTCCTCCCAGTGCAGCCGGAACCGCTCGTGGTCCTGAGCATGTTCGCGGCCTAGCCGCGTTCCGATTTCGAACAAGATTTCGGTAGACATAAAACGTTCCAAGGAACGAAACCGAACTGTAGCGGCGGTCTATGACCGCCGGCATTTCCTTGATTCCAGGAAAGACCGGCGGTCATAGACCGCCGCTACAGTTGCTTGATTCGAATTTTTCAGCACCCTGATACTAATGACGGGAATTTTACAGGACCAGAACCTATTGATCTAAACGCGGAAAGTCTTAAATCATAAACAAAGGAGAACTACACCCGGAAGGACCGCGGTTTCGACAACCAGAGATTCGCTGCCGTCCGCGGCTCCGGATCTGCTATCCCGAGTTACTGTGATGTTCTCCCGCTCGTCCATCGCGCTCTTAAGCCGGCGCGGTCAACTTGCGACCCGCGGAGATAGACGGACGAGATTCGCCGGGTATTCGTGATGTCGTCGAGCGGATTCGCGTCCAGAACTACGAAGTCCGCGCTCTTGCGCACCGCTATGGTGCCGGCGTCTGTGAGTTTCATCAGTTCGGCCGCGTTGCGCGTCGCGGCCACGATGACCTGAGCCGGCGTCATTCCACACCCCGCCATGTCCGCCATCTCTTCGTGCGCCGCCCACGGGATGGGTCCGTCCGAGCCTAAGGAGATCTTGATGCCCTCCTTGTTCAGCCTCGCCAGGTTTCGGCACTGGATCCCGAAGAACTGCTGGGCTTTGGGATCGTCCTTCGTGTCTGCCTGAACTTTCTGAAACTCCGCGGCGGTCATACTGTCGCGGAGCCAGCTCCGGTCCGCCTTCACACCGCGATCAGGAAGGTTCGGGTCCACAATGAAATTCGGCTTGGCCTTCACCAGTTTGATGTACTCATCGTCGACGTCCTTGTCCCGGACGCTGTGCGCGAAATTATCGATGCCCGCCCGGAGCATTCCCTTCGCATCCTCCAAGGTAAAGATATGAGCGATCGTCCGGAGGCCTTTCTTGTGGGCCTCGTCGATACCAGCGCGATATAGCTCCGGGCTCAGCTTGGTCACCGTATGATCCCGGTCGTCCACCCAGAACTTCATGATGTCCACTTTCTTCGCGGCCATCTCATCGACGTCCTTCCGCACCTCGGCCTCACTGGTGACCCAGAAAGGAGCCGGCGACCGTCCCGGCTCCGGCCCTGTTATGCCGCGCCCCGCAGTGCGGTATCGCGCGGCATTGGGAATCGTTTCCGCCCGCACCTGGTACACCTCATCGCCCGTATCCTGGCCGAGGCTCATTGTCGCGCCAATGCCGTAGTAGGCAAAATGCTGCAATTGATCCACAAGAGCGTCTCGAGTCACAGCGAGGTGCTTGTGGGCGTCGATAATCGCCGGTATGACGGTCTTGCCGGTTAGATCCACATGGGCCGCTCCTGCCGGAGCTTTGACCTGTCCTTTTCGGCCAACCGCGGTGAACCGGCCGTTTTCAACGACGAATGCTGAATCCGCGACGGGCGCGCTGCCGTCTCCGGTAATGAGGCGCGCCCCTTCGAACACCGTCGCGGACGGCGGCTGCTGCGCCTTGATTACCAGTGTTAAGTAGCCTGTCGCCAAGAACAGAGTGATCGAAAATATTTTCCGACCTACGCTTCGCATAGAAACCTCCTCACACGGTTCGCCCGAGTCTCGGGACTGGATTCAGTATATCGTGCCCCCGCCGAATGCTGTGCAATGAGCCCAATAAAACGCGCTCTCGTTCTTCTCCTGTCGATCATTGCGTCCGTCGTCAACTGGCCGCTCGCGGCGCGAATCGCTCGGGAGAATCGGTATCGGCGATGATTCTTGTTGAAGGAGGGCGTCGAGATCATTCGTGCCTTTCCGCGTCACAGCGAAGCTCGGGACATTCCTCAACAGCCACAATTGACACGGCGATAATTTTGATAAACACTATGTCGGTTCAGGCCCTTTGGCCCAACGCAATCTCGGGGAGGCAACTATGAATTCCAAGCAATCTGGCCGGAGACGGTTCCTGAAAAGTGCCGTGTTGGCCGGTTTGGTCGCAGGCGCGGAACGGTCCGCAAGCGCCCAGGGCGTGCCGGATACGTCAGCTCCTGGAGCACAGCCTGGCACGCACGCCCACGGTCAGCCCGCGCGACTCGCGGCTCCCGCTGGACGCGCGGTCACACGGACGATCACGCACACGACCTACTACACTCCGCTGGCGGATTCTGTGGGTATCATCACGCCGGCCTCGCTGCATTTCATGCAGTCTCATTCCCGCCTGCCGGACATCGATCCCGCCGTGTGGAGCTTGGCCATCCACGGTTTAGTGGAACGCCCGCTGGTATTCACCATGGAGGATCTGAAGCGCCTGCCTTCCGTCTCCAAGATCCGGTTTCTCGAGTGCCTGGGAAATACGGGCCCGCGGCGCCATGCCAGCGAAGGAAAGAACGCGACTCCGGTGACAGTCCAGTACACGCACGGCATCATGAGCTGCAACGAATGGGGCGGTGTGCCGCTGTCGGTACTGCTCAAAGAAGTCGGCGTGAAGAAAGAAGCCAGTTGGCTGGTTGCCGAGGGGTCGGACGGAAGCAAGTACACCTACTGCATCCCTTTGACGAAAGCCATGGATGACTGCATGGTGGCCTACCTGCAAAATGGCGAGCCGTTGCGGCAGGAACAAGGTTTTCCGGCGCGGTTGTTCGTCCCCGGCTTTGGAGCCAACCACAGCGTCAAGTGGCTGCGGCGCCTCATGATTACGGATGAGCCCTACATGACGTGGGATCAAAGCGTGCACCACGCCGCGTCGCGCGTGGACTTGGGTAACAACTCGCGCTGGTTCAATTTCGTGTGGCCGCCGAAATCGGTCATCACACGTCCGTCGGCCGGACTCAAGCTAAACGCGCCTGGCTATTACGAGATTACCGGCCTGGCATGGTCGGGTTGGGGTAAGGTCCGCAAAGTAGACGTATCCGTCGATGGCGGCAAGTCCTGGAAAGAAGCAAAGCTCCAGGATCCAATCCTTCCCATGGCGCATACCCGCTTTAACTTCGACTGGACCTGGAACGGAGAAGAAACGGTGATCATGTCCCGGTGCACCGATGACCAGGGCGAAGTCCAACCGACGCTCGCCGAGTTGAACCGGAACTGGGGCCGCACCGAGAAGGATCGCCTGGAACCGATCAGCAACACTCACTACTGGAATGCAATTCAACCGTGGAAGATTGCCAGGGATGGGAGCATAACCGATGTGCTATTCGCTTAGATTCCTCGTGCCATTGATCCTGCTGGCAATCCCGGGAGTGGGGCTGGCGCAACGCGCCTATAGCAATATAGGCCGGACGCCGAGCCAGGAAGAAATCCAGAGCCTGGGCGTGATCGTCGACCCGTTAGGAAAAAACCTTCCTGCGGGCAAGGGAACTGCAAAAGAAGGCGCGGAGCTATACGCCAAGCAGTGCTCGGCATGCCATGGGAAGACTGGGGAAGGTGGCGTGGCTGACCGTCTGGTGATGGGCAGCCCCGGCAACCCTCATAGCGGACCGTTCACGGATCAAGACAGGCACCCGGTGAGCTTCTGGGCCTATTCCACCACGCTGTGGGACTATATCAACCGCGCCATGCCCGCCAATCGCGGTGGTTCGCTGAAACCCGACGAAGTCTACGCAGTGACCGCGTATCTGCTCTACATGAACGGGATCATTCAGGAAACCGACATCATGGACGCGCAGAGCCTGCCGAAGGTCCGGATGCCCAACCGGGATGGCTTCGTACCGGCGATGCCGGTTTGGCCGCCGAACCCCAAAAAACCTAGTTGGTATTGATCGTGATCGACCTCCGTCATCGCAGTCACTAGGGACTGGCTCGCACTCCAGCGCCGCGAGGTTCGACAAGCTATCGTCCACTCGGCTCGCGTTGAACCGCTTACGGATACCATAGCAATGCTGGCTTGTGAAGCCTTGGCCGCAGTTACAAACGCCACGACGATCGATGCATTCGTAATGGCCGTTGCGGCGCTCCGTGGCGATGTGGTTTACACCGGCGATGTAGCCGATATGGAAAAACTATGCGCCTTTTTTCCCGGCGTCCGTGTTCTCTCTACTTGAATAGATAATCGGAAACCAATCGTGAGTGCGAACGGTCCCTGATTTCAAGCTTTCCTCGGGACTCTCGATCCACTAGTATGTCGCGCACGATGCATCCAAGAATTGTTGCGATTTCGGGCCCCTTGAAGGGATCGCCGTTTCCATTGGGGCCGTTCGAACTCGTTATTGGAAGGGACCGGTCGTGCGACATCCGGCTGGACGATCCACTCGTGTCAAGAAAGCATTGCGGCATTTCGCATGAGGGTAATCGTCCTTTCTTGCTGGATATGCAAAGCGCCACGGGCACGTTCGTGAATGGATTTTATTTTCCGGCAAAGATGCTTCTGAACGGCGACCGGATTCGGGTCGGCCGTTCGATTTTTGTGTATCTCGACCAGGACGACGCCGAGGTGGGGAGCGCGATGTTGATGCGGACTCCCGCCGAGGAAGAATGGGACCGCAAAGTGAATGCCGGGCAATCGGGGCAGCGCGCGGCAGCCTACGAGGCGGCGATGAGCACTGTCCTCGACGCGTTCCTCGAATTCAACGGCAGGATCAATGCGAGCCGCGATGCGGATGAGATTCAGTCGCGCGTGTTCGAACTGATTTTCCGCGTGATGCCCGTGGAGGGCGTCGCGATTCTGCTGCGTGACCTGGACACCGCCGGCATTCTCTCCACAACGTACCGAAGTATCCTGTCGCAGAGTGACGAGCCATTTCCGATCGACGAAACAGTGACCGGGAAGGCTCTGAGCGACGGCGGCCCCATCTATAGCGATAAGGTCGTTTGCTTCCCACTCTCGACGCCCAGCGCGAAAGTCGGACTGCTGTATGCCGTGATGGCCGCCGAAGGCTTGGAGTGGTTCACCGCCGGCCACGTCCGTCTGCTCGAGGCAGTCGCCGGATCGGCCGCCGTCGCGCTCGAGCGCGCCCGGTATGTCGCATGGCTCGAAGGCGAAAACCGTCGTCTGAACGAAGCCATCAATGTCGAGCACGGCATGATCGGCCGGAGCGACAAGATGCAAAAGATCTATCAGCTTGTAGGCAGAGCCGGACCTTCGGACTTGACTGTTTTGATCACCGGCGAAAGCGGAACCGGAAAAGAGCTGGTCGCCAAAGCGCTCCACCGGAACAGTCCGCGAGCTCAGAACGCGATGTACGTGGTGAATTGCGCAGCATTCACCGACACGCTTCTAGGTAGTGAACTCTTCGGACACGAGAAAGGCGCCTTCACCGGAGCCGACAAACTTCGGAAAGGGCTATTCGAATACGCGGACGGCGGCACCGTCTTCCTCGACGAGATCGGGGAGTGTTCGTTCACGCTGCAGGCCGATCTGCTTCGTCTGATTCAACAGCGGGAGTTCAAACGCCTCGGCGGCAATCAGCTTTTGCGCGCCAATCTTCGTATTATCGCCGCCACCAATGTCGATCTCGAGAAAGCGATGAAGGAAGGGCGGTTCAGACAGGACTTGTACTTCCGTTTGAACGTGATTCCCATCCATATGCCCAAGCTTGCCGAGCGCCGCGAAGACATTCCGTTGCTGGTAGCCGAATTCATCAAGAAATACGGACACATCCGGTCCGGCGCCTATCCACCGGTCCAGGGAGTCACTCCGGAAGTTCGTCAGATCTTTGCCTCTTACGATTGGCCGGGAAACGTGCGCGAGCTGGAGAATGTGATCGAAGCGGCAATCGCTTTGGGGACCTCCACCTATATCGGCCGGGAAGAATTGCCGCTCTCGGTCACCCTCAAGGCGCCTGAACCCGCGGAACTCGGGCAATGGGTGACCCAGTTAAATGCCTGTAAGAAAACGATCATCGAAAGAGCGTTGCAGAAAACCAGCCTTAATCGCGCAGAGGCGGCGCGCCTCCTGGATCTCAACCCCAAATATTTCTCTGCCCTCTGCAAAGAACTCCACCTGAAGTGAGGCTTGACTACGAATCAGCAAGTCCGGGAAGCTGACGGTTTCCCTGACATGCGAATCA
>WNFO01003351.1_pt1 | contig 21530 bp, 14 predicted proteins | sample 5400251 | NCBI WGS metagenome assembly WNFO01 (sample SAMN13153354, study PRJNA577476) | soil metagenome | isolation source: 100 cm saprolite under Madrone tree | place: USA:California | collected 2016-06-14
GGCGACATCCGCAAAAACGAGCAGGGCGGCTGCGGTAAACGCGAAATAGACCATATCGGATTTCATGTTGCTGCCCTCACAAAGCTGGATTGCGGGGTGAGGGTTATCCGCACGCAGAAACTTGTCTATGCGAATTCGGCACAATCGAGTTGCCCGCTGGTTCCGATCACGGACATCATCGAGAACGCAATTTTGCTCAAACTCTTGTTGGCGTTTAGAATTTCCTGTTACTGCCTAGTCAGCACACCGTCGCCATGTAAGGCTTCTGGCTCATCACGCGGCTCGTGATTGCGCGGGCGGCACCGTCCGCACCACGAACGCTTGCACCTGCCGTAGGCTCTCGCGCCCCTCCGGCACGATGCGCGCGAAGATCGGCCAGACGTGCGGCACGCCGCGCACGAGGTGCAGTTCCACCTCGACGCCTTGCTCCCGCGCTTTGGTAGCGAAGCGGGCTGAATCGTCGCGCAGGACCTCGTCGGTGCTCGCGAAGATCAGTTGCGGCGGCAATCCCGTGAGATCGGCGTAGAGAGGGGAATGGCGCGGATCACGCGGATCGGCATTGCCGAGATAGTATTGCGCGGCCTCGCGCACGCCCTTGGCAGTGAACATGGCGCAACTTCGATTGTTGGAGTCGACGGACTCGCCGGTCACCGCCATGTCGGTCCAGGGCGAGAACGTAATGATTGCCGCCGGCCTCGGTAGGCCGCGGCTGCGCGCTTCGAGCGCTGCATTGATGGCGAGCCCGCCGCCGGCGGAGTCGCCGGCAATGATGAAGTGTCGCTTCGGATATGTTTTGACTAGCCACTGGTAGGCGGCGATGGCGTCATCAAGTGCAGCCGGGAAGCGGTGCTTGGGCGCAAGGCGGTAGTCCAGCGAAAACACCGGCGCATCGCAGTGCTTGGCCATATTGAGCGCCAGTTGACGGTGCGTCTGCGGCGATCCAAAGAAATATCCACCACCGTGAAGATAAAGTACGACAAGATCGTCGCGCAGCGACGGCAGATCCGCGCGATCGTAGGCCTCGAATGTCAGGCCTTCGACCACGCGTGGTCCCACGTTCCACCCTGGCCAAATTTTCAGCACCTGCGGCCGAGGCGTTCCGAAAGACGCACGCGTCTTGTCGATGTCTATCCCGCTTCGTCCTGCCCGCTTCATCGTGAAGCGAAGGATGGTGCGTATGGCAAACGCCTGCTAACTGGCCAAATTTCACCTCCTTTGGCTCGCGCAATGAACTCTGGCAGCATCAGCAATGCAGTTGACCAATAATCGCATGATGTTTGTCAGCCTTTATCGTTTCAAACGTTCGCGGAGATCGTCGGTAAGGCGCGTCAAATCATGGTCATTTGGAGTGATGCGAGAGAGCCGTTCGGCATATTCGAGGGCGGCACCCACGTCTCCAGCGTCACGGTTAAACGTTACAAGGGCCAACAAAGTCTCGCGATCGTCCGGATGCCGGGCAAGATTCTCTTTCAGGACCTTCATCGATTCCTCGATGCGGCCGGATGAATGCAGTGCGACGGCGTAGACATAACGGTACCGGGAACGATCAGGTTCAAGCTCTGCCGCAGTGCGGAATTCGGTGAGAGCCGCATCAGGCCGTTTCTGCCTTGTCAGAGTCAGCCCGAGCGCATGGTGTAGTCCCGCGTCCAGGCGTGAAGATGCAATTGCCGCTCGCAGGACGGCCTCTGCGTCGCCATCCCGGCCAAGTTGCCGATACAGATCGGCCAGATTGATTGCCGCAGGCGCATATTGAGGGCTGAGCCGAAGCGCAGCCTCATATTCGTTCTCCGCATCGGCAGCGAGGCCGCGACGGGCAAAGAAATTTCCAAGTGTCGAGCGGGCTTCAGGCCGATCGGAGTTGAAACGCTGCGCGGCGATGAACTCGGCCATTGCGCGCTCGAAAGCTTCGCGATCGGAGGCAGGCTGGCTTGCTGCCGGTACACCGGCCAGCACCGAAACGGCCCTGAGGCGGACGCCACGGCTTGAATCGGTGAGAAGTGGCGAGACAAGAGGCCAGAGCCGGTTGCCGGGAAGGCCGTCGAGCATGTCAAGCGCCCCGATGCGCACCATCGGATCGGGGTCAGCCAATCCCTTGCGGGCGAGTTCGATGTTAGCCGGCGAGACCCGCAAATGAAGTTCGCTCAGAGCGCTTGCCCGCGCGATCGCCGGCACTGTGGGGCTGGCTGCGACCACAGCCAGCAGGGCTGCTGCATCGGAACGGTCGGTCCAAGATGCCTGGAAAGCCTCTGCGTAATTCTGAGAACCTTTTCGCGTCGGTCCGTGCCACTGCTCGATTGTGTCGGCCGCCCACTGCGCGGATTTGTCCGCATGGCAGTTGTTGCAGGCATTCGGGGTGCCAAGCTTTACAGAGATGTCCGGCCTGGGAACTCGAAGGCTGTGATCATGCCGCTTGTCGACCACCATGTAGGTACTGACGGGCATATGGCACGAAGCACAGCCCACCGCCGGGGTCACTCCCTCGTGGCGATTGTGCGAGGCAGCCTCATACTTATCTGAGGCATGGCATTGCAGGCACACGCCGTCGCCTGCAACACGGAGTTTGGCGGCATGGGGCTCGTGGCAATCGCTGCAAGTCACGCCTGCCGCGAACATCTTGCTCTGCTTGAACGAGCCGTAATTGTAGACCTCGTCGAGCATCTGCCCGTCGGCATGATAGAGCCCGCGAGCGAGGGCAGAGACCATGTGAGTGTCGGACAATGGCTGTCCAGGAACCCAGTCTTCCGAGAATTCCCCGCGTCGCGCATGGCACAGCCCGCAGGTCTCGACCTCTCTGCGCGTCGCAGCAGGGGCGACATTGCGTTGTGAATTGCCGGTTTTGGGGTCGGACTGCCAGGTAACGCCGTCGCGCTCGTTTAGGAAGACGGCAAGCCCTTTGCGAGGATCTTCGTCCTTGCCAAACCAGCTCCGCTGGCTGTTAGCCCAATTGACGTGTCGCGAGCCCTTGCCGTGGCACCCCTCACAACCGACGCTGATTTCCGTCCAGGTGGTGTTGAAGCGATCACTGGCCGCGTCGTAATTTTTCTGCACGCCGGTCGAGTGGCACTCGGCGCACATGAAATTCCAGTTTTGATTAAGCTTGGTCCAGTGCAGGACGTCGTCGTGCTTGATCTGTTCATTGGGATAAAGATGAAACCAGCGTTGACCTCCCTGTTCCTTTGGCCGGCTGTCCCAGGCGATCGAAAGCGCCTGTGTTCGGCCATCAGGAAATTCGATCAGATATTGCTGCAGGGGATCGATGCCGAATGTGTATTTCACCTCGAAGGTCGCAACCTTGCCGTCGGGGCCGTCGGTCTCGACGAAGAATTTGTTATCTCTCTTGAAGAAGCGGGAATGGACGCCGAAATAGTCGAAGCCCGCGTCGTCAAAATTTCCAAGCACGGAGGCGGTGCTGGCGTGCTGCATGGCATGCTTGTGCTGGGATTCTTTCCACAATGCGGCTTCGGTCTGGTGACACCCAGCGCAGGCTTCACTGCCGACAAAGGCGGGCACAGGGGCCGCGGTGCCGGTACGAAGCGCTTCGGGCAGGGTGAATCCGCCCTCGGTAACAAATACCAGGGCCAGACTTCCCATCGCGACGGCTGCAACTGCCGCCAAAACCACTATTCGCGGCTTCGACTTCCACCAGCGCAGGGGCGGGGTGCGGGCACCGTCGCTCCGGGCGCCTGCCGAGATTTCGGTCGGCCTCGACGTGGCGGCGCGCTTCGATAGCTTATCGCTCCTGCCGGCCCGGTTCTTGTTGCGTGCCACGAATTGTTACCCGCTGCGTTGCTAAGAGCGAAAATCCCAAAAACCTCGCGTCCGGGAGGCTGTCGGCATTGTCTCCTCGGCGAATGCGCCGCCGGACCCGTTAACCGGCGGCGCAGGGCGGTAGTCAGTTTCCAGTCGGCATTGCGATGGAAATACCGTGTTTTTCCAGTGCCTCCCTTACCGATTGAAACTTTTCATAGTTCGATAGCGTTAGCGGGCCGGTGTAACCATAGCCTTGCACCTTGCGCGGAGGATACTTGACGTAAGTAGCCATGATCCGGTTCAACTCCTGTTCCATCACGACAGCCATCCAGGTGCGCTCCGTGAAGTTGTTCATGAAGATATCATAGCGCTCCTGCGGGTCCTGCCAGAGGTCGAATATCTGCGGTACGGTGGCTACATATTTTTCTGCCCCTTTCCAGCCGAGGTTGGTGTCAACGGCCAGACCGCCTGTTGACGCGCCATCGTCGCCGCGCAGATTGAATACGAACTTGTAATTATTCACCCGCACGGCTCCCGGAGACAGTTCGTTCTCAGTGAAATAGAACCATGATCGCCGTTGCGACTTGCCGGAGCCAAACAGCAGGGGTGACATGTCGAAGCTGTCGAAAATGATCGGCTTACCGTCCCGATCGTTCTCCGGCAATTTTACGCCGGCGAGCGAGGCGAAGGTGGCCATGTAGTCCAGCCCGCCGACTATATCGGAATTCTTGGACCCGGCCTTGATCCTGGGACCCCATGCCAGGGCTGGAACGCGGTTGCCGCCTTCGCGCAGCGTTCCCTTGGTGCCGCGGAAGGGCGTGTAGCCGGCGTCGGGATAGACGTCCTGCCAAGCGCCGTTATCCGAGGTCCAGAACACATAGGTGTTCTTGTCGAGACCGAGCGCGCGGATCTTGTCCAATATCCGACCGATTCGTGTATCGTTCTCGACGACCGAGTCGGCATATTTGCTCTTCGAAAGCGACTTATGTTCGAACTCAGGCGCCGGCATATTCGGCTGATGTACCTTCATGAAGTTGATGCTCATGAAGAAGGGCTGCGTCGAACGCGCGTTGCGATCGAGATATTCAAGCGAGGCTTTCTCGACGTAACTGTCAAAGAACGGAATTCCGACGACACCTTCGCCGCCATTGATGACGGGCGTATCGACATATTGGCCGTTGACCTTGAAGTCCTCTTTCGCCGGCTGCCCCGCATTGCCCGACAACGCACCCTTGGTCACGCGTTGAAACAAAGCCCGCAGATCCTCGGGCATGTCGGGGAACCAGGTTGGATCGCCATAGGTATAGGCGTTGAGGTGATAGAGACCGACATATTTCATTTCGTCATAGCCCTGCGCGTTGGGAAGCGCGTAGTCGGCCTCGCCGAGATGCCATTTGCCGGTGAAGAACGTCTGGTATCCACCGATCTTGAGGACCGAAGCCAGCGTCCACTCGGCAGCCGGCAGCCCTCCGCCCTGGCCCTGGAAGGCGACGGTGGTCAAGCCGCTACGATTGGGAATACGTCCGGTCTGCATGGCGGCGCGACCCGGGGTGCAGCTCGGCTGCGCATAGAAGGACAGAAACTGCATGCCCTCCGCCGCGAGGCGATCGAGGTTGGGTGTCGGCATGCCTCGATTTTCGCCGCCGCCATATGCACCCGCGTCTCCGTAGCCGAAGTCGTCTGATACGATCAGGACGATGTTCGGCTTTTGTGCTTGCTGGGCCGCGGCCGGTATACTCGCTGTGGCAGTGACGGCACAGCTTACGGCAAGAACGCCCCAGATTTTCCTGAATATGCTCATGATGGTTTCCTCGATGTCGGCTGCCGGAGTCCGGGCCGCAACCTTCGCCCATTGCGCCGCGCAACGGCCGACATAGCGCTCGTCGTTTGCGGCAAGGCCGGTCACCAGCGCGACCGCTTCTGCTGATGCAGATCACCGTGGGGAGGGTGGACGATGTGCCGTACACACGCTATGCAGTTTCGGCACATGATGCTGCGTAATTCGGTAACGCCAAATCACCCGCCGCGCTGAGGGGAGGCGCCCCTATGGATACCGCGCGTCCTTCGCGTTGAAGCCGAACGGCAATTTGGAGGGGTCGAACCGCTGAGGATGCTGATCAGCCCGAGGGTTTGTTCGTGGCCTCTCACCACGCCGCCGGGAATCGACGCGACTGCTCCATTGCCGCCGGAGGTGCCTTGCGCTGCGGCGACATCCGCAAAAACGAGCAGGGCGGCTGCGGTAAACGCGAAATAGACCATATCGGATTTCATGTTGCTGCCCTCGCAAGGCTGGGTCCGTGTTAAGGCTATCCGCACGTAGAAAGTTGGCTATGCGAATTCGGCACAATCCAGCGGCCCTCTTGGCTCCTCTGCCAGCACTAGAAATGGCCTGAGTGGCGGCTGCCCATCTCATGCAGTCACTAAGAAACAAGCAGGCACCGACTAGTTCGTCCAAGGCGATGTGCGGCGACGGTAATCGGCGGGTAGCTCGTTAGTCCATTTCTTGAATGCTTTCCGAAAGTTAGATGCCTCAGAAAACCCGGTCCGCGCCGCAACCTCTTCAATGCTCAAGGCCGTATTGCGAAGATATTCCTCGGCCAAACGTCGGCGCACGTCGTCGAGAATAGCTTGGTAGCTATTTCCGAATTCGGCCAATCGACGGTGCAAAGTGCGGGGAGAAACATTTATTTGGGCTGCCACGTCAAGGAGGCTCGGAAAGCCGCCGACGCCGTTAAGGCAGGCTGAGCGGACAGTCCGGATTAATTCGGGCTCGTCATGATTGAACGACTGAAGCATGCGATTGCAAAATTCCGCGCACATTCGCGCTGTTATCGGATTGGCATTTGGGCACTTCGTTTTGAGGAGGGCTGCATCGAAATGCCATTGCATGGTCCCGGCATTAAAGTCGACCTTGCATTGGAAGATTTCGGAATAAAGCGGAGCGTGCTTTGGCGCCGGATAGGGCAATAGCAATCGTTGGGAAGGAAAGGGACGTTCCAGTATACGTCCGATCACGCTGTGTGTGGAGCTAAACCAAAATTCTGTAACGAGTGGTAACAAATCACCGAGTTCAAAGGGATCATGGCCCTCGAAAATCGCCACGCCGTCTTCAACGCGAAGGCTTTTTTCAAGCACCGGCCCGGCAAGCCTGACGTGTTTAACGCCGAAGGCAAGAGCGTCGCCCAAAGTGGCGGAAGAGGCGAGCGCATAACCCAACACGCCAAAGTCTGAAAGGCGCTGACGCTGGCCAGCGAACAGGCCGACTCCCGGGCGAGGCGATAAGCGTTGCACATTGCGAAAAAGCAGAATCTTCTGTAGATGGGTCATCCGTGCTGCAGGATCGTCCAGCGCTGCCAATTCGATACCTGTATTCGCAATCAGCGCCGCACGCGAAATGCCGTATGACGCCATCTCCTCGAAAAGACCGCCAATTCCCAGCATGCTGTGCGAGACTGTGTCAGGGGCACTGCCATATGCGCCGCGCACTCGCGCGGAAGCATCATCTCCTGCGGACAGCCGGTTCCGGTCTAACTGCCTGCATGACTCGTTGCTCCCCATGGTGCTCAGCCGCTATGAAATCGAGATAAGAAGCCGCGCTTCCGCGGCGGCGTTCTGCCAAAAAGAGGTGGAACGCTCGTTTGGCAGTTTTTCACCTTAGCTTGTGCGATTTCAACCTTTTTAGCGGGAGTACCCGGTTCTAGTGGACCGTCGGGCCCGCCTGACCATCGCATCATTGGTGACGAGTTTTGGGCCAAACACTAACGATCAAAGGACGATACCGGGAGCGGAACACGAAGGACCTGGCCATTGCTAACGTCCGTGAACACCTTCCTGATGCACCTCATCCCGAACGCCCAACTGGAGATCATCGACGACGGGTATCTGCTTCCCGTGACGCGCGCGGCCGAGGCAGCCGGAGACTTTTCTGTCGGGCTGTACCGAATTCGCATAGTCGGATCGGCAATGCTTGAGTAGCGTATTAGCTAGCAGCTTGATCGACTCGAAGCAGCTGGCGGCCTCGGCGCCAATGTGACGTTCTGCGTTCTCCAGCAATCAGATTGGACCACGCAGGGAGTCCCGAGCTCCGCGGAAGCCGCACTGTCGCTATCGCTGGCAAAGCAGGGCAAGACCGCAAGTTGGCAGCTTTTCACCCTAACTTGTCTGAATCCGACCTTTTTGACGGATGATCTCGCAAGTAAAGCTCGCCTCGTCGGGTTGAACGCAGCCCCTTGAAAGCGTCCCGAGGGAGGATTGGTTGGATGAATTCGTCCGTAAGCCCCGTTGACCATGCTGCGCTGCGCGTCGCCCAAGTGTTCGCGGCGCAGCGCGCGGCATTCGATGCAGATCCCTATCCATCGGCAGCGCGTCGCAGAGCTAACATCAAAGCGTTGAGGCGGCAGATCAGCCGCTATCAGGATGTGCTGGCCAACGCCATGAGCCGGGACTTCGGTTTTCGGGCGCCGACTGAATCGAAAATGCTCGACCTGCTCGGATCGACGCTAGAGGCAAACCACGCCATTGCTCATCTCAAGCGCTGGATGAAGCCGAGCAGGCGCGCTACCGAGTTACTGTTCCTATCCAACAGTTTGTCGGTCACCTATCAACCCAAAGGCGTGGTCGGCATCATCGTGCCGTGGAATTTTCCCGTCTATCTCGCTGTCGGCCCGCTGATTGCTGCTCTCGCGGCCGGCAATCGGGTGATGATCAAGATGTCGGAGATCACGCCGGCCACGAACGCTGAGCTGACCCGCATGCTTCGAGAGGTCTTTCAGGAAAACGAAGTCGCGGTGGTCGGAGAGGAGTTGGCGGACCCCAACGTCTTCACTGCGCTGCCATTCAACCACATCATATTTACCGGCTCGCCAGGCGTTGGCAAGATTGTCATGCGAACCGCTTCCGAAAGTCTCACGCCGGTGACTTTGGAGCTCGGTGGTAAATCGCCCGCGGTTGTGATGCGCGACTATCCCCTCGCTGATGCCGCAAAACGGATTACCCACGGCAAAACCGCCAACTGCGGACAAATCTGTGTTTCGCCCGACTACGCATTGGTGCCGCGGGAGCGGGTGAACGATTTCGTCGCCGAGGTTAAGTCGAACTCCCTGAAAATGAGCGGTTCCGATCCCGGTGGCAACGACCACACCTGGATCGTGAACGACCGTCACTGCGCGCGCGTTAACGGATTGCTGTCGGACGCGCGTGAGAAGGGCGCCACGGTTATTCCCTGCGCGGATTATGACGTTGGCCGCAACGCTCGGCGGATGCCGTTGCACGTCATCACCAACTGCACTGCAGAAATGCGGATCATGAACGAGGAGCTGTTCGGCCCGATTCTCCCGGTGGTGCCCTACGACACTCTGGAAGGTGCCATCCGCTTCATCAATGCCGGTGAACGTCCGCTTGCGATGTACTGCTTCAGCCATGACGCAGGTGAACGCCAAACGCTCCTGCGCCGCACTCATTCAGGCGGCGTCACCATCAACGACTGGGCATGGCATGCGATCAATCATGACGCACCCTTTGGTGGAGTTGGCCATTCGGGCATGGGCACCTATCACGGGGTGGAAGGCTTTCGCGAACTTTCGCACGCAAAGACTGTCTTCAAGCGGCACCGTTTTTTTCCCGTCGGGCTCTTCTACCCTCCTTACGGCAATCTCACGCAGCGCTTAGCGCTGAAACTGTTCCTCGGGTCGGGCGACCCGTCGCTGAAGGCAACTGTTAGCCCTCTCACCGGGAGCAAACCATGAATCATCGGGAATTCGACTACATTGTCGTCGGCGCCGGTTCCGCCGGATGTGCGTTGGCCTCGCGTCTTACGGAGGATCCAAAGGTCACGGTCTGTCTGCTGGAAGCCGGCGGGCGGGACAAGAGCGTCCTGATTCATGCGCCGGCGGCCGTCGTCGCGATGGTGCCAACCAAGATCAATAACTATGCGTACCAAACGGTGCCGCAGCCCGGCCTCAATGGCCGCCGCGGATATCAACCGCGTGGCAAGACCCTTGGTGGCTCGAGCTCGATCAATGCGATGCTTTATGTGCGGGGAAACAAGTGGGATTACGACCACTGGGCCTCGCTTGGCAATCCCGGCTGGTCCTATGATGAGGTGTTGCCGCTGTTTAAGCGCGCCGAGAACAACGAACAGTTCAAGGATGGCTTCCACGGGCAGGGCGGCCCATTGAACGTTACCTATCCCCGTCACGAGAGCCCGTTCACCAAACTGTTCCTCGACGCCGCGGCCTTGCATCAGATTCGGCTAAATCCTGATTACAACGGAGGGGAGCAAGAGGGGGCCTTCGAATACCAGGTCACCCACAAGGACGGCGAACGCTGCAGCGCAGCCAAAGCGTATCTCACCCCGAACCTGTCGCGCAAAAATCTGGAGGTTCTAACCCATGCCGTCTCGGCAAAGGTAGTGATCGAAAATCGTCGTGCATGCGGCGTGTCGTACTACCATGGGGGCGAGCTGAAGGAAGTGCGAGCGCGGCGAGAAGTGATCCTGGCAAGCGGAGCGTTTGGTTCACCGCAGCTTCTGCAACTTTCCGGCATTGGCGCGGGCGAAGAGCTAAAAAAGCTTGGTATTCCGATCGTGTATGAACTCCCGGGGGTTGGCAAGAATCTGCAGGATCACATCGACTATGTTCAATCGTGGCGCGTGCCCAGCAACACCGAAACGGTTGGCGCGTCCCTCAGAGGGGCTGCAAAGATCACAAGCGCGATGTTCGAATGGAGGAACAAACGTTCCGGCCTCATCACCACCACCTATGCCACTGCCGGCGCGTTTTTGCGTTCATCGCCTGAAGTCTCGGTCCCCGATCTGCAATTGGTCTTCGTCATCGCTCTCGTCGACGATCACGCACGCAAGCTCCACCTGGGTCATGGCATCTCCTGCCATGTCGACGTCTTGCGCCCCTATAGCCGGGGCACTGTGGGGCTTAACAGCACCGATCCGCGCGATGCGCCAAGGATCGATCCCAAGTTTTTCTCCGACGAGCGCGATCTGAAGCTGTTGGTCAAGGGAGCCCAGGCCCAGCAGCGTATCATCGAATCCAAGCCTTTCGACCGGTTTCGCGGCAAGATGCTTTACCCGACCCGGATCGACGATCCCGCCGGCCTGGAAAAGGATATTCGCCGGCGGGCCGACACGCAGTATCACCCGGTTGGAACCTGCAAGATGGGACCGGAGAGCGATCCGACCGCCGTGGTCGATGCAAGGCTGCGGGTGCGGGGCGTCAATGCGTTGCGCGTGGTTGATGCGTCGATCATGCCGACCGTAGTGAGTGGCAACACCAATGCCCCGACGATCATGATTGCCGAAAAGGCCGCCGACTTAATCCGAGAAAACGTTTGAATCTGTATTTTTCTACGGGAACCAAAAAGATGACGAAAATACTTCAATGCGCGCTCGTCGCGTCGCTATTTGCGCTCACGGGATGCAATAACAAGGCTGAGGTTGTTAGCGCTGGCGGGGACTCCATGCCGACTACACTGAAGGCTAACGAGAAAGTTGCGCAAGAGCTCAATCTTGAAGACCAGCAAGCCTTCGAAGACGCCAAGCGCGGATTTATTGCACGGCCCGAAGGCAAGATTCTCGACGCCAATGGTAGTGTGCTGATCGATTTCGATGAGTTCAAATTCGTCGAAGGCAAGGCTCCGCCAACTGTCAACCCGAGCCTGTGGCGTCACGCCATCCTCAATGCCCAGATCGGCCTGTTCAAGGTAACCGACGGAATCTACCAGCTGCGCGGTTTCGATGTCGCGAACATAACGCTGATCGAAGGCAAGACCGGCTGGATCGTGGTGGATGCGTTGACCTGCCGCGAGAGCGCAGCCGCCGCGATGGCGTTTGCGCGCAAACACCTGGGCGACAAGCCGGTTTCGGCAATCGTGTTCTCGCATAGCCACATCGACCATTTCGGTGGCGCATTGGGCGTTGCATCGGCCAAGGAAGTCGCCGAACGGAACATTCCGGTCATCGCTCCTGAAGGATTTATGGAGGAAGCCACCAGCGAAAATGTGATGGTCGGTACCGCAATGGGCAGACGTTCAGCCTACCAGTTTGGCAAGAACCTTGAACGCTCGCCCAAGGGCATGGTCGATACCGGCTTGGGCAAAGCCGTAGCCTACGGCTCGTTCGGCATTCTCGAGCCGACGCTATTGATCACCCAGGCCTCGCAGGAGATGACCCTCGATGGCGTTCGCTTCGTATTTTACAACGTGCCGGGTGCCGAGGCACCCGCTGAGTTGACTTTCACTATACCTGAAAAGAAGGCCTATGCGGGCGCCGAGAATCTGGCGCAAACGATGCACAATCTGCTCCCGGTCCGTGGCGCCAAGGTGCGCGATGCCCTTCGCTGGGCCGGCTACATGGAGCAGGCGCTGGATCAAACCCGCGACGCCGAGGTCTATTTTGGCCAGCACAATTGGTCGATTTGGGGTCAGAAGCGCATCGCCGAGTTCATCACCAAGCAACGCGACTTGTATAAGTACACGCATGATCAAACCGTACGCTTGATCAACGCCGGCTATACGCCCCGCGAAATAGCCGACAAGATCAAATTGCCCAAGTCGCTGGAGTCGTATCTCGGCGTACGGGGCTACTATGGCGACCTGCGCCACAATGTTAAAGCCGTGTACCAATTCTATCTCGGCGCCTATGACGGCAATCCGGCCAACCTGAACCCACTGCCGCCTGAGGAATCCGCCAAGCGTTACCTGGATCTCATCGGCGGCGCGGACAAGACCGTCGCTGCCGCTCAAGTGGCGTTCGACAAGGGTGACTACCGATGGGCAGCCGAGCTGCTGAACCATGCCGTTTTCGCCGAGCCCGACAATAAGGCTGCCAAGGATCTGTTGGCCCGCACGTACGACCAGATGGGTTACATGGCTGAGGCGGCCACGTGGCGAAACAGCTACCTGACGGCAGCAGCGGAGCTGCGCGATGGCCCGCCAAAGAAGGGCGTTGATCGTGCGGGCTTCATCGACATGCTCTCGCAAACTCCCATCGAGCGGTTCCTCGAAGCGATGGCGGCAGGACTGGACGGGCCCGCTGCGGAAGGCAAGGATCTGAAGGTGAACCTTGTGCTCTCGGATACCAAGGAGTCGTTCGTGCTTTGGATCGAGAACGCGGTGCTGCATTACAAGAAGTCCGAGCCCGCCGCCGACGCCAATGCGACGCTCACGCTGACCAAGCCAATCTTCATCAGGATGATGGCCGGTACAGCAGGCATAAAGGATTTCCTGTTCAACGACGACTTGAAGATCGATGGAAGCAAAATCGATTTGATCCGTTTCCTGACCTTGATTGACAAGGCGCCAGGAACCTTTGCCATCGTCACGAGTAGCAGAGGCGCCATCTGATTCTATGTCCCTCGGATTCTCCAGTGAGGATTGGGTCGGAGTCCAATCGCCGAATGCTCTCAACCAGGGCGTTGAGATCGACCAACCGACAAAGACCAATGTGAGGGTTTTGACATGACACAAAGACCATGGCTTGCCACATACCGTGAATGCGGCATCCCCGCCGAAATCAATCCCGATGCGTACGTCTCCGTCGTGCAGATGCTCGAACGGGCGATGACGGTCCACGCTTTGAAACCCGCATTTCGTTCCTTCGGGCAGACCTTGACCTACGCCGAAGTAGATCGGCAGTCGCGGAATTTCGCGAGTTACCTGCAGACGAAGCTCGGCGTGAGGAAGGGCGATCGAATTGCGGTCATGATGCCTAATTTGCTCGCATTTCCTATCGCCTTCCTGGGCATCATCCAGGCCGGCGCCGTGCAGGTTAACGTCAATCCGCTCTATACGCCGTCAGCGCTTGTCCAGCCCGCCAGTGGACGAGCGTCTGAAGGGAGCCATTGCATTGGCTGACGCACTTGTCGAAGGGGCCGCACTCACCTTCGAACCGGTGGATCTACAGGGCGACGATCCGTTGTTCCTTCAATACACCGGCGGAACGACCGGCTTGTCGAAGGGCGCCGCGCTGTCACATCGCAACCTGGTAGCCAATACCGAACAGTTCAAGGCCGCGATGAGCGGTGCTCCGCCTTCCGGTGAAGACGTGATCGTCACTGCAATCCCCCTGTATCACATCTTCGCACTGATGGTGAATTTCATAACCTATTTCTCGGTTGGCGCCGACAACTGGCTGGTCGCCAATCCACGTGATATGGACAGCTTCATCCAGACTCTGAAACAGGCCAAGCCTACGGTCTTTATGGGAGTCAACACCCTGTATGCCGCGCTGGTTGGTCACCCCAGAATTACGGAGGTGGACTTCTCGAATCTTCGCTTGTCCGGGGGCGGCGGCGCGGCTGTGATCGCCGCTACTTCTGAAAGATGGCGGCAAATCACCGGTCAAATCATCCGTGAGGGCTACGGCCTTTCGGAAACCAGCCCCGTGCTCTCATTTAATCCAATGCACTTGACGGAATTTTCCGCCACCACGGGCTTGCCGATGCCGTCGACCGACATCAAGCTTCTGGACGATGCCGATCGAGAGGTCGCAATCGGCGAAGCTGGAGAGATTTGCGCTAAGGGGCCGCAAGTTATGCGCGGTTATTGGGAAAAACCGGAGGTCAATGCGACGGCATTCACCGCTGATGGTTATTTACGCACAGGCGATGTCGGCATGTTCGACCAGAGAGGCTTTCTGAAAATTGTTGACCGCAAGAAGGACATGATCCTTGTCTCCGGTTTTAACGTCTATCCGAACGAAGTTGAGGCGGTTGTGACCGGTTGTCCGGGCGTGATGGAGTGCGCGTGCGTCGGCGTATTTGACGAGAAGACCGGCGAGGCGGTGAAGCTGTTTGTTGTCAAAGCGCCGAACGCCTCTCTGAGCGCCGAGGATCTGGTCGCACATTGCCGCAAGGAGATGACTGCCTACAAGGCGCCAAAGATTGTTCAGTTCACCGACGCGCTCCCCAAATCCAACGTCGGAAAAATTCTGCGTCGCGAGCTCCGCGATCAGTAGGCGCATGCTGGCGCGACGTCGATCGCAACCACGCCGTTCCAGTGCCGCGCGCTGTGGCGAGGTGGGGGAAGGCGGCCGTCGGCGAGAGCAAGCGGGCCGGGATGTCAGCGCTCCAAAAAAGGGCGGTGCTACGGTTTGAACAAAAAGGGATTTCGGCTGATGCGAGGGCAATTGGATAAAAGGCTGTTAGAAGCTGTTGCGGATGAAGAAAGACTGTATTTCAATGAAGAACTCCAAACTTGCCGTGTTTTTCGATCCAAAGGGGGCTGCGCCATGAAATGTAACAAGCGGTCGTTTGCCGTCGTCTCCGTACTCTCCGCTGCGCTTCTGTCATTGACTACGGAAACACTCAATGCGCGTGATGCTGATCTCGCCCCTTTTACCTTTGCGGCGGCTCGAACCGCTAAACAGCAATGCATAAATACCTGTCGTGCGCGATATCGCGACTGCCTGTCCTTGAAGCAAATACCATCCTCCGAGTGTCGGGGCATTTACCAGGATTGCGCCCGCTACACTTGTAATGCGGGTCCAGCTGGTCGATCGTCTTGGCCAGGGTTTCCGTCGTAATTGATCGCGAAGGCCACCGCGCTTCTCAACTGACGAGGTGATCGAGTAGGGCCTACACCCGTGCGTTATTTTCACTCCCCCGCGCGGTAGGGGATACGGCCCGGGGGCGTTTGCACGACGAATATGAACATAGAGACCGCGGCGATTTGAAATGCGGGGCATGGCTCCAGTTAGTCGGACGCCTATGTCGAGCCTAGTGAAATTTCGTCAAGTCGGGCTTTAGGGCGGTAAGGCAGACATCACCCCTGGCGAGCGGGTCGCGTGCGAGAATCCAATCGTAATTACCATCAGCTGCAGCAACGAACGCCTCCTTTCGTTGTGTATGTCTCAAGCATCAGGGCTTACGAGTTCAGCGGCAGAAGTGCACTCCGCATTATCGAGCTTGAGATTCCCATGAGTCCCGTGAAGGGATCATCCAGCTCCAAAACCAGAAAGATCGCGCCGGCAAAGGACAGCGCGCATACAAACAGCGAAATCGTGACGACCATGTTCGCCCGCGCAAACAGGGTGGCGCTCACAAAGATCGCGCTCAGCCAAAATACCATAATTACTAGAAAAGGCGTCGGAATTGACTTGCCGGCCTGTGTAAACAACTGCAGTCGCATCTGCGCGCCTTCCGTGAAGGCCGCAATAGCGCGAGACTGCAGGGAACGTTGCGTATCGTTGTTCGGCGATAGCCGTTCGAGCTCGTTATAGAATGCCCACGCCTCCACGCTGGACTCGAAGCGAGCGGGTTTCCCGGTTGGGTTCGCTTGCTCGTGCCAAATGCGATCAGCCATCGGTGATATGCTCTGCCGCAGGAGCTTTCGGAGAGAGGTTGCTTCCGGTCCGTATTGCGTAAGCAGATCGTCCAGAAGGATGAACGTTGCGGTCAACTGCCTGACCTGGTTTGTTTTCTGGTCGAACGTATTTTTTGCGGATGCGATCAACAGACCCAGTACGAGTGCGGTCAGTGTGCCAATCAGGCCCGCGGTCAGCTTTACGACGTCCTTGGAGTCCGAGTGCAAGTGGTGTTCCCACAACAACGGCCGAACGGCCATCCCAGCCAGGGCGCCGCTAAATATCAGCGCAAACACAAGCAACGAAATCAATAGAGTCATCATATTTGCGAATGCTCCACCATCTCGGTGACTATGCTCATCCTAGCTCCGATTGTCCGGGCTTGTCTAAAGACCCGTTCTTGAGACCAAGTTCAATTAGAACTGGAGGAGGCGCGTATGTCGCGCATGGGTTATTCGCGGCAATTTTGGCACGTCCGCAGCATGTCCGGTTAGGGGCTAATTACCGGAATTGCGGCTTGTCGGGTTTGGCCGGTAGCTGCGCCTCGCCCGCGCGTTAATTTCGCTCGGCTTCCTCCTGCAGCTGCGCGATGTCGTGCTTGGCGACTTCGCTCGCTGTCTCTTAAACTCTCGATTGGCTTGAGGCCCTGACTGGGTAGCGATGAAGCCACCGCCTTGTCTCTCGCTGCTATTGGCAGGCCACAATCGGGGCTGGCGACGATTGGCGGTAACCAATCATCACCTAGAGACGAGACGACAGCATCGGATCAGCTGTTTATTTCAAAAGATTAATTTTCTCCGTCCAGCGCGCCGTAATGAGAGAACTTGCATCTAGCGCGCCATAACGGCGAGCAATCGCGCGCTGAGTTTTCCATGGAGAGTTTCTCATGACGGACCATATTTCGCAGATCCGGCCTTCGCAATCGCACCAGCCGTCCTTGTTGTCGGTGCGCAAGATCGCACTGATGGCATCTGTCGTGACCGGTCTTGCGGTTTACGGCTTCAGCCCATTATCGGGCAGCGTTGGTATCATTGGCAGCGCGGCGCATGCTCAGGTCAACAGGGCGGTGTCTGCGGTCGGGCAACCCTATGGTTTCGCCGACATGGTGGAACAGGTGAAGCCTTCAGTCATCTCGGTCAAGGTCACGATGAAAGAGAAGGCGTCTGGCGCCAGCAATAAAAGCGATGAAGATGGATCAGGCTCGCCGATGGAACGCTTCTTCCGTCAGTTTGGCGGCCCGGACGGCACGCCGCGCAATCCCGGCCGTGGCGAACGGCACGGCGAAATGATGGGCCAGGGTTCCGGTTTCTTTATCTCGTCCGATGGTTATGCGGTGACCAACAATCACGTCGTCGATGGCGCGGACAAGGTTGAAGTAACGACCGACGCCGGCAAGACTTACACTGCGAAAGTGATTGGGACGGACCCGCGCACCGACCTTGCCCTGATCAAAGTCGAGGGCGAGTCAGACTTTCCGTTTGCAAAGCTGTCCGAGAGCAAAGCGCGAATTGGCGATTGGGTGCTTGCGGTCGGCAATCCCTTTGGCCTCGGTGGCACCGTAACAGCGGGCATTGTATCGGCCAGCGGTCGTGACATCGGAAGCGGTCCATACGACGATTTCATTCAGATCGATGCGCCCGTCAACAAGGGCAATTCGGGTGGTCCTGCCTTCAATATGCAGGGCGAGGTCGTTGGCGTGAACACTGCGATCTACTCGCCATCCGGCGGCAGTGTCGGCATCGCATTTTCCATCCCGGCCCCAACGGTAAAGAATGTCATCGCCCAGCTCAAGGACAAGGGAAGCGTCAGCCGCGGTTGGATCGGCGTTCAGAGTCAGCCGGTAACGCAGGACATTGCCGATAGCATGGGCCTGAAAAAGGCGGAGGGCGCATTGGTAGCCGATCCTCAGAAGGATGGACCCGCGGCCAAAGCCGGCATTGACTCAGGCGACATCATTACCGCTGTCAATGGTCAGTCAGTCAAGGATGCCCGTGAGCTCGCCCGCCTCATCGGTGGCTTTGCACCCGGCACGACCGCCAAGCTCGATGTCCTGCACAAGGGGAAGAGCAAGGTCGTCAGCCTGACCCTTGGTCAACTGCCCAATACCCAGGAGGCCAAAGCCGACATCGACGCCGACCGCAAAGGGTCAACCCAGGGTTTCGAGGTTCCGCGACTGGGCATGACGGTCGCAGCGGCAGACAAGGTTGATGGAGCAGGCAAAGAAGGAGTCGTTGTCACAAAGGTAGACCCAAAGAGCGCGGCCGCGGATCGCGGTCTCAAGAAGGGCGACGTGATTTTGGAAGTTGCTGGGAAAAGCGTCGCAAATCCCGGTGACGTCCGCGAGGCGATTGAAGCCGCCCGCACCGACAAGAAGAGCAGCGTATTGATGCGCCTTCGCTCCGGCGATGCATCTCACTACGTCGCCGTTCCGCTCGCAAACGGCTAACCCAAACGAAGAAATCGGCAGCGGTTACTCGACCGCTGCCGATCGCTTTTCAAATAAACTTTTCGCCGCAGTGCGCCGCCCGAGCGCCGTACGGTTTGCTGAGGCCAGGAAATGATTGTCGACAGACACAATTTTAATTCGTCGGTTAACTCACACTCAGCACCTGCGTGGATCAATTCCTGGCACCTTCGGACAGTTATTATCCCGCGGCGATCGATCGCGGGGGCGCCTCGTTTGGGGCACGGTGTGGCGGCGCTGGGATGGCCGGCATTGGACCTATAAGAAATTCGTCGAGTATTCAGACGACGGTGATCCGAAAACTGTTTCTTAGGTCAAGCGTCGATTCACCGGTCGATTTTACCCAACATCCCTGCGGATCATCGCTTGTTGAAGACGTACAGTCCTCGTTACGCCGGCGATGCTGGAAGTAATCATTGTTCAGACGTCCGAGGCTCGATGGTGTGCAACAGATCTGACAGAGAGTTTAGAAAATTGCGGCTCGCGCGAGCCTACATGAAGCTCCTGTGCCTCCCCGAAGGCGAGGGGAGGTTCGTTTCACTCGTGCGTATTGGGAGCTGCGAAGTTCGCATGCTTGACCCCTCGCAAACCGGTTTCGCCGATAAACCGCTATTTCGTTTGGAACTGTTCGATCGTGACGATCAGATGACAGTCGACAATTGTGTCTGCTACGACATCGAGGAAGGAGTAGCCACCTTCGAAGAGTTCATTTCACGCTAGAAATGCTCGAATAACGTGGCGCTGAACGCATCGGCGGTCTCTTTAAAATTTTCGTACTTCACCCGAAAAAGACTTTTGCAACGATATCTGCCAATTGCAGACGTTGAACAGCGGCGCAGGATCGCTTTTCTAAACAACCGACAAGCCGCAGCTTGGTTGATTCCTAATATTTTCTGACGATGGGTTTTGTTGTCGGAGGCGCTCCGGGCGCGGGCGGCGAGATAGAGAAGGTGACCCAGGTATTCCAGCCTGATGGCCGGTCTGCCGCAGCGAACTCTCCGTAGGCCTTAAAATTGAGATAGCCCTGCATGTCGCCGACCGGAAACAAGAATCCGATCTGGGGGCCGATGCCAACTACCTGGGACTGGAAGCAGCCGACACGGTCGCCTGAGCCGCTGTCGCAGCCGATGTCCTTGTAGACATAGCCCACGAGACCAACCATGACCTGCTTCGACAGGAACTGCGATCCACCCCAGTCGAAGTGCAGGTCGACGCCGTTCTGATACTGCGTCGCAGTGTTCTTGAAATTATAGGTGAAGCCGAGCACGCCGGAGAATTCATGGCCGGTCTGCGGGTTGAAATAGGTGTAGCCGCCGCCGGCGTCGATAGCACCGTGTCCGATGCCCAGATTGGACAAGCGGTCGGATTGGTAGGCGCCAACCGGGATGTCGCCGGTGACATAAGTCATGTAGTTGTGGACGCCGGCGTTCCATTTCAATTGGAACATCGGCGCCAGGTCCCCAAAGCCCCATGTCGTGTCGTTGACGGTGTCGGACCGCGCGAAGGGAATGGTGGTGCCGAACGGCCCCGTGACCACGCCGGACAAGGTCCCAGCCAGGCTGGTGCCGACGACGCCGTAGGCTGCCAAGAGTAACACTGACGCCTGGCCGCCGAGCACCGGCGTTGCAAATACATAGGTCGGGAGCACTAAGCCAAGATCGGCGGTGGCGTTGACATTCAGATTCAGATTTGCGTTTACGGTGAGATTGCCTGGAACCCTGCCGAGCTCGAATTCACGCGCACGCGCGACGTCGGCGCCGGCCGATACGGAGGTATGGTAGTAGATATTCGCCAGCGACCAACCCGGCTGCTGCGGTGTGGCCGCGAGGCTTCCAAAGAGGCCGGGGATCCAAAAGCTCACGCCGCCTTCATCGGCCACCGCACAATTGGAAAAAAACATGATCGCGGGCGCCAGGACGATTGCAGCAACGCCAAGTCTGCATCGATGTGCTGAGATTGGCAGTCCGCTTTTCGCCGCAGCCAGTGCAATTCCCGCCGTCATTCTGTGCCTCTTAAGTGTGTCGCCTCCGAATACAACTCGGCGAAACCATAACCCCGGAGCAAGCGGGGCTCACCATGTAAAATTCAGCCAGGATTGATTTGCCAAAAAAAGATGATTACTGCGACCAAAGAGCCACAGGCGCTACAGCAGGGATATGGCCGGGGTGTAAGGATGTAACCGCTGCGGCATTCCGCAGGTCCGGTTAGGCACCCATCGATCCGCGCAGATCGCAAGAGGCGGTCGCGAATTGAGACAGCAATATGACGGAACTTGAAGGGGCTTGATGCAGCGCGGCCAAAGAGATGGACCAACCTTGTTGTTACCGAAATGTCTCACCGATCGAAAATAACCCGCATGGTTTGACCAGCTTCAAACAAGTCGGTTGGCCACAAGGTGCTCCCCCAATACGTTCGGAGCTGCGGCCGGACCGTCAGGGAACGCGACAGTGCCGAGAATTTTCATTGCGGGCATCGCCGCTGCGGGATTGTTGAGCGGGTCTGTTCTTGCATCGGACTTGCCTACCAGAGCCCCGGTGTACCAAGCACCGATCGCAGCGCCGCCCTATAATTGGTCAGGGTTTTATGTGGGTGCCAACTTCGGCGCGGGTTGGTCCAACGGCAGCCTGAACATTCCTCGGAACAATCTGTATGGAGGCCTCAGCGAATTCATTGGCAGCGTGCAGGCGGGCTATAACTTCCAGGCCGGTCACCTTCTATTTGGTGTCGAAGGTGATTTCGATGGGGCGGTCTTTGCTCATCCAGTCCTTCCTACTCCGACATTGGGCTTTGTAGACCAGCACTGGATCGGCACAGTGGCTGGCCGCGCCGGCCTCGTGAATGATCGATGGCTCGTTTTCGCCAAACTTGGCGGCGGCTGGGTGAACAGCAACGCTACTTTGAACTTCCCTGGCACAGTTTGGAACGGGTCCAGCACCAGCAGCGGCTGGTTAGCTGGTGCGGGCATCGAATACGGCTTCAAGTCGCATTGGACGGTCAAACTCG
>WNFO01001009.1_pt1 | contig 21525 bp, 24 predicted proteins | sample 5400251 | NCBI WGS metagenome assembly WNFO01 (sample SAMN13153354, study PRJNA577476) | soil metagenome | isolation source: 100 cm saprolite under Madrone tree | place: USA:California | collected 2016-06-14
AGGCCATCTCCCAGACCTTGCGGAACACGCGCTCGGTCGTGTCGAGGATCGGGAAATTGACGTTAGCGCCGATGTTGAAGATGCAGACTTCCATCGGCGCGTGCTTGTCAGCATCGTTGAGGAAGGAGATGATCTCCTCCTCTTTCCGGGCATCCAGGGAGCGGGCATGGATTTCGCCGCCGGCCGCTTCGATCTCCTTGACCAGCGGCGCGAGCTTGTCGCCGTTGCGGCGGCCGGCGAAGATCGTGAATCCTTCGGCGGCGAATTTCTTGGCGATTTCGCCGCCGATATAGTCGCCGGCGCCAATGACAGCCACGGTCTTGTTTCGCTTTTTCAAAGGTCTTCTCCGGCTTTAAGGGTTGAAGCGAAAGTCGCCTGCGTTAGCGGCGCAGCGATTCCGCCAGCTTGTGTTTGAGGAGCTTGCCCGTCGACGTGGCGGGCAGTGCGTCCATCAGGATGATTTCCGATGGGCGCTTGTAGGACGTGAGTTGCGGGTTGATATGGGCCAGCAGGTCCTGCGTCGTGACGTCGGAACCCTTCAACAGCTGGACGAACGCAACGACCTCTTCATTGCCTTCCACCGACCGTCCGACGACGGCGCTCTGCACCACGGCGGGATGGGTGCTGATCACGGCCTCGATCTCGGCCGGGTAGACGTTGAAGCCGGAGCGGATGATCATCTCCTTGGTGCGGCCGACGATGAACATCGCCTCGCCTTCAAACCGCGCCAGGTCCCCGGTATTGAACCAGCCTTCGGGATCGATCGCCTTCGCCGTAAGGTTCGGGGCACGGTAGTAGCCGCGCATCACGTTCGGCCCACGAACGTGCAACTCGCCAATCTCTCCGTTCGTGAGCACTTTACCGTCGCGGTTGACGATTCTGGCCTCGATGCCCGGGACAATGGTCCCGACTGAATTATCGTCGCGCGGGATCCCTGCCCGTACACCGGAAATCCCAGGCGAGCACTCGGTGATGCCAAACGCATTCCCGAGCGGCAGACCGAGCTCCTTCTCGACCCGGTTCTTGAGTTCGAGGTCCAGCGGCGCGCCGGCAACGCTCATCAGGCGCAGCGCGCCGCGTTCAAGTTTCGGCAGACCCGCCATCTGCTTGTATTCCAGTAGTCGCTGGTAGGTTGCGGGCACGCCGTTAAGGAGCGTGACGCCTTCTTCGGCCAGCGCCTTGGCGAGCGCTGCCGGATTGCCCTTTGCGACCAGGCGGGTCACCCCGCCAACCATCAACGTCATCGTCAGCAGGGAGATGCCAACGATGTGCGAGATTGGCAGGACGCAATACTGCACATCGTCCGCCGTCATGCTGCGCAGTTCTGCTGTGTTTTTGGCGGAGAACAGCAGGTTCTGGTGCGTGAGCATGACGCCCTTGGGTACGCCCGTGGTACCGGACGTATAGATAAGAACCGCCACCTGATTCCGACCGTCGGCTTCCACCGGCTCGGGCAGCGTCGCCAGGTTCATCGCCGTGACGCCGATGCCGCGGAGAGGACCGACTTGCTGCCCCGGTGCCTCATAACGTACCGCATGCGCGGCCGCTTCTTCTGACACCTTCGCCGTGAAAAACATACGCCGGGTGCCGCTGTGTTCCCTGATCAGGTCGAGCTCTCGCGGCGACAGGCGTGGATTAGCGACGATTGCCCAGGCATCGAGCCGGCTTGCGGCCATCAGCAGGCAGGCGAGCGGAATCGAGTTCTCACTGACGATCATCATGCGGTCGCCGGCGCGGATGCCAAGCCCGCGCAGCGCGTCCGCCGTCTCCCCGACCGCACGATCGAGCTCGCGATAGGTCAGGGTTGCGCTATCGTCGATCAGCGCCGTACGATCCGGCGTGGCGGCGACAAAGGGGTCCATCACCTGATGGATGCGGCTTGGTAACACATCCAGAATTGCTGCCGCGTCCTGCTGCCAACCCGTCACTGTCACCTCCGCTGAAATGGCCGTAACCGGCCCGGGGTCGATCTCGATGCTAAAGCCCGCTCAGGCCGACTTGCGTTGCGCGCCGCTCCGTTGCGCGATGATCTCTTCCTCGACATCGCGCAGACTGTCCTTGCCGAAGTAGATCTCGTCGCCGACGAAGAACGTGGGCGAGCCAAACGTGCCGCGCGCCACGGCGTTGTTGGTGTTTTCGATCAGCTTCTTCTTGACGTCGTCCTGCTGCGAACGGGCGACAATGCGATCGATATCCAGTCCGGACGCTAGGAACGCCTCACGGAACACGGCCGGATCGTCCATCTTCTTGGGCTCAACCCACATGTGGTTGTAGGCGGCGCGGAAATACGGCTCGAACACCCCCTCGAACTGCGCGGCGACGGCGCCGCGCATCAGCGCCAGCGTGTTGACCGGGAAGAAGGGGTTTAGCTTGAACTTCGCGATGTTGTGCCGACGCAGAAAGCGTTGGGTCTCGATCGCGTTGTATTCCGGCTTGTTCTTGATGCCACGGAGGGACTCGGCGGGCGAGAGGTTGCCGGTCGCCTTGTAGACGCCACCGAGCAGGACCGGGACGTACTCGAACTTGACGCCCGTTCGCTGCTCGATGGCTGGCAACGCAATCTCGGCGAGGTAAGCGTTGGGACTTCCGAAATCGAAGTGAAACTCGACCTTGAGCGGAGCAGCCATCGGAAAGCCCTTTCTCCCTGATGATGCGGCGGCCGATTGCCGGCCGTCGTCTTGTGCGATTTAAAGTTCTATTTTAGAACTGTCAACTCGTTTTGCACCGGCCGTCAAGGAATTTGCACCTACCCGGTTGAATGGCAATAAGTACCGAATTAGAATGGACCGGGCTTCGCTGCTTGCTTTGGGATTCGCTGCTTGTTGCCGAAGTGATTGGAGACGTTGATGAAGTGGAATACGCTTGAAGAAGAGCCCTGCTCGCTTTCCCGCACGGTCGCGGTGATCGGCGATCGCTGGAGCCTCTTGATTTTGCGGGAATGTTTCTTGCGCAAGCGACGGTTCGAGGCGTTCGAGGCATCGCTCGGGATTACCCGCCATGTGCTGTCGGACCGGCTGAAGAAGCTGGTTCGCTTTGGCGTCCTGCGCCGGGTCCCCTACCAGGAATCGCCCAAGCGGTACGAATACATCCTGTCCCAGAAGGGCCTCGACCTTTATCCGATCATCATGTCGATCGTGCATTGGGGCGATATCCACATGGGGGATTCGCGCGGACGTCCGATGGTGCATCAGCACAAGACCTGCGGTCACATGTTCGACCCGGTGATGGTCTGCTCGGAATGTAACGGGCCGCTTTCCGCGAAGGAAGTGCACGTACATCCCGGCCCTGGCGCCCGGAAATCCTCACCAGTTCATGCGCAGGACACTGGCACCAAGGCAAAGACCGGATAGCTCAGGCGGGCGATGCCCGGCGACATGCCCCGCCGGCTACTCGGAGCTCGCGTCGAGGATTTCCCCGAACTGTTCCCACCTAGTCCCTGTCCAGCGCTGAAGCTGAAGCTGGGTCCAGACCATGTTGTTGCTGGCGGTGGTGTTGATCTTGACGCCGGGCAGCGCGGTCGCCAGTACAAGGTCTTTCAGGGATTTTGCTTGCTTGATGATGTTATCGCGCGAGAGATCGTCACCGCACTGCTTGAGGATTTGCTCCAGCACCATCCCTTGTTGATAGCCGGTGAGATAGCTCGTATTCGTGATGTCGGAGCCGGCCAGGTATTTATCGAAAAAGGCGCGGTAGGCCTTAACGCCCTCGTCGTCCTTCCAGTTCTGGTCCTCCGGATCCTTGTTTGGGGTACCGACGATGACGCCGACCGAGTTCTCCAGACCGGCGGGCCTCAGCGTGCCTGCGACTGATGACGACGGGAAGTTTATGATGATCGTCGCCTTCCAGCCGGTTTCGGCCGCGCGGCGGATCGCCTGCGCGGCGAACATCGGGGTGCCGGCAATGAACAGTGCCTGGGCGCCTGAACTCTTCAATCCAACGACCTGGGAGTCCACCGTCGGCTCCGTCACCTCGTAGCTGGCCGTGACCACGCGCTTGTCGAAGTCCGCGCCCAGAATGGTCTTGAACGCGTTAACGTAATCTCGGCCGAGATCATCGTTCTGGTAGAGGATTGCGTATTTCGCAGACGGTAAGGCACGCATCAGGTACTTGGCGTAGATCTTCCCTTCCGTGTCGTAACTGACCAGGCCGGTTGTGGTGAGCGGATAGTCCATGACATTGCTGAATTTGGTCGCCCCGGTCACGATCGCGATCGTCGGCACCTTCTTCCCCGCCAGATACTTTGCGACCGCCGAATTGCCCGCCGTGCCGAGCTGGCTGAACATGAAGGCAATCTCGTCGTTCTCGACCAGCCGGCGGGTATGCTCGAACGCCTTTGGTGGGCTGTAGGCATCGTCGAGCGTGACATAGTTGATCTTGCGGCCGTTGATGCCGCCGCGGTCGTTGATCGATTGCACGTAGGCAAGCACGCCGCGTCCGACCTGGCCGATCGAGGAAGCCGGACCGCTAAAGGGAAATACGCCACCGATCTTGATTTCTGTCCCCGTGACACCACTGGTGTCGACCGCCCGAGCCGGCGTGAAGATGGCGAAAAGCAGAACGCAGGCAAGTCTGACACCCCGAAACATCGTGCGGCCCTCCGTTTTCGGCACTCCGACCCAAGTCATCATCCCTATAGTTCCTTTTTAGAACTTGCAAGCAGTTTGGCTGAGTGGATCGAGGTTTTACGGCTTCAGCTCAGAGCTCGCCCGCCTCGTTATCGAGAGCGCTGGCAATCAACTCGTCAGACCGGCGCATTCCTGACGGACGCCTGCGCGCTCGCGGCCGCAATCATCGTATCAATTGGGGTGTTGGTCTTTTCAGCGGCGAGGTAGGCCCGCCGCGCCGTTGTTCGTTCAAGATACGGGACTGCACTGTCACAAATGCCCACGCCATAGTCGATCGCCCAGGTCAGGCACGTCGTGAGGAGTATGTCCGCCGTCGTGAACTGGTCACCCATGAGATAGGTCCTTCCATCCCGCAGCGCGACGTCGACATTTCGAAGCTGGCCGCGAAAATATTCGCCAGCCTGTTGCACGACCTCGGGCGCGTGACCATAAATGTGCGCCAAACCTTTCACCGTGCCATGCCGACGCATCACGTAAAGGCTCGTCGAATCGAGTTCAGTCACTATGAAGAAGCACCACTCAAGCCACTTCGCGTAACCCATTGGGTCCTGCGGCATGAGTGGGGTCTCGGCGGTACCATACCGGCGTGCCAGATAAGCTACGATCGCAGCGCTTTCGCCGATCGTCAGATCGTTGTCTTGAAGCAGAGGAATCTTCTGCCTTGGACTTAATGCCGTGAACTCGGCCGTCTTCGTTTCACCGGTTCGCGGCTGGATAGGACGCATCTCATATTTGAGCCCAAGCTCATGCAGCGCCCAATGCGGACGGATCGTGCGGGAGGTACCAACGCCCCATAAGAGAATGTTCGGAGTCATGTCACCAGGTCTCCACGCTAGGCCGTAAATCGAGCTCGTGGGTCCAGCCGTCGCGACTTTGCAGATGGGCGAACCAATAGGATTCGGCAATTGAGGAAGTCTTGGTGAGGCTGTCAGGCTTCACTGTCTCGAGGTCGACGCCCGAGGCCTTAAGGCGTTCGTGGATGGCCGCGCTATCAACGCCTGCGTCGATGATCAGGTGAACGACATGAACGCCTTTTGGTCCCAATTCGCGGGCCATCGCCTGCGCGACGGCGCGAAGCCCGAATTTCGCGGCCGAAAATGCCGCAAAGCCTTTGCCGCCGCGCAGACTGGCGGTCGCACCCGTGAACAGGATAGTTCCCCGCCGACGTGGCGTCATGTACTTGGCCGCTTCACGACCAACGAGGAACCCGGCGTAACAGGCGAGCTCCCAAGCCCTGGTGAAAAGCTTCTCGGTGGTCTCAAGAATCGGCTTGTTCACGTTCGATCCGGCATTGAAGAGGCATACCTCGATCGGTCCTACCTCCTGTTCGACCTTCGCAAAGAGCTGCTGATCCTCCTCTACCCTCCGGGCATCCACCGAAAACGCATGGAAGTCACAGCCAGCCTTCTTCAGCTCTTCGCCGAGTTGATCTGACTTCGCGGCGTCCCGCCTGGCCACGCACACGGTGAAGCCGCCCTGCGCAAAGCGCTTAGCGACCGCCGATCCAATCGCGTCGCCAGCTCCAACGAGCAATGCAACCTTCGCCTCAGACATGTTCGTGCTCCTTCACCACGGCAGCCCGCACCGCTTTCTCCGTGATCATTTTTTCGATTTCGGCGTCGGAATATCCGAGTTCGCGAAGGACCTCCCGGCTGTGCTCGCCAATTCGCGGCGCTGGCCCCTTGATCGCGGACTGATTCACGGCAAATTGGGCGGCTGGCTTGGGTTGCCGTATGCGTCCCACACCAGGCTGATCGAGCTCAGTGATGATGCCTCTGGCGACCACTTGCTCGTTCTTGACAATCTCGGAGCGGCGGAGGATCGGCGCGCAAGGCACATCAGCCGCATCAAGGCGCTCGAGCCACTCTGGCGTGGTTTGCTGGCCGATATATTCCTGCATCTTGTTGATGCGCGCGGTGGCGTTCAACGAACGTGCAGTCGGCGTCGCGAAGCGCTCGTCCTTGGCGAGCTCAGGATCGCCGGAAGCCTTACAGAAGCCCTGCCATTCCGAGTCTGAAATCGTGCCGCAGGTGAGGTAGCCATCGAGCGTCTTGAAGACGAGGTCCGGTCTGTCATTGGCGTCGGGGAACTTGTCCTCCTTGCCGACGACGGTGTATTGCATCATCCCCTCGGGCCAGAGATAGGAAAGCATGACGTCCAGCATCGCGACGTGGATGTGATCGCCGTTTCCAGACTTCTCCCGCGCGTAAAGGGCTGCGGCCACCGCCTGCGCTGTCATCACCGCTGTCGTTTTGTCGCACACGATCGTACGGATCATTTGCGGACGGTTGGTCACGGGCTGCGATTGGATATCCGCAAAGCCGGACAATCCCTGAACGATCGGGTCGTAAACGCGCTTCTTGACGTACGGGCCGTGGTCCCCCACCCCGCTGATCGAAACGTAGATAAGTCGCGGATGGCGTTTACGGAGTTCGTTCGGGCCGAGACCGAGCCGTTCCATCGTTCCGGGACGGAAATTCTGCACCAGCACATCCGCCTGAGCGACCAGACGCGCGAGAATGTCTTTCCCGGCACTCGATTTGACGTCGACGGAAAGTGAGCGTTTGCCCCGGTTGGAAGAGATGAACAGTGCGGAGAACTCGCCCGCCTTGTCGATGGTCGCCCGGCTCCGACGCGTGATGTCCCCTCCGATCGGCTCGATCTTCAGGACGTCGGCGCCCTGATCCGCGAGAAACATCGTTGCGAATGGCCCGGATACGACACCGGTCAAGTCCAGCACGCGAACGCCGTTTAGTGGTCCCGGCATTGTATTCTCCTCTCTTGTTCAAGAACGTGTGTAACTGCCTCAAATTGTTAGACGCTCAGGTACGTACGACGCATGGCTTCATCAGCATCCAGCGCCGATATCGTGCCGGAGAATTGAACGCATCCCTGACTCAGGACGTGGACCCTGTGGGCGAGACGTGCCGCGAGCCGATAGTTCTGCTCGACCAGCAGAATTGGCGTTCCTTCCGCCTTAATCCGCTGAAGGACATCCGCCAGATGATCGACGATGATCGGGGCCAGTCCTTCGCTCGGCTCATCCAGTATGAGAAGATCGGGCCCGGACAGGAGTGCGCGACCGATCGCCAGCATCTGTTGCTCACCACCGGAAAGCTGGCCGCCGAGGCTGCGCCGGCGCTCTGCTAGTCGCGGGAAGAGGCCGTAAACATATTCGGGAGTTCTCCTCGACGGACGACCTCGCGACGCGGACATCGCGATACCGAGGTGTTCATCTACGGTTACGGATGGAAAGATTCCGCGATCTTCGGGGACATATGCGATACCGGCCCGCGCGACCCGATATGTCGGCAGCCCCTCGATACGGCGCCCACCGAGGATAACTTTACCCCTGCGCGCCGGAACCAGGCCGACAACAGCCTTCAGCGTTGTGCTCTTCCCCGCCCCGTTGCGACCCAGGAGCGCGACGCACTCGGACGCACCTACGGCGAGCGACACTCCCTGAATCACATGACTGTCGCCGTAATAGGCGTGCAGATCTTCAATCTCCAGCATGGCGATGCCCCAGGTAGGCTTCCATTACTGTAGGGTCGCCCTGAATTTCGCGGCGTGTCCCTGTAGCCAACACCTTGCCGTAACTCAGAACGGTAATGAGGTCGCAAGTTGCGAACACGACATCCATGTCGTGCTCGACGAGCAGGATCGTGATATCTCTCGGAAGCCCGTTGATGAGGTCGATGAGACGGGCACGCTCCTGTGGCGACGTTCCGGCCGCGGGCTCGTCCATGAGAAGGATTTTTGGCTCCGCGCATAGTGCCAGCGCCACTTCGAGCTGCCGCTTCTGACCATAGGAAAGATGCTTGGCAGGCACCTCAAGGATATCTGTCAGGTGCATGCGTTCCGCCGCGCGCTCTGCCTTCTCGATCACGGTGGCGAACGCTCGCTTGGAACGCCAGAAAACGCGGCGGCACGGATGAAATGCCTGGCAGGCAACCCTGAGGTTCTCCACGACCGTGAGATCTTCCAGCAGCATGTTGCGCTGGAACGATCGCGCAATCCCGGAACGCGTTACCTTCTCCGGACGACCGGCGACCGCATGTCCGTCAACCAACACATTTCCACTGGTTGGACTCAGCCAACCGGTGACCAGATTGATAAACGTCGTCTTACCGGCCCCATTCGGGCCGATCACGGCGCGGCGTTGCCCCGGCGGCACCGTCAGATTGAGGTTCGAGATAACCTCGAGCCCACCAAAGCGCTTGTGCAGGTTTCTGGCCTCAAGCGCACTCATGGTTTGCTCCACAAGGCCGACTTCAACGCCTCAACAACACCGTTATGGAAAAACGCGACTACCAGCATGAAGAAGATGCCGAAAAACATCATGTATTCGGTAGTAAGGATGCTCAGCCCCTGCTTCGCCAGAACGAAGACGGCCGCGCCGACCAGCGGACCAACGACCGTTGTCGTGCCGCCGATGATGACCATCAGGACACCCTCGCCGCTCAACTGCCAGCTCATGGAGTCCGGATTAATGAAGTAGGTGTATTGAGACTGAAGGATCCCGGCGACGGCGCACGTGACAGCGGCGATGATGAACGCGCCGACTTTGTAGCTGCTCACGGTGTAACCCATGGCCGACGCGCGTCTCTCGCTTTCCCGGATCGCGGCCAGGACGCTGCCGAAGGGCGACTCCACGATGCGCCACATGGCTGCGACAGCGACGACCGTGACAACCAGTACGTAGTAATAGAAGACAACAGGATTATCGCCATTCAGACCGAGGAACGTCAGATCGGGTCGCGGTATGCCCGACATGCCATCCGATCCGTTGGTCAACCGGAGCTTGATCGCGGAACCAAAGAACATCTGCGAAAAGGCAAGAGTAATGAGCAGGAATTCGACGCCGCGGGTACGGGTGCAGACTGCCCCAATTCCGGCAGCCATTATTGCGACAACAACGAGCGTCCCCGGCACCGACAGCCACAAAGGCAGGCCCAGCACCGTGGTCCCGATTCCGATCCCGTAACCGCCTAGTCCCAGAAACATCCCCTGTCCCAGGGAGACGAGCCCGGTGCCCCCGACGAGCAGATTTATGCCCGACGCAAAGATCCCCGCGATCATTATTTCGATCGCAAGCGTCGTGGCGTAAGAGGCCGACAGCCAGGGAAGCGCCAATGCCCCCACGATGGCCGAAGCGGCCAGCACAAGCGTGGCCCGCCGGACTTCGGTTGCGAGAGTGATCGCCTCGCGCGTCGTCGTCGACGTTCTTGCGATTGTGACCTCGTCGCTCATCCCACGCGCTCCACATTGCGGAACAGGCCTTGCGGCCGCACGATCATGACGCCAATCAGAAGAGCATAGATTGCGAACATCTCGACTTCAGGCAGATACGCCTGCGACATCGCATTCGTCATTCCGACGATGAGCGACGCATAGAAGGAACCCCGGAGATTGCCCAGGCCACCGACCACCACGACGACGAACGTCTCCACGACGATGGTGATGCCCATTTGCGAATAAACGCTCGTGAGCGGAGCCGCGATAACGCCAGCAAGCCCGGCCAGTGCTGCTCCGAGCCCAAAAACGACCGCGAACAGCGCGTTGATGTTAACGCCAAGCGCCGTCACCATCGCGCGGTTGTCGACGCCTGCCCGCAGCGTCGCCCCGAGCAGCGTCCGATCGAACACAAAAGTCAGCCCGACGGCGACGGCGAGGCCGACGCCGATGATAAACAGCCGGTACACGGGATAGGAGATGCCGAGCAGATTGACGTGCCCCGACAGTGCCACCGGCGTCGGTATCGACAGGAACGCGGATCCAAACAACCATTCGACCGCTCCGGCCGTCGCAAAGAGCAGGCCGAACGTCAGCAATGCCAGGTCAAGATGAGTGGACCGACCGCGTTCGGCCAGCGGCTGCAGCACCATCGACTGGAGACCAACGCCCACCAGGAATGGCAACAGGGGCCCGACCAGCAATGCGAGCCAGAATGAGCCTGTGAGGCTCCCGACAACGACGCCGCAGTAGGCTCCCAGCGTGAAAAAGGCCCCATGCGCGAGATTAAGGATGTTCATCAAGCCGAATATCAGGGTGAGGCCCGCGGCAAGGAGGTACACGAGCATACTGAGCTGCAGACCATTCAATATCTGTGTGAGGAAAACCTGCATCGGACTGTGCTCTCACTGAACCTGGCTCAGAAGGACTTGGTGCAACCCGGCAGATCCTCGGCACCGGCAAATTCGTCCACATAGGTCGGAAGGAGATCGCCGGCCGAGTCCTTTTTGATCTTCACGACGTACACCTTCTCGAGCAGCGCGCTGTTGGTCGCATTGAACCTGATTTTTCCGCGCGGCGAGTCGAAAACCAGGCTCCGCATCGTGGCGATGAACTGGGATTTGTCAGCCGGCATCTTGCCGCCCAGCTTTTCCAGCGTGAGCATGATCGCCTTTCCGTTGTCGTAGCCGAGTTCGGCGTTGACTTCGGGGTCCTGCTTGAACATCTCGCGGTATTTGGCGACGAACTTCTCGTTCGCCTCCGTCTTGGCAGTGGGCAGGTAGGTCGTGATGAATTCCGGTCCGACAATGAGGTCGCCGAGAGCCGACCAGTTGAGCTGGTCATATATCCAGTGGTCGCCCACCAGCGGGAGCTTCTCGCGCAGACCAAAGTCGGCATGCTGCTTGACCAGTTGGACGGCTTCGGCACCGGCGTAGAACGAATAGATGACTTGCGCACCCGAATTGCTCGCCTGGGTCAGTGCGGCGCCCCAATCCTTTGTTTTCTGGAATGGCGTCCAGATTTCCTGAACGACTTTGCCGCCGCCCTCCTCAAACCCGCGTCTGAATGCATCCAGGAATGAATGTCCCGCGGAATAATCCGGCCCCATGATAACGGCGGTGCGAACACCGTGGCTCGCCCAGTACCTGCCTGAGTTATACTGAAACCCGTTTGCGCTGAACGAGGTGCGGGCAACGTAGGGACTGCAGAATTTGGCTGTGATCTCGTCCGCAAAGGCGTTCACAAGAACAAGTGGTTCGCTCGCTTTGTCAGCCAGGCCAGAAACGGCGATACCAACGCTCGAGCTGATCACCCCTGCGACCAGATCGACCTTCTCAAACTGAACCAGCCGATTGAATTGCTGGACCCCGACGTTCGGCGTCAGTTCGTCATCCGCACGGACGACCTCGATGCGGCGGCCAGCGACGCTGTTTCCGTATTCGGCGAGAGCGACCTGGAAGCCTCGATCAATTCCCTCGCTCGGAACCGCGTAAACCCCCTTGTAGGGAAGCATGAGGCCGATCTTCAGCGGCGGCAGATCTTCGGCGAATGCCATCTGCGCCGTAGCGCCCAGGGCAAATAGGATTGCAGCCGAAAACGCGCCCGTATGCTTCATCCGAGTCCTCCCGCGGTCATCACCCGGCAGAACCCATCCTCTACGGATGGACCGCCGTGGCTGATGTCTAGAAGGACGCGTAGTGCAATACTTCCGTCGAAGCGCCGGCGTTTGCCAAAAAGCGCCGTAAATCGATTTGGGTGCCTTTACGACAGCCGGCTGCGGCGGAATGCCGAAGGAGTCATGCCGGTCGCCCGCCGGAACGTGGTGGAGAAGTGTTGTGAATGGCTGAAGCCAGATGCACTAGCAATACCCGTAAGGTCTTCGTCCGAGCCGACCAGGCGACGTTTAGCATCCTCTATTCGCAGGTTCAGCACGTGGCGATGCGGGGTCGTCCCCGTACTCTCCTGGAAGGCGCGGAGGAAGTGACGCTTGCTCAGGCCGGCAACACCGCACAAGTCCTCAAGCGAAATCGGTTCAGCCAGGCGAACCTCAATGTATTCGCGAAGGCGTCGCAACACCAGCGCGTTCAAACCGCCGCGCGACACCACCTTCTCCGCATCGCCGACCTGAGTGACCCGCGCCAAGTGAGCGAGAGCCTGTGTCCCCCACCCCTCGGCAAAAAGACCAAAGACGTTGTCAGGTGCTAGCGCCTCCCGGCAAAGCTCAGCCAGGCCTCTGGTCAACTGCTCATGCGCAAAACCCACGAGCGGACGATCTATGTTGGATTTCAGTCGCGCTTGTACGAACCCCGGATCAAGAAACACGACGACATAATCGAGTGAAGGCCCAACCCTCCATTCACCCTGGATCTCCATGCCTGCCGGAAAGAGCGCAAGGCTGACATTTCCGTTGAACTGATGGGCGGCGTCGCATCCGTCGATCATGCCCCGCAAATTCTCGGCGCCCTGTCGAAACCAGAAGAGCGTGACCTCGGGCTGCCGGAAATGCCATTCCATCTTGGGCCGCGAGGTGCGGCGCAAGACTTCGATCCGCATCGTCTCGGTATTGGTAATGCGCGACGAAACGAGATCGCCCCCCACCATCCGGACGAATGAGTTGGACTCCTGAAGCCCGGCCATGGCTTCCTCCTCTGTGCAGATCCTTCTCTGGGACCGTTGTCTTAGGTTCCTAATTAGAATGCACAATTTTGTCTCAAAATCCAGCGAATTATAGAACAATGAACTCTTATTCACCGTTTCGATACAGTAATCGAACTGACGGCCGGCTGTGTTCAGTCGACTGACAGATCAGGCGTTTTCCGAGTGAAGGGCCGGATAATCGGAGTAGCCCTTGGGACCGGAGCCATAAACGGTCGTCCAATCGATCTCGGCGAGCGGCGCGCACAAGACGCTGAACGAAGCCTTCGGCAAGCTTACCGCGACTGCCCATCCGCTGGCCGCGTTCATCTTCAGCCGAGACCAGAAGACGATTGACCGGTTCACCAGCGAACTCTCCTTTGGCGGGGGCGCGGTCAACCAGGGCAGCATTCACCTCCGTCAACGTGCGAGGCTTCGCAAGGCAACGCAGCGCGGAACAACGAGGCACGCTGCGGCGTGGTTGCCCGGCCGTAGCGCGCGTTCATGGCCGCTTGGCTTGCGGCGTGATCCGCACGGATCTGTGAAGCAGATACACCGCCAAGAATTGAAGGACGGCAATAAAGAGGGGTCCAGCGGATTTCCCCAAATCATGCTGAAACAGACCGATTCCGGCATCCAGCAATTGCATGGCGCCCGCGAGCGCGCCCAGGATCAGCAACGCAGACGTCGCTCGTTTGTAAATTGCCGCCAATGCAAACAAAGCCAGCGGAATTGTGCGCGCCGCCGCGTACATGGCTAAGAGCAGCGACGCCTCTGTTGGAATGGAGCCGGCAGGCACCACGGCTTCCGGACGGAAGATCGCCGCGATGGAAAAGCCGCTCGCGACCAGGACATTGATTGCAGTGACCAGCGAAGCCAACCGCATCGCCTTTGTTGTTGTCATTTATTTCGCCTTTTGATCGCGCTGCCAGACGCCCCAGCCCTCGGGGCGTTTCCACCAGTTGCATAACCGGCTGCACCGGCACATTGATGTAATCGGCAATGTACGGACATTTTACCTCCTCACACTCGAGCGGTTGGTCGCTTCGATACATCGCTAAACCATCGCGCGAGATGCTGTGAATCGTTGGGAATTGGCGTTCCGGTATTCTTGCCCAGTATGAGAGCGCACTGGGCTGTGATGTCGGCGATCGTGTATTGATTACCGGCTATAAAGGGCCGCATCGCCAATTCGCCGTCGAGCCAGCGCATCCGCGCCTGTGCGTGCATGCGGCCGCGCTGCGCAATATCCGCTACCTGTGAGAGGCGTTCTTTATAGAACGTCGACGAATGCACGAAATGATCAATTATAGGTATCAGCAACTCCAACTCTATTCGCCGATTCCACATCTCGATTAGTGCCCGCTCAATCGGCGTTGTCCCGAAAAGAGGCGGGTCCGGGTGAAGCTCCTCTATATACCGGCAGATCGCTACAGACTCTGCGAGTTGCGTTCCATCATCCAGTTCGAGGAGAGGCATCGTTCCCATCGGATTTTTGGATAGATATTCCGGATCCTTGTTCTCGCCCTTCATCATGTCCACCTCAACGGTCGGTAGCTTCACGCCCTTTTCGGCCAAGAAGATGCGCACACGTCTCGTATTGGTGCCGGTCTTTAGGTCGTAGAGTTTCATTGCAGCTCTCCTCATTTTTCCTGGCACATGGACTCCTGGGCGATCGTACCGGTCATGCGTGGTAACCGGACTAATTCATCTCCCTAATTTGACTTCGGGAACGGCGCTGCATTGGCAGGTATGATCAAGAGCGGCGAGGCTCCTCTCAAGTTGGGCTTTTCGCGGCCAGGGCACTGCCCCACAGCGATCCCGGGTTGATCCGTTCGGGATAGAGGGCGATCATCTGGTCGTAGAGGTCGCGAGCCCTTGCGGTCTCGCGGTCCAACCGATCGAAATCGCGGATATATCGGCGCGTCGCGTCGATGTGGCGGGGGCTGCAATCCGGCTCGAGAGGGCCATGGCCTACGACGACTGCTTGCGGATTGATCGCGGCGAGCCGGTCGATGGCTGCGAGCCAAGCCTGCCGGCTGGCACGGTCAGACTCCACAAGGAACGGATGCGTTTCGTTGTAAATCGCGTCACCGGCGATCAGGAGGCCAAGAGACGGGATATGCAGCGCGGTCGTGTCGTCGGTGTCCGTGTGACCGGTGTCGATCACGCGGATCTCGTGTCCCTCCAGATCGAAGCGTTCGGCGTGCAACTCCGCAGCGATCGTCAGACGTTCCGGAATCTGTCCCGGCCAGCGAAGGGACCAATTATTCGCGACCACGTCCGGGGCCGCCGCCGTCCGCATCGCCCGCACCACGTTGGGCCGGGCTACGGCACGCGCCTGCGGAAAGCGCTGCAGCAAAGAGGTCAGGCCGAAAAAGTGATCTGGATGGCCGTGCGTCAGATAGATCGTCCGCAACGTTCGGCCCTTGCCCTCTATCCAGTCGGCCAACTCCGTTGTTTGCGCGTCGCCGAGAAACGTGTCGACCAGTAGCGCATCGCGCTCACCCCAGATGAGGGTGACGGTATTCGCAACCCAGGTCAGCGCCTCCTTGCCGGGCGGCACGCCCTGGGTGGCGCTGCTGCGCTGCCTGATGAAGAGCTCCCAGTGAAGCGTCGGGTTTTGGGAATCCGTGGTTTTCATTGGCGTTTCACCGGTGCTGGTAGTCGGGCGCTCCTGCCTGAAAGACATTGCGCGCCGGCGAGGTGTCTTCCACTCGCTACCAGGCCCACTGCGCAGCTTCCCAGCGGTATGCCGCGTCGTATGGGACGACATGACCAATAGCCGGGAACGGAAAATGATAACCCATCACCATGATCCGATCGGTCGCGACGCGGCTTAGGATGGCCTTGCGCGATTTGATTGCCTGTGCGGGGTCGTAGTCGAAGAGGGGCGTCCATTCCGGGTGCTGCAAGCTCGTCACCGGGTTATGGGCGATGTCACCCATATGCATGAATTGCTCGTTGCCCGAGGTGAACAGGATTGAGGCGTGGGACGGCGAATGTCCCGGCGCGGCAATATAATGCACGCCGCTTGCGATCTCGCCGCCCTGCTTCACGAACCGAGATTGGTCAGCGACCGGTGGCAAGTTCTCGGCCGCAGCAATCGTGGCCTTCTTGAACGGGTCGGGCATTGGCGAACTGTTGACCTCGCTTTCGTAACGGCTACCGGTCCAGTAGTTCCACTCCGTATCGACAAAGACGAACTGAGCCTCTGGAAACGCCAACGCGCCCGATCTCGTCACCAGACCGCCGATATGGTCCAGATGACCGTGCGACGTCACGACCAGATCGATGCTCTCGGGCCCGATTCCGGCCCGGCGCAGGTTCGCCTCGAGCCCGGGAAAGCTGCCGAACGATGGGCCGATTTTCTCACCAAAGCCGGTATCTACAAGGATAAGCTCCTCTCCTGTGTCGACTACCAACACGTTGTTGGTGACTTGGACCATCGGCCGCATGAAGTTTGCGTTCAACACCGGGGCAAGTTCGCCTTCAGAGACGTTCATGGCGAAGACGGGCCCGACTGGAAGCTCACCGTAGCCATCCGAGATCACGGTCGCCTGGAAGTCGCCGATCTTGAAGCGATAGAAGCCGTTGCCGTTTAGAGATTCCGCGCCGGGTTGACGCTCGTCCTCCGCCCGGGCGGAGGCGGGGGTAAACGGAGCTGCCGTTGCAGCAACAGCCGGCGCGGCGTCGTCACGAAATTTGCTTCGAACGTTAGGATCGTCGGGGGACTTGATCATGTCGATCTCCAAAGTGAAGGCGCTGCGTCCCAGCGCAGAAACGATAGTTGTTCGCGAAACATGGAAACACAATGTCGATCACAATCGTCTTTGTCAATTGCTTCGCCGAAATATCAAACCCCTCTTCATCCGAGGTTGAGTGTGAAACCACGCATTGGGCTAATTCACTGAATTTATGCCTGATAGTGAGCCTCTCACGCTTCCGTGCACCCGGCCTGGAGTGGCATTCCGACCGTAATTCTCGATTGTAAACGTGATCGTGATATATTAGATCTAGGCGGCAATGGATCGAGGAGCAGGCTTTGGGCGTGTCGAGAGAACAGGCTGCGGAAAACCGCCGCGCGATCGTTGCCGCGGCGACGCGGCTATTCAGAGAACGGGGGGTGGAGGCCGTCGGGCTGAACGAACTGATGAAACATGCCGGCTTTACGCAAGGTGGCTTCTATAACCACTTTGAATCGAAGTCCGACCTGGTGGCCGAGGTATTTGCTTCGGCAATCGCCGAGGGGAATGCCGAATTCGCCAAAATGGCAAGGACGCCCGTCGATGAGTCCTCCACTGCTCTTCGGCGCTACATAAACTGGTATCTGTCGCAAGCCCACCGCGACGACATCGACCACGGCTGCCCTGTCACCGGATTTGCTGGCGATGCCCCTCGCTTGGGCGCCGGAGCGCAGTCGCACTTCGCCGGCGGATTGGACGATCAGATAACGATCCTGGCCGGACTGATCGCCGAGAGTGGATTGGCTGCGGGAGGCGAGCGTAGGACGCTACGCGAACGGGCAATCAACTTGCACTGCGAAATGCTGGGTGCGCTGGTCCTGTCACGGTCTGTCGCACAGGCTGCGCCAGCGTTTTCGAACGAAATTCTGGAGAACGCTCGGCGACATGTACTGGCGTCTCTCGATGAGCGGTCGAGCCAGGCTCTCAAACCGCGAAAGAAACACTAGGCAGACCTCGTCCGGCGCGAGTGCTCCTGAATACAGCGATGATCGAGCACAAACTAACTGCAGGCTAAGGGCATGAATCCTACCGCAAACGAACGTGTTTCCGCTTTCTCTGGTCTTAAGTACTTTCGGGCGCTGATGGAGGGTTCCGTTGCGCGCTCGTCGATGCTCGAGCTCTTCGATATCAACATCGAGGCTGCCGAGCCTGGGCTTGTCGTGCTAACCGCGATACCGACGGCAGAGCACTACAATCCTCTGGGCTTCGTCCACGGAGGTTATGCGGCCGTCCTGCTCGATACCTGTATGGCAGCAGCCATAGTGACCTCGCTCGAACCAGGCCTTTCCCCCGTGACGCTCGAATACAAGATTAACTTCACAAGACCGATGTCCGCCGATACCGGGGTCGTCCGCGGCGAGGGCAAGACGCTGCATGTCGGTCGGCAAATGGCCATCGGCGAAGGCCGATTGCTCGACGCGAAGGGTAGGCTTCTCGCCCACGGGACGACCACCTGCCATGTCGTGCGTGATGGAGTTTCGTGAGGGTGTTTATGCCGAGCCAGGCCCTCGCTAAAACTACGGCCGAGCTACCAGTCAGACCTTCGAACTCGGCCACGGGCGAAGCGGCTTGCTAGCTGGTCCAGGCCGCGCCTTCCGCTGATCAAACTTGACCTCGGCCACCATCGACGAATAGCTCAATGCCCGTGACGAAGCTGGAATCGTCCGAGGCCAGGAACACCGCTGCCTTGGCCACTTCGTCCGGTTCTCCCATGCGTCCCATCGGAATGGTGGCCAGCATCCTCGCGATGGTTTCCGATGGTTGCAGAGCCACCAGCGGCGTCTTGATCGGACCCGGGCTTAGGACGTTCGAGCGAATGCGACGGTCCTTCAACTCCATGGTCCAGGTTCGCACCAGATTGCGAACTGCGGCCTTGGTCGCGCCGTAGGTACCGAAGGAAGCTGTGCCTTTGACGCTCGCGACGGAGCCGACGAGAATGATCGACCCTCCATCACTTATTAGGGGCAACGCCTTTTGCACGGTGAACAGCGTGCCCTTCACATTAAGATCGAAAAGCTTGTCGAAATGCTCTTCTGTGAGGCTTGCCAAGGGAGCGAATTCGCCGGTGCCGGCATTAGCGACCAGGACATCAATCTTCCCCTTCGCCTTCACGGTCTCGTAGAGCCGATCGAGATCCTGCAGTTTGGAGACATCTCCCCGAACTCCTGCCACGTTGCTGCCGATCGCTTTGACGGCCTCGTCGAGTTCCTTTTGGCGGCGACCCGTTATGAAGACGTAGGCGCCCTCATCAACGAACCGCTTCGCTGTGGCGAAGCCTATTCCCGTGGTGCCTCCGGTCACCACGGCAACCTTTCCCTGCAACTTGCCCATTTATCGTCGCTCCATTTTGCAGCTAAAGCTCATCGCCGCAGCGGTTGCGGCCCCGGGTGGCCAGCCACTTTCCGCGGCTTTCGAAATGTCGGATCTTGCGCCGTTCCCAGGGCGATCATTCGGGACGGGTTGGCCGTTATGCCTCGGTCCTCATCCTCACGGGCTCGGAGCCTGGTTCTCGATCCATGCTCCGATCACTGCCGCCGCGTCGCCGTAGAAAGTCCGGTAGAGGTCTTCCGCAACGAATCCGATATGCGGTGTCGCCAACACGTTCTCGAGGGATCGGAATGGGTGCGTCGCTGGCAAGGGCTCGGTATCGAAAACGTCGACGGCCGCGCCCGCGATAGCCTGCGTGCGCAAGGTCTCGATGAGCGCTTGCTCGTCGACGATCGGACCGCGCGACGTATTGACCAATCGCGCCGTCGGTTTCATGAGTGCCAGTTCGGCAGCGCCGACGAGACCACGGGTGCGCTCGCTCAGGATGAGGTGGATGGTCACGACGTCCGCCCGCCGAAAAAGTTCGTCCTTCGTCACGAGTTCAGCGTCAGCCGCTGCCGCCGCTTCCGCGGTCAAGTTCTGGCTCCAAGCGATGATCTTCATGCCGAACGCCCGGCCGATCCTCGCGACCTGTCCGCCAACGTTTCCGAGACCTAACACCCCCAGGACTCTGCCGTCGAGTTCATGACCGATCGAGATTTGCCAACCGCCTGCCCTGATCGAGTTGCTTTCTCTGACCAGATGACGGGCGCTGGCCAGGATCAGCGCCCAAGTCAATTCGATCGTTGGCGTCGATCTATATCCCGTGTTGGCGATTGAAATGCCGCGCTCTTTGGCGGCGGCTATATCGATAGAGATGTTGCGTGGGCCAGTCGAAGCAATGAACCTCAGTCGCGGCAAACGTTCGATGACGTCGCGGCGCAAGGGCGTGCGCTCGCGCATGACGCAAATCACGTCGAACGGCCGGAGCCTTTCGATCAAGGTATCGGTCTGGTCGATATGATCGTTGAAGACAGTGATGTCTGCCCTTTTGGCGACCGCAGACCAATCGGCGATGCTCAGCGCGACGTTCTGGTAATCATCTAGAATTGCGATCTTCACTACTGCCTCGGCTTCGTTGGAGCAGGCTACAGAAATCGGTTGGCCTCCAGTGACAGGGCCCTCACAACGGCAGCCAGGTTTCTAAGAGAGATCGGCTACCGGCACTCCGTGCGCGGGATCATCCATGTTGAAACCGTCTGCCAAAGGCCATCGCCAAACTTCCGTTGATAAGCGATGAAGTCGGCATCTTCGCCGTGCACGAGTTCATAGCGTTGAGACTCGATTGAATGTTTGATCTGTTTCATTACTGAAATTCTCCTCATCAGTAATTTCACTAGCTAAAGAACTAGTCGCGAGTCTTCGACGATCAATAGAATGATGCATATCATATACTCACGTTATCGAGAGGTGACTGAGCAGGAACATCATCGCCCGGAACCGTGTGCATTGACCAACGCCAGCCGCTGGCGGTCGGTCCACCGAAAATCGAGCAGTGCGCCGCCGCCCCCTTGAGGTGCAAGGGGTGAGGATCGAGCTCGCCGAGAATGCGAGGGCCCGGTCCTCATCGATGCCCGGCCGCCCCGAACCGAACGTCTGCCCCACTGCAAAATCCTCCAGGCAACGCCCTCTCAACTGATTCATGACTCAACTCCAGTTTCAGTCGACGATTTCGAGCGGAGCATGCGAACCGGCTACTTGCTCTCGATCAGCTTGACGATCGCATGCAGCAGCCGGTTGACAGGCGTCGCGACGCCCAGCGCTTCGCCTCGCCGCACGATGAACCCGTTCAGATGATCGATCTCACTGCGCTTGCCGCGCGCCAAATCCTGCGCGGTCGATGCGTACTGGCCTGCGGCCGTCTCGGCAATTTTACGGACGGCCACATCGACATCGCCTGGAAGCGTCACGCCATCGATTTTCGCAACTGCCACGCATTCATCGACGATGTCGTGCATGACGGCAGTTATGCCCTCACCCTTCACGAGCCGGCCGTAGGGCAATTGTGTAATCGCCGATAGCGCGTTGTACGCGCAGTTGGTGATCAGCTTCGCCCATAACACACCGCGCACGTTGTCGGAAATCTCGGTCGGCACGCCGGCGGCGATCAGCGCGCGTGCAATGTCGTTGCTGGCCTTCGAGCGCTCGATGACCAGTTCGCCGCGGCCGTGGTGCCTGACATGCCCCGGCCCGGCCATTTCGGTCCCGACATATACCGCTGCTGCGACCACTTGTTGTTGCAGCAGCGCGCGGAGCCGGTCCGCATTCTCGACGCCGTTTTGCAACGACAGCACCAACACATTCGGCGAAAGATGCGGCTTGATGGCAGCCGCACCGCTTTCGGTGTCGGTGGACTTCACGCAAAAGAGCACGAGCTGCGCGCCCTGCACCGCGCTCCCTTCGGTGCTGGCAGAGAC
>WNFO01009066.1_pt1 | contig 21506 bp, 16 predicted proteins | sample 5400251 | NCBI WGS metagenome assembly WNFO01 (sample SAMN13153354, study PRJNA577476) | soil metagenome | isolation source: 100 cm saprolite under Madrone tree | place: USA:California | collected 2016-06-14
AAACGCAGCGGAATCGCGCAAAGCCTCCGCGTCACACGGTTGCAGAAGTTTCAGGAGTACGCGCCCGTAGCGGATTGGCATACGAAAGGTCGCAAACGGCCGCGCCAGATAAAACAACGTTCGCAGGAGCTTCGGACGCGTTCGATAAAGCGCGAGCATCCAACGGTAAAGTTTGAGTAATCCACTCTGGTCGCTAAGATCGATAATCGGGGCCGCGCCGCTCACAATTGCAATCGCGCGCACACGTTGCGGCATTTCCCACGCCGTCGCATAGGCGTAGGGCGCGCCACCGGAAATTGCCAGCATCCAAAAGTCACCAATGCCAAGATGATCGACCAATTCTTTGAGGATCGGTGGCCAATCAACCAATTTCCGGTTGGCTTGAAAAGCCGAACCGCTGATCCCAGGCCGGTCTGCAGAAATGATGCGAACACCAAGATCGCGCGCGGCCGCGTCAGTTAATTCGGCCATCGTGCGCGAGCTCGGCCAGCCGTGGCAAAAGAAAACGGGCACGCCCCGTGGATCGCCGTATTCGTCGTAAGCGACGTGGCCGCCGCTTTGCAACCGCAACACTCTTTCCCGAATCTTCATTTCAAGACAGGCTCCGCCTCTTGCACCAAATACTGACAAAAGGCTTTTGGCATCGGCATGATCCACGTTAAGCTTCTCAGGAGACCATTTCGCACACGTCCTGCGTATTTAATTATATGAACGATTACCCACGAGAAGGATCGGGCAAAATTTCGGTGCACGGTAATGGAGTGGGCGTGCCTTCTCCGGAGGCGGTGGAAAAACGCGCGCGTGAGATCGCGATGATCGACGAGCGCGATCCGAACGAATTCACGGATGCCGATTGGAATCAAGCGCGCAAGGAATTGATGGGCGTCGAGCATGCCTCGGCCCCGGAAGAAACCGAGCAGAATGCGAAAGTGACCGAAGAATGGAACGTAGTCCCAAGCTCAACCGGACATCGCGCGCCGCGGCCCGGCGTTGAGGAAGACGAGACGCTCGGGGAACAACTCGTCACCGACGGCTTAGAAGAAGCGGCGCATGATCAAATGGTTGAGGCACGTAGAGAAGAACTCGAACAGGAAGGCGGAACTACTTGAGTCCAATCACGGCCGCAGCGATCGACGAAACGACGGCCGCGCAAACGGGGCTGCGCGCGAGTGCGTCGCACAGTCAACGTTTGCTCGCGCGTTTTCGACAAGTCCGAGATTTCACGACGCAGCTGTGCGAGGGATTGGAGCCGGAAGATTGCGTCGTCCAATCGATGCCCGATGTCAGTCCGACGAAATGGCATCTCGCCCACACCACGTGGTTTTTTGAAACATTCGTTCTGAAAAAATGGATACCGCGCTACCGCCCGGAAGTTCCAGAGTACGCCTACCTCTTCAATTCGTATTACAATGCCGCCGGCGACATGCACCGCCGCGATCTGCGCGGATTGATCTCGCGGCCGACGGTTGAAGAAACGCATCGCTATCGTTCCTCGATCGATTCCTACATCGACAATCTCCTTTCCGAAGCCGACGAAAAACTTCTCGCCGAGATCGAGCCGGTCCTCACGCTCGGCATTCATCACGAGCAGCAGCATCAGGAATTATTGCTTACGGACATCAAACACGTTCTCGCGCAAAATCCGCTCTATCCCGTCTTTCGCGAGCGCAAGATCGACCTCGAAACGCGCAAAGTTTTGCCGCAGCATTTCGTCGAATTCGAAGAAACAACCGCGCAGATTGGACACGACGGCAATGGCTTTTCCTACGACAACGAAGGTCCCCGCCACCCTGCGCTGGTTCCGCATTTCTCGCTCGCAAGCCGTGTCGTAACCAACGGCGAGTATCTCGAATTTATCGAAGCAGGCGGTTACACGCGGCCAGAATTTTGGCTTTCACTTGGTTGGATGACAGTGAACGAACAAGGTTGGCAGGCGCCGCTCTATTGGGTGAAACGCGACGGCGCGTGGTGGAATTTTACACTTTCCGGCTTCCGTCCGGTGGAGGAATCCGAACCTGTTACGCACGTGAGTTATTTCGAAGCGGACGCGTTCACAAATTGGAGCGGCGCGCGTTTGCCGACCGAATTTGAGTGGGAACGCGCCGCGACGGATCTTTCGATCGAGGGAAATTTCGTCGAAAGCGAACACTTTCATCCCCAAGCGTTGAGCGCTTCGGCACGAGATCGACATCTTGATCAAATGTTCGGCGACGTTTGGGAGTGGACGCGCAGCGCGTATTCACCTTACCCCGGATATCGCGCGGGGCCGGGGGCGCTCGGCGAATACAATGGCAAGTTCATGTGCAATCAGTACGTCCTGCGCGGCGGCTCTTGCGCTACGTCGCGCCCGCACATTCGCCGAACGTATCGCAATTTCTTTCCGCCCGAGAAACGCTGGCAGTTCACCGGGATTCGGCTCGCGCGCGACCCTTCATGAACCACGAGCCCGGCCGACTCGCCGTGCTCGATCTCGAGCCGGCGAAATCGGATTTTCTTTCTGAAACAATTGCCGGTCTCTCGCGCCGGCCGCCCACGCTGCCGTGCAAATATTTCTACGACGAGCGCGGCGCAGCGTTATTCCAAAAAATCTGCGACCTGCCGGAATATTACATTACTCGAACCGAGACCGCGATTCTTCGGCTTCACGCTCACGAAATGGCGCAGTGCATCGGCCCGCGGAGCGAGCTGATTGGTCTCGGCACGGGCGCCGGAACAAAAACGCGCATTCTCCTGGAAGAGTTGGAGGCGCCGGCGGTTTACATCCCGATCGACATCTCGAACCAGCAACTGCGCCAATCAACTGCGCTGTTTCGCCGCCTCTTTCCAGGTTTGGAAATCCTGCCCGTCTGCACCGATTACCTGGAGCCGTTTGATTTGCCGGCGCCTGAGCGAAACGCAGCTCGCAAAGTCGTTTACTTTCCCGGATCAACCATCGGCAACTTCGAACCGGAGGAAGCTATCAAATTCTTGCGGCGCATTGTCGATCTTTGCGAAAAAAACGGCGCGCTTTTGATCGGCGTCGATTTACAGAAAGATCGACATGTTCTCGAGCGCGCTTACAACGACCGCGCCGGCGTGACCGCGCAGTTCAACGTAAATTTACTCGTTCGGGCAAACCGCGAGCTCGGCGCGGATTTTAATCCGAGCCGCTGGCGCCATTACGCGATCTACAATTCAGGGGAAGGCCGGATCGAGATTTATCTCATCAGTGAAGCCGATCAGACCGTTCATATCGCCGGTCGTGTATTTCATTTTCGGCCCGGCGAAAAGATCATTACCGAATTTTCTTACAAGCACACGCCGGAAGGTTTCACTGCTCTGGCGCGTGCCGCAGGATTTAAATTTGTGCGGATGTGGACGGACGACGCGCGCTTGTTTGGCGTTTTTTATTTCACCGTACTGTAGCCGGGGTCGCTGACCCCGGCCGCGGTCAACGCCCGCGGCTATAAAAAATGAACGCGCTCATTCAACTTGTTGATGTTGCGAAGCGTTATGCGGATACTCCTGCTCTCCACTCGACAAATCTTTCGATCGAACGCGGCACGACTACAGTCTTGATTGGGCCGAGCGGTTGCGGAAAATCGACCTTGCTTCGTCTCATAATCGGACTAGTCGAACCCGATTCGGGCACCATCGATTTCGACGGCTCGCCCATGACACACGACAAGATCGACGTGTTGCGGCGCCGGATCGGCTATGTGATTCAGGAAGGTGGCCTGTTTCCACATCTTACCGCGCGCGCAAACATTCTGCTCATGGCGCGCCATCTCGGAGAACGCGATGACGAGATGCAGTCACGGCTTTCTGAATTGTGCGCTCTGACAAGATTTCCGGAAAATTTGCTCGGCCGCTATCCGGTCGAGCTTTCCGGTGGGCAACGTCAACGCGTCAGCTTGATGCGCGCGCTCATGCTTTCGCCCGAATTGCTGCTGCTCGATGAGCCGCTCGGCGCGCTCGATCCGCTCGTGCGCGCCGCGTTGCAAAAAGATCTCAAAGAAATCTTTGCCCGCTTGCAACAAACAGCCCTTCTCGTCACCCATGATCTCTCCGAAGCCGCTTATTTCGGCAATGAAATCGTGCTCATGAATGAAGGCCACATTGTCCAACGGGGTTCGATCGTTGATCTGCGCGAAAAACCGGCCAGCGATTTCGTTTGCGAATTTATCAACGCGCAACTGCAACTGGTCAGCTCATGAGATTTTCATTTCGGCGAAGGTTTTGGCTAGGGCGAGACTCTGCCGAGCCGTCGAATAAATCTTGTCGGGGAAGCCGTTGGCTTCCCAGGGACGACAGCGTCGTCCCCTACAGGAGCTTCGCCCTACCGATCGTTTTCCTGTTCGCGACTATCCTTCCGCTAAACGCCGATCCAGTCGTCATCGGTTCAAAAAAATTTACTGAATCTTATGTGCTCGGCGAAATCGCCAAGCGCACGCTCAGCGATTCGGGAATTCCCGCCGAACATCGAGAAGGAATGGGCGGAACAATCATTTTGTGGCAAGCGCTGCGCACCCAACAAATCGATGCCTATCCTGAATACACTGGCACGATTGCCGAAGAAATATTGAAAGACCGATCATCAACTTCGGCGGAAACTATGCGCACCGCGCTGGCGAAGTTTGGCGTCGGCATGACGAAGCCACTCGGATTTAACAACACCTATGCGCTCGTGATGCGGCGCGAGGAAGCGCAAAAACTGAATGTGCGCACCATCAATGACTTGAAAAGACATCCGGAATTACAGCTCGGACTCACCCACGAATTCCTGGATCGACAGGACGGATGGCGACCGCTGGCCGGGCGTTATCAATTGAATCCGCAAAACGTTATCGGCATCGATCATGCCCTCGGGTATGCCGCGCTGAAAAAGGGTTCGATCGATGTGAAAGATGCTTATTCGACGGACGCGAAGATCGCCGAGAACCATCTGGTCGCGCTTGAAGACGATTTGAAGTTTTTTCCGCGCTACGACGCCGTGTTCTTGTTTCGGCTCTCACTCCCAACATCGACAATCGCCGCGCTGCGTAAACTTGAAGGCACTCTCGACGAAACACGAATGATTCGGCTCAATGCCAAAGCGGAACGCACAAAAAATTATGCGCGTGCAGCCAGCTCGTATTTCGAAAACAGCGCTACGTCGACAATTACCGAATCTTTCGCACATAAACTGGTGCGCTGGACGCTGCGGCATCTCGAGCTTGCCGGTTTCTCATTGCTTCTTTCTGTGATCGTCGGAGTTCCGCTCGGGATTCTGGCCAGCCGCGGTGGCGCCGTTGGGCAGGTTATTCTCGGCGGAACTGGAGTTGTGCAAACTATTCCTTCACTCGCGTTGCTTGCGTTGCTTGTTCCGCTGCCATTTTTTGGAATCAGCGCACGCACCGCGATCGCCGCGTTGTTTCTATACGGACTTCTCCCGATCGTGCGTAACACCGCGTCAGGCTTGCAAGATATCGCGCAACCGATCCGCGATTCCGCGATTGCGCTCGGACTGAAGCCGGTGGCGCGACTTCGAAAAGTTTATTTGCCAATCGCGTCACGGTCGATTCTTGCCGGAATCAAAACAAGCGCAGTGATCAACGTAGGGACGGCCACGCTGGCGGCGCTGATTGGCGCCGGTGGTTTGGGCGAGCCAATCTTGAGCGGACTAAATTTGAACGACCACGCGACAATTTTGCAGGGCGCGATTCCGGCGGCGCTGCTCGCGCTTCTGGTGCAGTGGCTCTTTGATTTGCTCGACCGCGTTTTGATTCCGAAAGGACTTCGGCTTTAAGGTGGATCGGCCCCGAACGCTTTCGGGGCGATGCTCCTAAATATGCGGCTTCGCCGCCCGATTTTGACATCGAGCTCGTCACGGGACGAGTCCGTCCGTTGGCGGACAAGGAACTGCTCGATCCACCACGACAATCGTGAAAATGCATTTTCAGATTCGCCGAGACTTCGACGCGCGTTTACTTAAGTAGTATGGCAATTGCGTCGATCAATCCAGCTACTGGCAAGAAGCTCAAAGAGTTCTCGGCGTTTACAGAGAAAGAAATCGAAGAACGACTGAAGCGGGCCGAGGAAGCATTTGCGCATCATCGACGCGAACCATTTGCAAAACGGGGGCAGCTCATGCTGGCCGCCGCTTCGCTGCTCGAGCAGGGAAAGAAAGAACTGGCGCAAACGATCACGCTCGAGATGGGCAAATTACTGGGCGGCGCTATGGGAGAAATCGAGAAATGCGCGCGCGTTTGCCGATTTTACGCCGAGAACGCGGAGCGATTTCTTGAAGACGAACCGGTCCAAACAGACGCCGCGCGAAGTTTTGTTCGTTATCAACCGCTCGGCACCGTGCTTGCAATCATGCCGTGGAATTTTCCGTTCTGGCAGGTGTTCCGTTTCGCGGCACCGGCGTTAATGGCGGGAAACGTCGGCCTTCTCAAACATGCGGCCAACGTGCCGCAATGCGCACTCGCGATCGAAAAGATCTTCTGCCGCGCCGGTTTTGACGAAGGCGTTTTTCAAACGCTGCTTGTCGAAGCGGAGCAAGTCGAGCACCTGATTGTCGACCCACGGGTGAAAGCGGTGACGCTGACCGGAAGCGAGCGCGCGGGAAGCGCCGTCGCGAGCGCGGCCGCGCGCGAAATCAAAAAAGCTGTGCTCGAGCTCGGCGGCAGCGACGCGTTCATCGTCATGCCGAGCGCGGATTTCAAAGCGGCGCTCACGACTGCCGTTAAAGCGCGAACGATCAACAGCGGTCAGTCGTGCATCGCAGCTAAGCGATTTTTTATCGCCGACAAAGTTTACGACGATTTTCTGCGCCAGTTTGTCGAACGAATGCGCGCGTTGAAAATCGGCGATCCGCTCGATGAGACGACTGAGATTGGTCCGCTGGCGACGGAGCAAATTCTCAACGGCGTCCATGACCAGGTTCAAAAATCGGTTGTGGCAGGCGCGAAATTATTGACCGGCGGAAATCGAATTCACGGCCCGGGGTTTTTTTATGAGCCGACGGTACTTGTCAATGTACCGAGAAAGTCGCCCGCTTATCGCGAAGAAGTTTTTGGTCCAGTTGCCTCCATTTTTCGCGTGCGCGACGTCGCCGACGCGATCGAGATTGCAAATGACAGCCCATTCGGGCTCGGAGCGAGCGCCTGGACAAGCGATCCAACCGAAAAAGAACTTTTCGCATCCGAGCTCGATGCCGGAGTGGTTTTCATCAACGGCATGGTCGCTTCCGATCCGCGTTTGCCTTTCGGCGGCGTGAAACGTTCCGGCTTCGGTCGCGAACTCGGCGCGGCAGGAATCCGCGAGTTCACGAACATCAAGACAATTTGGATTTCGTAATCGCAACCACGTCAAATAATCGCGTGTTTTTTTCTCAGAGACGATTCGCCAGAAGCCCGTTCGAAATCTGCCCACACGCGTCTGCGAGCAGCGCCGTGGTGACGAGTTGCCAATGTGACCCGGCCGAAACAAACGCGTGCTGTTAGTTCTCGATGCTGTCCACACGCGCTCGCAGAGGCGCGGCTACAATAATGCTAGTTGCTCGCAAGGTCTTCGAAATGATGCCGTGGAAAGCTGAGGCCGTTTTCCGATTCCGGCGCGACGACAACCCACTTCGAAAAGCGACGCGATTTGATCGGCGAAAACTCCTTCGCCGATCATGCGCGCGTGCCATTTGGAATTATTAAGTTGATTATTTCCACGCAAATGCCGGATGCGTCCGAGAATCCTTTCTTTCCGTTCTGGAAAATGCTCCTCGAGCCAATGCTCAAAAAGCGGCGCCACCGCCCACGGCAAACGCACGATGGTGTAACCGGCAAACTGCGCACCGGCTTTCCCGCAAGCTTCGAGAATTTTCGGAACCTCGTGATCGGTCAATCCGGGAATGATCGGCGCAACCATCACGCCAACTGGAATTTCAGCGCCGCGCAGTTGCGAGATCGTGTCGAGGCGCGCATTCGGAATGGATGTGCGCAGCTCCAGCACCCGCTGCAAATTTGGATCGAGCGAAGTTACCGAAATGTTCACCGCGGCTGCACTGTAGTTTGCGAGTTCGCGCAAAAGATCGATGTCTCGCGTGACCAGCCGGTTCTTCGTGATGATCGCAACCGGATTGCGAAACTTTGCGAGCACTTCCAGACAACCGCGCGTGATCCGCAATTTCTGCTCGACCGGCTGATAAGGATCGGTTACCCCGCTCATCACGAGAACTTGCGGTGTCCAGCGCGACGATTCCAATTCCGCCCGCAACAATTCCGGCGCATCCGTCTTCACCATGATCTTGCTTTCAAAATCGAGGCCCGCCGAAAAACCGAGATACTCATGTGTCGGCCGCGCGTAACAATAAATGCAGCCGTGCTCGCAACCACGATATGGATTCACGCTGGTTTCAAAGCCAACGTCGGGACTGTTGTTGCGCGTGATGATCGTCTTCGTGCCGTCGCGGAAAAATTGCGTCGCCCGCCGCGGCCGCACCGCGTCGCCAAGGTCGGGATCGACATCATTATGATCGACATGGAGCTTTTCGAAACGATTTGCCGGGCTCCACGACGCGCCGCGGCCGCGGATCGGCGCATGACTTTGCGGCTTCTCCTCGACCACAGGCCGATATTTTTGAGAGCGTCCCTGCTTCATTTCCGCGCCTCCGGCCGCGTATTAAGTTCACATGAACATATCGCATTGTCCAGCGAGATTTGGTGGATCGGCCTGCCTGCTCGCGAAAACTTTCGGAGCTCCGCTGGGCGATGGTTATACAAATGCGGCTTCGCCGCCAATTTTTAGCATCGAGCAGGCCGCCTTCTCTGCGCTACAGCGCGCCAGAGGGAGTGCTCGATCCACCTTGCTCAACTCCCTGCGAGTGGCACACTTCTCGCGATCCGTAATTCCCGGAGGGGTGGTCGAGTGGTTTATGGCTCCGGTCCTGAAAACCGGCAGGCCGACCTCTGCGCCAGCGTCTATCACTTCTCACCTATCACTATTCACTGCCGCTCCGGGGCGCGTCACGCGCCAGGGTCAAAAGCGAAGCTCTCACTCCAGAGCCAAAGCGCAGCTTTGGATAATTCCACCCTTCCGCCATTCAATTTTCGATTTTTGATTTTCGATTTTCGATTTGTGGACGGAGGAAATGCTCGACAAGCATTGCGCAAAGAATTCCCAAAATCGTTGCACACACAACGTCCGATAAATAATGTGCGGCGACGTACATGCGCGAGAAGCCGATCAATAAGGGTATCGGCAAACAAAAGACACCGATTCGCCAATTCGCCAAAAGCAAAACAGCAAAGAAAGCGGTCGAAGCCGCGGTGTGACCGGATGGAAAAGCGTGATACTGCGAGCCAAATTTCAGTCCGTTCCAAACTTCTTCCGCTTTCACCGAAGGACGCGCGCGGCCAGCGGCGATCTTAACGACACGCGCCGCCGCCCCCGCGAGCGCAAGCGCGAGTAACATCGATATAAAAACGCGCGTCCATTTTTTGTTGCCGCGCCACCAGGCGATTGCAGCCAGCGCGGCGCCAAGCGCAAAGTGTTCGGTCCAATCACCCAACCGGCTCACGTTGCGCATAAAATTCTTTGCCACGCGGCTCTGATGTTGCGCGATGAAATTTCGCATCGCGTCATCGAAGTGGAATGTCACGATGACGACGATCACCGCAATCGCGATACCGATCAGCCAATAAAAAACGAGCCGGCGCTTCACAAATAAGTTCCCGTCACATTTGCTGGACGCTATTTTGAGCGCGCACTTGAAATCCGCAACTCCGATAAATCGCGAGCACGCGACGAATGTCGGTGTCCGCAATTACGCGCTGCTTTTTTTTGGCTGCGTTCTGTTCCACCTAGCCGGCACGTGGAGTTTGCCGTTGATCGACCGCGACGAGCCGCGCTTCGCCGAAGCATCGCGCGAAATGATCGAGCGCAGCGATTACGTCGTTCCGTACTTCAACGATCGCGTCCGCTTCGATAAGCCTCCCCTCACCTACTGGTTTCAAGTCGCAAGCTACCGCGTATTTAGTGAGAACGATTTCGCCGCGCGTTTTCCATCGGCCATCGCCGCCGCGCTGACTGCATTGTCGATCTTTGCCTGGGGATCGCGCCTTCGGTCGCCGCGGCGACCTTCGGCGTTGCAGGCGTGCATCGGTGGAAATCGCATCGGCTGGTGGGCGGCAATCATTTTCACGCTTTCGTTACAAACCTTCCTGCACGCGAAAGCCGCGGTCGCGGACATGTGGCTGGTTTTATTTATCACGCTGGCGCACTGGAGCGGTTATGAACTGCTGCGTGATTGCCTAACGAATGACGACAAACGTTCAACGTTCAATTGGAACTGGTGGATGTTTTATTTCGCGCTGGGGTTTGCGTTCCTAGCGAAAGGACCAATCGGCTGGACGCCGCTTTTGACGGTAACATCAACAATAATTCTTCTGCGCGAACCGCAGTTCGCGCAGCGCTTTAAGTTCGGCCGCGGAATCGTGGTTATACTCGCGATTGTTTCGATTTGGGGAATCCCCGCGCTGCTTCGAACGAATGGAGAATTCTTTGTCGTTGGAATCGGACGCCATGTGATTGGCCGCTCGTTTGGCGCGATGGAAGGGCACGGCGCGAATTCGTTAGGTGCGTATCTCCTGCTGCTGCCATTTTATTTCGTGACCGTCTTTGCCAGCTTTTTTCCGTGGTCGATCAAATTGCCGTGGTTGGCCAAGCAGCTGTGGCGAAATCGAGGAGCCGCGGTCGGCGCCCGCAGCGACAGGCCAGGCAATAAGATCGACAATTACCTTCTGACCGGCGCATCAATCATCTTTTTCATCTTCACGCTCGCGAAGACGAAGTTGCCGCATTACACGCTGCCGGCATTTCCGCTTCTCTCGCTTCTGCTGGCGTGGCGTTGGATCGATAGTGAAACGCCGACCCGATTCTTGAAAAAGTCGGCGGTTGCGGCGGTTTGTGTTTATTTTGCCCTGGCGCTGTTCGTTGCGCCATTCGCAGCGCAGTTATTTCCCGCCTGGCAACTTTTTCGGCCATCGCGCGACTACTTGCGTCCGGAAATGCAATTCGCATCGGTCGATTACAACGAGCCGAGTCTGGTTTGGTATTTTCGCAGTCGGGTGCGTGGATGGTTGCAAACGCCGGCGCTGCGTCCCACAAATGTGCAGCGGTTCATGGAGCAAACGGGTCCGCGCTTTGTTATTTTGCCAACCGAGCTTGCGGGCAAGATTTATCCCACGTTGCCTAATGACTGGAAAAATTTTCGCGCGCGCGGTTTCAACATCGCCAAAGGCAAGCAAGCCGATCTCACACTTATCTTGAAGCCGGAGTGATTCTGTAGAGGCAGCCGTGTCGGCTGCGTTTATCCAAGGTCGCAGGCGACACACCTGCCGCTACAGGTCGGTTTGCAGTTTGCGCTTCGTCTGTTAGGGATTCCCAAACATGATCACTTTTCTCGATGGCCGGCTCGTGAGCGCATTGCCGACGCAGGCGATTGTCGATGTCGCCGGGGTCGGCTACGAGGTTTTCATTCCGCTTTCGAGCTACGACAAACTCCCGGCGGTCGGACAACCCATTCGCATTCTCACTCACCTGGCCGTTCGCGAAGATGCGCACGTGCTTTATGGATTCATGAGCGCGGCGGAGCGCGATCTGTTTCGCTTGCTTGTCAATAATGTCAGCGGAATCGGACCGAAGCTGGCGCTCGCGGTCCTGAGTGGAATGAGCGTGAACAATTTCAAAGCGGCGGTCGTGAATTCCGATGCTGTGTCGCTCGCGAAAATTAGCGGCCTCGGAAAAAAGACGGCAGAGCGAATCGTTCTCGAATTGAAAGACAAGCTGGGCGTAGCGGCGGCTTGGGAAGCCGCTAGCGCGACGCACGCGCCCACGCCCGAGCAGGAACGCGCCAACGAAGCCGTGCTCGCGTTGATTGCACTGGGCTACAAACAGATCGATGCGCACAAAACCGTGCGCGAGTTGCAACAAAGAGGCGAAGCGAAATCAGCGGAGGATTTATTGAAGCTCGCACTCAAAAAGATGGCGGCGGGAAGATAATTGAAAGTTTGATGTTCGATGTTTGATGTTTGATTTGTAGCGGTAAGTCACGCGCAGTCTGAAATCAAACCTCAAACCCCAAACTTCAAACATTGTGACGCTCGCCGCGGCTGAAGACAAGTTACAGTCGATCCGCTCTGCCTTCCCGAAAGAGGGCCTCTTCGCGGAAAAGGATTGGCTGCTTTCACCCGATCCATTTCCCATCGAGAAAAAATTTCTCACTGAGCTCGAGCAACTTGGTCATCGCCTTTCCGTTTTTCAACGCGCCTGCAATCAGCTTTATCAACTGAGCGTCAAAGGCAAACAGCCTGAGTGGGTCGCGCGCTATCTCGACGCGGGCAAACCGCCAAAACTCATCGAGTTTTCGCGGCGAAAAGAAATTCGCGACGATCTGCCGCGCGTGATCCGGCCCGATCTCATTCTCACCGAGAACGGTTACATTATTGCCGAAATCGACTCCGTACCTGGTGGAATTGGCTTAACTAGCTGGCTCAACCAAACCTATTCCGGGTTCGACAAGGAAATTATCGGCGACACGAATGGAATGCTCGACGGATTTCACAGCGTGCTTCCAAACGGTGGCGACATCGTCATTTCACTCGAAGCAGCGACTTATCGGCCGGAGATGGAATGGATCGCTGCGCGATTGAAAGATCGACATCGTGATCTGGAATGGCATGTGGTGGCGGCGGAAAATTATGAGCCGCAAGATGCTCGTGCGGTTTACCGGTTCTTCGAGCTGTTTGATCTGCCGAACATTCCCAACATCGACAACACGTTGCGCGCAAACGCTGAAGGCCGCATCACGATTACGCCGCCGATCAAGCCATATCTCGAAGAGAAAATGTGGTTCGCCCTCTTTTGGATGCAGCCATTGCGCGAATTTTGGCGGCGCGAACTCGGCGAAAAATATTTCATCAAGCTGCAGGAGGTGATTCCCTACTCATGGCTGCTCGATCCGACTCCGCTGCCGCAGCATGCGGTCATTCCGCGCCTTGAGATTCACGACTGGCGAGAGGCGGCCAAGCTTAGTCAGAAAGACCGAGATCTTCTTTTAAAGGTAAGCGGATTCTCGCCGCTTGGCTGGGGCAGCCGCGGGGTTGCGCTCGGCGCCGATCTTCCGCACGCCGAATGGGAGCAGCGCATCGAACACGCGCTCGAAACATTCGAACAATCGCCCACGATTCTCCAGCGCTTTCACAAAGGCCGCTTATTTGAACATCGATACTGGGATCCGGAGTCCGGAGAGTTAAAAACGATGAAAGGACGCGTTCGCCTTTGCCCGTATTTCTTCGTCGAGCAAGATCGCGTCAAATTGCGGGGCGCACTCGCGACAATTGTTCCGGCTGATAAGAAATTTTTGCACGGAATGCGCGACGCCATCCTGGCGCCGTCGCAGCTCTCGGATAAAGCATAAGCAGCAGAATCGGCGAATCGAGATAATGGCCGATGGCGAATGGATCGAATCGTACGTGCCGACGCGGCTGGACCGGATGCCGTGGAGCCGGTGGCATTGGCTGATTACTATCGCGCTCGGCGCGACCTGGATTCTGGATGGTCTTGAAGTCACGCTCGCCGGATCGTTAGGCGGAATTTTGACGCGACGCGAAACGCTCGGATTGACCGATACGCAGGTTGGCGCGAGCGCGACCTTCTATCTTGTCGGCGCTGTGATTGGCGCGCTGCTTTTCGGTTACGGAACCGATCGCCTCGGACGCAAGAGATTGTTTTTCATCACGGTCGCGGTCTATCTCGTCGCCACCGGCCTGACTGCGTTTTCGTGGAGTTTCGCGAGCTACGCCTTTTTTCGCGCGCTAACAGGCGCGGGCATCGGCGGCGAATATGCGGCGATTAATTCGGCGATCGACGAGCTGATTCCGGCGCGCGTGCGTGGCCGGGTAGATTTGATGATCAACGGTTCGTACTGGGTTGGGGCCGCGCTGGCTGATGATCCATGGACGAAATGACGAAGCCGAGGAAATTGTTGCTCAGGTCGAAAGAACGATCATGGCGTCACATGGGGCCGCGGTCAGCGACCGCAGCTACAACGGCGTGCCGCCCACGCGCATTCGAACACGCACCCATACGCCGTGGCGAGAAATTTGGAACGCGATCGTGCACGAACACCGGCGGCGTTCGCTGCTCGGTTTTGTCCTGATGCTGACACAGGCTTTTTTCTACAACGCGATTTTTTTCACCTACGCGCTCGTGTTGATGCGATTTTATGGCGTGCCGGAGGAAAATGTGGGCATTTATCTGTTGCCGTTCGCACTCGGAAATGTGCTGGGGCCGCTGCTGCTCGGGCATTTGTTCGACGCGATCGGTCGCAAACAGATGATCACAATCACCTATGGCCTCGCCGGAATTTTGCTTGCTTTGACCGCCTGGCTTTTTCATGCCGGCCTCTTGACGGCGCAGACACAAACGCTCGCGTGGACGGTGATTTTCTTTATCGCTTCGGCTGCGGCCAGCTCGGCGTATCTGACGGTAAGCGAGATTTTCCCGCTGGAAATTCGAGCGCTGGCCATCGCGATTTTCTACGCTATCGGGACGCTTGCGGGCGGAGTGGGCGCGCCGGCATTATTCGGATGGATCATCGGCACGGGATCGAGCACGGCGTTGTTTGCCGGATATCTCGTGGCCGCAACGCTGATGCTTCTTGGCGCACTGGTCGAGGCGTGGATCGGCGTCCCGGCCGAGCGGCGATCGCTCGAGCACATCGCGCCGCCGCTCTCCAGCCGCGAACTATAGCGGCCCGAAAACATCCTGGGTCGCATTAATTCCACGAGACGGTCAGCTGCGGTGTGTGAATCGGGCCGGCGGGCGTGAGCTCGCTCGAGTAAAGGTGGAATGACTCCACGTGGACCATTCCCGCATCAAGATCGACATTCGTTTGCAAGAATTTTCGCATCGATTGCGGAGAGACATCGCGACAACGCGCGAGCGTGATGTGCGGATGGAATGGACGCAAATCCGGTTCGAGACCAACGGCGAGGGCCGCATCGGTCACGCGCTTGTGCAATTGAAAAAGGTGCGGATGCCCGCGACCGGTGCCGATCCAGATAATTTTGGGTGGACCTTTCGGCGGGAACGTCCCAACGCCAGCGAGAGGCAGAAAAAAAGCGCCGAAATGAATCGCGCTGAGTTTCTCGCGAAATTTTGCATCGACGTCTTCCGGCACATCGTCAAAGAAGCCGAGCGTGAGATGCATCTGTTCGGCGGCGATCCACCGGACACCGCGAATTTGTGGATCAAGATCGAAAAGAAACGCTCGGACTGATTGCGGGAAATCGATCGCAACAAAAAGACGCTTCGGTTTCACTGAAAATCCGAGCCGGCGCGTGAGTCATCGCCACTCGGCCCGACCGCCGACGGCAGATACGCGTTCACGATTTTCATCACGTGCCCAAAAAGATTCGGGAAAAGCGCGTTCGCCAAAATCAGAGCTCGCGCTGGGATCGGCATCATAAGCGCTGGCTTACCACGGATGCAGGCCGCGAGAATTTTGCGCGCGGCGTGCTCGGCAGAGATTGATGCCAATGGCAACGCGCTCGACGCAGCGAACCATCTGTATTCGCCGGCGTGATCGCCCTTGAACTTGGCGTGGCCTTGCGAGCCGGTGCGCATCATTCCCCGAAAATATTTTCCCGCGCCAGCTCCGCGCATAGCGCATCGGAGAGACCGGCAAGCGCGAACTTGCTCGCCGTGTATGGCGCCATGTGCGGCACGGCGATTTTGCCGCCGATGGATGAAATGTTCACGATACGCCCGCCGCCACGCCGGCGCATTTCCGGAACAACTTGCCTGATCAAGTCAAACGGCGCCCAAAAATGCAATTGCATTGCCCGCTCGAAATCTTCGCGCACCATGTGCTCAAGCGGACCGACTTGGATGATGCCGGCATTGTTAATCAAGATGTCGATCGTGCCGTAACGGTTGATTGTTTCTTGAACGGCGGTCTCGACTTGCGCGCGATCGAGCAAATCGCACGAGATCGTCAGTACTTCGCCGCCGCGACGCGCGAGATCGGCTTCGGCGCGCGCTAACTCATCGGCATCGCGCGCGATCAGCGCGACTTTTCCATATTCACCACAAATTTGACGAGCGATTACGAGACCGAGTCCGCGTGAGCCGCCGGTAATCAAGACGACCTTGTTCTTCAAGAACGATTGGCGTGTGCGGATTGTAGAAAAAAAAAGAAGGAAGCCGAGGAAAAGGACAGCAACAAGACTTAGGATCAATATCCACATCGCCAGAGCCAACGTTCAACGTCCAAGGTTCAACGTCCAACGTTGAAATAAAAGATGTCGGTCTAACGGTGTCGTCGATTGAACCGCGCGACCTCACGCGCCGTCTCGCGATCAATGGCGCGCTTCTTTAAGTCCGCGCGCTTGTCGTGAGCGACTTTGCCCTGCGCGACGCCGAGCTCGGCCTTCAGTTTCCCATTTTTCCAGTAGAGTTTCAGAACGACAAGCGCGCGACCTGCAACCTGTGTTTCGCCGTAGAGTTTATCGATCTCTTGGCGATGTAATAGAAGTTTGCGAACGCGTTTCGCGGCCGGAATTTCGTGGCTGGCGCGTTCGTACGGTTGAATGTCGGCGTTGTGAAGAAAGGCTTCGCCCTTCTCAATGCGGGCGAAGGCGTCGCTAATGTTTGCTTTGCCAGCGCGGATCGATTTGACCTCGCTGCCCTTCAGCTCGAGGCCGGCTTCGTAGCGCTCGAGAATGTGAAAATCGCGCAACGCCTTGCGATTAATGATCGACTCGGCCGCCATAATCGCGTCCGGAAGGCGATGGAAAACTTACGCGCCGTTGGAAGGACCCTTGAGCGATTCGTAAGTGAGCTTGCCGGCGATGATTTCCTTGAGCGCGATGTCAGTGAGGGAAGCGCGCGGACCCACCTCCACCATGGGTCGATGTCCCAAGCCGAGCTGACGCACTCGCTTGGAGACGACATTGATCAGGAGTTGCTGATTGGGGATGACTTGGGCTGCTTCCTGAAGGAGTTGAGTCGTCATATTGCGCAAGGAACGGACGGGGCGGAATGCTTCCGTCGGGAATTGAAGAATGGTCGGCGAGTCGCTCACGAAAGCGGGCGAAAGGAGCGGTCGAGCAAGCATGGCAACGAAAAAGCGAATCGTGACTTTGCTGGCGGCGCGCCGCGTTGTCAAATGGATTTGTTAAGCGCTTGCCATGAGCGCGGAAATACGCGAAGTAAAGCGTGGCCGAAAGAAATCCGCGGCCGTCAGTTCGGGCTGTCGCTCAGCTTGGTAGAGCGCCTGGTTCGGGATAAGCGGCAGTCGAATAATCTCAACCTACCCCCATCCGCTCTTCACCTGCTCAACGCTAGGTAAAAGCGCCTTTTTCCCTTATCTCACTTGGCGCTCACAACCCTCTCAAAAAAGTTGGCCGGTGGATAAAATCGGTGGATAAAGAAAATGAGGGTCCAGATTCAAGTCGCTGCGGGTGCTGCCCAGTAAAAGCGGAGATCTCTCTAAGTGCACCGTGATTGTCCGGTTTTTGAGAATTGGACGCGAAAAACGGGAAAATCACGTCGCGCACGTTCAGCGACGTTACACGTCTTACGTGACGCGCTTGCTCGCGACTGCGCCGCTCGGACCGATTACTGTAAACTGTAAACTTCCACGAGGGCCGTGCCGGTCGTGCCATTGACTCCGCGTACAATCGCTGTGTAGTTGCCCGGCTGGAGCGTAGCGATGATGGCTGATTCCGCTGGATTAGTGGGCGCGAGCTGGCTGTTCTGAATCTCCGCCACTTGATCGCTCGTAATGATTCCGCCAATCTGTGTCGTCTGCCAGTCGTCATTCCGGGCAATGACGCTATTAGCGTCGTGCAACTCCAATTGCGGATTGGCCAGGGCGTCAGGCACGCCGAACTGGGTAAGCGATGGACCGATCGCTCGAATAATTACTCTCGTGGGTTGAGTCACAACGATAAATCCACCGATCATGACGTTGTCCCCTGTTTGCACAAAACCTCGCGTGCTCAGATTGGCGAGAAGGGATCCGGGGGTTGGAGTTAAATCATAAACTTCCACAAGCGCCACGCCAGTACCACCGTTTACGCCCTGGACAACGGCTGTGTAGTTCCCCGGGAGTAGTTCGGCGATAAGAGCGGACTCGAGCGGACTCCCCGGAGCCAGTCCGCTGTTGATGATATCCCAATACTGATCTGAAGTAATTACGCCACCGATTTGCGTCGTTTGCCAATCATCGTTCATCCCGATGATGCCATTGCTGTCGTGGAGCTCCAGCCGCGGGTTAACCAGCACATTCGTAATTCCGAAGCTTTCCAGCGAAAGACCTTCCGCTCGTATCAGCACCCTCCTTGGAGAATCGCCTTGAACAATGAAACCGGTGATCGCCACCCCGTCGCCGGTACCAACTTGCAACCGAGTCGAAATGTTTCTGAGCGTAGCTGGCGGAATGGGAGTGGGAGTAGGCGACGTAGTAAAGACTCGGACACCTGAGGGAGTTTCAACAGCAAGATGTCGGCCGTCCGCACTGGCCACCAATGTGCCGGCACCAAACCGCGTCGTCTCATAGCCCAAGTCTTCACCGATATACAGTCGGAAGCTTTCGCCGAAGGTTTGTGTGTCGTAAGCAATGATCTGATCGGTTACACTGTTGACTCCATAGAAGGTATCCGTTACCGCATCAAAGGCGACGCCGCGGTCGATCCCGTCAAAATTATGCACAAAATTGAAGTCCGGGACGGCTTCCAAAGAAGCACCGTAAGCAATACCGAACCGCGTTGCCAAAAGGGTGCCGGTGCGGTTGACTGCACCGCTAGCAGAATTTAAAAACACCTGAAAGTGGGTCACCGGTCCGAAAGTGTTAGTCACGGCACTGTAGGTGAAAGCGGGCCCATCGGAAGTATCTGACTCCATAAGATAAAAGCGGGTCCCATCTGCGTTGCGATGAATCTGCGTGGGCGCCGTCACCATTCCGGTGGGATCAGGCACATCGGTACGAATAGTAATGGCATTGGTGGCGAGATCGATCTGGCGCAACGGCGTGGCGCCGAACCCATAAAATTGGGTCGTGACCAGCGCGAGTCCGTTTGAGCCGATTGCGACGTCCCATGCACCGATCTCACCACCGGTCGGCGTGTAGTTAACATTGGTGATTGTACCAGTTGCCAAATCGAGCTTATGGAACACACCTTGCGAAATGCCCGTGTCGTACTGGGCGATGAGAAGGAACGAATCGTCTGGCGCGATGTCTACTCCGTTGAGCCAGCCACCAAGATTGTATGCAGCCTCGATGTGGCCGGTCAAAAGGTTGTATGGCCAGACAAAGCCATCCGATGTTGTGATGTAAAGATGCCTTCCCGAATGATCGAAAACCATGCCGCTGCGCGTTGGAATGTTTTGAAGCGTAGCGGGAGCGGGAGCGGGAGTTGGAGTTGGTCCTCCCATCGGCACAGTAAATAGTCGGACCCCTAAAGGGGTTTCAAGAGCAAGGTATCGGCCGTCTGCACTGGCGACCAACTTGCCGGTCCCAAACTGGAAGTTTTGTTCGTCGCTCAAGCTTTCGCCGATACTCAATCGGAACTTTTCGGCGAACGTGTTCGTATCGTAGGCGATGATCTGATTGGTAATGCCGCTGACTGCGTAGAGAGTGTCCGTTACTGCGTCGAAGGCTACGCCGTGGGTAATTCTGTTAAAAATGTGCGCAAAATTGAGGTCCGGAGCCGTATCCACAGAAGCGTAATTGCCATCGCCCCGCGATGCCAAAAGGGTACCGTTGCGATTGACTGCGCCGGCAGCGAAACTTAAATCGTAATTCGTCTGGCCCCTCGGTCCGAAAGTATTAGTCACCGCGCTGTACGTAAAAACCGGACCAACGAAAGCAAGCCCTGACTCCATAAAATAACAGCGCGTTCCATCTGCGCTGCGATGAGCTTGCGTGTAACCCCTGACGTAACCGCCGCCGCCAGAACCGGGCGCATCCGTGCGAATACTGATGGCATTGGTCGCAAGATCGACTTGGCGCAAAGGCGTCCAGCCTGACCCGCCGAACTGTGTCGTCACCAGCGCGAGTCCGTTCGAGCCGATTGCGACAGCCCATCCTCCGGCCTCGCCGAAGGCGAGCGGATACGTGATATTGATCACCGAGCGCGTGTTTAGATTGAGCTTAGAAAACGTGCCTTGCGAGTTTGCCGTGTTGTCTTGAGCGATAAGGAGGAATGCATCGTCCGACGTGATGTCTACTCCCCAGAGCGAGCCACCAAGATTGTAGACAGTCTCAAGCTGGCCCGTAGAAAGGTTGTAAGGCTGAACGAACCCATTCGAGGTCGTAATGTAAAGATGCGTTCCCGAATGATCGAAAATCGTGTCTCGGCGGGCTGTAACCGGAATGAGAGTACTTTGAGCATGCAAATCCCTGGGCGCCGCGATTCCCATAACAATCGCCAGACATCCGGAAGCGATTCGCGCCCAAGAGAGAAACGGCATTGAGTGTGCATTGTAGTCGAAACGTCCCACAACAACCAACGAGAAAAGTGGTCGCGGGTCGAAAGGGACAGTGCGGCGATTGCATCCAAAAAATCCAAGAGCGCGATTGAGCGTCGTGTCACTCGTCAAATTGCAGCCGACACGTCTGCCACTACAGATACAGATTATCCAATTGACCATGCTTCGCCCTGTGATTTTGTTCACGCCGGCCGCCATGCGCTAGTTGGCCGCAGAGCTACGGCACCGCGGTACCCACTTTGGATTTGACCAGTGCGACATCCGTGGAACTGATCGTACCATTAACATTCACGTCTTCGCGGAAATTCGAGCCACTGACCGGTGCCCCCACCTGCGACTTGGTCAGACTGACATCGGAGGAATTAACGACGGCATTGCCGTTCACGTCACCGATTAACACACCCATGGAAAGAGGAACGTTGCCCATGTGTGTACCATCGTTCACATTAAAGAGCGTAACCGTGATTCTCTGGACGTTGGTTACCCCAGTCAGATTGACCGTCACCTGGGATCCGTTCACGCTGAAACTGCTCACACTCCCGGTGCCAGAAGTTACTGAGGCGCTCCCGACTGTGACTGTAGTCGCGAAGTTGATGATCATCTGATAACCGTTTGTCGCCCCGCCGCTACGGCATTCGACTCCCACGTTGCCAGTGAGTGCCAGCGGGATATCGAAAGTGCCAGCGCCGCCGTGCACCTTTCGGGAGAATGCGCTTTGCGCCATCGGCGCTTCGCTCAGAAATGCATTCCGTACGGATTCCGTGGTGCTCTCCGAGCTGTTGAAGTAGCCACTGCGATAATAACCGCGACCGCGGATGTAGAAGTTTTGTCCGGTCGGCAAATTCAAGCCTGTCAGGGTCCAGTTACTGCCAGTCGCCGTGCCAGTGCCCAAGGAAGTGTAGTTCACATTGTCGTTTGAAGACTCAAAGGTAACGCGCGTGAATTGCGGGCTTGAGCCGCCACGTGTCCAGGTAATGGTGGTTTGGGTCACG
>WNFO01001013.1_pt1 | contig 21488 bp, 17 predicted proteins | sample 5400251 | NCBI WGS metagenome assembly WNFO01 (sample SAMN13153354, study PRJNA577476) | soil metagenome | isolation source: 100 cm saprolite under Madrone tree | place: USA:California | collected 2016-06-14
CGCCCAGCTCCTCTAACACCTGAAGAGATGCAGGAACTATTTGAGGTCGCCGCAAAATACGGATATTGGATGGCCTCGCCGGACGAGAATGCGGCAATAGGTCTCAGCATTTCGTAGTCCAGCATCACTTAACGTGCTGCATGCCGAAGAACAGCAATTGACTTAAACTGCTGAGGCTCTGACCGACGGGAGGAATCCATGGCCACCACAGCCCCGCATCAACAACCCACTCCGGAACGCTTCTTCAACGCCATAAACGCCTATGAGCAGACCGAGGCAATGAAGGCTGCCGTTGAGCTGGAAATCTTCACCGCCATCGACGAAGGCAATACTACCGCCGCAACGATTGCGAAGCGCTGCGAGGCCGCGGAACGCGGCGTGCGCACCCTGTGCGATTTCTTAACCATTCACGGCTTCTTGACCAAAGAAGGAGCGCAGTACACTCTCGCAGCGGATTCAGCTTTATTCCTCAACCGGCATTCGCCGGCATATATCGGCACCGCCATTGAGTTTCTGCTCACCCCGCGCTTGCGCGAAGGTCATGCACGGCTGACCGAGGCCGTACGCCGGGGAGGCTCCGCGCTGGGCGAAGAAACGCTGGAGCCCGAAAATCCCGACTGGGTGAAGTTTGCGCAGGCCATGATGCCGCTGATGCATATGCCCGCCGAGATCATGGTTGCCGAACTCCGCAAAGGCGGCGAGGCACACAAAGTTCTCGATATCGCCGCCGGTCACGGCATCTTCGGAATCTCCGCGGCAAAACAGAATCCCGCCGCACACATTTATGCATCCGATTGGAAGAATGTTCTCGAAGTCGCAAGCAAGAATGCGCAGGCAATGGGGGTTGCCGATCGCTACCACCTGCTTCCCGGCAGCGCCTTCGAAACCGATTTTGGCAGCGGCTACGATCTGGTATTGATCACCAATTTCCTGCACCATTTCGATTCGCCCACCTGCACAACTTTCATGCGCAAGGTGCATGCCGCGCTAAACCCAGGCGGCCGCGCCGCAATTGCTGAACTCGTTCCCAATCCTGATCGCGTTTCGCCGCCCACCGCGGCGGCCTTCAGCATGATGATGCTGGCCACTACACCGAGCGGCGACGTTTATACTTTCGCCGAGCTCGAAAGCATTTCGAAAAGTGCCGGCTTCGCGCGAGTTGAGCTCGCCCCTCAGGAGATCGGCCTCGATCGCCTGGTCATTGCGTATCGGTGAATTGCGGATGGAGAGGTAAGCCTTGAGAGGGCTGCACCTGACCCGACTCCCTTTCATGAGGACACTGGGGGGTGAACGCGAGGTTTTGACGCCCACCCGGCTGCTCCTTGGGATTGGGCCTGGATTACGGGCAACCCGGAAGTTATTAGCTCGCCCGTCAGGTTAGTACCGACAAGCGCTAAACGCGCTTGTGTTGATTGAAATCTGATGGGGATTTATCGCATGGTTCTGGCAACCAGGGGCGGTTAACGCGCAATTTAGCGAGGAACCCCAGAGTTTTTGCTGAACACTTGCTGAACAATAAACTGCAAATGAGCGCTTGTAGTGCAACTGAGGGGCTCGTAACGCTAAGAAAACAACTGAAAATCGGTCCGTGCGAACGGGTCAGGGTGAATTAGCAAACCGCCGCCTTCAAAAATCCCACCGTGAGACTGGAAGTGTGGACCGAGCATTCGGTTGTTTCCCGAAGGAGCGGCTGTCACGAAAATGTAACGGTAGTCGTGGGAAATTGGTGAGAACTTGCGAACAAAAGGTGAATAAAGAGGAGAAGTTGACGCTCGCGTTTCATCGCAACTTGCTGATTGTCCTCGGAAAACCCCCCGCTCCGGCAAATTATTATCAAGTAACTCCAGTGGCTGTTAACCTAAATGTTGGAGGTTCGAATCCTCCCCGGGGAGCCAAAATCTTTATCCTTAATAAATTACAGAGTCTGGGTAGAGCATTCGGTTCATGATCGAATGCTTGGGCATTTCTGCATTTTGCCGTTCACTCCATTACCCGGTGGTCTCAAGACGGCTGGTCCTACGAGAAGATGCTGCCCATGCTGACGGCCTACATGGGGAACGTCCGCGAAAAGGGATTCCTCAGATACTTCGAATTGACTCCTTCCCGATATCGGGCGCAATTGGCTTGTTTGGACGTTCGGACAAGAGCACCTGATGTCGCGATCCGTCCCGCAAAACAGCGACCGCGAGTGCAGGAAAGAGCTGCAGAATTCCAACGGGAGGAACAGGGCGCTTCGCGTGGGCGCCGATCTGCCGAGCGAGTTCTTGTAAATAGGGTAGAGGCCCAAGAGCAAAAACGAGAGGAAGCAGAAGAAAGTGTCGAGTCATCTCGGCGGGTTGCAAAGCATGTGGTGCATGAGCTAAGCCCGGTAATTTGGGGCAGAATTGGGTGCGACTAGAAGAAGAAAAATGGCTCCGACGCGACATCACCAGATGCGGCCCTTAGAATTTCGCCCTCGATTTCTGTTAACCGAATCATATGAAGGCGTTCGACTGTGCTTCGACTGGTAACCGCCAAGATCGTAAGTCTCATAGATACAGTTAGATACATAAATTCGCCACGAAGGCTGATCCTTTATATATATAGGCTTTGTGGGCGGAGTCCCTGGAATCGTCTGGCGCCTGCAACGGTCATGTAAACCGTTCAAGAGTTCGGGTGGTAGAAATGCTGAGCTGCTTGACCACACCTGTCGATTCGTCGGCAAAAAGGGAAGTGATTCGATTACTTCCCTCGCGGATTCATCATCCGAACGCAGCTTCTGGAGATGGGACTTCCGCCGGGATTCCGACCGAAGGCACGGACGAACTTCTCCCGGAAGAAAACAGGGTGTGCGTTGCACAGCGGATGGGGACCACGAGGGAATGTTGCGTTTGGCGGATTAGATGTTGCCTCGCTCGAAAGACTCGGGCCTTGAAAGTTCCTGGGGGGATGCGGAGCCGAGCGCCGGCTTCCTCGACGGACATCTCGTCGTAATACGCCATCGTAAATGCCTGTCGGAGCACGGGGCTCATTTTGCGGAGCAGTTCGTCGATTGCGCGAAAGGTTTCCGCTTCCGCGCAGACCATTTCCGGGTCGGGTTGTGTCGCGGGAATTCTTTCGACCCAAGGAGTCTCGTTGGTTTCGCCGGAGTCTGGGAAGGGCTCAATTCGTTCGGGTTTCCGTTTTCGCCGGATCATGAAGGCGGCGTTGAACACGATGCGGGTGAACCAGGTGGTGAGCGTGGACCGGCCCTTGAAGCTTCGCAGATGACGATAGGCCGAAAGCATCGCGTCCTGGACGGCGTCTTCAGCGTCTTCTTTATTTCGGAGAATGGAGTAGGCCAGTCCGATGAATTTCGGACGAGAAGCCCGGAACATTTCATGAACTGCTTCCCACTCGTGGCTGGCCGCTGCGGGCCCAGCATTGCGCATGCCTCGGTTCCGTCGTACGGAAACGCTCAAGGGGTTCGTGCCTGCCTCCAGGCAGGTGGGCGCGGCGCGATTCGCGGATTCGGTCAAATAGTTCACGAGCAATCTCCGTTTCGGTCGTTTTGTACTGAAGCATTTGCAGGTCCAACGAAAAACCCGGTCCAGAAAGTCGACATGGATCTTGTTTTCAAGGGAAAAGAGCAGAACCCCTTCGAAGCGAAATGAAGATGGTCTGCCCCGTGCGCCATTCTTGGCGGGGATTCGACGGTAACGTCGGGGTTGTGACACTGAAAAATCCTCTGGAAAGACACGCGCCTCCGCAAACTTTTCATAGTGCTTCGCTGTCAATGATTTGGCGCCACCGTCACAATTTTTCCAAGTGGCATGCTCGTTGCACTACAGAACGGGGCATTTGCATTGGGGAGCGATCGTGCGGATAGGGTTTGGTTCGGACCGGACCGGTTTCGAGTGCAAGCAACGTCTCCTGGCCAGATTTAGCGCACAGGGGCACGTGGCGGAAAACGTCTCCACAGGGGAGTTCGGTCAAAGCGACTACGAGAGCTTGGCAGACCAAGTGGCCTCGGCTATCTACGCTGGTCGATTCGATCGCGGCGTTCTGGTGTGTTCGAGCGCCATTGGAGCATCCGTTGTTGCGAACAAGCATCCCGGAGTGCGGGCGGCCCTTTGCCATGACCTGTATTCAGCACGCCACGGGGTCGAGGATGACGGCATGAATTGTCTGGTGATGGGAGCGTGCGTAGTGACGCCCGACCTTGCTTGCGAATTGACGGACGTTTTTCTCGATGCTTCTTACTCTCCAGGCGAACAGGCATTCGGTATTCCTCCCCGGCGGCTGGCGTGTGTTGTGGAGTACGTGCGGAATAATCTCGACAAGCCATTGGCCGTCAGTGCGCTCTCACGGATGGCGGAGATGAGCCAGTCCCATTTCTCAAAGCTCTTCAAGCTGAGCACCGGCCTTGCACCGCATCAGTTCGTCCTGCAGGAGCGAATCAATCGTTCCAAGGAACTTCTGCGTCAGGACAACGCGAGGATTGTCGAAGTCGCATTAGGCGTCGGATTTGAAAACCAGGCGCACTTCACAACCGTGTTTGGAAACTTGGTGGGAATGACGCCCCGGCAATTCCAGCGTTCAGCGAGCTGGCAATCCAGCGGAATGCATCTGCCGGAACTATCAGTGGCTCAGTCCTGCTGAGGTCATGGAAGGATGCGGCTACAGCGGTGGCAAGTTCGAGTTCAGGTGGAGCTGGTTGGCAGATGGTGAAGTTTTGTGACGTCGCAGTGACCGCTAAAGGAGAGATTCCCAAATGGGTGGGCAAACAAAGAACTCGATAACCGAAGAAGACATTCGGGGACGGGCCTATGAAATCTACCAACAGCGCGGAGGTAGCGACGGCCACGAACTGGACGATTGGCTGCAGGCGGAGATCGAGCTAGAGAAGTCGCATGGAGAGGAATCGTCACGAAGAAAGAAGAAGTAGATGCGCGCGGTTTCGAACACATGGATGGTGATTTTAGGGATCGCGATCCTGATTGCTTTGGTCGTCGCACTGGAGCGACACATCCGGCGTTCAACGACTCGCTCCTCCATGTTGAGTCGGCAAACGCGCGTCGCTGCCAACGCCGCTCTTCGCAGGAGGCTCGGAAACAAAGATATCGCACGAGTTGAAAAACGAAAACAGGAACTCGAAAGAACGGGGGGTGAACGGCGAATAGAGTGGGCGGGCGCGGAATTGAAAACGCGACGAACGGATGCAAGCGAGCGTTAGAGAAAGCGGGCGGTGCGATGTCAACGGCGCAGACGATACTGGACATGGATCAGCTTTGCGTAAATACCATGAGGACGCTGGCGATTGACGCCATTCAGCAGGCGAACTCCGGGCATCCCGGCACGCCCATGGGAATGTCTCCGACGGTGTACTGCCTGTGGCAGAGGTTCATGCGCTTCGATCCGGAAAATCCGATCTGGATGAATCGCGACCGTTTTGTTCTTTCTGCCGGTCATGCTTCGACGCTGTTGTATACGGTATTGCATCTTGCGAAGGTGAAGGCGGTCGATCCGGAATACGAAATTCTTGGAAGGCCGTCGGTCACGCTCGACGACATCAAATCCTTTCGCCAATTCGGCAGCCGCTGCGCGGGACATCCGGAGTATCGCTGGACCTCGGGCGTCGAGACAACGACTGGTCCGCTTGGGCAAGGCGTGGCTACGAGCGTCGGGATGGCCATTGCCGAAAAGTGGCTCGCGGCGCGGTACAACCAGCCGGATTTTGATCTATTCGGATACCGCGTGTACGCAGTCTGCGGGGACGGCTGCATGATGGAGGGCCTCTCAAGCGAGGCGGCTTCTCTCGCAGGACACCTGAAACTCGACAACCTCTGCTGGATTTACGACAACAACCACATCACGATCGAGGGCAAGACCGACATCGCGTTCACCGAAGACGTAGCCGCGCGGTTCCTGGCATACGGCTGGAATGTGCTGCGGGTCGGAGACGCCAACGATCTCGATCGTATCGAGAGCGCGCTGAAGACTGCTGCCGCGACGCCGAGCCGACCGTCCATCGTGATCGTCGACAGCCACATCGGCTATGGTTCTCCGCACCGCCAGGACACGAGTGCCGCACATGGTGAGCCGCTTGGCGAAGAAGAGATCCAGCTTACGAAGAAGTCATACGGTTGGCCCGCCGATGCCAAGTTTCTTGTTCCCGGCGGAGTCTACGAGCATTTCGAAGCGGGCATTGGACGAAGAGGCCGCGAAGCGCGCGAGCAGTGGGAAAAGCAGCTCGGCGAGTACAGAAAGAAATTCCCAGAACTCGCAGCCGAGCTTGACCAGATTCAAAAGCGGGAGCTGCCATCCGATTGGTCGAAGAACATTCCCGTTTTTCCGGCCGACGCGAAGGGAGTTTCCGGACGCGATGCGTCCGCGAAAGTCTTGAACGCTATCGCGCCCAACCTGCCGTGGCTGATCGGCGGCTCCGCCGACCTCACGCCTTCGACGAAAACGCGGCTCGCTTTCTCGGGTGCCGGAGACTTTCAGGCCGCGAGCCCCTCCGGCCGCAACCTGCACTTCGGGATTCGCGAACATTCGATGGGCGCGATCCTAAACGGGTTGGCGTTATCCAAGCTGAGGCCGTTCGGATCAGGGTTTCTGATTTTCAGCGACTACGGGCGCGGTGCGATTCGCCTCAGCGCTTTGATGGAGATTCCGGTTATCCACATCTTCACGCACGACTCGATCGGCGTCGGCGAGGATGGCCCGACGCACCAGCCTATCGAACATCTCATTTCGCTGCGCGCCATTCCGAACCTCGTGGTGTTGCGGCCGGCGGACGCGAACGAGGTCGCGGAAGCATGGAAATGGATTCTGGCCATGCCGCGACAGCCGGTTGCACTGATCCTGACACGCCAAGCGTTGCCCACGTTTGATCGGAAACGCTTGGCCGCGGCGAATGGATTGGCGCACGGCGCCTACATCCTTGCGGACGCGGAAGGCGGCAAGCCGGACGTATTGCTGATGGCGACGGGAAGCGAAGTCTCGTTGTGTGTGGAAGCCTACGAGGAATTGACGCGGCAAGGAATCCGCGTGCGGGTAGTGAGCATGCCGTCCTGGGAACTGTTTGAACGGCAAAGCGAAGAATATCGGCGAACGACCCTGCCTCCTTCGGTCAGGGCGCGCGTCGCGGTCGAGCAGGCTTCGACGTTCGGATGGGCACGATACACGGGCCTGGACGGAGCGATTCTCGGAATGAAGACGTTCGGTGCGTCGGCACCCTTGAAGATCCTTCAAAAGGAATTTGGATTCACCACCAGCCACGTCGTGGAAGCCGCGAAAGCGCAGCTGGCACGAGGAAAATGAGTATGCACATTGCCGTCGCTTCCGACCACGCGGGATTTCCGCTGAAGGAAAAGGTGGCCGAGTATCTCGGTGCCTTGGGGCACACCGTACAGGATCTGGGCACCTGCGACACAACGCCGGTCGACTATCCGGATTTCGCGGAAGCGGTCGCGACAGCGATTTTGAGCGAACACGTGGAGCGTGCGGTGCTGATTTGCGGCAGCGGCGTCGGTGCGTCGGTGGCCGCGAACAAGTTTGCGGGGATTCGCGCGGGATTGTGTCACGACACATACTCGGCCCATCAAGGTGTCGAGCACGATCACATGAACGTTCTAGTTCTGGGTGGCCGCGTGGTTGGAGAGGAACTCGCGCATGAACTGGTCCGCGCTTTTATCAGCGCCAAGACTTCGAAGGACGAACGGCATTTGCGGAGGCTCGCCAAAATTGAGGCGATTGAAGCGAAATGGGGACTCGAATTGTGGAATGAAAAGTCCGACACGAATTGAAATTCAATGGGTAGGAGAAAGGTAGCGAGCACAATGACAACGCCGGCACTGAGCATTTCCAAGGAAGCGAATCCGCTGCGGGGACTCTCCAAGTTCGGACAGTCCGTCTGGCTGGACTACATTCGACGCAGTTTGATCTCCAGCGGAGAGTTGAAGCGCCTGGTTGCGGAGGACGGGCTGCGGGGCGTCACCTCGAATCCGTCCATTTTTGAAAAAGCCATCGTCGGCAGCACGGACTACGAGGACGTGATCGACGGCCCGGAATCGGCCGCGCTGGACGCGAAGGCCCTCTACGAAAAGCTTGCAATTAAAGACGTGCAGGACGCGGCCGATATCTTGCGGCCGGTATGGGAGGAGAGCAGGTACCGCGACGGCTATGTCAGCCTTGAGGTTTCTCCGCTCCTGGCGCATGACACGGCGGGCACGGTGCAGGAGGCGCGGCGGCTTTGGAAAGCGGTGGACCGTGCAAACCTCATGGTTAAGGTTCCGGCCACACCGGAAGGAATTCCGGCGATCCGCCAGCTGATCAGCGACGGATTGAACGTGAACGTAACGCTGCTGTTCTCCCGAGATGCCTATGAGCAGGTAGCCAAGGCCTACATCGAAGGGCTCACGGCTCGCGCGGCTTCGGGAGGCGACGTCAGCCGGATTGCCAGTGTGGCCAGTTTTTTTGTCAGCCGAATCGACTCCACGATTGACGCGCAAATTTCAAGTCAGTTGAAGTCTGCAAGCGACCCCACTCAGCGCGCGCGCCTTGGTGGATTGCTCGGCAAGGTCGCGATCGCCAATGCAAAGCTTGCCTACCACCGGTTCACTGAACTGTTTTCAGGAGACGCCTGGACGGCTCTCACCAACAAGGGAGCACAGTCGCAGCGGCTGTTGTGGGCCAGCACGAGCACGAAAAATCCGGGCTACCGCGACGTGATCTACGTGGAAGAGCTGATCGGTCCCTCGACAGTGAACACGATTCCGCCCGCGACGTACAACGCGTTCCGCGAACATGGGAGACTTCGCGCAAGCCTGACCGAAGATCTCGAAAATGCGGCAGACACTATGGAATCCCTGGAGCGAGCGGGTCTGTCGATGAAAGCGGTAACGGACAAGCTGCTCGAAGACGGATTGCGGCAGTTCGTCGACGCTTTCGCTCAATTGTTGAAAGCGACCGGCGCGCGCAAAACGGCCGAATCCTCGGCGAAGATCAATTCGCTTTCCCTTGCGTTGCCACAAAAACTGTCGGCGGCGGTGGACAGCGCCATTGCGGACTGGACGAAAAACGACAAAGTGCGGCGCTTGTGGCGGGCGGACGCTTCGCTCTGGTCGGGCGCGGACGAGAATCACTGGCTTGGCTGGCTCGGAATTACCGATGACCAGGAAGCGCACGGTACACATCTCTCGCTGCTTGCCGCGGAAGTGAAGCAGGCCGCCTTCAAGCATGTCCTGTTGCTCGGGATGGGAGGGTCAAGTCTTTGCCCGGAAGTGCTTCGGCTGACCTTCGGGAAAATCGAGGGGTTTCCCGAGTTGCACGTCCTCGACTCGACCGACCCCGCGCAGATCAAAGCCATTGAGGCAAAGATCGATCTGAAGAACACGCTGTTCATCGTCTCCAGTAAATCGGGCGGTACTCTCGAGCCTAACATCTACAAACAATATTTCTTCACCCGCGCGAAAGAAGCCGTCGGCGAGAAGGAAGTCGGAAACCGGTTCATCGCCATCACCGATCCGGAGTCGAAGATGCAGCACGTGGCCGAGCACGACAAGTTCCGGCACATTTTCTTCGGTGTTCCGAGCATCGGAGGACGCTACTCCGCGCTGTCGAATTTCGGCATGGTGCCGGCGGCGGTCATGGGCATCGACGTCCGGAAATTCCTGAGCCGCGCTGAAGAAATGGTTCACGCGTGCGGGGCCACCGTTCCAGCCGAGAAAAATCCCGGAGTGGTTTTGGGAGCAATCCTTGGAACCGCCGCGGTCCAAGGGCGCGACAAGGTAACCATCGTTTCTTCGCCGGGGATTTCCGATCTGGGCGCGTGGCTCGAACAGCTGCTCGCCGAATCGACGGGAAAAATAGGAAAAGGAATCGTTCCCGTGGACCGGGAGCGCCTGGCGGATCCGAAGAATTACGGAAACGACCGGGTGTTCGCGTACCTGCGTCTTCAGACGGCCCCCGATCCCGAACAGGATGCGGCTGTCGACGCGCTCAAGAAAGCGGGGCAGCCAGTCGTGCGCATCGACGTAGCGGAACCATACGCGCTCGGTGAGGAGTTTTTCCGCTGGGAGATCGCCACGGCCGTCGCCGGTTCGATCATCGGCATCAACGCGTTCAATCAGCCGGACGTGGAAGCGAGCAAGATCGAAACGCGAAAGCTCACGAGCGAATACGAAGCCACGGGCAAGCTCCCCGCCGAGGAGCCGTTCTTCGAAGGCGACGGTGTGAAGCTATACGCCGATGCGAAAAATGCAGACACACTCAAGCAAGGGAAGACCCTCGTAGAAATCCTGAAAACGCATCTCGGCCGCGCGGGCGCGGGCGATTATTTCGCGTTGCTCGGCTACGTCACGATGAACGCGGAGAATGAAGCCGCGCTGCAGACGATCCGCCACGCGGTGCGGGATGCCAAAAAAGTGGCAACCGTTCTTGGGTTTGGGCCGCGGTTTCTACACTCGACAGGTCAGGCGTACAAGGGCGGGCCCAACAGCGGCGTCTTCCTGCAGATCACGTGTGACGACGCTGCCGATCTCCCCGTTCCCGAACAGAAATACACCTTCGGTGTGGTGAAGGCTGCGCAGGCGCGCGGAGACTTCGCGGTGCTTGCGGAACGCGGCAGGCGCGCTCTGCGCGTGCACCTCGGCAAGGACGTGAAAGCGGGACTCGCAAACTTGCAGTCGGCAATCACTCAGGCTCTCGGGTAGAGCCGCGGACGGATCCGGAAGAACGAGAACGAACAGGAGCGAGCCATGCAACTCGGAATGATCGGGCTGGGAAGAATGGGAGCCAACATGGTGCGCCGGCTGCAGAAAACCGGGCACGAGTGTGTGGCGTTCGACCGCAACGCGGAGTCGGTGAAAGCTGTCGCGGCCGACGGTGCAACAGCGGCCGTGTCACTCGATGACCTGGTGAAGAAGCTCAAAAAGCCGCGGGCCATATGGCTCATGGTCCCGGCGGCGGTGGTCGACGCGACACTGGGGCAGCTGACCGGAAAGCTGGACGCGGGCGACATCGTCATCGACGGGGGCAATTCCTATTACATCGACGATATTCGCCGCGCGAAAGACCTTGCCGCAAAGAAATTGCATTACGTGGATGTCGGCACGAGCGGTGGCGTGTGGGGTCTGGAGCGCGGGTACTGCCAGATGATCGGCGGCGAAAAAGAGACGGTGGAACATCTCGATCCAATCTTCAAATCACTCGCGCCGGGGCGTGGTGATGTTTCGCGGACGCCAGGGCGCGAGAAAGTTCCAGGAACGGCGGAAGAAGGATACCTCCACTGCGGCCCGTCGGGGGCCGGACACTTCGTCAAGATGGTGCACAACGGAATCGAGTATGGATTGATGGCCGCGTACGCCGAGGGACTCAACATCCTGAAGCACGCCAACGTCGGAAGCGGAACGCGTGAAGTGGATGCGGAAACCACGCCGTTGCGCAACCCGGAACACTATCGTTACGACTTTCCGCTCGCGGATGTGGCCGAAGTGTGGAGGCGCGGAAGCGTAGTCGCCAGTTGGCTCCTCGATTTGACGGCGATCTCCTTGCTGGAACAGCCATCGCTTGAACGGTTTTCCGGAAGAGTTTCGGATTCGGGAGAAGGACGCTGGACGATTCTCGCGGCGATCGAATCGACGGCCCCGGCGCCAGTCCTTACCGCGTCGCTGTACCAACGTTTCATCTCACGAGGCGAAGACGATTTTGCGGCGAAGCTCCTGTCCGCGATGAGATTTCAGTTTGGCGGGCACCTGGAGAAGGCTGCGGGCGCGAAGTGAAGTAGGAAAACAAATTCTGGAAGCCAGATCGGACGAAACATGACCGAAGGATTCGACGAACACGGACAGCAGGCCAGCCCCTGCACGATGGTGATCTTTGGAGCCAGCGGCGATCTGACCAAGCGCAAGCTGATCCCGGCACTTTGCAACTTGGCCAAGGACCGGCTGCTTTCGCCGCAGTTCGCGGTGATCGGTTTCTCCTACGATTCGCTCACGACGGAAGCGTTCCGCGAGCAACTGAGCAAGGACATCCGAGAGTTTGCGCCCGAAGCGCTGGATGACAAGCTCTGGGACTGGTTTCTCGAACGAATCTACTACGTGCAGGGAGATTTTCAGGATTCAGCAGCTTACGAAAAACTGCGGGTGCAGATCGCAGCAGCGGAAAAAGCTCACTCCACGCAAGGAAACCGGTTCTTCTATCTGGCGGTGTCCCCCAAGTTCTTCGCTTCCGTGGCGAAGCAGTTGGGCCAGGCGGGGCTGACGCAGGAGAACGACGGCAGGTGGTCCAGGGTCATCGTGGAAAAACCGTTTGGACGAGATCTGGATTCGGCCAAGGAGCTGAACCGCGAGCTCAAGAAAATTCTGAGCGAGCAACAGATCTACCGCATCGATCACTACCTGGGCAAGGAGACGGTGCAAAACCTGATGGTGTTCCGGTTCGCAAACAGCATCGCGGAACCGTTGTGGAACCGGCAATTCATCGACAGCGTGCAGATCACCGCCGCGGAGACTGTAGGCGTGGAACAGCGCGGCGGCTTTTACGAAACAGCCGGGGCGTTGCGGGACATGGTTCCCAATCACCTCTTCCAGCTCCTCGCCTTGACGGCGATGGAGCCGCCGATCTCCTTCGATGCCGACGCGGTGCGCGACAAGCAAGCCGAGATTTTGCATGCCGTTCAAGTCCCGAAGCCCGAAGAAGTGACCACCATGGCGGTGCGCGGACAATACGGAGAGGGAATGGCGGGAGCGGAGCGGTTGCCGGCTTACCGCGCTGAGTCCAGAGTTTCCGCCGCATCGAACACAGAAACTTTTGCGGCACTGAGGCTCGAGATCGACAATTGGCGCTGGTCCGGCGTTCCCTTCTATTTGCGAACAGGAAAGCGCTTGCCGCGACGCGCGACGGAGATCGCCATTCAGTTTCGACGTTCTCCCTTCGTGCTGTTTCGCAAGACCAAGATCGCCGACCTACAGACGAACCGGCTGGTCATTCACATTCAACCCGACGAAGGAATCTCGCTGCGATTCGGCGCCAAAGTTCCCGGTCCGGTGATGCGGCTTGGTCTTGTGAACATGGAATTTGACTATGCGCGTGACTTCGGGCGCTCGCACAGCACGGGATACGAACGGCTTTTGTACGACTGCATGATCGGCGACGCCACGTTGTTCCAGCGCGCGGACATGGTCGAGGCGGGCTGGCGAGTCATTCAGCCCGTACTGGATGTGTGGTCCGCAGTTCCGGCCCAACGCTTTCCAAACTACGCCGCGGGAAGCTGGGGTCCGGCGGAAGCCGACGAACTGCTGACGCGCGAGGGTCGTTCGTGGAGGCCGATCGGGGAAGAACACGCGTCGTCCGAGCCGAATGCGGTTCCATCGACGGTGGGGCGGGCGACCGCCGGGGTGCATTGAGACGATGACGAACAATCGAGAAGTAAGAATATTGGCGGATGCCAATGCCATTGCGCAGACGGCCGCGGCGGAATTCCTGAAGACAGCGCAGGAAGCCGTCCGGGAGAATGGCTCCTTCTCGGTCGCGCTCGCGGGCGGTTCCACACCGAAATCGCTTTACGGACTCTTGGCAACCAACCCGCTCCTTCAGGCAAAAGTGCCGTGGGACAAAATACAATTCTTTTTTGGCGATGAACGGCATGTGCCTCCGGACCATGCCGAGAGCAACTTTCGCATGGCCTCGGAAGCGATGTTTTCGAAAGCCCCGGTTCAGCCGCAGCAGGTGCACCGCATCCACGGCGAAAACGCGGACGTTGCGGAGGCGGCGGAAGAATACGAGAAGAAGCTACGTGCCGTGTTCCAGTTGAAGACGGGTGAATTGCCCCGGTTCGATCTGGTGCTGCTCGGCATGGGTCCCGAAGGGCATACCGCTTCTCTCTTTCCGGGAACAAAAGCGTTAAGCGAAGAACACCGGCTGGTGGCCGGCAACTGGGTCGGCAAGTTGTACACCGAACGCATCACGCTGACGCCTCCAGTCCTGAACAATGCGGTGCGGGTGCTGTTTCTGGTGGCTGGCACGGAAAAGGCGCCCGCCCTCAAAGCGGTGCTTGAGGGTCCCTACGAGCCGGATCAACTCCCGGCGCAAATCATTTATCCGGTTAACGGCAGCGTTGTGTGGCTTGTGGATCCGACGGCGGCGAGCATGCTTGCGCCGCAAGCGAAGCGTGCGGTTTAGGAGAAACCGATGGCGACAGGTGCGCGTGCGACGATTGAATCTCATTTGGGCGCGAAGGCGGAGTCGCTGCTCGGTTTCCATTCCCCGAAGATTGCGAAGGAACGGCTCCATCTTCCGGGTCCCGATTTCATCGACCGCGTGTGGGCAGGGTCCGACCGGAACGTCCGGGTTTTGACGAGTCTGCAGCGGCTGTTCGACCATGGCCGGTTGGGCAAGTCAGGGTACCTGTCGATTCTCCCGGTGGACCAGGGTATTGAGCATGCGGCCGGCGCGAGTTTCGCCAAAAACCCGGACTACTTCGATGGAGAAAACATCGTGAAGCTGGCCGTAGAAGGCGGATGCAACGCCGTGGCTTCCACCTACGGCGTTCTTGGTTCGATCGCGCGCAAGTACGCGCACAAGATTCCGTTCATCATGAAGTTGAATCACAACGAGCTGTTGAGCTACCCCAACAAGTTCGATCAAGTGCTTTTTGCGACGGTGAAAGCAGCGCATGACATGGGCGCGGCGGCGGTGGGGGCGACGATCTACTTCGGTTCCGATCAGAGCGACCGGCAGATCGTGGAAGTGAGTCAAGCTTTCGCGCACGCGCACGAACTTGGCATGGGAACGATTCTGTGGTGCTACCTGCGGAACAATGCTTTCAAGAAGGACAAGGACTACCACGTTTCCGCGGATCTGACGGGACAGGCAAATCACCTGGGCGTAACGATCGAGGCGGACATCATCAAGCAAAAGCTGGCAGAGAACAATGGCGGCTACCAGGCGCTGAACATCGGCGATTCGAGCTACGGCAAGTTCGACAAACGGATCTATTCCGACCTCGCGAGCGACCATCCGATTGACCTTTGCCGGTATCAGTTGGCGAATTGCTTCATGGGCCGCGCGGGGCTGATCAACAGCGGCGGCGCGTCCGGCGCGAACGATTTTGAAGAAGCCGTGGTCACGGCGGTAATCAACAAACGCGCGGGCGGCACCGGGCTGATCTCCGGCCGGAAGGCATTCCAACGTCCGCTCGCGGAAGGGATTCAGTTGCTGAACGCGATTCAGGACGTCTATCTGAGCCCGGAAGTCACGGTCGCCTGACGATTTGAGAAGTCAAAACGAAGTTTGGACGGGGTTCTTTTCTGCGAGGAAAAGAGCCGTGAGGAGGGGTGTTGCCAAATCGGTTGACGGGAAAGGTTGCCGCGGTAACGGGCGGGGACCAAGGAATTGGACGAGCGATCGCAGAACGCCTGGCGCAGGAAGGCGCCGACGTGGCGATTTGCTATCGCAAAAACAAAAAGGGTGCGGACGAAGTCGTGGACGGCATCGCAGCCACGAAGCGGCGCGCCGCTGCCTTTCAAGCGGATGTCGGAAGCGTTGCCGACGGCCAGCGATTCATCGAGCAGGCCGTGGAAGCGCTCGGCAAGGTCGACATTCTTGTCAACAATGCGGGCCTCGAGAAGCGGGCGGACTTCTGGGACGTGACGGAAGAGGATTTTGATGCCGTCTTGAACGTCAATTTAAAAGGCATGTTTTTTGTGACGCAAGCAGTCGTGCGCCATCTGAGGCAAGCCGGCCGCAGCGGAAAAATAATCAACATCAGTTCCGTACATGAAGAACTACCTTTTCCGCATTTCGCTTCCTATTGCGCGAGCAAGGGAGGCATCAAGATGCTGACGCGAAACCTGGCGATCGAACTCGCCCCGGACCGCATCACGATCAACTCGATTGCGCCGGGAGCGATCGAAACTCCCATCAACACAAAGCTCCTGAATGACCCGGTGAAGCTCAAGGAACTCCTGGGGAATATCCCTCTCGGACGGCTCGGAAAACCGGAAGACGTTGCCGGCCTCGCCAGCTTCCTGGCTTCGGATGAATCCGACTACGTCACGGGATCAACGTTCTTTGTCGACGGCGGTTTGTTGTGGAACTACCAGGAGCAATAGTCGGACGGATTGCGAATGGAACTTCAGAAAACGAGGTTCACGATGACAACAAAAAATGGACAGACCGTAACACCGATCCGGATGGTGATTGCCGATGTTGATGGGACGCTCGTGACACAGGAAAAAGTGTTGACGAAGCGCGCAGCGGAGGCGGTCTTGCGTTTGCATGACGCGGGAATCGAGTTCAGCGTCACGAGCGGGCGGCCTCCCCGAGGAATGGCCATGTTGATCGATCCGCTGAAACTCACGCAGCCCCTCGCGGCGTTCAATGGCGGCGTACTGATCAAGCCTGACCTTTCGACCGTTGTTGATCAGAAGTTTTTACCTCCTGGCGTTCCGGAGAAGGTGATCGATGCGATCGAAAACCACGGCCTAGACGTATGGGTATACACGGACACTGGATGGTTCATCCGCGATGTGAACGGGCCGCATGTGTCCCGCGAGCAGTGGACGGTGAAATTCGCTCCCACCGTAGTGAAGACCTTTGCGGGACTTCTCGGCCGCGTGGCGAAGATTGTGGGTGTCGGCGACGACCACGAGCGTGTAGCGAAATGCGAAAACGACGTTCAGCAAGCCGGTGGAGCGCACATTTCCGCGGCGCGATCGCAGCCCTACTACCTCGACGTGACGCATCCCCAGGCGAACAAAGGCGGGGTGGTGCTTGCGATATCGAAACTCCTGAACATTCCGGCGAAAGAGATCGCGACGATCGGAGACATGCCGAATGACGTTCTGATGTTCGAGAAGAGCGGAGTCAGCATCGCGATGGGAAATGCCAGCTCCGAAGTTCAGGCGTCGGCCACCTATGTCACTTCCACAAACGAAGAGGAAGGATTCGCAAACGCGATCGAGAGGTTCGTATTGACAGGGCGTTCCGCGAGAGCTTAAGAGCATGCGAAACCCTGCCACGCTCCATACGAGCCACAGAAAAATGCGAAGTGCTTTTTTTTTCAAACGGGTGCTGTGGATGGTCGCGCTCGTCGCTGCGGGGACTCGGCCCACCGCGGCCCAGCAGCCCGAAGATCTGCAGAAGCAACTGGAGCAACTGAAGCAGCAGTATGAGGCGACCACAAGAGATCTGGAGCAGCGAATCGCTTCCCTCGAACAGCAAATCCAGAAACAAAAAGAGGCAAACGAAAAAGCAAAGGAAGGAACTATCTCTGCCGTCGAGCTGGCCGCGCAGCAGGCAGCTCAAAAGGCCGTTCTCGGACAGTCGGATGAGGTCGGGGCAAAGTACCAGGGGCAGTTACCCTCCGAACCGACGTATGACCTCCTCAATGAAGCGGAATCGAAGATTTCAAAACTTCAGGAGCAATTGGGAGCCTTCGAGTTCCACGGATATTTCCGTTCCGGTTATGGCCTCAACGGCAAGGGCGGGGCGCAAGTTGCGTTTCAGGCTCCGGGAGCGGACGCGAAATACCGGCTGGGAAATGAAGCGGAAACGTACGGAGAATTCATTTTCGTCAACAACTGGCTGAACCCCGAGCACAATGGCGACAAGGCGTGGCTAAAAACGGAAGTCATGATCGAGGCGAACACCGCGGACGCCGCGAGTTACGCGAACTTTCCCGGCAACACGGGTAATGACCAGTTTCGTTTGCGGGAAGCGTTCGTGCGGGCCGGGAACATTCTGGAGTTTCAGCCCAATGCGAAGTTCTGGGCCGGGGAGCGCTATTACCGCCGCCAGCACATCGAAATTAACGATTTCTATCCCCTGGACATGAGCGGTTACGGCGCGGGCATTGAGGACTGGGATCTTCGCATCGGGAAGCTGTCCGTGGCGTTTCTCGCGGGAGCGAGGCCCGATGTGGTGACGCAAAATGGGAACTACGCGAAGAGCAACGTCGACGTGCGCCTCTACGATTTGAAGGGGCCGTTCGGGATGTGGGGCGTGTGGTTCGATTACGCAACGGCGAAAGGCGGCACCACGCAAACCGGGGCGTTCATTCCCACCGCCGACGGTTACGCGTTCGGACTACGCCACCAGCGCCTGGAATGGCATGGAGGCTACCACACCTTTTCCATCCAGTACGGCAAAGGAGCCGCCAGCAATTTCAGCACGTCCATCGAGGACCCCAACCCGTTCCTGAAGAACTCCGAGCGATTGTTGGTTGCAGAACACCTGCTCCTTCAGCCCAGCGACCGTTTTGCCATCATGCCGATCTTCATTTTCCAGCGGAAGCGGGACGGGCAGCCAGGACACGGGTTCAACGACTGGGCATCGTTTGGCGTGAGACCGGAAGTGTTTTTCACCAAGTATCTATCCCTCGCGTTCGAGGCCGGGTTTGACCACACCGAGGGTTTTGTCACGACGCAAAACGGGAACACCCAGTTCGACGGCTGGCTGCGTAAATTTACGATTGCGCCGCAGATCGGAGCAGGCCGCAAGTTTTTCAGCCGGCCTGTGCTGCGTGTGTTTTTGACCTACGCGAATTGGTCGAACGGGTTCCGCGGTTTGGTCGGTGGAGTTCCCTTCGAGGACAGAACTACCGGGCTCACGTACGGAGTGCAGGCGGAAACGTGGTGGTAGCGAGGCGTTTCGCGTAAATCAGAAGTGTGAAGAGCCCGCGGGCCAGAGAGCTCATCACGCTGCGCACCGATAACGCTTGGGGATGAGGTGAGGGACAATGCCAACTCGAGAAGTCACTACCAGTTCGGACCAGGCGGTGGGCGCTCCGACGATTGCCGCGACGCAAAATTACAGACGCCCGCTGGCCATTGTTACTTCGCTGTTCTTCATGTGGGGATTCCTCACCTGCCTGAATGACATTCTGGTGCCCCACCTAAAGTCAATTTTTGATCTGACCTTTGCGCAAGTCATGCTGGTCCAGTTTGCGTTCTTCTCGGCCTATTTCCTGTTCTCCGTTCCCTGGTCGAAAATTGTAAATACGATCGGCTACCAGAAGACCATGGTGGTGGGCCTGCTGACCATGGCTGTCGGAGCTCTGCTGTTCGTACCCGCCGCATCCGCAGTTTCGTATCCGCTGTTCTTGACGGCGCTGCTGGTTCTCGCCACGGGAATTACCGGCCTTCAGGTGTCGGCGAATCCCTACGTGGACTTGCTGGGGAAACCCGAAACGGCATCGAGCCGCCTGGATCTGACGCAGGCGTTCAACTCTCTCGGGACGACGATCGCGCCGAAAATCGGGGGACTGCTGATCCTGAGCGCCGCGCCAATGGCAGTTGAGCAGATACGGCAGCTCGCGCCGCAAGCGCTGCACGCGTACCGTGTGCAAGAAGCGGCCTCCGTCAAGATGCCCTACATGGTGATCAGCGTGGCGCTGGTATTGCTCGCGATTGTGATCGGCGCCGTCAAACTTCCCAAAATTGAAACCGCGACGGACGGCACCGGCGAGAAGAGCAACGATTCGATTTGGAAGCACCGCAATCTCCTTCTGGGTGCCGTTGGGATTTTCAGCTACGTGGGTGCGGAGGTTTCGATCGGAAGCTTTCTGGTGAACTATTTTGGCTTGCCAGAGATTGCGGGTTTATCGGCCAAGACCGCCGCAGGTTTTGTTTCATTCTACTGGGCTGGCTCGATGGTCGGCCGGTTTCTTGGCGCGCCTCTTCTACAGCGCATCAAGGCCGGATATCTGCTCGCGCTGTGCGCGCTCTGTGCCGTAGCCCTGATCAGTCTTTCCATGATTCTCGGGGGACATACGGCGATGTGGACGATTCTCGCGGTCGGACTTTTCAACTCGATCATGTTCCCGACCATCTTCAGTTTGGGAGTGGCGGAACTGGGGCCATTGACGGGAAGCGCATCCGGTGTTCTGAATATGGCCATTGTGGGCGGCGCGCTCCTTCCCGTAATACAGGGAGTTATCGCTGACCGTGTTGGACTGCACCACGCCTTTATTCTTCCGGTGATCTGCTATTTGTATATTTTGTTCTACGGCCTAGTCGGATCGAAGCCGAACAGTGAGCGGTACGCTTAATGGAAAACGTGCGCTGTTTGTTGAGCGTGTCCTGGTGAAAGGGTGAGGCGCCGGAAGTCAGGGTGAACTTACTCGCTGACTTAGATGGACCAGTCGATCTGAAAATAATAAATGCAAGCCTTTGATAATTGCTGTGGCGTTGTTCTTGACGCTGGTATGGCCCGAGCCCGAACTGAAACCCCAGTAGAGATGATGAATCGCTATGCGCGCGCGCAGGCGAGGAGCTGCCTGGCAGTTTCCCGCGGAGTGTCGTGCTCGAACACAGCGCTGCCCGCGACGAGGATTTGAGCACCTGCCCGCACCACGTCCGCCACCGTGTCCTGGTGGATTCCGCCGTCGACTTCAATGCGAAAGTCCAGTTCGCGAGATTGCCGGAGCCGTGAAAGCATCTCGATTTTCTTCAGCGAAGAGCGGACGAACGTCTGACCACCAAATCCCGGATTGACGCTCATGACCAGCACATGATGAACCAGGGGAAGAACTTCATCGAGGCAGTGGACCGGTGTGGCAGGGTTGATGACCACGCCGGGTTTGCAGCCATGCGAAGCAATGAGACGAAGGGTACGATCGAGATGAACGCAAGCTTCTTGGTGGACGGAAATCCAATCGGCGCCGGCCTCCGCGAACGCGCGGATGAATTCGTCCGGTCGCTCAATCATGAGATGACAATCAAGCGGGACGTTTACGGCCTTGCGAAGGGAAGCCACGACCGGCGGCCCGATCGTGATGTGCGGAACGAAGTGACCATCCATCACGTCCAGGTGAAGAACGGTCGCTCCTCCCTCGATGACGGCCTGTGCCTGTGCGCCGAGCCGAGCGAAGTCGGCGGAAAGAATGGAAGGAGCGAGCTCGACCATGGGAGTATTCAGCTTGCGGCCCGAACATGATCTGCTTCCAAATGCCCCAGTTTTTGGATCAAGAGGTTGCTAATCTTTTCAGCCCGGAGGTAACCCACAGGGCTGGCATCGTCCTTGCTCTGGACGACGGGCAGCCAGGTGATGCCGTGATCAAGCATCAGAGTGGATGCCAGGAGCGTCGAATCCCCGAGAGCAACATACACGGGGTCTCCCGGCAGAAGCTCACCTAGCTTGCGCAGGGCGGAATTTCCTCGCGCTTCCGCGGGAGAAAGAGCAATGCGAGCGACAATATAATAGAGGTCTTGTCGGTCGAGTGTTCCCCATAGATGGTGCTTTTCGTCAAGGATTAGAAGCTGGCCCGTAGGGCTTTCATTGAGGGCCTTGATCGCTTCCGCCAGCGTCGCGTCTTTTCGGAGGAGTTCGGGGGGAAGCGGGTCGAGCAGGGCCGCGAGGGGCTCCACCTCCAGAAGCGATTTGGTTCCGGGCAGTCGACGCCACAAATCGCCTGAGCGGCGGGTAACCGTCTTGGCCAAGAGTTCGCGGAACGGGGCGAAGGTGCCGGCGATTTGAGAGAAGAGAGCGCTGCCGACTTGCACCAAGCGCACGACGCTGCGGGC
>WNFO01001014.1_pt1 | contig 21488 bp, 19 predicted proteins | sample 5400251 | NCBI WGS metagenome assembly WNFO01 (sample SAMN13153354, study PRJNA577476) | soil metagenome | isolation source: 100 cm saprolite under Madrone tree | place: USA:California | collected 2016-06-14
ACCTCTTGTGTTCCAGCTGTCGTGCCAACGGCATGGCTGGGTAGCGAAGTTCGGTTGTGATAACCGCTGAATGCATATAAGCGGGAAGCACTCCTCGAGATGAGATCTCCCAACCCGTAAGGGATAAGAAGGGCCCAGGTAGACTACCTGGTTGATAGGCTGGAGGTGGAAGCGCAGTGATGCGTGTAGCTTACCAGTACTAATCGCCCGTTCGGCTTGACCATAAAATTTACTCGGTGCAGTAAACCAGTTGTCAGTTCTCAGTTGCCAGTTCGTAAGTTCGAACCTGGACTGGAATTAGCAATGTTGTTTGGAAGTCGTTAGAACCTGAATGACTGAGAAGCAAGACTGATAACTGGGCGCCGACGAAAAGCCGATGTAGTGACTGAGAAAGTCACCCAATCTATTCAGTTGTGAGGCTTCGTCCTCGCGATCTTTGAGAATCAGCCATTGGCTACTGGCGCTTAGCTCAATTTCCTGGATGGGTTCAGGATCCAAGCTAGGGGCCACGGGGCCAATCGCTAGCAGCTTTCGCGCCGAAGGCGCGATCAAGTTGTCGGTGATTTTACCGCGGGGGTTCCACCCGTTCCCATCCCGAACACGGAAGTTAAGCCCCGCAGGGCCGATTGTACTGCACGCGAAAGTGTGTGGGAGAGTAGGTCGTTGCCGGCATAAATTAAGAGCCAGGTTGAGAAATCAGCCTGGCTCTTTCCCTTTTTCCCTGCTTGCATGTTTGATCGTTTGGTCGGTTTGGTCAGCGGATCAGCGTGCGGTCGTGGCCGGGTTGACAGGTGGAGCGGGAATCGGAAGTTGTCCCCTTAGCGTCTAGGAGTGCAGGTGGCTACCCCTTGCTACCTTGCTACACCGCTACACCTGGGCTTGTGCGTCAGCGAGTGCATTGAGACGGCGTACATTGAGACGGCGCTACATTTCTTCGACCGAAACGTTTCCTGATGCGTCGAAATCGTCCATGTGCTGCCGAATGGATCGAGGACGCGCCCTTCCCGTGAGCCAAAAAACATATCGGTCATGGGGCTCAATGCTTTGGCACCCGCCTTCACGGCCGCGAAAACCGCGTCCGAGTCTGCGACAAAAATCTGGGTGAGCAAGGTGTGTTCCGGCCACCCTTCCATTGACTCACCCAAATTCACGCGAGAATCGCCAAACTTCAATTCACAGTGCACCACTTTCCCATCGGGCATGGATAGACGCAGGATCTCTTCGGCGCCAAACGCTCGTTTGTAGAAAGATGCGGCTGCATCAATGCTCTCAACGATGATGTTGGGCACAATCGTGTGAAACCCTGCTGGTATTGGATTGGCGCTCATGAAAACTCTCCTCTAGGCATGTTTGCACGAAAAGCTTCCTTGGTAAATGACCACGTTCCGCCTTCCCCACGTCCCACGTTCAGAGTTCAGAAGTTCAGAAATGAGCGCGGCCTCTTCGCGTTTTCCCGTGTGTTTGATCATTTGATCACCGAACGCGTAGCGACGTAGCGACAGGTAGGCCGACACAACGGAAACATCCCATCAACGCACCTGTTCGAGAACTGAGATCCATGCGATGTGGAGGGATGAACGGACACCAGAAGGCAGCGGTACGGACGCGACGGACGCGAGCGGGCGGCTGAAAGCTTCCCGTGCGCAAACGATCCTATCCGGTGACGGTGATTACGAATGATGGAACCCCTTGTCGGTCGTCCACAAGTCACGAAACGCTGCGACGAACGGGTATATTTGAGGTGACTTCACCTGAAAGGTGAGGCCCTGGAAGCAAGGGAAGCCAACGCCATGCCGGAACATCGGCCCTACATGCTCTTAGCGCGTTACTATGACCGGTTCTTCAGTTCTCATATCCCCGGCTACCAGCGCGCACGACGGGAACTGTTGCGTGACATCCTTCCTCAGGTTGGCAGCGCCTGCGATCTAGCCTGCGGAACGGGGACGACCGCCATCGAACTGCGGCGCCAAGGAATCAAAGTCTTCGCCGTGGATCTGTCGCCGACGATGTGCCGCCTCGCACGCTCGAAGGCACAAAGCGCGGGTATGCGTGTCGTGGTCATACGCTCCGACATGCGAACATTTTGCTTGCCGGAGCCCGTCGACTTGGTCACCTGCTGAATACGATGCCTTAAATCATGTGCCGCAAAAGTCCGACTTGGCGCGGACGGCGAGGGCGGTAGCTCGCGCTTTGCGTCCCGGCGGCTACTTCTACTTTGATGTTAACAACCGCAAACATCTGCAGAAGAACTGGCCAGGGACGCATTGGTCGGAAGAGCCCGGAGTAGTACTGGTCATGCGGGGTCGCTACGACCGGCGCCGCGCAGAGGGTTGCCTGGACCTCGAATGGTTCATACGCGAAAAAGCTCGCTGGCGGCGATTTCACGAGCAGGTCGAGGAACTCTGGTGGACGGCTGCCGAGATTCGCCAAGCTTTGCTTGAGGCAGGCTTTGGGCGTGTCCAAAGTTGGGACGCGAGGCCCTTCTCCCGACAACAACAACTCCCGTCGGGCTGTCGAACCTTTTACCTGGCACAATTGGCGCCGCAAGAGAAGCCCTGATCAGCTCTCAAAGTGGTCTTTTTTTAAAGCACAAAGGGAGGCTTTTCGATCGCTGCGGTTCTCACAATGGATCAGTACATTCCTCAACCGCGAACTTGCTCTGAGGTTTAGACACAAAGACCTGAGGCAGCTCGCGCGACCCAGGCTGTCCGAATCTGGACAAGGCATCCCAAGATCGAACAATGCGAGGCAGAAAGACCGGCCTGGCGCATGGGAGTAACACAATCACAGGAAAGAGCTTAGGCTGATCGCTACGGTGGATTGTTAATTGCATGCCTAGCTTCGACATAAGTTCGCGGTCAGGCACAACGCATGCAAAGGCAGTGGGTGCTTCTATGGCCTGGGAGACTGATTTCCGGGAAGGAAGAGCAAAGTTATGTCATTCGTTCGCGATCTGAGAGTTGCGTTCTACTCGCTCGGCCGAACCAAAGGGCTTGCGGTCACGGTGGTGCTGACGCTGGCGCTGGGCATCGGCGCCAACGCCGCCATCTTCACGCTGGTGCGCGGCGTGCTCCTCAAGCCTCTCGTCAACCGCGACGAGGACCGGCTGATCTACATCCGCCAGAACGCCCTGGGCATCGGCGATGAAAACACAACGTTCTCCGTGCCCGAAATCCATGATCTGCGTGCCAGCGTGAAAACCCTGAGCGCGTTCGGCGATTTCTCGACCATCGGCTTCACCATGATCGGTCTGGGTGAGCCTCGCGAAGTTCAAGCTGGCGTCGTCAGTGGCACCTACTTCGATGTGATGGGCCTCCACCCTGTCCTCGGTCGTCTCATCGGACCGCAAGACGACGGTCCCAAAGCGGACGGCGTCGTCGTCCTCACGTATCGTTTCTGGACGACCACTTTTAAGAAAGATCCTTCCGTCATCGGCAAAACCGTTCGCCTGGGTAGCTTTGGCGATCGGTCTGCCACCATCATCGGCGTTCTCGAACCCTCCGTTCCCTATCCCCAAGACACCGAAATCATCGCCAACGTCGCCACCAGCCCGCATCACCTTTCCGCCACCATGGTCACCGACCGTCTCCATCGCATGACCGAGCTCTTTGGCCGTCTCGCTCCCGGTGTCACTCTCGAGCAAGCTCGCGCCGAGTTGCGCTCCGTCTACGGAGCCATGACCAAACAACATCTCGAAGCATATTCGCCCAAAGCGGACTTCCGGATCGGGGCCAAGCTGCTTCGCGACCAGATCACCTCGGGCGCCCGGACCCTGCTGCTCGTGCTGCTCGCAGCGTCAGGCCTGGTCTTCATCATCGCGTGTTCCAACGTCGCCAACCTGATTCTCACGCGGGCGGTTCGCCGCGAAAGCGAGCTGGCGCTCCGTGCGGCGCTCGGCGCAAGCACAGGCGCGTTGCGCCGCATGCTGCTGGCTGAAAGCCTTCTGCTGTGCGGCGCCGGCGCCGCGCTCGGGGTCGTGAGCGCGCAACCGATCGTGGCCATCTTGGCCCGCTACGCCTCGCGCTTCTCGGTCCGCGCGCTCGACCTCACGGTCGACACCAGCATGCTCTGGGTGGGAGCGGCGCTGGCCATCGTCGCTGCGGTGATTTTGGCGTTTGCCCCGCGCCTGCCGTCGGCCGGCACCTCCATTGGCCTTAGCCTGTCGAGCGGCAGCGTACGGATCACCGGTAGCACGAGCCGCCGCCAGCAGATCTTCGCGGTGACACAAATCGCGGCATCCTTCGTGCTGCTGGCCGGCGCAAGTATGTTGATCACGACGCTGGTCGCACTGCAAAGGGCACAGACCGGGCTCGACATGCGCCACGTCCTCGCCATCAACGTGCCCGCTATGTCCTACGGAAAAACGCCTCAGCAAGTGGTCGATTTCTACAAGGAATCGATTCGTCGCATTGATGCGCTACCCGGCGTGAACAAGACCGCTTTCGGCATGGTTGTTCCCTGGCGCGATGCCGGCTTCGGCCTCCAATTCGCCGCCGACGGTCATGTTCATGCCCCCGGCGAAGAGGATCCTCGTGCGGAGCTGCGCCTCATCTCTCCCGGATTCTTTGCCGCGCTGGGCGTTCCCATCATCGCCGGCCGTGATTTCAACGACGGCGACGGCCAAAGTAAGGACCCCGTCGTTATTGTCAGCGAGACTCTCGCACAGCGCATGTTCCCCCATCAGGATGCCATCAATCGGCATGTCTATTGGACCGATCCCGTGCTGAAATTCATCCCCGGGACCGAACTCCAAAAGTCGCTTCTGATCGCGCCCCACCGCATCATTGGCGTCACCGCCGATATTGACGACAACCACATCGTTCCTGAGCCCATCCTCACCGTCTATACCCCCTTTGAAGAGGGTGCCATCTTTGGCGGCCGCCTTTTCATCCATACGGATGCAAATCCTTATTCGCTCGTCATGCCGGTCAGGCGCGTTATTCGCGAAATGTCCGCCGATCAGCCCATTGAGCACGCTGCCACTCTCGAAGACGTCCGCGCGGAGGTGCTGACGCCGAACCGTTTGAACTCGCTGGTGTTCGGCATGTTCGCGGCTGTCGCGTTGGCGATTGCGTTGGTTGGCGTCGCCGGCGTGCTGGCGTTTTCGGTCAGCGCGCGGACGCGCGAATTCGGCATCCGACTGGCGCTGGGATCGCAGCCGCGGCATCTCCTGAGACGGGTCATCTCAGAAGGCGCCCTGATGGCTGCGGCGGGTGTCCTCGCAGGCGCGGCATTCGGGTTCGTGGTGGCGCGTTTGGCGGGCAGCTATTTCCTGGACGTGAAGATGCCGGGCGCCTTGCCCGTGGTCCTCTCTGCGTTCGTGCTGTTGACGGCCACGGTCGTCGCGTCGTGGCTGCCGGCCGCCCGAGCGGCGCGCATCGATCCAATCGAAGCGTTGAGATACGATTAGTCCTTCGCACAACCCGCCCGCACTACAGTCGAGCTCTTTTTTCCCCGGCTTCACGCACCAGCTCCGTGACTGCTCTTGTGCACGCGGTGCGCAGTTCGCTCGCCAGTTCTGAAGGGGTCGACCGCGAAATCAGCAGCATCGCGGTTCCATGCGCGAGGGCCCACAAGGCCAGCGTCAGCCGAACATGGTCTTCAGGAGTTCCACCCAGTCGGTCGACGAGTCTCCTTTGCACCCAAAGAAAGCTGGGACCAATTTCGCCCATACTACCGTCCGGCCGCCAATCCCGGGATGTGCCCAGCAGTTCGTGGTAGTGGGCATGATACAGCTGGTATTCCTGAGGGCGGCGCAGCGCAAAGTCAACATAGCGCTCGCAGGCTTGCTCGAGGGAGGTCGCGGAGCGCACCGCCTCGTATACCTCTTGCCGCAGCCGCAACAGCAGGGCGCGCAGCACGTCATCCCGGTTCTTAAAACGACGGTAGATGGCGGGCGTATTGGTCTTGGCCGCCCGCGCTAACGCCCTCATGCTGAGCGTCTTATCCCCGCCCCGCCGAAACAGCTTCTGGGCGGCGTCGAGAACGCGTTCCTCTAAGTCGGGATCCGCATGTCTGGGCATGGTTGCGCCTCTTTCCCTCCTGTTTTTCAGCCAAGGATGGCAATGTTCCGTTTTGGAATATTGTTGACAGCGTATACTTAACGCTGTATACATAATCAAAGCAAGTATAGGCCTTCCCCTGTTCCTTGCCTAGGCCCGTTGGGACCCCCAAAATCTAAGGAGTTGGATGGATGTATTCCTGGAATGACCCGGACGATCGCGTTGCGATCGTCCAGATGAATGCGGACCTGCGTCACACCCAGCTCGATCTGCTGAGCGCGCAGTGCTCGACGGACCGGCTTCGCCTCCGCTTTTCGGCGGAAGACTTGGCCCGCTACGGCGAGAAGGATGTGCTGCGGAAGACCATTGGCGCGGCCGTTGCGTTAGGCGACTACTACCTCGCGATCAAGAACGAACTGTCTGCCGACTGGTCGACGTTCGGCGAGTCGCAGGTGCAGCAGGCGGTCAGGCGCGTGGCCGGTTATCTCCGGGGGCAACGGGAAACGTTCCTTGCCTCCGGTGCGCCGTTGCGCCCGCGGGAGAAGCAGGTTCTCGAACCATTTTTCTCGAGCGCGCTGCTCGATCGTATCCGGACGGTGGAGTTACACGGCCGGCGCCTTCCCCCTCCCCCGTTTTATCTGGAAGCGCGCGCGGTCGGTATCAACAACCTGCCCGAGCTGACCCACATGGCTTCCGTCACGTTCGAAGACGTTATTGTCTTCAACGATCTGATCATCGAGCGCAGCCTGTTTCACGGTTTGGTGCACGCGGCTCAGTTTCAAATCCTCGGACTCGAGCGCTATACGGATCTATTCGTCCGTGCTTTCCTGCGGACCAACGCGCATTTCACGGTTCCGCTGGAGACGCACGCATGTGCGCTCGAATCGAAATTCGTCCTCAATCCGGAAAAGCATTTTTCCGTGGAAGACCAGGTCCGCCTCTGGCTGCGGGAAGGACGGTACTGACGAGCGCGCCCGGTGGCGAGTGGTCCGTGATAACACCCCCTCCCAGGCGGGGCTTGGATGGAGGAACACCCAGAGGGAAAGCGATTTGGAGGCCCGCTCTCGCAAGGGATGCGAAAAAGGATGAGCCACCCGGCTATTCAGTCTTCTCGGCGTCCTCCAGGAATAAGCGCAGCTCTTCGATATCCTCGGGCAACATCTTGGTGAACTGGATGCCATTGCCGACCTGCGGATCACAGGTCACCACCGTGCCTAGGACCAGCAGCGTGCCCTCCAATTGGAGCTTCAGCTCCAGGCGGGTGCCCGGAGGCAGCGGGAAAATGCTCTCGATGTAACAGCCGCCCAGGCTGAGGTCCGACGTGGCCCCGCGCAGCGGCGACTCGCTGCCCTCGATGTACAACTCCACGGGAACTTTCCGCTTGCGTCGAGCGTGTTCTCGGCGATCGTTTTCAGGAGTTGACATCGCTGTGCTCCACAGCGCGGATCATCGGATTCTCGGCGCGCAAGTATACTCCAGGCAATCCAACGCTCTTGTCTTTCACCGAGCCGTGGTTGTGATTTTGGAATGCCATCGCATGCGGTCCCGAGGGTAACCACCGTGCCCGCACCAAGGTAACCTCGCCTCCTCGGCTGCGGAGGAACTACTCTCTTGCCTGAGGGTTTTCATCGACATGAACAACAAAATCACCAACTCGCTGATCGTCCTGGCGGTGGGGGGACTGCTGTTTGCTGGTTCCGCCTCTGCTCAAACCGCAACCAGCAACCCCTCGGGCGCGGGACCCGGCGTGGTGGATCCTGGCCATCCGCGTGTGAACCAGGTAAACCATCGTGAGGCCAACCAGCAGAAACGTATCGGCAACGGTGTGGCGAATGGCACGCTGACCTCGAAGCAGGCCGCCCATCTGGAGAAGCGCGAGACGGCCGTGCAGAACCGCGAGCAGGCCGATATGGCGAAGCACAACGGACACCTGACCAAGGCGGAGCAGAACGGCATCAACCGCCAGCAGAACCGTATCAGCCGCAGCATCCGGCGCGACAAAGCCGGCAACGTGGCGAAGAGCCAGTAGCTTCTCGTCGTCGGGGAAAATGTGTGTAAGGACAGCCGCAGAATTGCTGCGGCTTTTCTTTTGCCTGTCAAGCATGTCCGACCGGTTGGAGTGCAACTCCCCTCTCCCCTCTGATGGAGACCAGGGTCAGCGAAAGCGCAAGGGCAAAACAACACGCGCCGCAAGGCGGGGCCGGAAAGAAGCGTAGAGCAAAGACGCGAACCGAGGAACAAGAACCGGATTACCAGGCCTACGCTGACGGGCGAGCGGGCCAATGATGCAAAGTCCATTTCCATCAAGTGCACCGTTGGGGGGCGGGGCGACCCCTATTTGGAGTGGCGAGTGGGTCAGGATTGAATACTCTCGCTGCACCCCTGTTGCTCAAAAAGTAACGGCATGGTATTGTTCGCCCCCATATGTCCAGCGCTCGATTGCCGCTGCCTCCGCCCATCGGCGGGACTGAGCATGATGGTCACCCGGGAAATGACCGCTGTACGATTTGCCGCCAGCCCGCTGGCCATTGGTATTTCCGCGTGAACGGCGCCATGGCCTGCACGCCCTGTGCTCAGAAGGCGAGGAACGCCGCGCCCGCCGATTCTCCCTCTGCCTACACGCGTGCCTTGTTTTTCGGCGCCGGAGCTGCCTTCGGTGGTTTGGTGTTGCTGGCAGCGTTCGGGATCATGACCGACTGGATGGTTGGGTATCTCGCGCTGGGCGTGGCTTACCTCGTCGGGAAAGCCATGATGAAGGGATCGAAAGGCATTGGAGGGCTTCGATATCAAATTGCGGCGGCGCTGTTGACCTATCTCACGGTCTCGATGTCGGCGATTCCGATGGGTCTTGCCTATACCCTGCTGCACAGGCGCGAATACCATCCCCAGGTGCCGGTTCAGAAAAAACCCGCGGACCTTGCAGAAGATCAGCGCCAACTTGAACAGGAGTTCGGCAGTGGAAATACCGAATCGCTGCCTCCTCGCACGTCAGGCGCGGCGCCGCCCACAGCCGACTCGAGTCACGCGCAGGCGACAGCGCCGCTTAGTCGGCAAGCTCCTCCATATCCAGCGCAGCAGCGCCCCCCCATCGGCGCGCCGGCGGCCCTCGGATACATTTCCTTGTTCGCACTCGCATCGCCGCTTCTTTGGCTGCAGAGCCCGTTCCAAGGCAGCATCGCGATCCTGGTTCTGATTGTGGGCGTGGTGGTCGCGTGGCAGATCAGCGCGGCCAAACGGTCAGAAATCATCGGGCCGTTCAGAAACAATCCCGCAAGCAGGTAGCCGTTGTGCTTACGCTGGTGCCTTGCGTTGCTCTCCTCAGTTACAATGAGCCCCTTCCCGGGAGAATCTGATGCGCAAGCGCTGCTTTCTGTTCGTGCTGGTTGTCCTGTTTTCTCGCTCCGGGCTCTACGCCCAGCCCAAGCTTTCCCCCGAAGTTCAGCGCTACGTTCGTGTGCAGGCGGCAAAGGTCGTCCTGGAGCACGTCCGCATCATCGACGGAACGGGACACCCTGCGGTGGAGGACCAGAACCTCGTCGTCGAAGGCGGCAAAATTCTAGCGATTCAACCCGGGGCCGACACTGCCAACGCGAAAGACACGACCGTCCTCGATCTTCGCGGATATTCCGTCATTCCGGGCATCGTTGGGATGCACAACCATCTCTTCTATGTCGCCCGGCCCAACCAGAACAGTCAGTGGAAGTCTGAGAACCCGGTGCTGGTTCCGCAGATGACCTTCTCTGCCCCCCGTCTCTATCTTGCCGGGGGCGTCACCACCATGCGCACCACCGGCAGCGTTGAGACCTATGCCGATCTCAACCTCAAGGCGGCGATTGACGCGGGACACCTCATCGGTCCGCATATCGACGTGACCGGTCCTTACCTCGAAGGTGCCACCGGGTTTTTTCTCCAGATGTATAAGCTTCGCGGCCCGGATGATGCGCGGCAGTTGGTTGACTACTGGGCCGATCGTGGGGTCACGTCGTTCAAGGCGTACATGAACATTTCGCGCGACGAACTGAAAGCGGCCGTCGATGCCGCGCACAAACGCAACCTCAAAGTGACTGGCCACTTGTGCTCGGTGACCTATAAGGAAGCTGCTGAACTGGGCATCGACGATCTCGAGCACGGATTTTTCGTGAACACGCAGCTCGACCCCGACAAGAAGCCCGACGCTTGCAGCGATGGGGAAGGGATCCCCACCCTCGAGCACATGGATCCCGGCGGTCCCGAGGCCAGGGACCTGTTCGACACACTGATCAAGCATCATGTGGCGATTACCTCGACGCTGCCGGTGTTCGAGAGCGGCGGAATTCCCGGACGGCCCCCGCTTCGCCAGCAGGTGCTCGATGCGATGTCGCCCCAAGCCCGCGAAGCCTATCTCTACAATCGCGAACGTCCGGCATCTCTGCCGCCGCCGAAACTGGACTGGCTCGCGCTGCTGAAGCGCGACATGCAACTCGAACATGCCTTCGCAGCCGCCGGAGGGCTGCTGCTTGCGGGTCCTGATCCCACCGGCAACGGAGGCGTGGTCCCGGGCTTTGGCGATCAGCGCGAGATCGAACTGCTGGTCGAGGCGGGATTTTCCCCGGTCGATGCCATCAAAATTGCCACGCTGGACGGTGCGATCTATCTGGGCCGGCAGGATCAGATCGGCAGCATCGCCGTGGGTAAGAATGCGGACCTGGTGGTGGTGAAGGGGAATCCTGCGGAGCACATCGCCGACGTCGAGAACGTGGAGATCGTTTTCAAGGACGGCGTAGGGTACGACTCGGAGAAACTGCTTGATTCAGTCAAGGGACGATACGGGGAGTACTAGGTGGAATACGTCATGGTCGTCGGCAAAGGCGGGTTCCTCCAATCCCGCTCCTTCGATTGCGCTCAGGACAGGCTCTTGCGCAGAAAAGGGGGCAAGGATGGGGCACCCGCGGGCCAGGTGAGGGCTGGTGTGGCTAGTGCTGCGTGACCAGCTTGCCCAAGGCTTGCTCCAGTTCCTGCGGCTTAAATCCAAACGGGCCGGGCTTGCTCTTGTAAGCCACGCGTCGGTTGGAGTCGATGAGGTAGATCCGATCGGGCCAGCCGGTGTAGGCGCGCTCGGTTGTGTTACCGAATTCGTCGAGCACGGCGGGAAACTTGATGCCCAGCTTGCGTACGCACGATCCGGCCACGATGCCCCGCTCCTCTTCATTTCGCGGACTCGCGAAGACGACCTTGTCTTTGATGTTGCTCTGCATCTGCCATACGTCGCTGGGATGGGCTTCCAGAATGTAGACAACCAGGAACGCCACGCGGTCGCCATACTGTTCGTAGAGTCGGTTGAGAGCGGGAACCTCCCGCCGGAAAGGCGGTCAGGTGTAACTGCCGAATACGAGCACCACCGGCTGGTGCGCGGTGAGCGACGCGAGTTGCACGCGGGCGGTTTTATCGAGCTTGAGCAGGGAGAAGTCGGGAGCCGGCTCGCCCGGATGCAATTCGCCGGCGCGCTCGTGCGTCCAGAACGTTTCGAAGGGCAACGCAAGGAAAACGACTGGGCCCGGCATGTGCGACATCACGCGGGCGAAGGTTTCCGGCGGCTGACGCATGGCCCACGCGATGTATCCGGCGAAGGCCACGTACAGGATCAGCACGGCCACCAGCCCGCGAACCATAACTTTCTTTGAGACCCTCATCCCCATGGGTCGAACATGGTACAGGCAGGAATCGTCCCAAGCTCTAGTGTTTTTGCACTAGGCACTAGGTTCGGTCCCATAACTAACTTCCGAAATTCTGCTATGCACGCGAATCGGGAGCCGACACAGGGTGAATCTACCCAAACGACCGTGCGAGAATGAAAAGAGAAACTGGCCAAGCACGAAGACAAAACCAGGGTCGTCGTGTCCTGGGAGAAGAAGAACGGTCAGCACCGGTTTGAGATCAACGCAATTTCTCTGGCCCCCAAGGAAATGCCGTCAGGGATGCTGGCGGCAATACCGGATTTGCTTTTGACCAGAACGGTTCGGAGAAATGGTTGTTCATCGAGGTTGATCCTGCGTGATCCGCGGCTTGACCGCGCCATTGGCTGTCGAGTGTAAGCCGTAGCTCCGGGATCGCTCTTTCTTGTGCTTGCTGACAGCCCGTTTCCGTTCTTCCTTTTTTGCCCTGCCGATCGCGGCCGCTTTCCAAGCTGCCATTCGTGGAATGTAGAAACCGATATCCTTTCCACACTATCCGCCCTAGAGGGAGTGAAACTTACCCACTTCTTCCCAACCCGGAGGCACGATTTTCGAGGGCGTGGCAGGGGCGAGCAGGTGACCGCTCCCCCTGTCCCGATTTTCGCGCCAAGGATCCGCTTGCGAGTTAAGCCGCCTTCGTTTGCTCTTTGAAGAGAGGGACGAACGTCTCGGCAACAAACTGTTCGTAAGACGTTGGAGTCGTGTTCCGTGCTGAGCGGGGTTCCAGGGCCTTCATGTATCCGGTATTCAGCGCGCGAGTCATCTCAAGGAGCACATCCACAAAACTCGAAGACATGCCGAGTTGTGTCATGGCGGCTCGAACCTGGTCGTCCGGCAACTGCACGTATGAAAGATCGGGCTTGCCGATGGCCGCACCCACGATCTTGGTGGCTTCTGCCATGGTGAGGTCGCGCTGCCCTAGCAATTCCCTCGTTTGCTTTCCTTGGAAGTCAAGTTGCAGAAGCAGGTTTGCCGCCACGCTTCCGATATCGCGGCTGGCGATCATGGGAAGTTTCAGATCGGGGCGAAGCGGCCCGGCCGCTTTGCCCAGTGCCTGGATCGGGCCGAGCTGCGCCAGGGTGTTTTCCATGAAGTAGCCGGCACGGAGGTGCAGAACGTTGGTGCCATCGATCCGATTCAATTTTTGCTCGAGGCTGTGCAGGCCGAGCACCGGCCCAGTCTTGTCCGGCTTGTCGGCGCCAACGCTGCTGAGAGAAACGACGAAGGGTACCGTTGCCTTGGCGACGGCCCTGGCAATGGCGTCCGCTACTTCTTCCTGGTATGCGCGATAATCGTTGCTGGTCAGATTGGGCGGCACCATAACGTAGGCGGCCTGCGCGCCCTGGAGAGCCTCGGTGAGTTTCTTCGCATCCGTGACATCGCATACGAATGGTTCTGCGCCTTCGGCCGCAAGCGCGCGCAAGCGATCGGCACTTCTGCCCAGAGCGCGTACGCGATGTCCACGAGAGAGAAGAGTTCTGGCTGCGGCTGTTCCGGTGTGGCCGGTTGCTCCGGTAATGACATACATGACTAAACCTCCTGGGGAATTGGATGCAGCGCACTGCTCCGGGGACCGGGAAAGGAACTTTCGAGTATGCACCTTATGGACGCGGCCGTTATCTGACCACAACCGTTGTCGTGCCGTTCTGATCGACTTCGCGCAGAATCGAGTCGTACTCCTGTTCGAGGACGGCGTTCGTGATTTGGGCTGAGTCCTTTCCGGGCCCACGGGGCGACACCCCGACAGAACTAAGCGCCGCGGCGGAATGGATTGAGACAGGTCGTCGCGGCCAGAAGATGGTCGATGAGTGTGGTGGCGAACGTTACGACGGCAATTCTAAAGTGGCTGCTTGTGGTTTGCGAAACTCTTGCAACCGGCCAGCACTGAGCCGTGTCAGAAGCCAAGATCCACCCCCAAGAGCAGATGCACCACGAGCGATCCTGGATCAAACAAGCCTTGCCACGGCGCAGATCCGCCGGCTGCGGCTGTCGGAGCGAAATCCAGAGCCGCCCTAATATTGTTCGGCTGGCATTTTAGCCCGGACAAAAAAAGGCCACGCTCAGCGGGAGCGTGGCCGGTGCATTCTAAGCCTCGAAGATGCGGCCGTCGTAGCTACTGCTTGCTTCCCTCCACCATTGGATGCGATGTTCCCTTAGCGACCTGGGGAACTTCACCGGGTTGCAATTTCACCGTCGCCAGAACCTGCTCGAGCTTGCGGAACACCTGCTCGCGATTCACAGGTTGAACTCCATCAACGGCGATCGTTCCTAGACCCATGGTGAACTCATAGCAGGTTCCGTTTTCGAAGCGGTGGTAATACTTCATGAGAGGTTCTTTCTTGTCGGTCGCGCCAGAGTCTTCGACCATGTTGAATTCCGTGCCCCCGATGGTTGCCTTGGCCGGCGAACCAGGCTCGTTCTTCGGATGCAGGTTCAGCGGGAACGAGAACTGCTCGCACTGCGACGCCGAGAGTTCCGGGTTCACGCTCACGCTGAAGAACGCCGCATTGAAGTCCGTACCCGGATACGAGTTGCGAGGCAACTCGATCGCCGCGACGGTCATTCCGCCCGGTTGCACAAAGTCCATCTGCAGCGGACCCAGGCCCGCCAGGTCAAGAGAGGCCTCCCTGCCCCTCTTCAAGACGTAGCTCTTCGGGTAGTGGAAAGAAACTCCGTTGATCGGATCGGAGAACGTAGCGGAGGGTGCTTTCTTCTGGACAACGTGCTTGCGTGCGGGCTTCTCGGCCGGCGTCTCAACTGCCGGAGTCACAACCGGTGTCGGCAATATCGCCGAGGGTGGCTGATTGGAAGCATTTTGATTCGCGGAATTCTGGCCTGCGATCTTCGCGGGCCCTTTCGAACAGCCATTGGTGATGACCAGGAACAGTCCCGAAAGGACTGTAACCGCCAGCAGGCCGGAGCCAAACAGAACTTTCTGTCTGGACAGCTCTTTCTGTTTCTGGTCTTTGTGCGATGTTTCCTGTGATTTGTTGCCTAAGTGAAGTTGCGTAAAGTTTGCCATCTTGGGCCTCCCGTTCTGGTTTCCCCAGTCGCTGGGAGAACTGGCACGAGCGCGGCCATCGGGCGATGTGCTGATTTAGCAGGAGTTGCGGGGCTGGAGCGGGGCGTGGAGCGTGGCTGTGGGCACACGGTGTGGCGGCCGGCACACAGCGCTTGTTCCATCGCGGAGACGAATCTGCTCCGGCCGCTTCCACTGTCTTTGATTGTCTGGTGCTTCGCCCTCCGCAATGGTTCTCATCGAGCAAGCCTCTCTCACATTAACTCTGCAGGAAGGCGCCGGCGAAATCAGTGACGGCTGACCAGGCAGCGGCGCAGGGATAAGGACTGGCTCGTGGGACCGATCACGCGGTCCTGCACGAAGGTAACTTCGCGCTCGTCTGACTTCCGCCTAACATACGACACGGGCTCGCCCAGTTCGAACCTTGTCCGATACGCGAGGGCTGTATGTCTTTGCTGCCGAAAAGATCGATCCACATCCGCCACCTGTCCCTGGCAGTGGTCATCGCCGGACTCCTTGTGGTCCTCGCTACGACTGCCTACGCTCAATCGTCTGATTCGCCTTCCGGCAACCCCACCCTGGGGGATTTGGCCCGCAAACAACGCCAGAAACAACAGCAGGCTAAGGATAAAGGTAAGGATGTCAAACCCAAGAAGGTGCTGACCGACGAGGACCTTCCGGCACATCCGGAAGAAACGACTTCCAGCACGGATTCCTCGCCGAATCACGAGCCGAGTGCCGACTCATCGGCAGCCCCCGCGGACGCCGTGATGCAAAACGGTGTGCAGTGGAAAGCAGCGATCACCCAGCAGAAGGCCGCAATCGCGGATCTGAAGAGTCACATCGACAAGCTGCAGGATTCCATTCACTTTGTCGAAGCCAATGCCTATCGCAACGGAGTCGAGTACAACAAGATTCAAGCCCAGAAGCAGCAGGAAGTGCAACGCCTGCAAGGCCAGCTCGCCGAGCAGCAGAAGAATCTCGAAAAGATGCAGGAAACCGCGCGCAAGGCAGGCTTTGGCAGCGCGGTCTGGGATCCATAGGCTCGAACGGGTTTCGCGGGTGCCGCTCGGGAACCCACGACCACGCTGTGTGGATTTGCTGAGAGTCCATCTCAGGAACATGTCGCATTGACCGTGGTTGATGAGATAGCGATTTCAATGCCAACTACCATCTCAGTTGAGCCTAGAACCGTGCAAAACAATGGTGAGTTCATTCGACCCGAGCGTGCCATCCGCGCTCCTCTGTTCGTGATCTGAACGATGTACTTGCCCGGTGCATTTTCTCGAGAATTGGCCCTGCCAGGCCGGCGAGACAACTGTCTTCCCCAGGCTTGCGTGGACCTGTCAAGCGTTATGCTGACCCGACTGCCTTGTTTGCTTAGGGTGGTTTTGCACCCTGTTCGCGCACGGAACACGCACCGCGATAGGTGGTTTGAGCTTTGCGTAGAGTTCAAAAGCCACCTGTTTTAACACCCAGATTGGTTGGCGGACGCGGCACGGCAGGACAGTTGGCTGTGTGGGTCTCTGCAGTGAAAATCGCAATCGGAGGCGCTGACGTTCCCGATGGCACGTGAGTTTTCGGCAAGCGTGCGTGACGTTTGTTAGCCCGCCCTGGTAGGTTCGTTGAGCCGCCGATGAGCGGCCGAGGCGAACCGCATGAGCACAGCAGTGATTCCCGCGCCAATCGCAGAGTTACAACACCAACTGGATGAGTTTCGCAGCACGCAGCCGGGGCGGAGGAAGCTGCCCGAGTCGCTGTGGCAAGTGGCGGTCGAATTGGCCCGGGAACACGGTGTGTATGCCGTCGCACACCCGCTACGGCTGGACTATATGGGGCTGAAGAAACGGCTGGACGGAGTTCCCCGACTCCGACAGAAGGCAAGCAAGCCGGCATTCGTCGAACTGATCGGGCCGCAGGCAGCGACGCTGAAAGAGTGCGTGATCGAGTTCGAGTCCTTGCGCCAAGGCAAGGTGCGCATCCAGTGGAAAGCTGCCGCAGCGCCCGATTGGACAAGCCTGCTGCGCGCCTGGCGGGATGCAGAGAAGAGATGATTCAAATCTCGCCGCAGATGCGCGTGCTGGTGGCCATCGAGCCGGTCGATGGTAGAAAGGGCGTAGACGCCCTAGCACGGCTCTGCCAGGAGAAACTGGCAGAGGATCCTTTTTCTGGCTGTGTGTTCGTGTTTCGGAGCCGCAGTGGAACCGCGATCCGATTGCTCTGCTATGACGGCCAGGGATACTGGCTGGCCCAGAAGCGTCTCTCGCGCGGACGATTCGTGTGGTGGCCGCAAGCGTCGGAACCAGCCAAAGCATTGGAAGCCTATGAGGTGCAGTTGCTGATGGCGGCTGGCGATGTGTCGCGGGTCCGCGCGGCGCCGATGTGGCGGCGAGTCAGGGTGCTGAAATAAATCTCGAGGAACCAGAAAAAACACGGGCGTTACGCCCTTGCGTTCCAAGAAAAACAGGTTCATACTGCGGGTCGATGATCGAGTTCAGGTATCGGGGCCGGGAGATCAGCCGGGAAGACATCCTCTATATACGCGCACTGATCGAACGGCACCCGCAGGAAAGCCGTCGCACGCTATCGACCAAGCTGTGTGAAGCCTGGCAGTGGCGCCAGGCCAATGGCGCTTTGCGCGACATGGTGTGCCGCGGCCTGTTGCTCATGCTGGACCGTGCCGGCCAGATCGAGCTGCCGCCCGTGAGTTATACGCGCCATAACCCGCTGGCCCACCGAGCCAGGCCACAGCCGGTGCGGATTGATACCACGCCCATTCAAGACGGTCTGGGCAACCTGCAACCGCTGCAGTTCGAGCTGGTGCGGCGCACCGGGAAAGAGCCGTTGTGGAACAGTTTGCTGGAGGAACATCATTATCTCGGCTACGAGCAGCCGCCGGGAGAACACCTCAAGTACTTGGTGTGGGGGCAAGGGCGGCCGGTCGCCTGCCTGGCATGGTCCTCGGCTGTGCGTCATCTGCGCAGTCGCGACCGCTACATTGGCTGGAACGCCGAAGCACGCCGTCGTAACCTCCGCTTCATCGCTTACAACCCGCGATTCCTGATTCTGCCCTGGGTAACGGTCGAGCACTTGGCGTCGCATATCCTGGGCCGCATGGCGTCGCGGATCTCTGCGGACTGGGAGCGCATCTACGGGCACCCGATTTACTTCCTGGAGACATTCGTGGATCCGGAACGATTCCGCGGAACCTGTTACCGTGCGGCCAACTGGGTGGGGTTGGGCAAGACGACGGGACGGGGCAAGCAATCCAACAGCTACGTGCCGAACCGGTCGATCAAAGAGGTTCTGGGATATCCATTGGCGAAGCAGTTTCGCGAACTGCTCCTGGGGCCAGGATGAAAAACGCCAGACGCCGTATCGATGTGAACCTGGACGAACTGGACCGGGTACTGGACGGAGCCCGGCAAGCGCCGTTGAGCGAGGACGATTACGAGAAGCTCAAGGAGGCATTGCATGCGCTGGCGGCGATGCTGGTGCGGCCGCGCACCACGGAGAAGACCAGCGCCGTGCTGGGAACATCGGAAGGCTCGGAAGCCGGCGCCCAGACTCAGCCGGCAGCTAACGCTTCTCCCTCGCCCGGACATGGACGCAATGGTGCTGGGGCGTTTGTCAGTTCGCGGAAGATTGCGATTGCGCACCCGCAGTGGAAGCACGGGGATCGCTGCCCGGAGTGCGAAAAGGGCAACCTGTACGGGCAGAAAGAGCCGAAAGTGCTGGTGCGTATGGTTGGGCAGGCGCCGCTGGCGGCCACGGTCTACTCGCTCGAACGCTTGCGCTGTGGTGCATGCGGACAGGTATTTACCGCACAAGAACCGGAGGGAATAGGTCCGGAAAAATACGACGAGACGGCGGCCGCGATGATTGCGCAACTCAAGTATGGCAGCGGGACCCCGTTCTACCGGTTGGAACAACTCCAAGCTCAGCTGGGGATTCCGTTACCGGCGGCGACGCAATGGGAGGTGGTCGAAGAGGCGGCCGAGTTACTCAAACCAGCGCGCGACGAGTTGATCTGGCAGGCAGCGCAGGGCGAGGTGGTACACAACGACGACACCAGCATGCGAGTGTTACGGCTGGCGCGCGAACGGTCGGACGAACGCACGGGCGTGTTCACCAGCGGCATCGTGTCCACCGGCCAGGGCTGGAAGATTGCGCTGTACTTTACCGGACGCCAGCATGCCGGCGAGAACATCGCCGACGTGTTGCAGCAGCGGGCCAAGCACGCGAGCCCGCCCATTCAGATGTGTGACGCGCTCTCGCGCAATGTTCCGAAGTTGCCTGCGGGGGTGGAGATTCTGCTGGCGAACTGCCTCGCCCATGGCAGAAGACAGTTCGTGGAAGTAGCGGCAAATTTTCCCGACCAATGTCGCTATGTACTGGAGATGCTGGGCCAGGTGTATGGTCACGATGCCGAAGCTCGCGAACGCAGCTTGACGCCCGACGAACGGCTGCAGTTTCATCAGGCGCACAGCGGTCCGGTGATGGAGCAACTTCATCACTGGCTGGAGGCGCAGTTCGCCGAGCGCAAGACAGAACCCAACTCCGGCTTGGGCAAGGCTATCACCTATCTGTTGCGGCACTGGAAGGCGCTGACTCTGTTCTTGCGGAAGGCGGGAACCCCGCTCGACAATAACCTCGTCGAAAGGGCATTGAAGAGGGCCGTTCTGCACAGGAAGAATGCCTTGTTTTATCGGACACTGAACGGGGCGCAGGTGGGGGACCTGTTCATGAGTTTAATTCACACCTGTCAGTTGTGCGGTGCCAACTCCTTCGACTATCTGACCGAGTTGCAGCGCCACGCCCAAAAACTGGCGACCAACCCCGCGGAGTGGATGCCGTGGAACTAGTGCGCCGCAGAAGTACACGGATAAGGAGGTCATATGACCTAGTTTAATCGTGGACGAGCTGTGCAATCGATGAAGGTAGGTCCTCCGAGATCGGCTTTCAGGAGCAGGTCTCAAACCGCCTCCAAGCTGCTGCGGTCAAAAGCCGTGGTAGTGTGCGTTGGAGGAAAAGCGCGAGGATACCTTGCGCAGGTGTGCATCCGAGAGACGAACGAAAGTGAACCCATCGATGACGCGTCGTTACGCATTCTAATGTCGTCAAAACCAGGGGCGTAGTTCTTTTCTGGGATAAACCCGTTGGGTGCCTGATTATTGAGCGGGTGGCGGCCGGCGTAAAGAGGGCGTGAAGCGGATGCAGGCGGTTGCACGGAACTGCGGGAACCAGTCGCTCCGATGATAAGGGAGAAGCTCAAGCGGCCAAATCCGCGAGGCGAGAGAACCGAAGCGGAGCACTGGGGCGGACCGACTCGTACGAGCGACGAAGGCCCTGTAATCGGGCTGGAGTAAAGGGGTCGGGTCAGGCGGTGGCATGAGCGAAACAACTGGCAACAGGATGAACTCGATGCATGCGACAAACAAACCGTTCAACATCGATAAGCGCTTGGTGTACGAAGCGTATAAAGCGGTCAAATCCAATCGCGGAGCAGCCGGAGTGGATGAGCAGACGATCGAGCAGTTCGAGGCCGACTTGTCAGGAAACCTGTACAAGATCTGGAATCGGATGAGCTCGGGAACCTATTTTCCGCCGCCGGTGCGCGCTGTCTCCATTCCCAAAAAGAGTGGAGGTGAAAGGATTTTGGGTGTGCCCACCGTTGCGGATCGCGTGGCACAGACGGTGGTCAAGCAGGTGATTGAGCCGATTCTAGACCTGATCTTTCTGGCAGACTCCTATGGCTACAGGCCGAACAAATCGGCCTTAGACGCCATTGGTGGCACGCGAAAGCGGTGCTGGAAGTATGACTGGGTTTTAGAATTCGACATCAAAGGCCTGTTCGACAACATCGACCACGAACTCTTGCTACGGGCCGTTCAGAAACACATAACGTGTAAGTGGGCGCTGCTGTACATCGAAAGATGGCTCAAGGCGCCCATGGTGCAGGAAGATGGGACCACGATCGAGCGAAGCCGCGGTACGCCTCAGGGCGGAGTGGTTAGCCCCATCATGGCCAATCTTTTCATGCACTACACGTTCGATCTCTGGATGACGAGGACACATCCTAACCTCCCATGGTGTCGATATGCTGATGATGGGCTGGTGCATTGTCGGACCGAGCAAGAAGCGAAAGCCCTCAAGGCTGAGCTTCAAGCCCGGTTGGCAGAGTGTCACCTAGAGATGCATCCGACGAAAACCAAGGTCGTCTACTGCAAAGACGGGAAGCGTAAAGGCAAATATCCGAATGTCAAATTTGACTTTCTCGGATACTGCTTTCGGCCCCGTCTGGCCTTAAATTCCCGAGACAAGTCACTGTTTTGGAGCTTTAATCCGGCAGTGAGTCCCTCGGCGATGAAGGCCATGCGGGAAGCGATTCGGGACTTGAACCTCTGGCATCAAACACAGCTGACCTTGCAGGACATTGCTCGGAAACTCAATCCACTCCTTCGGGGATGGATTGAATATTACGGACGCTATGCCCGCTCGGCGCTGTATCCCGTGTTCCGGTATGTCAACCTGAAACTCCGGGCCTGGGTGATGCGCAAGTTCAAGCGCTTCAAATACCACACCATCCAAGCAAGTCAGTTTTTACAAAAGCTTGCTGAGACACGTGTGGATCTGTTCGTTCACTGGCCGATCGCTATGAAAGGCATGTTTGCCTGATGGGAGCCGAGTGAGACGAGAGTCTCCCGCTCGGTTCTGCGAGAGGCTGGGGGTGAAATTCCCCCGGCCTACTCACCT
>WNFO01001134.1_pt1 | contig 21473 bp, 18 predicted proteins | sample 5400251 | NCBI WGS metagenome assembly WNFO01 (sample SAMN13153354, study PRJNA577476) | soil metagenome | isolation source: 100 cm saprolite under Madrone tree | place: USA:California | collected 2016-06-14
GATGAATGTTTGAACCAGAACTGGTTCGTGGATCTCCGACACGCACGCGAAGTGATCGAAGCCTGGCGGGTGGATTACAATACCGTGCGCCCGCACAGCTCGCTGAGGTATCTGACGCCGGAAGAGTTCGCCGCGAGTGCCGCCGCGCGACCGGCGTCTCCCCCCACGCCGGTCGCTTTTATCGCCCCGACGTGGGAAGGTTCGGATGTGCAGGAACCCCGGAGTGCTAACTTATGACTGGACCAAAAACGGGGAGCAGGTCACGACCTCAGGATTTTCCCAGCGCATTCTGTTGATATCAAAATCTGCCGCGAAAATCCGGTGCTTTGAAAGAGGGATAGAATGCCGTTGCGCAATTGCTTGAGTATATTCGACGAGCCTCGACTTTAGAATTGTGCAGGTGATGTCTGATATTCGATCCGGTCCGATACCCTCATTGAGAATACCGAGTTCCTCGAAATGACGAGGATGCTTGAGACCGCGTCGTATTGCATCGGTAATTGCTTCCGCGATTGCTCTGGCATATCCAAGGCCGCTACCCAGCCCCGCTGTTCCCTTTGAGGTGTAGCCCAGGCACAATTCTCTGGGTTCTCTGAAAACAAGCAATGCCAACGCTTTTTGGTACTGAAGAGTTTTCGGACTGAGGCTACCTTCTGCAATTAGGAGAAATGCGCGATCAAAGTGTTCTATCAATGTCTTGTGAGCGCTCTTCCAGAACCCCTTCGTTTCCTTAAATATCAGAAACGGATCGACAAATAGTTCCGTATCGGCATCAAGAATTGGATCAAACCAATCGTCTGAAGCCGTTCGCTTTATCTGGAAATGAGTGCTTCCGAGCATTTGCAGGAGCTTACAGATACCATTATACGAGTCGTGACATTAAACGGAGTAGCAAACATGAGAATCTAGTGTTTATGTCAACATGGGCGTGTACACAAGTGGGGAGGGCAGTTTCGCCCGCTCCTATCCCCTATCCCCACAAGGACCAGGCAACCGCTCCGGCCAGGGAACTTATGCACTCCAGGGCAAAACATAATAAGATGCTCGGTCGAGTTTCGGGAGTCGGCGCGCATGAACACTGTAAAGGGACCGGCGATCTTTCTGGCCCAATTCGCGGGCGACGCAGCACCATTCAACAACCTGGAAAACATCGCGCGCTGGGCCGCAGAGCTTGGCTACAAAGGCGTACAGATTCCCTCTTGGGATGCGCGTCTCTTTGACCTGATCCGCGCGCCCGGCAAGCCTGGGCTGTCGAGCAGTTGCAATTCGCCGCCAAAGCCTCAGCAAATCTGGGCCTGCGCGCCCATGCCACATTTTCCGGCGCGCTCGCTTGGCCCTACATGTACCCCTGGCCGCAGCGCCCTGCGGGATTGGTCGAAACCGCGTTCGACGAATTGGCCGCGCGCTGGAAGCCCATCCTGAACGCGTTCGACGCCGCGGGAGTGGATCTTTGCTTCGAGATCCATCCCGGCGAAGACCTGCACGATGGCGTAACCTTCGAAGTGTTTCTCGAGCGCACAGGCAATCACCCCCGCTGCAACATCCTGTTCGATCCCAGCCATTTTGTTTTGCAGCAGCTCGACTACTTGCAGTACCTCGATTTCTACCACCAGCGCGTCAAGATGTTTCACGTGAAGGACGCGGAATTTCGTCCCACGGGACGCCAGGGCGTTTACGGCGGATATCAACCATGGATCAATCGCGCCGGGCGTTTTCGCTCGCCCGGCGATGGGCAAGTGGACTTCACTGGAGTCTTTTCCAAACTGACGCAATACGGCTTCGACGGCTGGGCCGTCCTCGAATGGGAATGCTGTATCAAGAGCGCCGAGCAGGGAGCGGCCGAGGGCGCGCCGTTCATCGCCCACCACATCATCCAAGCTGCAAGCTCTAGTTTCGATGATTTTGCGAAGTCCGGCGCCGACCATGCCGCCAACCGCCGCATGCTCGGTCTGACCTAAAATCAAAACAAATCAGGTGACGCGATGATCTCAGGCACAAGCGCAGGTGAAGGAAAGCGCCGCATCCGATTGGGCATGGTGGGAGGCGGGCCCGGCGCGTTCATCGGCGCGGTGCACCGCATCGCCGCGCGCATGGACGATCGTTACGAACTCGTCGCCGCCGCGCTCTCTTCCGATCCAGCTCGCAGCCGCGCCGCAGCGCAAGACCTGCACATCGCGCCGGATCGCGCCTACGGCAGCTACATCGAAATGGCCCGCGCCGAGGCCGCGCGCCCGGATCGCATCGAGGCTGTATCCATCGTCACGCCCAACAACATGCACTATCCGATGGCCAAAGCTTTTCTCGAAGCAGGCTTCCACGTAATTTGCGACAAGCCGATGACCACTTCGCTGGAAGAAGCGCTCGATCTCGCCGCCATCGTACGGCACACAGGCCTGATTTTCGGACTCACGCACAATTACACGGGCTATCCGATGATCCGCCAAGCCCGCCAGATGATCGCCGACGGCCAACTCGGCAAAATTCGCGTCGTGCAAGTCGAATACGCGCAAGACTGGCTGGCCACACCACTGGAGCTAACCGGGCAGAAACAAGCTGCCTGGCGCACCGACCCAGCCCGAAGCGGCGGCGGCGGCAGCCTCGGCGACATCGGCACGCACGCCTACAACATCGCCCGTTTCGTCACCGGCCTGCACTGCCGTGAAGTCGCCGCCGATGTTTCCATCTTCGTCCCTGGCCGCCGCCTCGATGACAACGTGCAACTGCTGCTGCGTTTTGCCGAGGGCGCGAAAGGCGCGCTATGGGCCAGCCAGGTTGCCACCGGAAATGCCAACAATCTGCGCTTGCGCGTCTACGGCGAAAAGGCCGGTTTGGAGTGGCACCAGGAGGAACCGAATACGCTGCAATTCGCAAGGTTAGGCGAAGCTCCCGAGACGTTACGCCGACCTTGGCCTGGAGGAAACTCACCGGCTGCCCACGCCAGCCGCATTCCCGCCGGTCATCCCGAAGGCTACCTCGAAGCGTTCGCACAACTTTATACGGATCTAGCCGAGCAAATTTACGCCCGCCGCGAAGGCCGCTCGCCATCGCTCGCTTCCCTGCTCGTGCCCAACGTCGAAGACGGCGTCGAAGGCATGCGCTTCATCGCCGCCACCCTCGAATCCGGCCGCCGCAACGCCGCCTGGGTCGACCTGCATGCAAATTCAAAGTGATTTCATGGCGCGGGCGGTGGGCATCCGGTCTCATCCAATTCCCGCAATTCCTTGCTAGCCTGTCCACTACCTTTTTTCGAAGCCACCAGCAGCAATACGTGTGCTTGATCGCAATTTGCAGGAACTCCGTCCCCACGCAAGTAAAGGTCAGCAAGGGTTAACGCCGCCTGAACATTTCCGCCTTCAACGGCAGACCATAGCTGCTGCGGTGACGCTACGCTCTTTTTTGCGCTCCTCGTTTCACGCGATGGCGCCAGCGCGACGGAGAGCGCATGCGAACTTCCTGCTGAAGGATTATCGAGAGATTGCATACGCGGTTTCACAACGGCTGAGCTCAGGGGATTGTCTGGCGAGTCGCCCGCCTGCGTTAAACGCCGTGTTTTCCCCTCCGCAGAGGCGCTGGAGCCGCGCCTCGCGCCGGACAAGGATACCGGAACTGACACCCCAGCTTGAGATCCTGAATTTGGCAGCGCCGTTTGTCCTGAAGCTGCTGGTGGTTGGGTAGCGAGTTGTTTGTCGCTGCTGGAATACTTGGCAGCCGGTATGGCCATTGCAGAAGTGACCAGAATCCCCAGAAAGACGCCCCGAATAAATTGCCGACGAGTGGCAGAGTGATACCGCTCCAGTGGAACCAGCTCCGTTGCGATAGAAGATGCCGTAGTCGTAATGGCCTCGGAGCCGGAGTCCTCCGCAGAGACGGCTTTGCGTTTGAAGCTTTGACCGATCCAGTTCCGAATCTGATTGCGCGCGCTTGGGCTGAGCTCCAGAAACCTCAATCCTCCAACCTTTCTGGTGGCGTCCGTCCACGCAAGCTTGCCGATTGCTTCGATTCGGTCCGAGAGATCGAGCGAGAACCAGAAATGAATTGGCCCTCTCCGATGGGGGACAGGCGCAAACGCTTCAAAGCTGAGTCCTCCCTCGGAAAGGTTCAACACCTTGCCACCGTCGTCGTGATCCAACTGAATGAAAGCCAATGTGTCGGGAACTGCCCTTAGCTGCCGGCGATTTGTGTTCATTTTTTTAGAGCATTTCTTGAATTTTCGGCCCAGTCTTCAGCGGCTAGGTATGAGGGATAAGGCCGAATCGGCGGGCCCAGGACGGGGGTGAGGCTCAACCAAGCTCTCGCATCATACTTGGACGCCCCCTATTCGGAAAGGGGTTTTTTGCAAAAATAGAATCAATAATGCCACGACAGTTTAGATGCAGACTCGCCGCATCGTATTTTTGCGGCGTTGAGAGAGAAAGGTCGGCTTTCGCCATCATCGGTTAACAAGAGGTTGGCTGGGAGGCCTGGACTCGAACCAGGATAGCCAGATCCAGAGTCTGGAGTCCTACCAATTGGACGACCTCCCAGCAGACAGGAACAAAAAGGAATCGCGGCACCTTCCCGAGGATCGGGACAGCCACGATTCGACTCTTCTAATTTAATAGGGATTCGCGGGTGCGTCAACCGACGTGGGAGGTGGACAGAAAGCTCCCTTCCCTCGTCCTTCGTCTCACGCCAAAACCACCTCTTTGGGTCGGTACCGAGAGTACTAGGGGAATCACCTGCGCGGATATTGCAGGGTTTCCCCGGTTGTTGACCATGCAGGTTAATGATATTCAACTGCCCGGATGCGCCTGCCAAAGGAGGCTTCGAACGGCGTTCCATCGAGCAAAATCCTCAATGCTCTGAGAGCCGGAAGCGTAATGCCGTCAGAACCCGCATCATCGAATGAAAGGTCCCAGGTCCGAGAATCGCGGTCGGAAGCGCGGATATCGGCGATGGAGCCGCTGCAGTTGTACAGCTTGGACCAGCTATCTATTACGGAGCCTGTTCGCACGCAAAACATCAGTTCTCGCGGCGCTCGCGTGATGACGCAGCGGATTTGGGAGCCGGGCAGCCGCTTGCTTATCAAGTCTCTCCGCAGCGACTTCTGGGCGCGGGCGCGTGTGGTTTACTCGAGGTCGTTCTCAAACACACGATTTGCCATGGGTCTGGAGTTCGTTGCGTGGGCAGGTAAGTGGCCAACGCAAGATTAGCTTCTTAGCGATGCGAGTTGGTCGCCGTTCTCGTCATGGACGATTGCGCGGATGCTGCCGGCACCAGGTGCCCTTTCTCCATCTTGAATTCTTCGCCGCCCCAGTGGATGCGATTGGATGCAAAGCTCGCCAGCCAAACCACGAAATAGATGGCGTCCCGCAACGGCACCAGCCACAACCTGCGCCGCACCACATCGTCTCGCACACCCCAAACGCCGACCGTCCAGGCCATCGTCAAGCGCAGAACGAGATAGGCTAGCAGGTACGCGGCGGCGATCCACGGTGCAGGCGCAAGCAGCGCGGCGAGCAGAGCCCACGGCAGCCCATGAGTGAAAATCAGTCCCGCAAAAGACAGCGGGCGGCAAAGCCGCACGGTCCGCGCCCAGCGCGCTTGGTGCTGCCAGAAGCCGCGCGCGGTCTGCGCTGGGTACATCGTCCACACCGCTTCCCGCGAAAGCAAGACTTTGCCGCCCGCCTTGGCGATGCGATGGCCAAGCTCGTAATCGTCGGAGTGCATGTCCGCGATCGCGGCGAATCCCCCAATTTTTGCGACCCATTCCTTCGCCGTGACGATCGAAGCGCCCAGCCCAAACGTGATTCCCTCCATCCAATTCGCCATCAGCACGCCCGCAAAGAAATCGCTCGCCGCGCCGATTGCTTCCAGCTCAGCGCCAAGATTTTTTTCCGCAATGCCCCGGTAAAATGAAGTAACCGCGCCAACCTTTTTGTCCGCGAAGGGCGCAACAACTTCGCGCAAGTACTGCGGGCCGACCCGCACGTCGCCGTCGGTCAGCGCAAGAACATTGTGCTGCGCTTCACGCGCCAGCCGCGCCAACTTGTTCACTTTGCGATTCGCCCCTAGCTCTTCCGAACCGGCCAGCAAACGAATCCTCCGCTGTGGAAACTCAGCCATGAGCCGCTGAATCAATGGCACCGCGGGATCCGCAAGGTCGGCCACACCGAAAAGAATTTCGTATTCGGGATACTCCTGTCTGCAGAAGCTCGCGAAATTCTCGTACGAGCCAAAATCCACGCCGCGCAAAGGTTTAAGCAAGCTGACCGCGGGAGCATAGGAAGCAATCTCTCGCCCGCGCTCGCGGAGAAAGAATCGCAAAGCCGCAAGTGTTGCCGCAATGTAATACGCGAGTGGCGTGGCGGCCATGACCAGCACGAAGTACCGCCAGCCCGCAAACGCAAGCGCCAAAACATTCGCTCGGTTCACTTGATTCCCCGCGCGTTACGCTGCTGCCCAGCCAATCTCGCGGTCCTCGCATCTCCAGCAGGTTGCAACAGCCGGTTCCTCACGCGAAATTCCAGGCCGCGCCAAAGAATTCTGTCCGTGAAAAACCCGGCGAACCATACCACCGCGCTGACCGCATCATGCGCCGGGGCAAGCCACAGCTTCGAAGCAATGTTGCGATCTCGCAATCCCCATACCCCTGCCGCATAAGCCAGGCCAATGCGCAAGATCAGATAGGTCGCTATGAAAAACGCCGCCATGCCGGCCTGGCCCGAAGCCGCAGCTACGGACGCCGCCAAAATCGCCCAGGGCAAGCCGTGTGCGAAAATCATTCCCGCGTAACCTGCCGGCCGCACGTTGCGAAGCCCAATGGCCCAGCGCAACTCATGTCGCAAAAATTCCCTGAAGGTTCGCTCCGGAAAAACCATCCACACCGGCTCGCGCATCAATTCCACGCGATGGCCTTTGCCCGCGATCCGGTTTCCCAGCTCGAAATCGTCGGAGTGATGATTGGCCATCGCTTCCCACCCGCCGATTTCCGCGAGCCGTTCCTTGGTCGTCGCCATGGTCCAGCCATACGCAAATTGCACCTTGCCTTCCAGCTTCCGTGCCACCAGCGCGCTGGGCACCGAGTCCATGCACATCCCGAGCATTTCCAAATCGGCGGCAATCGTGCCCCCGCCCGCGCAGCGATAAAACGACGTAACCGCACCCACGCCCGCGTCGGCAAAAGGAGCAACTACTTCGCGTAAATAATCGCGCTCCACGCGAACGTCGCTGTCCGACATCACCAGCAAATCGAAGCGCGCGTCCGCAACCAGCCTGCACAAGCTGTTCACTTTATCGTTTTCCCCCACCCTCAGCACGTCGGTCACGTATCGAATCGCCCGGCCGGGAAAATCCCGCTGCAATTTCTCGATCACCGGAATCACTGGATCTTTCGGGTCGGCCATCGCAAACACTAGCTCGTATTCCGGATAGTCGAGCCGGCAAAAGCTCGCGAAGTTCCCATACGCGTCATGGTCCACGCCGCGCACCGGCTTCAGAATGCTGATGGGCGGCGCAAACGAATCATCGCGAGGAGGCGATCTGCGAAGCGTCAGAAAATATTCAACCACGCAATATAGCGAGAGCAGATAATACACCAGCGGGGCGGCGGCAAGAACCAGAACAACCAAGCGGAGCATCGACACCACCGTTTCGATCATGACACCTATTGCGAGGCGGCCACGGAAGGGACTGGACGATTAGCGTACACCGCTTTGCCGCCACTTTCCGCAAGCAGAAATGTTCCGGCGGCCGGGAGTCGTTCGGCCGCGGCGGCGCGATGTTCGGGTGGCACAAACAGAAATACCCGGTTCGGTCCCTGCCACAAGGCCAGAAATTCGGGATCGGTCAGGAAAATGCGCGGTGCATCCGCATAATACGAACCTGGTGCCAAATTGTTATAGCGCCCATTCCACAAGAGCAATTGCCGATCGCTGTAAAACGCCACACTGGACAAAGCGTCAAACTCTCCGTAAAGCGCCAGCGTATCCGCGGATGTAATCAGTGGCAAAACCTTGCTCATCAGCGGCCTCGAGGACAGATACGGCCCGAAGACACAGAGCGCTATATTCGCCGCGAAGAAGAACACGGCCATGGTACCACCCAGGCAGGCCGCCGCGGCTTGCTCCCGCCGGCTGCGGCGCAGCCACCATGCCGCGCCCAGCCCCAAAAGAAATGAGGCGGCCGCCAGCGCCGAAGGCAAGCGCAGCAGAGCGAAAGCCTGTGGCGTCAAATCCAGTATGTGCGCCATCGACACCCGATAAAAATTATTTTCGTGCTCTTTCAGAAGCGACGAAATATCCCCGTGCACCTGCACCCTTGCGGAAATCCATAACATGGCGATCAGCACCGCCGCCAACGCAGCGCCCACCACGGCCAGCGCCGCTTGCATGCGAACGATCCAGCGCTTGCCCTGTTCCTCCGCCTTCGCCAGGCCGATTCCCAACAGCATGGCGATGGCCGGCCAGGCTCCAAAACTGTAATACTCCATCCGCGAGCCAAACGTCAGCGAGAAAAACAGCAAAATAAATCCTGCCCACAAAACCAGCAACAATCGCGCTTGCCCTTCCGGGGATAAACTCTTCCAGGTCCGAGGCCGCTGAATGCACCTCAGAGCGGCCGGAAGAAAAATGCTCCACGGAAAAAGCCACACGAGATGCGCACTCAACCACAGCCAAAGCGGTACAGCTTCATAATCAGGAGGATACCGCGTGCCAATAGCGCGCTTTAGATGCTCGTTGATGAAGTAGGACCAGAAAAAGGACTTGGCGCGCAAGCTCGCAAGAATGTGCCAGGGCGCCACCACCAGCAGGAAAATCGACGCGCTCGAAAACAGATGCAGCTCGCGCCAGCTGTTCCACGATCGTGTCGCAGCGATGAACAAAAACAGAATGACCGGAGGAAAAATTACGCCGATTAACCCCCGCGTCAGCATGGCCAGCCCCGTCAAGACCGCCGCGCCCCAGTATGCGGCACGGGGATTCAGCGACCCGGTCCAGCCGCGCAGAAAAAGATAGAAAATCGCCGTGAATTCCAGCGCGTAAATTGCTTCGGGAATCATGATGCGCGTAAACAGAAAAAATCCGCCGCTGGTGCAAGCAACCAACCCGCTGTACAGTCCCGCACGAACGCCGAAAAATTTCCACGCGAATTCGTTTACCAGCAGCACCAAGCCGATCATCGCCAGCGCCACCGGCAAGCGCGTGGAAAATTCACTCTGGCCCAGAACCGCGTAACTGATCGCCACCACCCAATAATGCAGCGGCGCTTTCATCAAGTACCGAATGCCGTTCATGTACGGGATGACGCCGTCATGGCGCTGCAGCATTTCGCGCGACACCATCGCATGCGAAGCGTCCGCATCGTCAAGCAGGGCGGGAAAGCCGGCATTCCCAAGGTATATCGCGGCGGAGAGGACAATCAGCAGAATAACCGCGGCAGTAGGACTCCATTGGGAATTGCCCACGCGCTGTGCGCCTGAAGGGCTCTCCGCCTCCGCAAAGCTGTTTTCAACCTGCGGCAACAAGCGCAACTCCCGCGCACACCAGCACCACACCAATCCACCGCGCGGAGCTCACATCCTCGCGCAAAATGTATTTCGCGCCCAGCGTGCCCACCACATAGCTTAGTGCCGAGGCCGGAATCACAAAACTGATCGGCTGCCACGACAGCAGCACCAGCAAAGAATAAAACGACAGCGCCATCAGCGGCGCGCCCGCCCAGAACCATCCATTGCGCAGCGCCCGTGCAAGAAACGCCAGCACCTCGCGAGGCCGCAGGCGCGCCGGTTCTCCGGCGGCCTTCATTCCATGCGTGATCGCGATTTCGCCGCCGGTGCTGCCCAGTATCAGCACGGCGAGCAGCAGCGCCACACGCATCATGCCGCCACCTCTCGCACCGCGACTTCCGTGGTGCGCGGCCGCGTCTGCCCCACGAGCAAAACGCCAATGCAAATCAGCACGACGCCGACCCAGCGCCGCGGCGAAACATTCTCATGCAAGAACACCACCGCCAACAACGTCAGCAGCGCGTATCCAAAAGCGCCCGCCGGCATCACGTAACTGTAATCGGCCCAGCTCAGCACGGTCATGTAGCTGGCCATAAATCCAACCAAGAACACAATCCCGATCCATATGGTTCCATTCGTGACGGTGGACACAAAGGCGTGGCGCAAGCCTACGGCAGAAATCTCTACCGCGCCGATCTGGATCATGCCGCGCTTTAGCAGCAGGTCGCCGGCGTTGGCGCACACCACCATCGCCAGGATCATGACGAGAGTCTTGATCCGGATCGGTAACTCGTGTCCCATGTTGTGAAAACTAATCGTTTCCGGAAGCGGACGGCGGCGCCGGCACGGCAATCATCGGCTTATCGGTGTCGCCGCCTTCACGCACCCACTTCCAGCGCTCCGAGCGGAGCTTCAGGAAATCGACCGCTTCATGATACAGCCGCTTGCGTTCGTTGCTGTCCCAAAGCGCTTCGCGCACGATGCGCCAGACTACCTTCGGGCGGAAATAGTATTCGTCGTAGAAGCGGTTTACACCGCCCATCATCTCGGCCTTGGACAGGTGGGGATATTCGATGTGCGGCAACTGGTGCCCGCCGGAATCGGCCAGTGCTTCCACCTTCAGGAAGCCTTGCTTGGCCATGGACTCGTGCAACTCCGTACCTGGCATGGCGTGCGCCAACGAAACCTGAATCGTCTCGCAATCGAGTTCCTTGGCGAAGTCGATGGTCTTCTGAATCGTCTCGCGCGTCTCTCCAGGCAAACCGATTATGAAGTCGCCGTGCACACGAATGCCGACCTTGCGGCAATTCTTCATGAAAGCGCGCGCCATCTCCACCGTCGCGCCCTTCTTGATGTTCTTCAAGATTTGCGCGTCGCCAGACTCGAAGCCCACAATGAACAATCGCGCGCCCGCGTCGGCCATCCCTTTCAAGGTCTCATAGTCGCTGTGCACGCGCGCAGTTGACGACCAGCGAAACTTCAACGGCTTGAACTTGCCGCACAAATCCAGCACGCGGTCCTTGCGGATGTTGAAGGTATCGTCGTCGAAGAAAATTTCCTTCATTTGCGGAAAGTATTCGATAGCTTGCTTCACTTCGCGGGCCACATTTTCCGTGGAACGCGTGCGCCAAGCATGCCCCGAAATGGTCTGCGGCCACATGCAGAAGGTGCACAGCGCCGGGCAGCCGCGAGTCGTATAGAACGAGACGAACGGGTGCAGCAAAAACGGCACGTTATAGTTTTCGATCTTCAGGTCGCGCTTGTAAATGTCGGTGGCAAACGGAAGGGCGTCGAGCTCTTCGGTGTGCAGTTGCGGCCGCTCCGCATTGTGGACGATTTTGCCGTCCTTGCGATAGCTTACACTCAGAATCTCGCCGAGCGGTTTGCCGTGCGCGTACTCCACTACGGAATGATCGAACTCGCCGCGCGTCACGAAATCGATGTCCTGGCTGGCATTCAAAGTTTCATCCGGCTTGATGTGCCCGTGCGGACCAACGAACGCAATCTTCAAACTTGGATTGGCTTCCTTGATCCTGCGGATGAGCTTGACGTCACTCTCGAATCCCACAGTGGAGGTGAACAAGACCAAAAATTCATAGCTCTTGCAAATCTCCACGGTCTGCTGCCAATTGATCTTGGCCGGCGAAGCATCGAGCAGCCGGCTGCCGGGAATCATACCCGCCGGATACGTCAACCAAACGGGATACCAATAGGATTCAATCTCGCGGGTCGCGGGCCACCGCGAACTTGCTCCGCCGTCAAAATTCTCAAAGCTCGGCGGATTCAACAGCAGAGTCTTCATCACATCCGGCATTCTTCACCCTCAGTTACTTTCGTAAGATTGTGCGGCCCCCAGGGCGCAGCCGTGCCCAGAGATTGTTTGCCTGCGCGGAGCCCCCAAAGCTCAGCATCTAGTCTACTGGAGTTGGCTTTATGGTTCCAAACCTTATCTCTAAACGGTGTTCCCTTGCATTGAATGGCGATATACAGCATTAAACGGCGACGCCGGTTTCGCGGATTTCGCGTTTGCCACTGTTTCTTCGCTCCAAGACCTCCGAGCTGATCGCTCTTTCCGCATGAGAATTGAAGGCGTGGCGCGTCATCGAGCCCAGGCAAACGCTGACCGAGCACAGGGTCGGTTGATTAAGGTAAATAACCATTACACCCGTCCCCCTAGTTTTTTTGTAAGTGTTGATTCTAAAGGTAGTTCAAGCCCTTTGTTTTGATACACGTTTACAAGGGCAATAATATACTTGACTAACCAAAGGAAATATGGGATGATTGGGTACAGTGAGGCAGCCCATGAAGCCCAAGACATTACAGCAAGCCATCCGGTACTTCAGCGATGAACAGGCTTGCATCGACACGATTGCACAACTTCGCTGGCCCAATGGCCCAGTCTGCCCGAAGTGTGGCGGGAAAGAGCACTACTATCTCGCTTCTCAGCTTCGCTGGAAGTGCAAGGAATGCTACAAGCAATTCTCCGTCAAAGTCGGAACGATTTTTGAGGACAGCCCAATCTCGCTCGACAAGTGGCTCACTGCTCTGTGGCTACTCGTCAATTGCAAAAACGGAGTTAGCTCTTACGAAATTGGCCGCGACTTGGGAATCACGCAGAAGTCTGCATGGTTCGTTCTTCACCGTCTCCGCTTGGCCCTGCAAATGGGAAGCATGGAAAAAATGGGAGCAGAGGGAAAGCAGATTGAAGTTGATGAGACTTTCATTGGTGGGGCCGCTCGCTTCATGCACCCACAACGGCGGAAGCGCATGATTACGGAACGCGGAGTGAAGGACAAGACCGCCGTTATGGGAATCTTGGAACGTGGCGGAAAGGTCCGCGCCATGATGGTTCCGAATCGCAAAAAGCACGCGATACAGGGAAACATTCGCGCACACGTCAAGGCGCAGAGTGCAATTTATTCCGACGCGCTTCTGTCCTATCAGAGATTGAAAGGCGATTTCGCGCATCAAGTAATCGACCACGCTGAGAGTTACGTTGAAGGGCAAGTCCACACGAACGGGTTGGAAAACTTCTGGAGCCTTCTCAAGAGGCAATTGAAGGGAACCTATATCAGCGTCGAGCCATTCCACCTATTTCGCTATCTCGACGAACAGGTGTATCGCTACAACAATCGAGAATTGGCGAATGACGGAGAGCGGTTTCAGTTAGCCTTATCGCAGATCGCGGGAAAGCGGCTCACTTTTGCTGAGGTGACTGGCAAGGTGCATTCCGCGTGTGCTTGACCCTAAACGTGGGAAGCGCGGGAAGCGGAAGATTTAGCTCTCTTCCGCTTTTCGGCATCGATCTTGGATTTTATTGCGGAGTGTGGAACAGACAGGATTTTTTTTAATGCAGATTCAAACGTCGCGTATTCGCCCGTTGCGTTCTTGGCGGAAGGTTTCGGGTTACGCGCCATCAGCACCTCTCAGAAGAGAGGATGCTTTGGTACGTCCAAAAAGTCAAGAATCTCTATTCGAGCAACGGCTCGAAGCTAAGAACCAAACTTTCAACAGCATCGACAAGCTGATGGAGCGATGGCAGGAGCGTATTACCATCAGAAATCTTCAACTCGCCGACCGCTTTGTCAATTTCGAGTTGCACCTCTTGCTCCACCTTTTCATCAAAGACACCAGCGAAATGTGGGGAGCTTGTTTTGAGCCAATAATCCTCAGCAACCTCAGCAATCAACCAATCGGCGAAAAACAGATAATCATGCGCAACGGAAAAGAGGGTGCGGTGCTTGTCGATGTTGTCAAGCTCGTGGAGTCTCCAGAGCAAATCATTCCCACCCTGGTATGGTTTGAGCCTATCGATAGCTTCTATCGCTTCTTGCCGCATGCCCTCTACTTTTCTAGCCTTCGTGGATTCGTAAGTAGCGAAATCCTTAGCAATGGGAAATTCGATACGACGGGACGGTTCCTTGCCGGAGCCAACGAGCACAAGTTGGAAGGCGAGATGGTCGAGAGCACTCCGAAGATTGTGGACGACATCGCCAGCAGCAGCGACTACATCAACCGGAATTCGGGGCAGAGTAACGAGTTCAGGATTAGCCATGTCCGAGAGTTGAAATGCCCTCTTGATGTTCTCGCCGGGCTTCAGGTCGTCTTGGCGTCGAACTACTGTAACGTTCTGGGCGACGAGAAGGTCGGCTGCCAAATCACGGAGGTGCTTTTTGGCCCGCTCAATTTTTATGCGGACAAGAATGATTCTATCGCGTGCTTTCAGCGCCATGTCCCATGATACTGACACCAGTATGGTTAGTCAAGTATATTATTGCCTTTACAAATGTTGATTCTAAATAGTTTACGGCACATAAAGTCCGGGAAAACGGGCACACCGCGCGGGGCGCTGGACTTGAGCCTAGAAGCACGGAGAGGACTGCGGCTGGGTGGCGATGAACGCAGACTTCTTCAGATGCCGGAGAAACCGCTGAAGAGAATCTGAGGGACTGCCGGAACTTGAACGCAAATTCACCCAGAAACTGGATTACTCCAGTCTTGCGCTCCTGGCAAGGAAAAAACGAAGTTCTTCCCGGACCGAAGGGCAGCGTGGCGGCGAGCGCGACGCATGTTGCCTACAATTCTTGAGCCATCACACGTTTTTAAGGCTGGGCGAGAGAGCGGGAGACGCCTTTTGGTGTTTGCGATGCCTCGGCGGCGCTGGCTAGGATTTGCCAGATGCGGTCAATCCAGTCGAGGTGCTCTGGCTTCATGAGGACGGAGCGAAGGCAGGTCACGGTTTCGCGGTCACCCCGAACACTGGGCTCGAGCGAACTGAAGAAACTGACGGGCAACTCCGCGACGGCGAGATTCAGGCCGCGCTCGGCAGCAGCCGCGAAGATGACTCGCGACTTCGCTGACATTTCGCTGACACTGGCGGCAAGAGGTGCGAAGACCACAATGTCCAATTCCGGCGAAAATGTCGGCACAAAGCGGCCGTCTCCCTTGACACTTTCGTACAGCGCAAGCGCCGCGGACCTGCTGCGCTCGAGGCGTTGTGCGAATTCGCCACGCTTTACGAGCGGCAGAAGTTTTTGCGTGGCCCACAGCGCGGCCGCGGAAGCTCCCGGGCGCGAGCACTCCAGGCTGATCTCGCCCAGATGCAATTCGGCCGAACTGAAGTAGGTATACGGCGAATCATGCTTGTACAAACGGCCAACATTGGGATCGCGGAACAGCACGCAGCCACAGCCGTAGGGTTGCAATCCGTGCTTGTGGGGATCGATGACGATGGAATCGACTTCCGCGATTCGTGCGAATGCGGATTTGGCGTGTTCGGCAAGATTGCCGACCAGCCCGAAATATCCGCCGTAGGCGGCATCGGCATGCACCCGAAAGCCGTGCTTTTCGCGCAGGGCCAGGATCTCCGGCAACGGATCGACCGAACCTGTCGCGGTTGTGCCCAGGGTCGCAACCACCGTGCCAACGTCGCCGCGTTCCACGCGTTTGCGCAGCGCGTCCATGTCCATACGCGCCCGCGAATCCACCGAGATGGACTCGAATTCGAGCTGCAAGACACTGCTGATGCGATTGTGCGTGTAATGCGCTTGTGCGCTCGCCAAAATCTTCTTGCCGGGCCGCACCTGCCCCGCGACCCAGAGGGCTTCGAGATTGGCCATGGTGCCGCCGCCGCATAGATGCCCGAGAAAAATCTTCCAGCCGAACATCGAGGCGATTTCCGCGACGGCTTCCTTCTCCATCGCGGAAGTGGCGCGGCCGCCGTCCAACGCGTGATTGTTGGGATTAATCCACATGGCCAGCGCGTAGGCGAGCCGCGCCACGGGATGCGGAGGCTTCAGCATTTGCCCGGCGTAGAGAGGGTGAAAATAGGGATAGTTGTCGTGCAGGCGTTCGGCCGTGGCCTTGAGCACGTCGAGCAGGCGGTTTTCGTCGTAGGCGCTCGGCGAAAACTCGAGGAGCCCGGCGAACCCGCCGTCTAATTTCTTCACGGCCTCCAGAAATGCATTCAGGCTCTTTTGTTCAAGTTGCAAAGATCACCAATCCGTTCCGACTTTGGCGAGGAGGTCGCGGTTCACAAGGCACCAGCCGCAGATCGCGATTTTTACTGCCAGACTTTATCAAGCTGTCCGGCCGTTTGCAGCAAATCGAGCTGGGCCTGCTGGCGCTGGAAATTTGCGTCGAGATAGGCCATCCACTTGTCGTTTTCTTCCAGGCGCGCTTTCTCGACTTCACGCAAGTTGAGGCGGCCTTCGCCGAATTGCGATTGCAGCACGGTCAGATTTTGCTGCGCGAGTTGCAGCTCGAGGCGCGCCACTTCCTTTGCGGCATCGCGCTCGCGCAGACGGCGCGTCTTGACGCGCACGGCGGCGCTGACTTCGGTCTTCTTGTTGGCCAGCTCCGCCCTGGCGACGTCCAGATTCACCTGGGCCAGCGCGATATTGGCCCTGGTTTGCGCGCTGAAAATTGGGATTTGCAGTTGAATTCCCGCATTGAAATTGTTGCGCTCGAAGGTTTTGAAGAACTGGTCGTAGTTGTTGAATTTGGCCAGCAAACTGTACACGCTGACCAGCTGGAGGGTTGGATAGTAACCGCGCTTCTCGCCGGTCAGTCGAAATTCCTTGGCGCGGACGTCGGATTGCGCTACGCGCAGCGCCACATTGTCCTGCAGTGCGAGAGCAACCAGGTTAGCGCCTTCCTGCTCGGCGACGCCGGGCAAGTCCTCCGGCGTGACTTCGATCAATGTGTTTTCCTCGAGCCCGGTTTGGCCGCGCAGCACTACTTCCAGTTCATCTTCGCGGCCTTCAAGCTGAAAAACGCGCTGCACAACGCGCGCTTTGGTGAGCTGGTCCTTGGTCACGACGACGGGCAACTCAAAGTTTTCCTTTTCACGCTGCTGTGTCACGGCCAGGATTTTGTCCGCGCTTTCCTGCTCCTTGCGCAGCAACACGAGCGAATGGCGCACCATGGCAAGCTCGAGATAGGTGGAAGCGGTGCGCACGATAACGCCGTTTCTGGCGTCTTCCAGAAGAATTTTTTGCGACTTGGCTTGCTCTTGCTGTTCTTTTCCTTGTCCGCGCAGGGGCTCATTGAAGACCTGCTCGGTGTAGGTGACATCGAACAGCGCGGGGGCGCGCCCGCCGGGAGTCTCGGGAATTCCGAAGGTGTAGCCTGCGCCGGAACCTGCGTAGAGGTTAGGCAGGAACTGGGCTTTCGTGATCATGGCGGAGCGGTCCGCGAGGCGAGCTCGCAGCTTGGCAATTTGGATGTCTTTGCTGTTTTGCAGCGCGAGTTCGATGGCGCGCTTCAGGGTGAGGGAAACGGCGGAGGTGGTTGGAATCGGCTGCGCTTCCTGAGCGTGAGCAGGCATCGCTAGAAGGAGAAGCAAAGCTAAACGGAGGCCCCTGCAGAGAAAACTAGAGTTCGTGCCCGTGCCAGATCTGTTTGTCATGCGAGCATCCTCTTTAGCGCTTCGACCTCGAAAGCGGCGGCCAACCGCCGTACTCCAAAATTATTCGTAACGCAGAGATTCAATTGGCTGCAAGCGCGCGGCATTGTTGGCCGGCAGGTAGCCGAAAAAAAGCCCAGTGGAACAGGAAACTCCGAAGGCGATCAGCACGCTTACACCAGAGATCGGTACGCGCAGGTTCCCGGGGAGTAAAGGCTGAATTAAGACTGGAATCGCCAGGCCAATCAAAATCCCGACGATGGCACCGCCTCCGCTAATTAAAAAGGCTTCGATCAAGAATTGATAGAGGATTTCGCGGTGTGCAGCGCCGATGGCCTTGCGAATGCCGATCTCGCGGGTGCGCTCGGTGACGGTGACCAGCATGATGTTCATGATGCCGATGCCGCTGATGAGCAGTGCGATGAAGGCGACGACCAGCAGCACGATGGTCAGGGCCAGCGAAATGTTTTTCGCCGCACTCAAGATCGCTGCGAGTGTCTGGACGTCATACTCAGCCTCGACCGGATGACGACTACGCAACAACCGTTCCATCTGACGCTGCACGCCGGGCACATCGTCCGGATGCGCGGCTTGCGCGCTCAGAGAGCGTAGCACGTCAACGCCGGTGTAGTACTTCATCAGGGAAAAGGGAATGATCACCGTTTCACGCTGGATATCCGACAAGCCGAAGGTGGCCACGCGCTCCCGAAAGACGCCGATGACGGTGAAGGTGAGCTCGCCCATGCGAATCGTTCCACCGACAGGATTTTCCTGGCCGAACACGCGATCTGACAGCTCCTTGGTTATCAGGCAAACCTTGCTGCGCGTTTCCATGTCGGCGGAATCGAAATATCTTCCGCGGAGTATGACCAGACGCCGGATGGTTTGAAACCCTTCGGTCACTCCGATGAGGGTCACTGGGCGTTCCACGCCATCTACGACGATTTTCATGGGCAGCTCGCGGTTGCCGGCGACTTCTTGCACGACCGGAATGGAAGCCTTCACCGCGTCCATGTCTTCAATGGTCAGTTCGTAACTCAGCGGCTGTCCTTCCGCCCCAGCACGAACCAGCTCCGCCCAAACCAGGTTGGAACCGGTAGCTTCAATCTGGCTGAGCACGAATTTGCGGCCGGTAAGGGCGACGGTGACGACCAGAACGATGGAGGCGCTGCCAATGATCACCCCCAGGGAGGTGAGAATGGCGCGCAGCTTGTTGCCGCGCAAGGCGTCGACGGCGACGGACAACGTTTCCCGCAGGTCCATCATGGCGCGAATCTCAGACGCATTCTATGCTCAACCCTTTTTCAGCCGCTTCAGAGCTTCGCGGACATTCTTGTTTTTGGGCTCCAGCTTCAGCGCCGCTTCGTATTCTTGAATGGCGGCTTGCGAGTTTTGCTGGTGTTCGTAGAGGCGGCCAAGCCATTCATGAACGCGCCAAGGAGGAGGGAACCCGCTGCGCAGGGGCGCACGTTTAAGATATTGATTCAGAAGACGCTCGGAATCGTCGGAGCGCGCATTTTTGATGATCAACGAAACAGCGCGATAGAACAGCGCGCGCGGATCGGAAGGAGCAAGCACTTCGCCTTGCTCGGCCACGATGGCCAGGGTCTCCGCTTGGCTCTGCTTCATGGCGTAGTCGCCGATGTCGTAGAGAAGCTCGATAGACTCAGGATGCAGTTCCAGAGCTTGGGCGAACTCGGTATCAGCAGCCGTGAAGTCTTTTTTTTGACGGCGGCAATTTCCCGCGGCGTAATGGCCCTCGGCGGTATCGAGCGCCGCGAGCCTGGCGATTTCCGGGCGCGCTTTGTCCTCCCCACCGCCGGCAATGCCCGGAGCGCTGCAATCAAATTCGATGAGCGCCTGTTGCGCGGAAAAGTTTTTTTCGTCCAATTCGACGGCCTTTTCGAATTCCCTGCGGGCTTTTTTGGCGAGCGAAAGAGCGGAGAACATGGAGGCATGGCTGGCCTTTTCGCCGTAAACCTTGCCCAGCCATTCATGGTAGAGCGAACTTTGGGGATCGAGAGCGACGGCTTTTTCCGCGCTGGCGACAGCGGCGTCATAATGCTGGGATTCGTAGTAGGTCTTGGCAAGAAGCAAATGGATTTCGGCGTCGCGCGGATGTTGTTCGACGGCCAGCTGCAGGAGGCGCGCTGCTTTGGCGTAGTCGCTGGCTTCGTAGGCTTCGTGGGCGGCCTGGAAGTTATCATCGTGGCGCACACCGTCCGCGGCTGCCCGGGCACTGAGCAGAGCCGGCGGGAGCAGAAGAGCGGCAAGGAGCGCAATTCTAATCGGATTCACTTCGGCCACGGATGTAGCTCGCATCGGTATTGACGATTTTGACCGGCATGCCGTCCTTGAGATCCACATCGCCGGGCAAGGCGACCATCTCGCCTTCCTGCAAGCCGCCAAGGACTTCGTAATTGGTGGCGTCGGCGATGCCCACGCGAATTTCGCGCTTTTCCAGCGTCGCTTTCCCCACGCCTAGAGCGTTGCGCAAGACCACAAAGACGAACCTCTGGCCGCCCTGCGCCTCCACCGCGCCGCGGGGCACGGTGAGCACGTTGATGCGCTCGCGGGAATTGATGCGCACGTTGACGTTGATGTTGGGCAACAGCTCCAATTTGTCGTTGTTGACTTCGCAGAGCAGTTCGCCGACGCTACGCGCGCCGCGCGCCACCACTTGCTTGGGGATCACCTGGGTTTTGCCCATCCAGGCGCGGTTGGGCAGAGCGTCCCAGGTGATGCGCACGGGCTCGCCGGGTTCCAGGCCGCCAAGCTCGGGCTCGTCGATGAAGGCGCGCACGCGAACTTTATGGAGATCGGCCATCTCGGCTAGCAGCTCGCCGACCTTCACGTAGTCGCCGGCTTTCAGGGGCAGGCCTTCGGTCGTGCGACCCAGAGCGTAAAGCGTGCCATCGGCGGGAGCGACGATGCGACCATCGCGGACTTTGGCTTCGAGGGCAGCAACTTCGCTGCGTAACTGCTCGACCTGCAGGGAAGAGCGATTGGCGTCGAGCTTCACGCCGTGCTCGAACTCCTGCCTGGAGGCCCTGAGCTGCTTGACCTGAGCGTCGGCTTTGCCAAGATCGAGATCGTTGGCGGCGAGTTCGTCTTTGGTAGCGGCTTGCTGGGCGATGAGGCGCTCGAGGGAATCGTGATTGCGCTGCAGGCGGTCGCGCAGCGCCACAGCGGCAGCTAGCTGGCCTTCGGTCTTGGCTGCTTCGTCGGAGCGGCCGCCGGCTCTGGCGGTGCGGAGATCATCGTCGGCGCGGAGGAGCTTGGAGCGCGCCTCGGCGAGCTGGGCGGCAGCGTCCTTTACGTTCAACTCGAGCAGGAGCTGGCCCTTTCTTACGGCTTGACCTTCCACGACGCTGACTTTTTCGACGAAGGTATCGAGCTGCGCGCGCACGACGAAGGGGGCGATGGGCTCGACTTTTCCGTTGCTGGAGATGGAAGATACGAGGTTTTCACGGACGGGCGTGACCGCGGAGATTTTGGCGACGGGCTGGCGTCCGCTGAGACGCACGAGCACGAAAGCCACAATGGCGGCCAAGACGAGAAAAATCACGATGCGGTTTCGCAGCCTGCGATCCATTGCTCCCTATTCCGATTGCCCTGCCGGTCTGCTCAAGCTAAACATTGCGGGCACACGCGCACGACGTAAGTCCCATTGTATATGTGCGGCTTGCTGGCCCCCGCCCGGAGTACACCAGAATACTCGATTGTAACAACAGGTGCGGAACTTCCCTAGAGATGATGTCAATTCGCAAAGGCTCTCTTTCATGGATGCGTTTCGTTGGCGCGGAGATGCCGGTGCCTGCGCGCGGGTTAAGGAAGCCTGCTCCATTAGGATTTGATGTTCGCGGGCTGGCTGGGTCACAGGCCGGCAGTAACTCGATCGCTGTGAGTGAAATGTTCGACGTGCCGGCGCGTAGTAGACTGTGACGCGGGTGCGAGTAGCGGCCGGGAAAATCCGGCGCGAGGGGTCTTTGATGATTCAGGCTCGTGGGCTGTCGAAACGCTTCCACGACAAGAAACGCGGAGAGATTCGCGCGGTCGATCAGGTGAGTTTTCGGTGCG
>WNFO01004134.1_pt1 | contig 21473 bp, 19 predicted proteins | sample 5400251 | NCBI WGS metagenome assembly WNFO01 (sample SAMN13153354, study PRJNA577476) | soil metagenome | isolation source: 100 cm saprolite under Madrone tree | place: USA:California | collected 2016-06-14
CATCCCGGCGCGACCGACGGGCTGGTCGCGCTGGCCGAGGCGGCGAGCGAGACCGAGCGCATCGACCTCGGCGTCGGCGTCGTTCCGCTGCCCACGCGCGGACCAGACAAGATCGTCCAGGGCGTGCGAGCCACCGCGCTCCCGCTGGATCGCCTCCTCCTCGGGGTCGGAAGCGCGAACCCGGGTGCCCTCCGGCGCGTCCGTGCGGGGGTCGCCGAGCTGCGGTCCCAGCTTGCCGTCCGCCTCGTCGTGGCGGCGCTCGGTCCGCAGATGTGCCGCCTGGCCGGGGAGGTCGCCGACGGCGTGCTCTTCAACTGGCTGACTCCCGAGCATGCCCGCCTCTCGGCCGAGTGGGTGCGCGCGGGCGCTGCGGCGGGCCGGCGCGCGCCGAAACTCTACGCGTACGTCCGCGTCGCTCTCGGGTCCGCCGCGGGCGATAGACTGCTGGAGGAGGGAGCCCGGTACGCGGCCATACCGGCGTACGCTGACCACTTCGCGCGCATGGGGGTGACGCCGGTCGAGACGGCCGTCACCGCCCAGAGCCCCAGCGCGATCGCGTCGGCGCTCGACAAGTGGCGGGAAATGGTCGACGAGGTCGTAGTCCGCGCCATCACCGCGAAGGACACCGTCGACGAGAATTTGGCGCTTCTCCGGGCGGCGCGGCCCGCGTAGCGATCTCGTACGCCGAGGCCTCCGACTCGCGAAGGGCGCTCCTCGGCGTCGTCGCGTCCGTGGCACCCGATCGCGGCCGACGGTACCGGGGGGCGCGCCTTCGGGCCTCGTCGCCTCAGCTCCTGGCTGGCTCCCGGACGCCATGTCACCGTCACCCAGCCGGCTGCGGGAAGCGATCCGTGCTGACGTTTCTGCCGTGGTCACCTTTTCTTTGAGGATCGCGACGGCCGCGGGCGTACATTGTCTCAGCGGGTCTTTCTCCTCCGTTCCGATCTCCGCGACGTTCGGGAGGGCACTCATGGAGGACCGTCGGCAGCAACCGCGGCGGCCTGTCGCGTGGCCGGTTCGCCTCTGGCTCAGCGAACACTCGTTCTGCGCGGGCCGCGCGGTGGAAGCCAGTTCGGAGGGCGCTCGGCTCTACGTGAACTGGTTACCGGCGGGCGGCCTCAGGCCCGACGCCGTCTACCGGCTGGACGTGCAGAATCCCGAAACCGCGCAAACGTTGATGTGCGCGGCCGAGGTCCGGCATATCGACGGCAAGGAGGTCGGCATCTGGCTCCGCGAGGCCTTCGGCCTTGGGGTTCGGGTGAGGGAGGCCTTCCCCGTCGACACCCTGGATGCGACGCGGCCAGACCCCGTGCTCGGTGCTCCCCCTCCTCGGTTCACCGCCCTGGATCGCCGGGCGCTCGCCCGCATTCTTGTCGTCGATCACGACGACGCGGATCGCGAGCTCCTCACCAGCGCGCTCACCGCCGAAGGCTATCGAGTCACTGATGCCCGCGCCGGCGCCGAGCCGGTGACGGTCGTCCGCGGGGAACACCCCGACGTCGTGTTGCTCGGCACCGGTCTCCCCGGTCTGGACGGATTGGCGGTGCTTGAGTCGATCCAGCGTGACAACCCCCGGATCGGGGTGATCGCGATTGCCGGCATGGAAGACCTCACCATAGCATTCGACAGTGTCGGCGGTGGCGCGCTCGACTGTCTCTTCAAGCCTGTCAGCGCCAACCTCCTCCGTCGGGCGGTCGCCCGGGCGCTGACGACGGTGAGGACCGCAGCCGCGGAAAGCACGGTCGTTCCCTGACTGTGCCGGATCGCCGGAGAAGCTCGGGCTGATCTGCTGCCCGCTCGGCCTCGGGGAGTGCTAGCGCGAGAGCCCGGGCGGAGGTCGCGGGGGAGACCCTGGCGGCGGCGGGGGGATGTTGGCGGGAGCACTCGCGGTAGGCGCAGTCGCAGCCGGCGTCGGCGTGTACATCGATCGAGAGCCGCCGGGAATCGGGATCTGGTTGCCCTTGGCGTACATGCACTGCATGTAGGTCATGTCGTAACGGCGCTGGACCGACCAGCTCGAACCCTCCGCGCTGCTGGCACCCGCCGCCGTCCCGCCGAGCAGCCCGACGCCCGCACCGACCGTTGCTCCGGTCGCCGGGCTCCCGGCGGCGGCACCGATCGCGGCACCGGCCGCAGCCCCCACCGCCGTGCCGATCGCTGCCCCGCTCACCGTGCTCTCCGTCGCCGCTCGCTGCGGGGTCGTCCCCGTCCGCTGTGCGGCCCACTGGCGGCAGACCGCATCATCGGCCTGAAACTGCTCGAAGTTCTTCCCCGTGCCCGGCAGCACCATCACGCTCGGCCCCGTGGGCACGGTCGCGCAGGCCGCCAAGAGCAGCGCGGCCAGAAGGGGGACGATATAGGGTGTCCGCATCCTCAATTGCCCGACCTCCATCACGGATTCAGCCTACCACCGACCAATCGGCGCGTCGACCAATGACAGCGTTGCGGCGTGTGCCCTCACGCTCGCGCTCAGGCTGGTCTGGCCGGGGCCGGTCGTTGCGGGGACGGCCGTCGCGGAGGACGCGTCGGCAAGGGTCGGGGTGGAGCGGGGACAGTCTTCCGGCGGACCGAGCCTTCTCGATTGTGACGTGATCGTCGGTCTTTCATTGGGACACCTCAATCCGCTGTCAAGAGGAGACGGCTGCGGGACCGTCGGCTCGGGTCTTGGCGGTCCTTAGGGCCGACTAGTTCGACCGCGACCGTCAGTCGGCGGACCCTCCCGTGTCTGGACTGGGTCTGTCCTGACGCTCCGGCCGATGGGCAGACTGAGACCGCCATGGTCGTCGTCATCGTCCGCTGTCGATGACCACGGCGACGAGGGTCACCGCGAGCGCAATGGCACGCGATCGCGGCGCCGTCCTACGCTCTCCCGGAGAACCGCGGCCTTGAGCAGTGGCCAACGGCGGCGTCACGCCTCGTAGATCTTCGTCAGCTCGGCCTCGGCCCACGCGACCGCCTCGGCCGGCGGCATCCCCTGAACCGCCTTGGCGTACATATCGGTGATGATGTACTTGGAGTACGCCTCGGTCGCTTTGGCGTTCGACGGCCCGGCGTAGCCAAACATGCGCGAGGCACGGGCCGCGGTCCGAAACGGCTTCATCGCGTCGTCCACGCGTTCCCACATCGGATGATGCTCCCAAAAGGCCGCGGCCCCGACGTTATAGCCCGACTCGATCTCGAACCACTTGCCGAACTGCTCCTTCGCGTGTAACCACTTCAGGAACTCCCTCGCCGCCTGCTGGTTCGTCGAGTACTTCATGACGGCGTGCGAGAACGCGAGGTGGTAGGCCGGCCTGCGCTGCGGGCCATCGGGGATCGCGAAGTGGGAAATATCCTTGTACATCGGCTGGCCGAGCTCGTCCTTGATCGCGTCCGGCTTGCGCTTGGCGACGATGTAGATCGAGGCGCCGTTCAGGGTCGCGCTGATCTCGTTGGCGTGAAAGGCGCGGTTGTTGTTCGTGTCGTCCCAGGCGAGCCCGCCCTCGTCACAGGCCTCCTTCCAGAAGGCCGTCATCCACTTGACCGACTCCAGCGTCCCCCTCGAATTGAGGACGACTCTCTTCCCCGTCGTGTCCGTCTCAGCCCCGCCGAAACCCCAGAGGAGCGGGTACGTCCAGGCCGGAGCGTCGCCGAATGTGTGGCCGAGGGTCTGGCCGATGGGGCGGCCCCTCTTCTTCAGCGCCGCCCCCACCCGGCGGTACTCATCGAGCGTCTTCGGCGGCTCGGGGGCGCCCACCTCGGCGAACCACGACTTCCGATAGGTGATCAGACCCCCGACGATCTCGTACGGCAGGGCGAGCCAGCGGTTGCCCTCTCTGGCCGCGGCTTCGGACTCAGGGTAGTAACCGCCCTGGTCTCGGGCTTTCCACTCGCACAGGTCGGAGACGTCGGCGAGGGCGCTCCGATAGAGATGCGGCCAGTTATGGAGCATCAGGATGATATCGGGGCCGCTGCCGGACTGGATGGCGGCGGTAATGCGCGCCTGGAGGTCGTTCGCGTTGATGGTCTCGAGCGTGACCCCGGCCCTCGTCTGCTGATTGTACTCGGCGATCTGGCGCCGCAGCTCGACGTCCCCCTCGGGAACGAAATCGACCCACTGAAGGAGGTGGACCTTGGTGCCCTGAGCGTAGGCGGGCGCCCGGCGCGCCGCAAGGATCTCCTCCACCCCGCCGGCGGCGACGGCGACACCGACGGCACCGCTGATCCTGAGGAAGGTCCGGCGATCGACACGGGCGTCCAGAGGTTTGTCGGGGTCGTTAGGCGTCGTCATCGGATGCCACTCCTTCCGCGGCCGGCCTGCCCGCTTCCTTGATTCGCCCCCGGTCATAATGACGGCTCCCTTCGTCTCCGTCGCCGCCCGCCTTCACTCGCACCCACGTGAACGTATCGCGGTACGCGTGTCTGGCGGCGTCCAGGGCCGTCAAGGTCGGAGAATGCGCCGAGGTTAGCGCCGGGTCCGGCCCTGGTCAAGGAACCCCGGCGGGGAGCGCGGGGAGCCGGACCCCGGCGGGTCACGGCGGAAGTGACGACACCTCGAGTTACGCCGTAGAGTCTGGGGCCCGAAATCCCTTCAGCGGGAGGCGCTTGACTCGTGTAGACTTAATGGGCCTGGCGGACCGTCGGTTCACCGAGAACCCTCCGTAGCCTCAGGCCGCGTCTCGAGCCTCTTCCGGGTTCTGGCCGTGCACTGAACGGAAGCCTCAGAAGGAGTGCGTCGTGGCCGTCAAGCTTTTCGTTGGAGGACTCTCGTTTTCCACGTCCAGTGAGCGTCTTCGTGAGGCGTTTGCCGCGGTCGGCGGGGTCGATTCCGCCAGCGTGGTGACGGATCGCGACTCGGGTCGGTCGCGAGGCTTCGGGTTCGTCGAGATGACGACCTCGGAGGAGGCCAGTGAGGCCGTGCGGCGCCTGAATGGCACGGAACTCGACGGCCGCCAAATCAAGGTGGAGGTCGCAAAGCCTTCCGGTTCTGGCGGGGAGAGGCGTGGCGAGGGCCGCGGGGGGTACGGCGGCGGACACGGGGGCTCCCGCGGGAGCCGCTGGTAGGCCGACGCCCGGGCGGCGTTCGACGTCAGCTGAACACGTGAGAGGTTGCGAGGAGGCAACTCATGCAGGTCGTGGCGTTTTCGACTCCCGTTCATCCCGAATGGCGCTGGCGAATCGTCAACTACGCCGGTGAAGTCGTCGAGGAGTCCGGCAGGACGTTCCGCACGATCGCAGGAGCGGTCGCCGAGGGGACGGCGCGGCTCGGGCAACTGAACGTTGTCGATCGCTCCGTTCCGCCCCGTGCATATCGCTCAACCTCGCATCTCCGCGGCAGATAATCTGCCCAGGCGACCGCGCTCGAGCGAACTTCGTCGGCTGCTTCAGCCCAGTGTTCTGCACCTCTCATCTACGCGGGGACGCCCGTCTTGGGCGCCCGCGCCGGGTGCTCACGGGGGTGACGTCGTCACGGGGTTGAGCGCCTCACGGCTGAGGAACCGTCGTCAGCGCTCGGCCTGTCGGGCGGATGCGTCGAAGCAGCGATAGAGAGGCGCGAGTCTCGTAGTCGTCTCCGGATTGGCGCGTAGACCGGTCGGGCGGCGAGGGCATCGAGGGTCATTGCCGACGGCCGCGATGACCTCGCCCTTATCGTGGGCGCCCCCTACTTAGATATCGTCACTCTCCGGGAGGAGCGTCGAATCCTCCGCCGCTCTCGGGTGACTCTCGCATCGATGGGCTGGATCAGCATTCGTATATGCTGGCTGAGATCCTGCAGAAGCCGCTGGCTCGCGTCCAGCGCCCGGTTGATCTGCCGGAGCTCCTGCTGCAGCGTCCGCTGGCCCCGAAGAAGCCAGCGAATCGTGTCGCGCTCCGTTCGGATTCCTAGCCCGCGGTCCTTCTTCTCGGCCATCTTGTCTCTCCGGCTCGTGGTACCCATGCGCGGCCCCTCGTGGCGTCGGTCTAAGGACGACCCCGGCCTGCGTGGAGCGAGCCGGCAACCGCGTCGCGTGCTCGTACGGGCGGAACTGCGCGACGATGAGAAGGGACGCCGGCGGGTCTCATGGGCGACCCCGTTGCGCTCGAGAGCCGCCCTCTGGGGCGAACAATCGGGGCACACTGCCCCCGGACCGAAGCGGGGCAGTTTACCTCGTCAGGCGGCTGCTAATCAAGTGGAGGTATTTCTAGCCAGCCGGCGCGCGGCTCATCCGAGCCGTGCTTCTCCGGCACCCATGGGTGCGCCTGCATCCTGCGCGACGGCGCCTCGAACCGCAGGCACACGAGAGCCCTGGCGAAGACGCCGAAGGAAGCTCCTGTCGCGGTGGCGCCCTGTCTCAGGGAGCCGGGCGTTGCCGAGTCCGCCCGCACGCGGTGATGCCACCTCGTGATCGTCGACCTCCGAGCGACGCGGCCTCGGCCGCGTTCGCGTCAGCCCAACGAATCGAAAAGCTTCTCGCTCGGCAGGACATCACGCTAGACTGCTTCAAGGGCCGACTCTACACCGACGAGCCCCCTACGGGACAGCGGGAAGCGAGGTTCATCCACTGCGATACCGCGAACGGCAACCGGACGATCTGGCCGAGCGAGTCTTGCAGGCCATCCTCCGTGCGGGTGGCGCCTCTCTGGAACGGCTAGGTCCAGGGTCCCGGGAGGAATGGCGAGAGGGCCATCCATGCCGCGATCTAACCGTTGGCCTGTGGGAGCCCTGCCAGTCTAAGCGACAGAATTCACGGGACCTTCTTCTTGCCGGTAGCCCACGTTAACCACTCGTCGAAGAGTGCGTGCGAGAGAGGAGGCGGCCATGGAGAGGAGACAGGTGAGAACGCGCGTTTGGAGCCTCAGGACGGTGATCGCTCTCGGAGCCGCGATCGCTTCGCTCGCCCCTGCCGGCGGGCGGGTGGCGCGTGCGCAGCAGATGGTATGGCTCAGTATCAACGTCGAGACGCGGGCCGGTGCCGAAGGCCAGCGATCCTGGGCGGTCGCGTCAACCAGCTCCGACAAGGAGGCCACGACCAAGACCCGTGTGCGTAAGCTCTACCTCGTGCTGGACGGTCACACCCGCCAGGAGCAGGAGTGCGAGGACTGTGACTCGCTTCAGGTGGAGGAGTACCACGAGGGAGAGCAGTTTGCACAGGTGCGGGCGCGGGCCTGGGCTGAGGGGCCGACGATAGGCGTCGTGGAGGCGTCAGCCGACAGCCCGAGGTAGGGGCGTCGAGCGTCGGGACCACGCGGAGCATCGGAACCCATGCCGCGCTGCGCAGCGTGTAAGGCGTTGGCGTATCTATAAGGACGCGCCTTCGGCTCGGCTCGACAGGGCATCGGACTTCTAAGTCGGCTCAGACCTTCCCGCGGCGTCTGCTCAGAACTCAAGGAGCGACGCCCGAGGCTCGGGCGACCCGGATCTTGTAACTTCGCGACGAAGAGACGATGTGCAGACGGGGAAGGCCCTCGTGGGGCGGGGTATTCGAGGGCCGCGGAGCCTGTCAATAAGAGTGAGACACTGGGTTTGCGAGATTAGTGTAGGAGCGCCTCCTCGGTCGCTCGAGTCTTGGGAGGGTTGATCCACCGCGCGGCATAAGACAGGGATGCGCTCATCTAGAGAAAGAAGTAGGGGTCGAGGACCCGTACCTCGGTGATCCGGTCCACCGGCAGACCGTTGCGGCCGGCAACCTGCCGGATGGCCTCTGGGGAGGGTGCATCATAGATGCAGAAGGTTTTCTTCTTGTCCGGGGTCACGTAGGAGTGGACCCACGTGACGCCGTGCTCGGCGTTGGTCGCGATCACCTTCTGGGCTGCTTGCACGCCCTGCTGGTTGGGAGGAAGCTCGAGACCACCGGGGAAAAGACGCTCGACGAGATAGCGGGGCATGGCTGTTCCTCCTTGCGGCTCTTTTCCTTCATCCTTCACGCGCAATCCGCACTGCTACGAACGGTCTCGTTCCAGCACTTCCGTCATGGCTTGCTAAAATATTTAATCTTAGTTCCTTCGTCAGTTCGTTGTTGCCGTACAGAAGTTCCTTCATCACCTAGACGCTTCGAGGCAACGTGGCAGGACGCAACCAGGGGTCCCATGCTCAACATGTCGGCGAGTTTTCGAGCCTCCGCGAAATGCCGGCGGGCCGCCTCGACCTCACCCCGGTCGGAAGCGATGTCTCCGAACAACGCATGGATCCAGGCCTCGTTGCCCGTTTCCCCGTGGCGGTGCGCGAACTCGAGGGCTGTTCGCGCCGTCGTCTCCGCATCGTCGAGTTGTCCCGCCCGCCGATAGATCTCACCGAGCGTTCGCACCCAGCAGGCGCGGTCGACGAAGGCGCCTGCGCCCTCCTGGAGCTCGATGGCCTCTTTGAGCAACGGAATGGCGTCCGACGCGCGGCCGGCCAGCGCATACCCGTGACCGAGGATCGTCAGGGCTCGCATCGTTTGCCCGACGAACTTGTTCTCTCGGCAGATCGCAACGATAGGCTCCAGAAGGCGAATGGTCTCCGCTGGCTCTCCTTGGTAGAGTAGGAGGTGGCCGTGCGCGATCGCCAAGGGCACCTTGCTGTAGAGATGATTGGCCGCCTGCGCGACCCGTTCGCCGCGACCGAGTAGCTCGAGTGCGCGCTGCCGCTCCCCCATCTCGATGAGGCACTGGGCGGCGAGCGCGCAGGCGCCGGAGTACGGAAGTCCGGAGAGCCCGAAGCGTTCCGTCTCGCGCGGGCCTTCCAGCGTGTCGATGATCGTGTGATAGTGCTCGAGGGCCATCGGGAACCGGCCCTGCGCGTGATAACAGCCACCGAGGTAGTAGTGCCCGGTGACTTCGAGCCCGACATCGTGTCGCCGCGCCCCGGTCTCGAGGCATCGTTGTCCATAGCCGATCGCGCGATCGTACTCGCCCTTCGCCCAGTAGTATTGCAGGAAAAACGAGTAGACGACGTCCAGGCGTTCCGTCTCGTTATGCTCGGTCCCCAGCGCTTCTGCCTCGCGGAACACTTCGAGCAGTCGCTCGAGCTGTCCACCGCGCCACAATGGGGCCCGGAGGCCCAGTCGCGCGTCGATGGCCGCCCGCACGGATTCCCGCGTCGCCGGGACGCGCGCCAACGCGTCCATGGCTCGCTGATAGTGGGCCGCGGCCTCTGCGTCGACACAGAGCGCCGCCGCGCGATCGGCGGCCTGACGGCTATACTGTGCTGCCTTCTCCCAGACCTCGCCCCGCGACGCGTGATGGGCGAGCCGCTCAATCTGCTCGCCGAGGCGATCCCGGTGGAGCGTCTCGATCGCGTCGACGACCCGCGCGTGTAGCTCGCGGCGACGCTCCTGCAGCAGGCCGCCGTACGTAACCTCGTGCGTGAGCGCGTGCTTGAACGAGTACTCCAGATCCGGGAAGAGACCGGTCTCGTAGAGGAACTCGGCGGCCTGCAAGTGGTCGAGTCCGCGACGGAGCGCCTCGTCCGGAAGCTCGGCGATCGCTTGGAGCAGCGTGAATGGCACGTCCTTGCCAACGACGGCGGCGACCTGCAGGAGGTGCTTGTCCTCTGGAAGGAGCCGGTCGATCCGGGCCGCCAGAATCACCTGCACAGTCGCCGGGACCTCGATCGCCTGGATCGGGCGGGTCTGACGATAGGCGCCGCGCTCCCCGGTGAGCGCCTGTGTCTCCACCAGCGTCCGGATGCTCTCCTCGATGAAGAAAGGGTTCCCGCGTTTGACCAGCAGTCGCTTGAGGGGCTCCAGCGCCGGGTCGTTGCCCAGGAGGGCAGTCAGGAGTTCGCCCGCACTCTCGGGCGGGAGCGCGTCGAGCCGCAGCTGGCTGTAGTAGGTCTTGCGCCCCCAGCCATGCTGGTACTCGGGCCGGTAGTTGACCAGCAGGAGGAGCCGGGCCGTGGGCAGGCTCTCGACCAGGCCGTCGAGCAGGGCCTGCGTCTCGGAATCGATCCAGTGCAGGTCCTCGAAGACCACGAGGACGGGTTGCCCCTGCGTCTCCCGGAGCAGGAGGTGCTTGACGGCGTCGAGCGTGCGCTGCCGGCGACGGGCGGGATCGAGCGCCTGCCAGTGGGCGTCCTCGACGGGCACATCGAGGAGGGCCAGCAAGGCGGGCAGGATCGGCTCGAGGGCCCGATCCAGCGTGAGGAGCTTGCCGGTCACCTTCTCGCGAATCTCGCGGTGGGTTTCGCGATCGTGGACCTTGAAGTAGGCCTTGAGGAGGTCGATGACCGGCAGATAGCTGGTCGCCTTGCCGTAGGACACCGAGCCCGCTTCCAGGATGAGCCAGTCCTGCGTGCGGTGGGAGTGGGTGAACTCGTACACGAGGCGGGACTTCCCCACGCCGGGTTCCCCCACGAGGGCAACGAGCTGGCCGTGGCCCTCGTGCGCGGGGGCCAGCGCCCAGCGGATCTGCTCGAGCTCGGCGTCGCGGCCGACGAATCGCGTCAGTCCCCGCGCGGCGGCCGCGTGGAGCCGGGTCCGCGAGGCACCCGCTCCAGTGAGCGCGTAGATCTCCACGGGGTCCGGCAGGCCCTTGACCGCCACCGGCCCCCGGGCCGCGACCTGCACGTAGCCCTCGGCGAGCTGCAGGGTCGCGGGGGCGAGCAGGATCATGCCGGGCGTCGCCATCTGCTCCATGCGCGCGGCCAGGTGGGTCGTCTGACCAACCGCCGTGTAATCCATGTGCAGATCCGACCCGATGGCGCGGACCACCACCTCGCCGGAGTTGAGCCCGACGCGGATCTGCAGCGGCACCCCGTGCGAGCGGAAGACACCCTCCGCGTACTGCGCGACGGACTCCTGCATCCGCAGCGCCGCGTAGCATGCCCGCACCGCGTGGTCCTCGTGGGCGAGGGGCGCGCCGAAGAGTGCCATGATCCCGTCGCCCATCACCTGGTTCACCGTGCCTTCGTAGCGATGGACGGCCTCCATCATGCGTTCGAGCACGGGATCCAGGATCTTCCGCGCCTCCTCGGGGTCACGATCAGCGAGCAGCTCCATCGAGCCCTTGAGGTCGGCGAAGAGGACAGTGACCTGCTTGCGCTCGCCTTCCAGGGCGGCCTTGGAGGTGAGGATTTTCTCGGCGAGATGCTTGGGGGTATAGGACTCGGGCGCGGCGAAGCGCGGCGGGCCGGCGGTAGCCCCGCTAACGGGATGTGCGCACTCCAAGCAGAACTTCGCGGACGGGGGTAGCTGGGTGCCGCAGTTCGCGCAACAGGCTGCGAGCGGAGCCGCGCACTCCAGGCAGAACTTCGCCTGCGGAGGGTTCTCGGTCCGGCATCGAGGGCACGTCATTAGCGTTTGAGCGAGACTAGCCTTAGTGTCGAGTCTCCGTCAAGGAGTGGCGGAGCTCGTCTTGGGTGGATTGATCCACACTTCCACTGGACGCGCTGGCGGATGAGGCGCGCCGGAGGGAAATCGTTCCGGATGCGCGGCATAGGCCATGGCGAGCGCCGCCGCCCGCGCAGCGACGCGTTCCTCGGCCAGGCCGTGATGCACGTCAGCGGGCGTCAGCAGCCCGAGGCCCGAATGATGATGCTCAGTGTTGTACCAGGTGAAGAACTCGTGGCAGTGCGCCCGGGCATCTTGGATCGAGCCAAACCGCTCGGGAAACATCGGCCGGTACTTCAGCGTTTTGAACTGCGCTTCCGAGAATGGGTTGTCGTTCGATACGTGCGGCCGGGCGTGGGTCTTCGTCACGCCGAGGTTGGCGAGCAAGAGGGCAACGGGCTTGGACGTCATCGCCGAACCTCGGTCGGCGTGGATGGTGAGCTGCCCTGGATCGATGCTCTGCCGGACACAGGTCTCAGCAATGAATCGCTCGGCCAACGTGGCGCTCTCGCGATGGGCGACCATCCAGCCGACCACGTAGCGGCTGAAGACGTCGAGCATGACGTACAGGTAGAAATAGGTCCACTTCGCCGGTCCCAGGAGCTTGGTGATGTCCCAACTCCAGAGCTCGTTGGGCCGACGGGCCAGGAGTTCGGGAGCCGCGTAGGGGGGATGCCGGAGCTGATTCCGCCGCTCCCGCACCTCCTGGTTCGCGGCAAGCACGCGGTATATGGTGCGTTCGGAGCAGAGGTACAGGCCCTCGTCGAGTAGCGTGGCATAGACCTCTGCCGGGGCGAGATCGACGAAGCGCGGCTCGTGCAACAGGGCGAGGACCGCGGTCCGCTCCGCGGCACTGAGCGCACGGGGCGAAGGCCGGCGCAGCAGCGGGGCACTGTGAGGCCGCCGCCGTCGGTAGTAGGTCGCCCGCGGCACCCCGAGCGCCGCACACGTCGGCGCGATGCCGAGCCGAGGTCCGACCTCCGTCACTGCGGCCATCAGGATTTCTCGCTCTCGAGCGGCGTCCCCAGCAACGCCGCGATGTTTTTTTGGACTTCCACCAGGGCCTCGGCGCGCTCCGCGCGCTTCCGCCAGAAGGTGTTCTCCCGCTCGAGCTCGGAGATTCGCTTGTCGCGCGAATCAGGCACCCGTGGCACGGGGCCGCGCTTCTTCACAGTCGGTCCGGCCAGGTCCCCGCGCTCCCGTGCTGCACGCCCCACCGAGGGCCCGCTCCACAGTGCTCATCGGCCTCCGATCCTGACTCGCCCTCGACATTAAACTTCCCGGGGGGCACTGTCTCACGCATATTGGCAGGGAGGGCCGGCCGAGATTCTCGTGGAGTCGACGACCGCCAAGGGCCCTCCTGAGAGTGTTTCGAGTGCCGGGGAAGGTCTCTAGTCGAGAGGTGTATCAGGCGGCCTCGGCGGCATCAGCGCTCGACCAGGGCTCGGAGGCTCCGGCCCGTGCGCGGATGGCGCAACTTGCGCAGCGCCTTGACCTCGATCTGGCGGATGCGCTCGCGTGTCACCGCGAAGCGTAGGCCGATCTCTTCGAGCGTGCGCTCGCCTTCGGCTCCCATCCCGAAACGGAGGCGGAGAATCTCCTTCTCCTTTGGGGACAGGATGGCCAGTGCCCGTTCGACCCGTGTCATGAGGTCCTGGCTCAGGATGGCGTCGTCCGGTGAACCCGCTGATGTGTCCTCTAGGAAGTCGCCCAGCTCCGAGTCCCCGCCGACGGGACTCTCGAGCGAGAGCGGCCTCCGTGAGGACTCTAGGATCATTCGGACCTTATTTGCCGGGACCCCCGCGTGCTGCGCCAGCTCCTCCGGCGTGGGATCCCGACCGAGCTCGTTCACCATGGTACGGTTCACGCGTGAGATCCGGTGGAGCTGCTCCACGATGTGGACGGGAATCCGGATGGTCCGCGACTGATCGGCGAGGGCCCGGCTGAGCGCCTGCCGAATCCACCAGGTCGCGTACGTGGAGAACTTGAAGCCCCGGCGGTACTGGAAGCGATCGATCGCCTTCATGAGGCCGATGTTCCCTTCCTGGATGAGGTCGAGCAGCGACAGCTCGCTCCGCAGGTAGCGCTTGGCCACGGAGACCACGAGGCGGAGGTTCGCCTCCATCAGCTCCTTCTTCGCCTGGCGGACTACGCGCTCGTGGTTGGCGATCTCCGCCAGCATGGCCTCGAGCTGCCGGTGCGGTAGCCCAGCCTCTCGCTCGAGCCGCCGCAGCTCCCGCCGGGCCGCCGGGTTCGGCGCCTGCCGGGCATCAGCGGACAGCCGCTCCAGAGGCTCGCAGCGACGCCGGACGTCGGCGACCAGCTGGTCGATGAGCGCCGGCTTGAGCGGCATCCGGGCGACGATCTTCTGGATCGCTTCCCGGGCCGCCGCGATCCTCCCCGTATTGTTGCGCCGGGCCGCGGCGGACGGCCGGTTGAGGCGCGTCGACCGCCTCGGGCGCGCGATCTGCCGCTCGAGCCAGCGGACGCGCGAGAACGCCCGGAGGACACGCTTGATCTCGGCGCCGTCCAGCTCTTCCCCTTCCTGCAGAATGACGTCGTCGGCCGGGATCTCCTCCCGGCGGAGGCGGTGCCCCACCTGGAGGAGGGCACTCAGAGCCATGGGGATACCGGCCAGTGCCTGGCGTAGCGCGATCTGGCCGATCTCGATCCGCCGGCCGATCTCGACCTCCTGCTGCGCGGTCAGCAGCGGGATCTTGCCGATCTCCCTGAGGTACAGGCGAACCCCGTCCTCGCCGCCTTTCAGTGGCGTGAACGTTCGTTCACGGGCTAGCTCTGGGCCGTCTTCGGTATCGTCGAGAACCGGCTGTCGGCTCTCGGCCGCCTGTCCGGAGACGAACGCCGTCGGCGCGACCGGGGCCGCGTCGACGCTCAGCTCGGGTATCTTGAATGTCATCACGTGACCACTACCCCCGTTCGACGGAGACACCTATGCGTCTTCAGAGTCGACACTACGCGGAGTCCCCTTGCCGACCAATCAGGTGGAGACCCGAATCAGCGAGGGGGAATCCCCCCACGGGGGCGACGTTGCGGTCCTCGCGTGCCATGCGGCCGAGCGGGCTACGGGACGCGCCATCCGCATAGTGCTGCCCAGTTGGCGACGATGCTTGCGAAGCGCGTCTACGTCGGTCCCCTCGGCCCGAGCGCGTTCCACGATAAGCTCGTGGTGGGCGATGAGGGACCGGAGACCCAAAGGAGGAGAGCGTGGCTAAGAGCGTCATCAACGCTGAGCGGTTCGCCAAGGGCATGACCTTCGACGAGTACGTACGATACGCCGGCAGCCCCGAGAATCTCGCACGCGAGGCCTGGGGTGGCTATCTCCCCGATGGCGGGTCGTTCGGCGCTCCGCGCAAGGACAACAGCGCGGTGCTCCGGGAGCGCTACGCGAGGGCGCGTCTCAGCGACTACCAGACGGCCGCGATCAAGTGGCTCGTTGCGCAACCAAACGGGCCCGCGAAGGTCCTCGTGATTTCTGAGGACTGGTCGTCGGATTGCCGTCGCGATGTGCCCGTTCTCGCGCGGCTGTCCGAGGCGGGCGGTATGGAGCTACGTATCTTCAACCGGGACGGCAAGAAGGTTCTCGGCAGGCGGCGTCCCGATCCCGCCGCCGCCCCCGACGCCAACCACGATCTCATGCTCGAGTTCATGAACAAGAAGAACGAGGCAGAGTGGGCGTCTGTGCCCGTGGCGGTGTTCTATGCGAAGGACTTCCGGGAGCTCCACCGCCACATCGAGTACCCGGCCATCTATCACAAGGACCGCATCCGCGGACATCAGCAGGCGGCGCGACCCGGCGAGAGCGAGGAGCAGAGGAAGGAGCGTGATAGGCGGGAGTTCCTGGCCCTGCAGGGTTCGCCCTTCTTCGACGTGTGGGCGTGCGCGGGGATCGACGAGACGCTGAGCGCGCTGTACGAGAAGATGGTGGTTGGCGACAGCGGAGCGATACCTCCATTCTCGCGCAGTCCCACGCGCTTGCCCGTGCCACCTCGACGGCGCCACACCGGGGTCGCGGCGGACGCAGGCGAGTCTCGGGTTCGTAGGCCTGCTCGCTCCGATCATTGCAGCCCCGAGGCGAGCCCTTGCACAAAGTGGCGGGGTGCGAGCGATACAGAGAGGGCGGAAGCGAAACAGCGAGCCGCGAGCTTTGGGTTCGGTTCCGGGCTAAGCTCTCAGCGCAAAGTCAGCGCGACGGCAAGAATGCCGCGCGGCGCAACACGTAAGGTATTATTTTATAAGCACGCGCCTGTAGCTCAGTTGGATAGAGCGTCGGACTTCTAATCCGAGGGTCGCAGGTTCGACTCCTGCCAGGCGCACCAGAAAATTAGAGGCTTACGACTCCGAGTCCGGCGCGGACCCCGCCGTTATGCCCGCGGTTATGCCCGTGAGCTTCCGGGCGACCTCCTTGAGGTCAGCGGGGCTGACGATGTGATAGCGGTCGAAGATTCTCTACGTGTTCCGGCGCGGCGCGGCTCGACGCGCTCTGAAAGGAGGCCGCCGTGATGCCGGTCGTGACGCGCCAGATAGGCCCCTGCTTCGCCGCCGAAGTCGAAGGCGTCGACCTGACCAAGCCACTGTCGCCGGGAGATGTGAAGGCGATCCACGCCGGAATGGACGAGTACGCCGTACTCGTCTTCCACAACCAGCGGATCGACGATGAGCAGCAGCTCGCCTTCAGCCGCAGTCTGGGCGAGCTCGAGCACGCGATCGGCACGAGCCTGCGCGCGCCGGATGAGTACCGCCTCCCCACCACCTTCGCCGATGTCTCCAATCTCGACCAGGACCACAAGGTCTTCGCGCGGGACGACCGGCGGCGGCTGTTCGCCCTCGGCAACCGGCTCTGGCATTCCGACAGCTCGTTCAAGGTGATCCCGGCGAAGTACTCGCTGCTGCACGCCCGCAGCATTCCGTCGAAGGGGGGCAACACGGAGTTCGCCGACATGCGCGCCGCCTACGATGCGCTCGACGACGAGACCAAGGCCGAGATCGACGACCTGATCTGCGAGCACTCCCAGATCTTCTCGCGCCAGCAGCTCGGCTTCACCGACTTCACGGACGATGAACGCGCGCGCTTCAAGCCGGTGCGCCAGCGCCTCGTGCGCACGCACCCGTCGACGGGGCGCAAGTCGCTCTTCCTCGCTTCGCACGCGGGCGGCATCCATGGCTGGCCGGTGCCGGAGGCGCGAGCCTTCCTGCGTGACCTCACAGAGCACGCCACCCAGCGGCAGTTCGTCTATGCGCACAGGTGGCATGTCGACGATCTCGTGGTATGGGACAACCGTCGCACCATGCATCGCGCTCGGTCGTTCCCCCCGCACGAGCCGCGCGACGTGCGCCGCACCACGCTCGTCGGCGACGGGCCGACCGTGGCTCAGGCCGACTGAACGGGCTTCGCGGCGCCTTCCGTTGAGGCCACCGTCGCTTTAGGCAACTCCACGATTCCCGAGAGGAAGCGATCGAGTACCGACATGCCGTCGAAGTTGGCGCCTCGAGGAAGGCCGCCACATTTGACAGGCGCCGGTCACATCGGAGCCACTCGGGCCACACCGAGTCACCCGGATCGACATGGAGAGACGAGAGCCACGTGGGGCCACTATCTCGCTCCGTTATGCCCGCCGTCATGCCCGCGAGCGCGCCCAACCCACCAAAAACCGTCCTCACTCCGGCCAACCGACCAAAGAAAGTCCCTCGGTGAATCGCCAATTTACCGAGGGGCCTTCTCATCCGCCGGGACTTCGAATCCAGTGAGCGCCCACCGACCGCACCGCACTGAAGAGGGTGGCTTAATGCGCGAGCACCGGGGGGCACCGCGTCGCAGGAGTCGCCCTATGCAGCGGGCAGCTCGGCCCGAATTTGAGGAAGTTAGGCACCTGCCCGCGCGAATCTCCAATAAACATGCGGGTCCGGCATCAGGCCGTAAGCCGTTCGCTAATCTGCGATTCGCTCTTTCGCGAAATGGAGCCGCCGAGATGCGATCGTACAAGCACGGAATCGTTCTCTCAGGTCCGGATGCCACGACGGGAGGCCTCAGCCGGCGAGACGGTATCTTGATCGATCTTCGTCGTCGATGCGGTGTCTGTCCCCCTCCGATCGGCGGTGGCCGCCGGGTCCCCACGTGTGTGATTCTCGAGCGACGCTTTGGAGAATCCAGACAGGCTGCTAGGGCGGGCCGAGAAGGTCATCCAGTAAGCGATCATGTGCCGCGGCACGAGGTTTCAGTCCCCTCTCTCCCCGAGCGGTCTTAATGTAAGCTTCAGCGTCGGAGTCTGCCAATGCTAAAGCTTCCGCCGCCGGCCTGGGCCTTCCTTTATCTAATCATCGCAGCCGCGGTGAGCTGGCTCTACCCGTGGCGCTTGCTGCTTGATCTCCGTATCGTTTGGCTGGGCGTTGCACTGGTCGCAATCGGCTTTGCAATCTCCGTCTGGGCGTTTTTGCTGTTCCGGAGCGAGGGCACGGAAATCAATCCGACATCTGAAACGAACAAGTCGCTGGTGGTCCGCGGCCCGTTTCGCTTCACGCGAAATCCGATGTATCTGGGGCTCGTGCTGTTGACGCTCGGAATTGCATTCTGGGTGGGGTCGCTCCCCATGTTCGCGGTTCCCTTGCTCGTGTTCGCAACTGCGAATTGGGTGCATATTCCGTTCGAGGAGGCGAAAATGCGCCGTCAGTTCGGCGCCGCTTTCGACCGATATATGCGCCAGGTCCGCCGGTGGATTTGACCCTCCAGCGGATTCAAATCCGGCGTATACCATGAGCGTGATGGCGACGGAAGCCCTCGCGGACCTTCTCGCGTTCCACCGTGGCAGCGCAGTGATCGGCACGTCCGTCATCGACGTCCTGATGAAGGGACTGCTCGCCACGACGATCTGACTCCCCATGGCCATGATGTATCCTCAGGTGCTGTGCAGTCCACCCGGATCGCCCGATCTTCCTGGACGCGTTCGGGTGTGGGCAGACGGGACTCGATAATCATGATCGCTACAAGCCGAGGGCGTCGCCAGGAGCCCGCTGAGCGTTTCAGGTGCTGCGTGTGCCGCGCGATGCGAAAGCAAGAGGGACCGGATGACATGAACCTGCGACATCGCAGATGGCGTCGTCGATTCGAGATTAGCCTGCTCGTCCCTGCGCTCTTGGCCTGTGCGGGATGCATGGTCGGGCCAGACTTCCAGCGGCCGAAGACCATGGTGTCGTCGAACTGGCTGGAAACCGGGGATCTGCGGGTGAGCACTGGGTCGGCCAGGTATCGCGACTGGTGGCAGGCCTTCAACGATCCCGTCCTGGACCGCCTCGTCGAGCGAGCCTACCGGGAAAACCTTTCGCTCCGAAGCGCGGGCGTGCGGGTCCTGCAAGCCCGCGCTCAACTGGGCATCGCCATCGGCGAGATCTTCCCGCAGACGCAGCAGGCTATCGGGTCCGTTCAATACAACCGAACGAGCGATCGAGCCGTAACGGCCGCCTTCACGGGCTCCAAGGGCAGCCTCGACTACTGGCAATCTGAAGTCGGCCTTCAGGCGAGTTGGGAACTGGATTTTTGGGGGAAACTCCGACGGGCGATCCAATCGGCCGACGCCAGCCTACTCTCGACGCTGGCGGACTACGACAACACGCTCGTCACGCTGACGGCGGACGTGGCCAACTCCTACATCACCATCCGGACAGCCGAGGAACGCATCCGCATCGCTCGCGAGAACGTGGGGACCCAGGAAGAGAGCCTGAAAATCGCCGAAGCCAAGTTCAAGTACGGCACGGTGACGCAGCTGGATGTCGAGCAGGCCCGCACATCGCTCTTGAACACCCTGGCGACCATTCCGCCTCTGGAAACGCAACTCCGCCAGGCCAGGGATGCCCTCAGCGTTCTGCTGGGCATGCCCCCGAGCGACCTGAGCGATCTGCTGGGAGGCCCGTCAGCAATTCCCGTTTCACCACCTCAGGTCATCGTGGGCGTCCCGACCGATCTACTGCGCCGCAGACCGGACATCCGGAGCGCCGAGCTGCAGGCGGCCGCTCAATCCGCCCAGATCGGAGTGGCCAGGGCGGACCTCTTCCCGGCCTTCTCCCTGACCGGCAATCTGGTCCTCCTCTCCACGAATCTTGGAAGCTTCAAGCTCAGCGACATGTTCAGATGGGGAAGCCGCTCGGTCCAGGCCGGCCCCACCGTCCAGTGGAACATCTTCAACTATGGCCAGATCACAAATAACGTCCGTGTGCAGGACGCCAAGCTCCAGGAGCTACTGCTCACCTACCAGAGCGCAGTTCTGTCGGCCCAACAGGATGTCGAGGACAATCTGGCCGCATTCCTGCGCGCTCAGGATCGCGCACAGCTCTTGGCCCAGAGCGTCGCCTCCGCCCGCACCGCCGTCGCCCTCGCCTTGCTCCAGTACCGGGAAGGTGTCACGGACTTCACGACGGTCCTGACCGCCCAGCAGGCTCTGCTGAGTCAACAGGACAGCCTGGCCAGTACCCTGGGCACCATTTCCACGAGCCTCGTCGGCGTGTACCGCGCACTGGGGGGCGGCTGGGAGATCCGAGAGGGCCAGGAGCTGGTGCCTCCCGACATCAGGGCAGAGATGGAAAAGCGCACGAACTGGGGCCACTTGCTGGCCCCGGCGACCTACAATCTGCCAGCCTCGCGTGAGCCCAAATCCGCTCCGCGGCTACCAGATTGGTGACCTAACCAAGACCTGGGCGGGAAATGACAATGACGGGCTGCGGAAAAAAAGAGACCTCTCATCCGATGAGAGGACTCCCGGTCTGGCTCGTGGTTCCCATGCTCTTCGTGTTCGTCCCCGGCTGCGGAGAAAAACCCAAGCAACAACCCCCGCCTCCTCCAAAGGTGACGGTCGCGCAGCCGGTGCAGCGGGTGGTGACCGATGATCTGGAGCTCACCGGCAACACCCAGGCCATCTACACGGTACAACTGGTCGCCCGGGTTGCGGGCTACCTGGAAAAGGTTCTGTTCCAGGACGGGCAAATCGTCAAGAAGGGTCAGCCGCTCTTTCTCATCCAGCAAAACACCTATCAGGACAACTTGCAGCAGGCTGAAGCAGCCGTCTTGCAGTACCGGGCGCAGTTGGCGTATGCCAAAGCCCAATTCACTCGTTACTCCAACTTGGTTCAGGAGAAGGCCGGCTCGCAGTCCGACGTCGACAACTGGCACTACCAGAGGGATAACGCTCAGGCCAACCTCCGCTCGGCAGAGGCACAGCGTGCTCTGGCCAAGCTCAATCTGAGCTACACGGATGTCCGGGCTCCGTTCGATGGACGAATGGACCGTAGATTGAAGGATCCCGGCAACCTTGTCGGTTCAGGCGAAAACACGGTCCTGGCCCAGATCAACCAGATCGATCCGATGTATGTCTACTTCAACATCAGCGACGTTGACTTGGCCCGCCTCCTGAAAGGCAGACACGGGATCCCCGGACCCACCGATGCTCAGAAGTGGCCGGTCTTCTTGGGCCTGCCCAGTGAAGAAGGTTACCCCCACCGGGGATACCTCGACTTTGCAGCCATCAGTCTGACCACCACCACGGGCACGCTGCTCATGCGGGGCATCTTCTCCAACCCCGACGGACAGATCCTGTCAGGCTTGTATGCCCGCGTGCGGGTGCCCGTCGAGCAGAGAGCTGCGTTCCTGGTCCCCGAGGTGGCGATCGGTCATGACCAGCAAGGCTCCTATCTGTTCGTGGTGAACGAGAAGAACGTCGTGGAGCGCCGCAGTGTCAAGACCGGCCCCGCCGTGGACAGCCTGCGGGCCATCGACGAAGGCCTCAAAGGCACGGAGCGGGTGATCGTCAACGGTCTCCTGAGGGCTGCTCCCGGACGGCATGTCACTCCTGAACCGGAAGGGGGCGCGCGCCTGCCGGAGCAAGGCGCCTCTCCGTCGCTTCCACCGCGGAAGGTCAGGCCGTGATCTCCGAGTTCTTCATCGAACGGCCGATCTTCGCCAACGTCATCGCCTTCATCATCGTCATCATCGGGGGCGTGTTCTTCTATCGTCTGCCCGTGGCCCAGTATCCCGAGATCGTCCCGCCGACCATCCAGGTAAGTACGCGGTATCCAGGAGCGAGCGCCGAGGTCGTCGCGGCGACGATCGGGGTGCCGCTCGAGCAGGCGATCAATGGCGTGGAAGGTGCCATCTACATGTCCTCTGCCAGCGCGAGCGACGGCTCCTATACCCTGACCGTCACC
>WNFO01001016.1_pt1 | contig 21470 bp, 24 predicted proteins | sample 5400251 | NCBI WGS metagenome assembly WNFO01 (sample SAMN13153354, study PRJNA577476) | soil metagenome | isolation source: 100 cm saprolite under Madrone tree | place: USA:California | collected 2016-06-14
GCAGGCATTGACGCCGCTCACCGCCGCGGCGACCATCTCCTTCTCGGCGCGGGTCCATTCGCCCGGCATCATCGCGCGCTTCATCGCGCGCCCGTGGAAGGCGCCGAGCTCCGGATCCCACGCCATGACCCGGCTCATCGCCGGGGGCTCCGGGAAGTCGTGCTTGAACCAGGCCTTCGCGACCTCGAAGAGCTTCTGGATCGGCGCGGGGTATTCGGAGGCGTCTCTCAATCTGACCGTCGGCATCGATTCAGCTCCTTCCGGCGCGCGCCGCGCCTATCCGGCGGCCGCCGCGTGGATCAGCCACCGCCCGGGCCAGCCCTCGACCGCACAGTCGGATCGGATCGCTCGCGCACGCGCGAGCGTCGTCACCGCCCGCGCGACCTCGTCCGGCCGAAGGCCGAACAGTCTGGCGAGCGATCGCTCGCTCGTGAACACGGCGCCGCGCGTGTAGCGCTCGATCAGGCCCGCGACGGCCGCCTCGCGCGACAGGCGTCGCCCCTCGGCGACTTCCTTCGGCAGCCACGATTCGACGAGATCCCAACGATACGAGAACGTCGGCTCGTAGCGCTCCTCGCTCTTCACGATCCAGAGACCCTGCTGGAGCTCCGCCATCGCGCGCTCGAAGCCGCGCGTCTTGGCGGGCTCGAGCATGAACACGTTCGCGCGCAGCTCGCGCGTGTACTGCGGGTGCTCGTCGAGCATCGCGTCCATGATCCGCCGGGCCGTGTGCGAGAGTCGTCCGGCCTCGTACTCGCCCCGGTAGTCGCGCGCCCGCTGGCGGCCGCGCACCAGCGCGTAGAACATCGGGAACAGATCGAGCGCGACCAGGAGCGGCCGGCCCTTCAGGAGCTTGCCGTAGTACACGCGCTTTCGGGCCGGCAGCATATCTTTCAAACTCCACGTGAGACCGACGCCAGCGTCGTGGTGCGAGTGACGCGGCCAGCGCGGATTCGCTCGGCCCGCCACCGCCTCCCACAGGCAGGCGACGCCTTCCGGGAATCGATAGAAGGTCGAGCAGAAGCCGACGTCGCGCACGAACGCGAGCGCGCCGCGCTCGCCCTGGACGCGGTGCTCCGGCAGCCGGCGGAACTTGCGGTCGCGGAGACAACCGAGCGCAGTGCCGGTCAACGCCGATTTCTCACGGGTGCGATGGCCTCCCTTGGCCTCACGGAGAGGCCTCTCACACGCGCAGGCCTCTCATTGACCACATTTCTGTCGCTGTTGTAAAGTGCGCTCCATGAAAAAGAAGAAGTCGACCACGAAGGCGGCGGCGCGGAAGCGGGCCGGCCGGAAGCCGGCTGCGCCGAAGCAGGCCAAGTCGGCCGCGTCCTATACGCCCAAGCCGGTCCAGGGAAACGGCTGGGCGCCGTTCCGCTACCCGCCGCAGTAGCGGACGCTCCTGGACAGGCTCCTACCCCACCTGGCGCCCGGCGCCGTGTTGCTCCTGGGCGCCACGGTCGTCTTGCAGTCTGCGTCGATTCGCGCGGCGGTCGCGGCTTCCGCGCCCGTCTATTCGTGGATCATCTTCGGCGCGGGGATCCTCCTCGGCTGGCGATTCAAGCGTAGGCAGCTCGTCGTCGCGCTGGCCGTTCTCTTCGCCGCCGAGCGGGCGATCGCGTTCTTCCCGCCGGTCGGCCAGGCGGCGCCGGTCGGCCCCGTCGTGTTCTCCGCGGTGGCGCTGCTCCTCCCGCTCGACCTGGCGGCGATCGCCTGGCTCTCGGAGCGGGCGATGTCGACCTGGGTCGGCCGGGTCGTCCTCGGCGCCATCCTGGGCCAGCCACTCGCCGTCGCGCTGCTCCTGCGTCCGGAGCTGGCCTCGCTCGTCCAGGCCCTGCAGCAGGGGTTCGTGGCCGGCGGCCTCCCCTTTACGAGGATCCCCGCACCCGCGCTCCTCGCGTTCCTGGTCGCGATCGCGCTCACCGCCCTGCGGTTCGTCGTCCGTCGCACGGTCATCCAGGCGAGCCTCGCCTGGGCGCTCCTCGCCGCGCTGCTCGGCCTTCACGGCGACGGCCCGGCGTCCACCGTGTACCTGGCGACGGGCGGGCTCGTCCTCATCGTGTCGCTGATCGAGACCTCGCACCGGATGGCGTTCAGCGACGAGCTGACCGGACTGCCGTCTCGCCGCGCGCTGACCGATGCGCTCATACGGCTGCCCGAGCTCTACACGGTCGCGATGATCGACATCGATCACTTCAAGAAGCTCAACGACGAGTACGGCCACGCGGCGGGCGACCAGGTGCTCCGCATGATCGGCTCGACCTTGATGCGAACCGAAGGCGGCGGACGGCCGTTTCGCTACGGAGGCGAGGAGTTCGCGGTGCTGTTCCCCGGCAAATCGGCGGAGGAGGCGCTGCCGTACCTCGAGGACCTCCGGGAGGCCATCGAAGACTCGAGCTTCACCCTGCGCGGGCGGGATCGTCCCAAGATGAGGCCCGACAAGCCCGTACGCTCGACCGGCGGCCGGCGAACCATCTCGATCACGGTCAGTATCGGTGTCGCGGAGCCGGACGAGGTCGGCGTCGATCCGGACGACGTGATCCGCGCCGCCGACCAGGCACTGTACCGGGCCAAGCGTACCGGCCGCAACCGGGTCTGCGTCGCGGAGTAGTCGCTAGTCCAGGCCCCAGGTGAAGACGCGGCCCGGCGTCACCTCGACGACGACCGAATCCGACTCGTCGAGCGCCGCTTCGCGGCGATACTGCGGGTACTTCCGGTACAGGAGCGCGCGGATCTTCCTGAACCGCGGGCCCTTCGCGAAGAGCCGCGTCGTGCCCTGCACCATGGCGCCCTTGATGTGCGACCAATCGTCGGAGTACAGATCGACCGTCACCGCCACGCGCGGGTTCTCGGCGAGGTTCAGCACTTTTCGGACTTTGCTCGCGGAGGCGAAATAGATTCTCCCGTCGACCACGACCTGACACACGGGAACCAGATGCGGCATGCCCCGAGTGCCCGCGGTGGCCACCCGACAGATCCGCTCGCGGTCGAACCAGCGCGCGATCGATTTCTTGAGCCGCATCGGGCTCAGGCCTTCCCCGCCTCGCCGACGAATCTCAGGACGGCTTCGATCACCGCCGCCGGCTGCTCCTCCGGGATGAAGTGGCCGGAGCCCGGCACGGCGTGTCCGACGACCTGCGCGCAGCGCTCCTTCCAGACGCCGAGCATGTCGGGCATCTGCGGGCGGCGGCCGCCCGCCTCGCCCCACAAGATCAAGGTCGGCGCCGCGACTTTCTTGTCGCGATCGGCGCCGTCCTGCTCGAGATCGATCGTCGCGCCAGCACGATAGTCGTCGAACGCCGCGCGCATCGCCCCGGGCTGGCGGAAGCAGCGGACGTATTCCTGCACCGCCTCCTCCTCGATCGCCGCGGGATTGTACGCGGACGTCCGGTACATATAGCGCAGGTAGATCTCCTCGCGGCCGGCGGTGAGCGCCTCGGGCAGATCGGGGAGCTGATGAAAGAACCAGTGCCAGCGCGCGCGGGCGCTCACCTGGTCGGTCCGCGCGAACACGTCGTAGGTGGGCGCGATGTCGAGCAAGACCAGCCGCGTCAGCAGCGACGGATGATCGAGGGCGAAGCGATGCGCGACGCGGGCGCCCCGGTCGTGACCCACCAGAACAACCGGCCCGATCCCGAGCGCCTGGATCAGGTCGGCGATGTCGGCCGCCATCGTGCGCTTGTCGTAGCCGCGCACCGGACGGTCGGAATCGCCGTAGCCGCGCAGATCTGGCGCCACCACGCTGAAGCGCTCGGCGAGCGCCGGCATCACCTTGCGCCACATGTGGCCAGTCTGCGGGTAGCCGTGGAGCAGGACCATGCCCGGGCCCTGCCCGAGACGACGATAGTGGATGCGGATCTTGTCGCGGACACTCACGACGTCGCGAATCATCGGCGATGGTCCTCCGCCCGGTCGCGCGGCTCGAAGCCGAGGACGGCGCGGGCGTGCTCGAGGTCACGGTAGCCCCATCGATTGTCGGAGACGGCGTAGAAGATGTCGAACGTGAGCGTGGCCGGCGCCGCGATGCAGAGCTCGATCATCCGGACGACGTCGCGCTGGCTGCAGAAGACCGAGAACTCGCGCGCCGACGTCGGACGGTCCTCGGCCCTCACGCGTCCGATGCGCACGCAGATCGCCGACAGGCCGTGCGCGTCGGCGTAGTGTCGCGCGATCGCCTCGCCCCAGATCTTGCTGGCGCCGTAGAGGCCGGCCGGGCGCAGCGGCGTCTCGTGCGTCATCGTCTTCCACGACCCGGCCTCGTCGTAGCGGCCGGCGACCAGGGCGCTGTAGGGCGGATCGCGCTCCCAGGCGCTCACGGTCGCGCCGCTCGACGCGTAGACGACCCGGCTCACGCGAGCTCGGCGCGCCGCCTCGAAGACGTTGTAGGTGCCGACCACGTTGGCCTGGAGGATCTCGTCGAAGACGTCGCTCGAGCCGGTGCGCGCGGCGAGGTGCACGACCGTGTCCACCCCGGCGAAGGCGGGCGCGATCGCGTCGAGGTCGGCGATGTCGGCCTCGTGGCACTTCACGCCGGGAATCGGCCGTCGGTTGAGGGCCGAGAGCTCGTACGTGCCCTCGAGGTGGCGCCGGAGGGCGCCGCCGATGAGCCCGCTCATGCCGGTCACGAGCACCCTGCGCGGCGCCATGGCCGGAAGGCGCTACACGATCGAGGTGTGAACGAGGTTGCTGACGCGATCGAGTCGCGCCGAATGCCAGGGATCGGGCACGCGGCTGTTGGTCAGATACGCGAACGACACCCCGGAGTCCGGGTCGCCCCAGCAGTACGAGGAGCCGACCCCGCCGTGACCGAACGTCCGCGGCGAGGCGAGCGATCCGAGGCCGCGAATGGTCTCGGTGGTCCCGCGCAGATGCGGACCGAGCCCGCGGTGCATCGCCATGCCCATGTAGCCGTCGACGCGATCGCCCGTGTAGTTGCGGGTGACGTAGGCGATCGTGCGCGGGGACAGAAGCCGCGTGCCGCCGAGCTGGCCGCCCTGCAGCAGCATCTGGTAGAACGCCGCCATCGCGCGGGCCGTCGCGTAGCCGCCGCCGCCCGGCGTGCCCGCCCGTCGAGCTTCCGCCGAGCTCTCCTCGCTCCGCCTCACCTGCCGCGCGCCGTCCTGCGAGGGCTCGTGCATGTCGACCGCGCGCCCGTGCGCCCGATCGGGCAGGCCGACGAACAGATCGTCGGCGAGCCCCAGCGGCTCGGCGACGTTCTCGCGGATGAACGCCCGATAGTCCGTCTTGGTGAGCGCCTCGATCAGGACCGCGGCGACCCAGTGGGCCGCGCCGCGGTGATAGAAGACGCGCGAGCCCGGCGTCCATTCGAGGGTGAAGCCGCACACGGAGCGCCGCAGCAGCTCGTGGTCCTCCCACGCCGCCTTCGGCACCTCGGCGTTGGGAAAGCCGCCCTGATGCGAGAGGAGCTGGATGACGGAGATGTCCCCCTTGCCGTTGGCCTCGAATCCGGGCACGTGATCGGCGACCTTGTCGGTGAACGCCAGCGCGCCGCGCTCGACCAGGAGCCACACCGCGCACGCGGTGATGACCTTCGTGTTCGAGAAGAGCAGCCAGAGCGTCTCGTCGCGCGCGGGAACGCGCTGGGGATCGAGCCGCGCATCGCCGAGCGTCCACATGAGCCCGAGCTTGCCGTGCCGCGCCACGGCGATCTGCGCCGCGGGATAGCGTCCCTCGGCGATGTGCGCCGTGATCAGCTCGCGGAGGCGACCGAGCGGTTTCGGGTCGAGGCCGAGCGCTTCTACGCTTGAGGTCGCAAGGGGGAATTCCATGGCCGCAACTCTAGCATGAGACGCTCGCGGTGGGCGGCCGGGGAGCGGGTCAGCGGGCGGGGTCGCTAGACCACGCGGCACGCGTTCGCTGCTCCTCTGCGGCTGGGCTCCACCAGGGCGCAGTGCGCCCGTTGCTCCTCGGAGGGAACGGGTCTAGCTGACCCCGCCCGCTAGCCTGCCCGCCGGCCGCCGGTCGTGCTCGCTTCCGCGGCCTCGCGCTTTCGCAGCCATGCATCGGATTGCGCTCTCAGCGCAGTCCGCTCGGTCGCGTCGAGGCCGGCGGGGTCGAAGCGGTAGCGGTAGTGGAGGTCGAGGATCGGGGCGAGCTCGGCGGCGTGAATGCGGGCGAACCAGGCCGACGGGGACTCGTCGCCCTGGCGGCCGAGTCCCGCGGCGCGCAGGCGCTCGGCGATCAGGTAGAACTCGGAGTCCTGGCCCGGGCTCGCCGCCGCAACGGTCGCGCGCGGCTCGCCGGTGCTGCGGCCGACACGGCGGCGCGAGTAGAGACGCCAGACGAGCAGGAGCACGAGCGGGATCAAGAGCCAGGCCGCGTGCCGGCCGATGCCGCTGTCGTCCTCGCTCCAGCGCCAGCGCGAGAAGAGAAAGGCGGCCCACGACCAGAGATCGTTCACCGGCTCCAGGAAGGACGCGTCGCTCTGCTCGGTGTCGGCCCAGACCGGAGGCGTCGTGTCCACGTCGCGCCAGGCGCCGTCGACGTACGCGAGCGTCCACGAGTGAGCGTGGCGCGCCCGCACGATGTAGCGCTGCTCGAGGCGACTCCACTCCTGGACCGAGAAGCCGACCGCGTAGCGCGACGGCACGCCCGCCGCCCGAAGCAGCAAGGTCGTCGCGGTGGCGAAGTACTCGCAATGGCCGGCGCGCGAGTTCAGCAGGAACTCCTCGAGCGCCGACTCCTTGCGCGGTCGCTCGCCCTTCCACGTCGAATAGCGGAAGTTCCGCCGGAAGTGGGCCGTGACGGTCTCGACCTTCTCGGCCGGCGAGCCGCCGGCGAGATTCAGATCCGCCGCGACCCGCGAGACGATCGCGGCCTCCCGCGGCGGCACGTGCAGATCGGCCTCGATGGGAGGCCCGTCGAGGGGTCCCTCGGGAGCGAACAGCGCCGTGTAGGTGACGAGCCCGAGTCCTTCCTCGACCTTCACCGCCCCGAGCCGATTCCGGTGGACGCCGACGACCGCGAGGCGATCGATCTCGTAGGCGCCGCCCGGCAGCGAGAGAATGCCCCGGCCGCGATTGAGGTACGCCGAGACCGTGATCCGCTCGGCCGGGCTCCGGCCGGCCGCGAACTTCCACGTCTCACCGTCGGCCTCGGGCTGGACCGGGGTGAACGCGGCGCCCGAGGCGAGCCACGCCGGCGAGTTGTAGACGTCGTAGCTCGCCTCGCGCAGCAGGAACGGCAGAGGCAGGCCGTCGCGGGCCTCGACGCGCAGGACCGTGCGGTCCGAGAGCTTCAGGCGCCCGAGATGGCCGATGGCCGTGGTCGCCCGAAACGGGTCGGCGTCGCCACGGACCATGCTGAAGATGTAGTCGAACACTGTCTGCTCGACCACCTGCTGGGCCCGGTGCAGCGCGATGTGGCCGCCGTAGCCCGCGACGGCCGCGACGCCGAGCATCGGGATCCACCACAGCGGCGAGAATCGGCGCGAGCGCCAGGGCCAGAGGGCCCAGCCCGCGAGGACGCAGAGCCCGGCATAGAACTCGAGCGTGCGCCGATTGGCGGCGCTCGCGGCGAGGATGCAGAGCGCGAAATACAGATAGCCGAGATCGACGAATCCTGGCCGGGTCTCGGGCGCCCGAGCCGCCTGGCGCCTGAGCGCCCAGAAGAACGCCGTCAGCGGAACCTTGCCGGCCGTGCTGTAGAGCTGGCTGGCGATCAGCGGAAAGAGCAGCAGCGGCAGCCACTGGAACAGGAGCGTCATCGCGCGCGGTCCATCGGCGGCCCGCGACGTGCCGGTGGTCGAGAAGAGATAGATGCCGCTGACGACGATCAGCAGGGTGCACAGATCCGTGAGGCGGTGGAAATCGCCGGTGGACAGCTCGAGCCGCCACGTCAGGGCGCGCGCGGCTTCCACCAGCACCGCGAGCGGCAGAGCCAGGAACAGAAAGCCGGTCTGCCATCCCCAGAAGAGGAGCGCCGCGCCGAGCAGCAGCGGGGGCGGTGTCACAAGCATGCGAGCCCTTCGGCGATCCGGCCGACTTCGAGCCGATGCACGTGACCGGGCAGTCGATCGAGCGTGCCGCGCTCGCCCACGACGAGCACCCGCGTCGGCGTCCCGAGCGCCGCCAGCTGGCGGACCAGCTCCTGTCGGGCGTCGTCCCACGCGAGCAGCACGCACACGCAGCCGCTGAGCGAGTCGTGGCGATCGATCACGGCGTGGTGGAGCGCGCGAAACGGCTTGTCGCGGCACGGGCCCACGCACGCCAGCACCTCCAGGAGCTGCTCGGTGTGGCCGACGCCGCGTCCGGCGGTGAAGCAGTAGGCTTGCGGCCCGACGAACATGAGATCGAGGAGCGACTCCTGCGTCTGCATCGAAATCGCCACCGAGGCCGCGACCGAGACGGCTTCCTCGAAGACCGGGTCGCCGGCGTGGCTCGTGAACGTGTCGAGGATCAACGCGTGGCGCACGAAGAACTCGTCGAGATATTCCTTGACGACCGGCCGGCCGACTCGGGCCCAGCTCTTCCAGTGGATGCGGCGCATCGGATCGCCGGCCCGATAGTCGCGGAGCGACACGAACTCCTCCGAGTCGCCCACGGTGGACGCGAGCGCGACGCCGCCCGGCTGATACTTTCGGGTCCCCGCCAGCCGGATCTCCGCCACCGGATACCGCTTCGGCAGGACCAGGAGCGATTGTGGCAGCGGAATCGACTTGAGCGCCTGAACGAGCCCCAGCGGGTCCGGCCGCGCGATGGTGATGCCCTGAAAGAGCAGGTGGCCGCGACGCAGCGGGGTGACCTCGAGCGTCACCTCGGTCTCGCCCGCGGCGGGAAGCGCGGGCAGCGGCCGCGGCGCGATGACCGCGCCGCGCTTTTGTGAGACGAGCCACGCCCACCGCGGGTAGCCGACCTGCCGGTCGAACCAGTTCCGTCGCTCCTCGCCAGGCTCCCGCGCCGTCACGAACTCCTCGAACGACGGGCGCGGATCGGAGAGCTCCTCCAGCAGCACGAGGCCGTCCTGGCGGCGGCCCGATTGGTTGGTGATCGCCAGGCGGTACGTCAGCGGCACGCCGACCGACGCGAAGCGCGGCAGGATCCGTCGGGCCGTGAACCGCCCGCGGAACACGAGGCTCGAGGCCGCCGAGATGACGACGAACGCGAGCACCAGGGTGAAGACCTGGTAGCCCACGGTGCGGTTCGTGTCCAGGCCGATCACGACGGCGGCGCCCAGCACCCCGAGGGCCAGCGAGCCGGCGCGCGTGAACCGGCGGTCGAGCCGATACTGGAACGCCGAGAAGGAGCTGAACCAGCGGTACAGGAGCCGCTTCATAGCGGTCGCCGACGCCTACGACGGCATCGGGACTTTGGCGAGGATCTCCTCGACGAGGCCGGCGGTCGTCACGCCGGCGAAGCGCGCTTGTGGCTCGACGACCATGCGATGCGCGATGACGGGCACGGCCATCTCGCGGACGTCCTCCGGAATGACGAACTCGCGTCCGTCGGAGAGCGCCAGCGCCTGCGCGGCCTTCATCAACGCGAGCGAGGCGCGCGGGCTGGCGCCGAGCTGAATCCCGTTCGCCGCGCGCGTCGCGCGCACGACGTCGACCGCGTAGCGCTTGAGCTCGTCGCTCATGCGGACTCCCGCGGCGCGCCGGCGCACCATCAGCACGTCGTCGATCGACACGCACGGCGTCAGGGTGTCGATCGGATGGCGCTGCGCCTGGGCCGAGAGGATGGCCACCTCGTCCTCCGGCGGCACGTAGCCGAGGCTCAGCTGCACGGCGAACCGGTCCATCTGCGCCTCGGGCAGCGGATACGTGCCGCGGAACTCAACCGGATTCTGGGTGGCGATGACGAAGAAGAGCTCGGCGAGGCGGTAGGAGCTGCCCTCGACCGACACCTGGCCCTCGGCCATCGCCTCCAGCAGCGCCGACTGGGTGCGCGGCGACGCGCGATTGATCTCGTCGGCCAGCAGCACGTTGGTGAAGACCGGGCCCTCGTGGAAGTGAAAGGCGTGGTCGCGCTGGTCGAACACGGACACCCCGAGGATGTCCGACGGCAGGAGATCAGGCGTGAACTGGATGCGCTTGAAGCGCCCGCCGATCGACCGCGCCAGCGCCTTCGCCAGGGTGGTCTTGCCCGTGCCCGGATAGTCGTCGAGCAGCACGTGGCCGCCGCTCGCGAAGGCCGCCAGGAGTCGCCGGATCGTTCCGGACTGGCCGCGCATCACGGTCTCGACGTTCTGCGCGAGCTTCTGGAAGACGTCCGTGGGCTGGAGGCTCATACCCCAACTCAGCGCTTCCGCCGAAGGCCGTCGATCACGTCGAGCACGCGCAGGATCTCGCTCCCGTCGCGGACCATCTCGCGGTCCCCGGCCTGGCCCCAGCGCAGCACGCCGTCGCGGTCCACGACGAAGGTGGAGCGATACGCGACGTTGCGATCGACGTCGAGCACGCCGTACGCGCGGATCGCCGTGCGATGCACGTCGCTCAGGAGCGGGAACGGCAAGTTCCGCGCCTTCACGAACGCGGCGTGGCAGAACGGGCTGTCACCGCTGATGGCGAGCACGGTGGCGCCCCGCTTGGTGATCTCGTCGGCGACCCGGCCCAGGTCGCTGAGCTCGGGCGTTCAGATTCCGCCCCAGTCGTAGCAATAGAAGACGAGCACGACGTCCGTCTTGCCTTTGAAGTGGGCCAGGGACGTCTCACCGCCCGCGCTCGACGGCAGCGAGAAGCCTGGCGCCGCCTGACCGAAGCGCAGATCGGTCACGAGAGGCCTTGCACCGGTTCGACGTTGACGCGACTGGTCACGCGGAGGCTCATTGGGTGCAATTCCGGTATACCACGTCAGGCGTCGGGGCCGGAAAGGCCCGGTGAGCGGGCGCAAACGCTAGAATCGGGCGCGCTCCTGAACAGTCGAGTGCCCGGGGAGCCGCCAGTACAATGCGCCCATGAGCGCACACGAGCCCACCGTCGGCGTCATCGGTCTCAAGTACGGCCGCGCCCACATCCCCGCGTTTCAGGCCAACGGCTGTACGGTCGTCGCCGTGTGTCAGCGCGACCAGGCGGCGCGAAGGCGATCGCGGATCGCTACGGTGTCCCCCGCGTCTTCGGAAGCTGGGAGCAGATGATCGACGAGGCGCGCCCGGAGATCGTCGCGATCGCGACGCCGCCGGTCACCCATCACGCCATAGTGCTGCGGGCCTTCGCCGCCGGCGCGCACGTGCTTTGCGAAAAGCCGCTGGCGATGTCGCGCGCCGAGGCGCAGGCGATGGTGGACGCCGCGGTGCGCGCCGGCCGCATCGGCATGACCGCCTTCAACTGGCGGTTCCCCGCCGCCATGCAGCAGTTTCACGGCACCGTGCGCGAAGGCGTCGTGGGGCGTGTGTTCAATCTGGCGGCGCGCTGGCTCGGCTCGCGACTGGCCGACGAGAAGGCCGCGCCGTCATGGCGACAGGACCGAGCCCAGGCTGGCCACGGCGCGATGGGCGACATGGGCGTGCACGTCATCGATCTGATCCGCTGGAACTTCGGCGAGTTCGCCCGGCCAGCTGTCGGTGAGTCGCGGCGGCGCCGACTGGCAGGTGGTGACGCCGCGCTGGACGCCGCCGCCCGCGGCCGCCGAGGGCGATCAGAGCGACGTCATGGGCAAGGCGCTGATCGCGCCGCTCGTCGAGCGCCTGCTGCACGGAATCCGAACGGGCCAGACGCCGTCACCCTCGCTCCTCGACGGGCTTCGCGCCCAGGCCGTGCTCGATGCCGTGCTCGAATCGTCGGCGCGTCGCGCGTGGGTCAAGGTCGCCGCGTGAGCGGCCACCAGATCCGGTAGCCGCCGGCGTCGCCGGCGCCAACCTCTCGCGTCTCAGATTTCCTTCGTGGGCTGAAGAGCCTGGTTGCTAGCGTGTCTCCCCGAAACATCTGTCTCAGGGGGAGAGCGATGGACGATCCCGGCGGACGATGGATCGAGTTCACGACGCAAGACGGCCGCACCAGTCGCATGCGGGTCGATCAGATCGACACCGTGATGCGCGCCAACGGCGGCGACGCGGGCGTGATTCACACGAGCCTGGGCGAGCTCATCCGGGTGCTCAACGTCAGTCACGTCCTCAAGCAGTGGAAGCACCGGCTCCTTTTCATCGTCTCCCGCCAGGCGACCAGCTATCACGGTTATCTGCAGCGCGCGTTCTCCGACGTGGATTGGGCCGAGGTGATCCTCGACCGGCGGCACAACGAGCGGCGTCAGCAGCAATCGCCGTGGATGGTCGACCGCCGCGGGCGCGGCCGCCGCGCGCGGCCCGACGTCGACGCGCGCGTGCGCGCCTTCGGCTGGGCGATCGTCCGGGTCACCCGGATCTAGGCGAGCTCGGACCAGAGCACCCCGAGACGCTGTAGCGCCGCCGGGGGCAGCGGCCCGCGGTTGACCGCCGCCGCGGCGGCCTCGAGATGCTCGAGGCTCGAGTAGCCCACGAGGACCGTCGACACCGCGTCGGAGCTCACGGCCAGACGGATCGACGCCTCGATCAGGTTCCCGGCGTATCCTTCCCGCACGAGCGCCTCGAGCCGCTGCGCCCTCGTCACGTCGGTCCGGTAGTCGGGCGCGGTCGCGATCGGGTCCACCGAGGGCACCGCGACGGGATGACGCGCCTCGACGCCGCTCAGCGCGCCGGCGGCCAGCACGCGAATGACGATGACACCCATCCGGCGCTCGCGCGTGCGGTTGAGGAGCCCCCCGAAATCCTGCGCGGGAAATCCTGACGGGACCGCGATCCCGGCGCTCGGGTTGAGCAAGTTGTAGCAGACCTGTGCCGTATCGATCGCGCCGGAGTCGATCGCCTGGTGCAACGCCCGAGTCTCACCGAGCGCGGTGATCCCGCAGAACCCGACTTTCCCCTGCTGGCGGAGCTTCTGCACGGCGGGCACCACTTCGTTCAGGAGGTCGCCGAGGCTCAAGGCGCCGGCGCCACGCGCGAGCTCGATCCGGTTGTGGAGCTGAAACAGGTCGACGCGCTCCATGGCGAGCCGCTTCAGGCTCTGGTCGAGCGAGCGGGCGACCGCCCCGGGGATGTCGTGAAGATCGTGCGGGTCGAGACGGAACTTCGTGCCGACCTGCACGCGCGCCTTCAGGGCTTTCAGCACCTGGCCGAGGTTCCGCTCGGACTCGCCATCGCCGTAGGACGGCGCGGTGTCGAAGTAGTTGACCCCGAGCTCCATCGCCCGCGCGACCGCGCGCTCTCGCTCCGCCGGCGTCCCGCGGATGATGAGCCCGCCGACATTGCCGCAGCCGAACCCGAGCGTCGAGACCGTGAGACCCGTCTTGCCGAGACTCCGAGATTGCATGCGTGCGCCTCCCTGTGCGGACGCCGGCACTATTCGCCGACGCTCTCGCTGTTGTCAAGTCGTGGCTCGGCGTCGCGACCCTCGCGGTCTTCGGGTACAGTCTTGGCAGACGCCGGTCGAGCGCGTCGGGAGGTGTCCATGGCCACGTCGTACGTCACCGAGAACAACGAGCAGCGCGCGCGCCTGCGGGCCCTGGTCGACCGCCTGAGCGACGCCGATCTGGCCCGGCCGCTCGATGCCGGCTGGACGGTCGGCGCCGTCCTCGCTCACCTGGCCTTCTGGGATCAGCGCACGTTGATTCTGATCGAGCGCTGGGAGAAAGAGGGCCCGCGCACGACTCCGCGATCCATCGACGACAAGGACGTCGACTGGATCAACGACTCGGCCAAGGCGCTGTGTCTGGCTCTCCCGCCCCGCGCCGCGGCGCGCCTCGCGCTGGCGACCGCGGAAGCGGTCGATCGACGAGTCGAAGCGTTGTCCGTCGAGCTCGTCGCCGCGAACGCCGCGGCGGGAAAGCCCCTCAACCTGTTCCGGGCCGAGCACCGCCGAGAGCACCTCGACGAGATCGAGCACGCCTTCGGCCAGAGCCGCGGGCGCTGACCGACACGCCCACCGGCGATCGCGGCGCACTCACGCGGTTGGAGCGCGCGGGGCCGCGGCTACGACTTCGGGGCGTGCCTCTCCGTGTCCCAAAACTGGAAGCACCTGACATGAAACTGAATGGGCTGCTTGTCGCTGAGCCTCGAGGCGATGCCCTCCATGATCACCTGCTGCTTCGTGATGGGCTCGTCACACGCGTCGCAAATCTCGCCGTCGGCTGGACCACCCCAGAATCTCGGCGTGCTGTTACGCGGTAGGCGACCGTCACGAAGTTTCTGTTGGATCAGGCGGATGAGGGCACGGATGGCTCCATCCATGGGCAGCCTCACGGGCAGGATCGGCAATGTTACACGCCAGATTCACCACGGTCTCGACGCCCCGAGCGCGTCTATCCGTAAAGCTATGGTGCAGGCACCGCCGAGCCTACCACAGCGTAGAACGGCGCGCGCGGGCTACGACTATGGCTCGCGCCTCTCCTCATCCCAGATGGCGAAGCAGTCGACGTGCATTTGAATCGGCGTCCTGCCACCGGCCGCCGAGGCGATCCCCTCGACCACGAGCGAACTCGTGATGAGCCTGTCGCAGGCGTTGCATTCCTCTCCGTCGCTTGGACCGACCCAAAACCGCGGGATGCCGTTCAACGGCAAGCTTCCGTTCTGGAGCTTCTGGCGAATAAGCGAACGAATCGCAGGATTTTCCATGGTCAGCCTTACAGGTGATCGGAGCCGGTGAACACGCCAGATTCACCGGGGTCTCGACGCCGTGGGAGCGTCTACCCGTAAGGCCAGGTGCAGGCAAGCTGAGGCTAGCACGAAGGTTGCCACGTGGCCAGGAGCCTCGCCGATAGGGGAGCGACGCCGCTCCCCCCGAGCTTCAATCAGAACCTCACGGAGATCCCGTACAGGACGTCGTGCCCGGTGAGCTCGAGCTCTGATCGGTCGTGCGAGAGACTATCGCGGCCGAATTGCATGAATCGGTAGCCGCCGTAGAGCTCGGCGTTTCGAGTCAATCGCCACGAAAGCCCAGCGCCCCAGCTGAGACCCACCGCGAGCGGTCCCTCGCTTCTCGCCCCCGGCTGCCCTGGACGAGACATACCTTCCGCGCCGGGCACGAGCAGGGTGGGTCCAAAGGAGAGATACGGGGCCAGCGCCCCCAGCGCGGACGAGGTGGAGGACAGCGGCCATCGTAGCTTGAGGTCGAACGAGACGGCCGTGCCGAGCAGGTCCGAATCGAGCAGGTGATACGGCCCGCTGCTGAGCACGGGATCTTCGGTCGCGATCACCGGCCTGGTCCCGAAGGTGGAGACGCGGAATCGCGAGGTATCGACCCCGAGCGAAAACGGCTGGGAGCTGTCGAGCCAGCGCTCGACCTCCGGCCCCTCGGCCCTGCCCGCTTCCGGGCACACCGCGAGGGCGATCAAAATCAGCACGAGCGGCAGCAGCCAGCGACTGAATCTCACCACAGCGGAGCAATCGTACCAGGCCGTCGGACCGCGCGCGACAACTCGGCGGCCAAGGGGATCCGGCAGATTCCGGAACCGTCCCTACACGGACGCCCGCTTCTCGAACACCAGCGGCTGATCCCGATCGTGACGCCCCTCGCGGAAAAGCTCCGCCGCGTTCGGCAGCTCGTAGTAGATCTCGAGGTAGTTCCCGTCGGGATCGTGAAAGTAGATGCTCTTCTGACTCACGTGGTCCACGGCGCGGACGATCGGGATCCCGTTCTCCTGCAAGGTGAAATAGGCATCCGCGAGCGCGGCCTCGCTCCCCACGTGGAAGGCGACGTGATGGACGCCCACGCCCCCCGCCATCGGGCGCGGCGCGGTGTCGGGATTCTGAACCGGGAAGAGATCCACAGTGTGACCGTGTCCCTCGAGCGCCATGAAGACGCCCCCGTGCTCCGGATCCTCTTCGACGACCTTGAGCCCGAGGATCGTCGAGTAAAAGGCCCGCGACCGTTCCACCTCGCTCACGCGCAACAGCACATGGCCGATCCCGTTGAGTCGAATCATCGTCGCCCCTCCTCGTTGATTACCTGTGCCTCAGCCTTGAATCGCCGGAGCATCTCGACGTGGTCGGCGGGCGTCTTGAGGCCGAGCCCCACCGTGTAAACGCTCAGGTGCGTGACCCCGCGCATGTCGCGCCAGGCGGCGATCTCCTTCGCCCAATCCGCCGGCGGAACCTGCGCCAGGGTGAAGCGGCCCTCGATGCCGAAGCTCGCCGGCGCGCGTCCGGCTTCCTTGACATAGCCGTGAACCCGATCGACGACGGCCTGCGCCGCGAGCCCCGGACGGAAGTGGGGCATCCAGCCGTCGGCCACGCGCGCGGCGCGGCGGACGACCACCTCGCTCTCGCCGCCCATCCAGATCGGGATCGGCCGCTGGACCGGGAGCGGATTGATTCCCGCGTCGGGGATGCTGTGCCACTGGCCCTGTCGCTGCACCAGCTCCTTCGTCCACAGGGCGCGCATGATCTCGATCTGCTCCTCGATGCGCTTGCCGCGCGTCTTGAAGCTCTCGCCGAGCGCTTCGAACTCGACCGGGTTCCAGCCGACGGCGACGCCGAGGCGAAGCCGCCCGCGGGAGAGCACGTCGGCCGTCGCCGCCTGCTTGGCCACGAGCGCGGCCTGTCGCTGCGGAAGGATCAGGATGCCGGTGACGAGCTCGAGACGGCGGGTCGCGGCCGCCAGGAAGCCGAACAGGACGAGCGGCTCGTGAAACGCGTGACGATACGTGTACGGCCCCTTCCAGCCGCCCGGGCGATCGGGGTTGGCGCCGAGCACGTGGTCGAACACCAGCGCGTGCGTATAGCCCATCTCCTCGACCGCCTGCGCCCAATCGCGAATCGCATCAGGATCCTGCCCGATCTCGACCTGGGGGAACACGACACCGATCTTCATTCCTGCCTCCGAGCGCCAGGACACCTCATGCGGCCCTCCGGCGGGAGTGTACCGCGGGGCCAGATGCCAAGAGGCTAGCGGGGCGGTCGGCCGAGGTCAAGCGCGTGAATCCCGGCGCATGAGCCAGAGCGCTCCGAGCTGTAGTACCAGCGCGGCCGCGATGGCGGCGGCGAACGACTGCGCGATGCCGACGCGCTCGATCGAGAACGCCAGGACGAAGAAGAAGCCGGCGAAGGCGAAGAGCCCGAGCAGTAATCCACGCAGCACCCGAATCGCGGGTCCGGGCCCGTCCAGGTGATGCGCGAACCCCGCCAGGATGGCGCCGTAGAGGGGGTACGTCGCCAGAAGCCCCGTGAGCGATGGGCCGAGCGTCGTGGCGAGCCCCGTCAGCAGCAACACGATCGCGGTCGTCACGACCAGCCTGGCCGGGAGGTCCCAGGGCGGCGGCGCCGCGGGCCGACTGCCGCCCGAATCTCTCGGCATGAAGAAGAGCGCGACGACGAGGGTGCCGATCACGAGCGCCAGAAGCGGCACGAGCGCGAGGGTCGACCGCTTCAGGAGGACCGTCGCCGCCGCGAACGCGAGGCTTCCTCCGAGCAGCGACAACCCCCAGTGGCGGCGGCGCGCGAGGCGTCCATAAAGGACACAGAACACGGCTTGAGCGGCGGCGCCGGTCATCGAGCCGACGGCCGCGCCCGCCGCGAACGGTAGGCCGTGGTCGAGAGCCAGGAAGAACGCGACCGGACCTGATGTCAGCGGAAACCCGACGAGCCAGCCGCTGACTCCTGGTCCCCAGCGGCGCCCGGCCATGCTGACCGCACCGATCAGGGTGGGGGTGAGCACGAGCTTGAGAACCAGACCGTCCACGCCGGCCGAGCGTATCGCGACCCGGCCGGCGACGGGTAGCCCGAAGCGAACGAAGCGCTAGAGAAATTTCGGGGAGGACTGAGCGACCGGCACCGTGAAGTAGAACATCGCGCCGTGGCCTTCTTCCGATTCGCAGCCCACGCGACCGCCGATCTGCTCGACGATCAACCGGACCAGGTACAGGCCGAGGCCCGTCCCGTCGGTCTCGAGCGCGGCCACATTGTCGGCCCGATAGAACTTCTCGAACAGGTGGCGCTGGCTCTCCCTGGGAATTCCGATTCCCGTGTCCTGGATCTGCCAGCGCACGACCTCGTGCTCGCGCGTCAGGCGCACGCTGATGTCGCCCCGGCTCGGCGAGTACTTGATCGCGTTCGAGGCGAGGTTGAGCACGACCTGGCGCAGGAGCTGCGGATCGGCGAACACTTCCAGGATGTCCCCGCACGTCTCCATCGCCAGCCGGTGACCCTTCTCGTCCATCTGGAGCTTCAGATCGTCCAGGACGGTCCGTGTGAGCCCCACCAGATCGACGAGCTGTGGGGTCGCCTTCATCCGGCCGCTCTCGAGCCTCGAGATGTCGAGCAGGTCGTTGACGAGCTGGATCAGACGCTGGGAGGCGCCGAGCGCGTCCTTCATATAGCTGGTCGCGGTCTCCGGTACGTCCGTCTCCTGCATCGCCAGCTCCAGCATCCATTTGATGCCCGAGAGCGGTGTCCGGAGCTGATGGGTGGCGAACGAGACGAAGTCGCTCTTCATCTGCGCGATCTCGCGCTCCTGCGTGACGTCGTGCAACGTGATCGTCAGGCCGGTCGTCCGGCCGGCCGCGTCCCGCGTGGCCCGGGCCTCCCAGTGCAGAACGCGGTTGAACTTCGGCACGTCGAGGTCGCCGCTAGCTCCCTCGTCCGGCACCGCCCCGAGGCCGCCTTCGCATGCGGCCAGAAGGTTGTCGGTCGAGCGCGTGGAGCATTCGCGACGCAGCACGCTGCTGAGGTCGGTGCCGACCATCGAGGTCCCCGGACAGCCGAGGAGCTCGTCGGCGTGGTGGTTCGCCGCCTGCACGCGGCCGTCGGGGCTCACGAAGAGCACGCCGTCGGAGGTCGACTCGAGGATCTGCGTCAGCTGGATCCGCTGGGTCTGTGACTCGGCGTAGAGGCTTGCGTTCTGGAGCGCGATGGCCGCCTGGTCGGCGAAGGCCTGCAGCAGCACCACCTCGTCGCGCGCGAACTCGCGCGTCGAGCCGTCGCCGAGCGAGAGCACGCCGATCGTCCGGGCGTTGACCGCCACCGGCACGCAGAGGACGGCGCGATCGCCAGTCGTCTGCAGGCGAGCGCGCTGCTCGTCGGGCACGACCAGGCCGGGCTCCGCGAGGAGATCGCGCGTCCAGACCGGGCGGCCCTCGCTGACCGCTCGCCCCGCCATCGAGGTGCCGGCCGGCAGCTTGTCTCCTAGCCGGAATCCCATGCGCGCCCGGCCGCTGATGCCGACAGCGACGAGTGAGCCGTCGGGCTCGCGCAGCCAGAGCACGGAGGACTGCACCGCGAAGAGCGCCAGGATCGGCTGAACGACCCGATCGGCGACCTGGTCCACGTCGAGGTCTTCCGTCAGGGTCCGCGCAACCCGGGCCAGCTCCTCAGCCTCACGCTGCTGCCGCGCCAGGTCTCGCGTGGCGTCGCGGATCCGCTCCTCGAGGCGGGCGTGCGAGGCTCCGAGCTCGGTCGCCATCTGATTGAACTGCAGCGCGAGCTCCCCGATCTCGTCTGGAGTCTCGATCGGCACGCGGTGATCGAGCTCGCCGTGGCCGAAGCGTTGTACTCCCAGCCGTAGCCGTTCGAGCGGCCGGGTGAGGCGCGCGCTCAGCACGTGGGCCGCTCCCGCGCTGACCAGGACGCCGGCCGCCGTGAGCGCGGCGAAGAACCAGAGCTTGCGGCCGACCGCCGCGGTCACGACGGCTCGCGGATGCTCCACGACCACGCCCCAGCCGACGCGGTCCACGCGCAGGCCCGTCGCCATCGCCTCGACGCCGCGCTCGTTCGTGTAGGCGCCGGTGACGCCGCTCGGGTGGTCCTGCTCGAGGAGGCTCCACAGGAACGGACGGCCGATCAAGGACAGGCGCTTGAGCACGAGATTGGCGTCGTCGGCCGCGATGAGCCCGCCGCGCCGGTCGACGATATACGCACGTCCGCCCAGGCCCGGATGGACGTCAGCGGTCAGCGCCCAGAGATCCTTGAGGTTCAGGACTCCGACCACGAGCACCCGGCTATCCGCGTTGCTGGAGAGGGGCGTGGCGAGCGTGACCCAGGGCTCGGACGTCTCGGTGGTCGTGACGGCGCCCCAGGTGACACCGCGGGCCTTCGCCACCGCGTCGAGCGCCGGCGGCGCGTCGGTCGCGGAGCTCGTCATGACTTCTCGGCGCGACAGGCGATAGCGCCATGTCCGCGGCGGCTCGAAGACGCCGATCTCCTCGAAGGCGCGCTCGCGCGCGAGAAACCGCTGGGCCACGCCGGCCATGCCCTTCGGGCCGCCGTCGATGACGGCGGCGCGGAACAGCTGCGCGACCGTCGTCAGCCCTTCCTCCTTGTCGGCCAGGAAGAAGTCGATCTGGTCCCGGACACCGCGGACGGCGACCAGCTGGAGCTCGCTCCGGGCCTCCTGAACGTCGCGCAGCGCAGCGGGCAGCCAGATGAGGTTGACGCCGACGACCGCGATGACACTCGCCGCCGCCAGCAGGAGGAACAGTCGGCGGCGGAGGGTTCCCAGACGGAGGCCGATCGCGGGGAGCATCGGCGCCGCGGAGCTACTCGACGATGCGCTCCGCCCGCTCGAGGAGCGTGAGCGGGGGCTTCAACCCGATCGTTCGCGCCGTGACGAGATTGATCGCGAGCATGAGCTTGTCCGGGACCTGGATCGGAATCTCGGCCGGCGCCACGCCCGCGAGCACGCGGTCGACGACTCGCGCCGTCTGCTGGCCCATCCGCCGGTAGTTCGCGCCGTACGAGACCAGCGCGCCGGCCGCGACCAGCTCGTCCTCGTGCGCCATCAGCGCCACCTTGTCCTCGCGCGCCCGCTGGATGAGGAGGCCGATGTGGGCGCTCACGAGTCCGGAAGGCACGTGGTAGATCGCGTCGAACGCGCCCTTGGGGAGCGCGCCGAGCTCGCGCACGATGTCGTCGCGGCTCGTGACGTCGCGGCGTATCAAGGTCACCCCCAGCTGATCGGCGGTCCGCTGCGCGCCGCTGAAGCTGATCTCGGCGATGCTCTCCTTGGCGACCAGACAGAGGACGCGGCGCGCGTCGGGCGCGATCTCTTTCAGGATCTCGAGCCGCTTGCCGGAGAGCGGTCCCGAGTACACGGAGAGCCCCGTGAGATTGTTGCCGGACGAGGCATAGCTCGGGACCAGACCGGAACGGACGGGATCGCCGACCCAGGTGAACACGATCGGAATCGTCGTGGTCGCGGTCTTGGCGGCCACCGTATGGGAGGTGCCGACGGTGACCAGGACGTCGGGCTTCGCGGCGACCAGCGCCTGAGCCTGCGCCTTCACGTCGGATCCGGTCCCCTTGGTGTCCTCGACGAGCAGCGACAGGTTCACGTTCTCCCGGTAGCCGAGCTGACCGAGCCCCTCGCGGAATCCGGCCAGGACCTCGCCAAAGCTGAGTCCCGGCGTCAAGACCCCGACCTTGACGGTTCGAGCGGGCGGGGCCGCGTGGAGCGCGGCAGCGAGGAGCATCGCGAGCGCGACGACGCCCGGAAGCGCCGTCCTCCATGGATGCGGCCGCATATGTCCCTCCCGGAAAATCGACCCTATATA
>WNFO01007482.1_pt1 | contig 21467 bp, 23 predicted proteins | sample 5400251 | NCBI WGS metagenome assembly WNFO01 (sample SAMN13153354, study PRJNA577476) | soil metagenome | isolation source: 100 cm saprolite under Madrone tree | place: USA:California | collected 2016-06-14
ACGGGGGCTTCATGATGGTCGCCTCAGAGCTCGAAACGATGGCCCGGCTCCGCCTGCCCATCACCGTCATCGTGTTCAACGATGCCGCGCTGTCCCTGATCGAGGTGAAGCAGGAGCAGAAGGGGTATGCGGGCGCTTCCATGCGCTACGCGGGGCCGGACCTGGCCGCCCTGGCGAAGTCGTTCGGCGTGGCGGCGCGGGTGGTGACAGACGAGGGCGGCTTCACGGGTGCCCTCATCGCGGCGCAGGCCGAGGCCGGGCCGCTCCTCATCGACGCCCGCATCGACCCCTCCGGCTATCGCGCGATGCTCGAGATCGTGCGAGGCAAGCCGCGCGCGTGAGGCTATACTGAGCCCATGGCATTTCTCACCACGCAGGACGAGCAGGCGGTCCAGAAGGAGTTCGAGAAGCTGACGGGCGAGGTGACGCTGACCGTCTTCGCCTCCGAGCTCGGGTCGGAGAACAATGGCCAGACGGTTTCGCTGATCAAAGAAGTCGCCGCCCTTTCCGACAAGATCGCGGTCAAGGTGCTGAACCCCCATATCGAGCGGGACGAGACGGCCGCCTATGGCGTGTCGGTCACCCCCGCCGTCGCGGTGGAGGGGGCGAAAGACTACGGCATTCGCTTCCTCGGCGTGCCCGCGGGCTATGAGTTCTCCAACCTGATCGATTCCATCATCGCGGTGTCGCGCGGCGAGGCGCAGCTCAAGGACGAGACGAAGACGGCCCTGGCGGGCTTGACCGAAGACGTCACCATCAAGGTGTTCGCCACCCCCACCTGACCGCACTGTCCGCGGGCCGTGCGCCTGGCGCAGCACATGTCCATCGCTTCGGATCGGATTCGCTCCGAGTGCGTGGAGGCCAACGAGTTCCCCGAGCTGTCCCAGCGCTACCACGTCATGGCCGTGCCGAAGATCATCATCAATGATCGCGTCGAATTCGAGGGAGCCATTCCCGAGCGCGATTTCGTCAACGCGGTGCTGCAGGCCGTCGCGGCCAAGGAAGCGTAGTGGACTGGGCAACGGCTCTCGTGGTGGTGGGCGTGCTGATCGGCTGGGTTGCCCTCACCCGTTTCATCCTTCCGCGTTACGGGATACAGGTCAGCTGAGGCGGATCCACCGCGTGCTCCCGTGAGGAGCCACCGAAGGCGACTGAGACCAGCCGTCCCTGAGCCGGCCTCGTGGTCCAGGCCCGGCTCAGTCCTCCGCTGATCCCCGAGACCGGGCTCGTCCGTATCGTCCTTTCGCTGGTGCTCGTCTACGTGGGCGTTGCCGCGTGGGCGTGGCTCTACTCAGACCGGATGATCTTTCTTCCCCCGCCGCCTGGCTACCGCGACACGCCGGAAATACTGAAAGTTCCTACGAAGGATGGCCAGCGTATCGCCGCAATATATATTGTTAATCCGGCAGCTATCCACACGATGCTCCTGAGCCATGGTAACGCGGAAGACCTCGGCTCGATGCTCCCGCTGCTCCCCGGCTTGGCGAACCTGGGCTTCAGTGTGTTCGCGTACGACTATCGCGGATATGGTCTGAGCGAGGGGACTCCGTCGGAGCGGCACGTCTACGCGGATATCGACGGCGCCTACGACTACCTGACGGAGACGCTGCGTGTGGCGCCCGCCCGGATCGTGGCCTATGGCCGCTCGCTGGGCGCCGGTGCCTCCGTCGACCTCGCCGCGCGTCGATCTCTCGGCGGACTCATCCTCGAGAGCCCGTTCCTGACCGCGTTCCGCGTGATGACCCGGGTGCCGCTCTTCCCCTTCGACAAGTTCCGCAACGTGGACAAGATCGGTCGCGTGCGCTGCCCCCTGCTGATCATGCACGGCGAGGCGGACGAGATCGTGCCTCTCTGGCACGGTCGCCAGCTCTTCGACACGGCGTCCGGTCCCAAGACGTTCGTTGCCATCCCCGGCGCCCACCACAACGATCTGATGTGGGTCGCCGGCGCCCGCTATGGTCAGGCCCTCCGGGATTTCGAGGCTCTCCTCCGTGGCCGGTGACCTCCTCTTCGTGTACGGGACTCTCATGCGCGGCTTCCCGCTGCACCGCCTCCTCGACGGGAAGGCGGAGTATCTCGGCGCTGGCGAGGTGCCCGGACTGCTCTTCGATCTCGGTTCCTATCCCGCGGCGCTTCGCGGGCCGGGCGGACCGATACGAGGTGAAGTCTATCGGCTGGCCGATGCCGGCCTGTGGGTGGCGCTGGACTCCGCCGAGGGCAGCCAGTATCATCGCGGGGAGGTCGGGGTCCGGATGAGTTCCGGCGGGCAGGTGACGGCGTCCATCTACTGGTTCGTCGCGCCCCTTGGCGGGGCCGTACCCATCCCCGGCGGCGACTATCGGGCGCATCTGCCCGTGAAGTCTTTTCATCATCGCTGATCCCATTCGAGGAGGCTTCCCATGGCTGTGCAACCGGCAGAGCTGATCAAGTCCGACCAGGACCACCTCATCCATCCGCTGCATCATCCGAGTGATCACCTCGAGCCCATGGTGTACGTCAAGGGCCGTGGCGCCACGATCACGGACATACAGGGGCGGGAGTACATCGACGGCCTCGCGGGCCTGTGGAATACGAACGTCGGGCATGGGCGCGAGGAGCTGGCCAAGGCGGCCGCCGCGCAGATGAGCGACCTCGCCTATTTCTCGGCCTATGCGGGCTCGTCCAATATCCCGGCCGTCGAGCTCGCCGAGAAGCTGATCTCGATCTCGTACCCGAACATGCAGGGCGTCTTCTTCACCTGCGGCGGAGCGGAGTCCAACGAGTCCGCGTTCAAGACGGCGCGCTTCTATTGGAAGGCCAAGGGCAAGCCCGACAAGGTCAAGATCATCGCGCGCCAGCTCGCGTACCACGGCGTGACGCTCCAGGCCATGAGCGCCACGGGCATGTCGCCCTATTGGAAGATGTTCGAGCCGCGCGTGCCCAACTTCGTCCACATTCCCACCTGCTATCCCTACCGCCAGGAGGGCGCCAAGCCCGGGGAGACGGCGGGCCAGACGGCGGCGCGCCTGCTCGAGGAAGCGATTCTTCGCGAGGGGCCCGACACGGTGGCGGCCTTCATCGCCGAGCCCATTCACGGTGGGGGTGGCGTGCTCTATCCCACCGACGACTATTTCCCGCTCGTGCGCCAGGTCTGCGACAAGCACCAGGTGCTCTTCATCGCGGACGAGGTGATTACCGGCTTCTGCCGCACCGGCCACTGGTTCGCCATGACGCACTGGAATGTCCTGCCCGACATCATGTCCTTCGCCAAGGGCGTGTCCTCCGGCTATCTGCCTCTCGGGGGCATCATGGTCTCCAGGGACGTGAAGGAAGCCATGGACTCCGTCAAGCCGGAGGACAAGTGGATGCATGCCTACACGTACTCGGGGCATCCCACCTGCTGCGCCGTCGGCCTCAAGAACGTGGAGATCATGGAGCGCGAGAACCTCGTCGAGCGCTCGGCCACCCTGGGCACGCGCCTGCACAAGGGGCTCCACGCGGCGTTCGATAGCCATCCCAACGTTGGAGACATCCGCTCCGGCAAGGGCCTGCTCGCCGCCATCGAGTTGGTAGAGGACAAGGCGACCAAGAAGCCCTACGGTCCCGACCAGAAGATCGGCGCGCGCATCCTCCAGGAGATGAGCAAGCGCGGGGTCATCACGCGCGCGCGCATGGAGCACGTCTTCTTCTCGCCCGCCATCGTCATCACGGAGGCGGAGCTGGATCGCATGGTGTCCGTCACCCAGGAAGCCGTCAAGGCCGTCACCGGCACGTAGCTCCGGGCTCTCAGAGCACGCAGGGGGTGGCCTGCGTCAGGCGCCCGCGCGCGGAGGTCTATCCCTACAAGCCCTCCTGGCTGCTCGCCGTGGCGAATGTGATCGCCCCGCGCCTCGTGGACTTGGGGATGCGACGGCTATTTCGCTGAGGGTCCCCGGGCGGCGCGGGCAAAAGGACAGTTTGCCGGATCGAACGGGTCTTCACTCGCGGCAGTCTAGCATTCCCTCGTCACGCCGGTCGCGACGTCACGATGTCTTCATGTGGCGAATGGTCGCGTACAGCCAGAGGTCGTAGACGATCTTCAGCCCGGCCCCGAGAAAGAACGGGGCGGTCAGGGACAGCCCCTGCATCACGAACCCTGTGAGGGCGGGGCTGACCGACTGGGCGAGGGTCCGGCTCATATTGGTGATGGCCGCGGCATGCTCCCGCTCGTGATCGCGCACCGCGAGCATGAGAAAGGTCTGCCGCGTCGGCACGTCCATCTGGGACAGCAGATGGCGCGCGAGGAGAAAGGCGACGGCGAGCCAGGCCACGGGCGAGAGCGCGACTCCGGCCAGGAGGACGTTCGAGATCAAGTGCGAGAAGACCATGGTATTCACGAGGCCGAGTCGCGGGGCGGCGCGAGCCGCCAAGAGGAGCGAGAGACCGGAGAGAATCTGCACACCGAAGAAGATCCAGCCGAGCGCGCCCAGCCCGAGGCCGAACCGCGTGTAGAACCAGTAGGCAATGAGGCTCTGGACGACGAAGCCGCCCGCGAAGGAGTCGAGAGCAAAGATGACGGCGATGCGGCGCACGAAGGGCCGCGACGGCGTGCCTCGGGCGTCGCGCCCTTTGGCGTGGCGCGGCGGTTCACGCCGCATGAGGCCGTACGCCACGACCTGGATGAACCCACTCAGCAGGAAGAGGGCGAAGAGTGGCCGGTGAGAGGCTCCGAGTCGGGTGACCGCGGCCGCGCCCAGACCGGCCGCGGCGTAGCCGGTCAGGTTGTACCAGCTCAGGGTGGTGGTCAGCCGCTCGCGGGTCGTGTCACGCGTGACGATGACCTGCTCGAGCGAGAGGAAGGGGCCGGTCTCGCCCGTGCCCACGGCGAGGTTCCCGGCCATGGCCGCCGCCACGACTACCCAGGGCTGGCTGGTGAGCAGGAAGACTAGCGCGGAGGCGACGATGAGCCCGGCCTGGGCCATGAGGGCGGCCTGCGGGCCCCAGCGCTCGGCGGGCCGGCGGATCATGAAGGTCATGGCGGTGCTGGCGAGCAGGGTCAGCGTGACGGCCACGCCGAGCTCGCCGGCGTCCAGCCCCAGCTCACTGAGATAGACGGGCAGGAGCACGCCCAGCGCGCCGTAGCAAAAGGTCCGGGCGCTCTTCGCGGTGAAGACGAGGCGGGCGTTACGCCCCACGGGCGAGCCGGCTCGCGCAATAGGCGTACAGCGCGTCGTAGACTGGGAACTGTCGCTCCATGTTCTCGAAGTCGTCCCGGCTGATCTCACGAAACCCGCTGGCCACCGCGTAGAGGCCCCAGGCTTCGGGGGCGATCTGGCGGGCATCGGTATCGGCGCCCCGCACGATGAGGGCGAGGGCGTCGAGCGCCGGATCCGTCAGACGATACTTGTCGAGGAACGCGTCGAACGAGCAGCGCTCCCCGTGATGCCCCAGCTCGACGCGGGGGACATCGTACGGGGTGGCGCCTTCGCGCCGCGCGGTGTCCATGACCTGGGCATCGGGCACGAACAGGAATTCCGCGTCGGGGTCGATGAAGCGCCGGATCAACCAGGGGCAGGCGATGCGATCGACGCGAGCCTTGGCGCGGGTGACCCACTTCATCGCGGCGCCCATCCGTCGATCAGCTGCTCCAGGTGGGCACGGATGGCGGAGCGGGCGGCGGGCAGTCCGTCGCTGACGGCCGGCACGTCCGCCCACTGTTCGATCCGGGCTCCCGGTACGGTTGCGGCGCCGAGATCGCAACCGAAGGCTACCACCTTATCCGCGGCGACTACGTCACCTGGCGTGACGAGGCGCGGCTTCTTGCCACCTGGATCCATACCTTCCGCGCGAAGCGCGGCCGCGACCACAGGGGCGATGTCACCGTCCGGCTCGGTGCCGGCGAAGTCCGCCGTGATGTCGAGGCCGCGGGCGGCCGCGAGCCGCTCGCAGTCGGCGGCGGCCAGAACGCTCTTGGCGGCTCCGTGAAGACAGACGAACAGGATGCGGCGATGGCGACTCATGAGTGATCTCCCTGTTCATATTGTTCGGTGCTCTTTCCTGCGTTCCCCACGTGGTTCTCGGCTCGTTCAATGGCGCTCTCCGATCGTCGAGTACAGGCCGTCGAAGAGAATCAGGCCCTGGGCGAGCGCGTCGTGGTCGTCCTTCACCGCGGCGAGGAGGCCGCGCAGGACGAGATCGAGGCCGCGCGCCTCCTCGCGCTGGAATTTGCTGTCGCGCAGATCAGCCTCGTGGACGATTTCCGCGATGATCGCGAGCCGACGGTCGCGAAGTCCCGAGCGCTCCAGCAGGGTTTCGAATGTGCGGTGATCGCCGTGATGGCCGAATTCGACGCCGGCCATGTCGAAGGGGATGGCGTCGACGGGCAGCTCTTCGGGCGGGGCAAAGGCGAACTCCGCCGCCGGATCGAGGAAGCGCTTGATGAGCCACGCCGACGCCACGCGGTCCACGTGAGGCCTGGGACGGGTGGCCCAACGGCGGCCGTGGAGGGCCTCGAGGTCGAGCCGTCCTGCCGGCCGGGAGCCGGTCTTGGGCGATCCCGTCACGCGGCGCTCCGCGGCTTCCCGGGCCCGCAGCGCCTGCTGGCGCCCCGGGGCGTCGAAGAAGTCGATGTCGGTCAGGCGGTCGAGCTCGCGCGCCAGCCGCGCCAGTTCTTCGGCCGCGCGCGGCCGCCGGCCTGAGCCGAGCTTCCGGTAGCGATCGGTGAGGATCGCATAGTCGGCGTTGCGTGCCTCGTGAAAGAGCCGGATGACCTCCGACTGCTGCACGTTCTCGACCCGGTCTACCTTGAGAAGGGTCGCCTCGCCCCGGTCCTTTTGGACCTCCTGCGCCAGCCACTGAAACTGCTCGTATCGGTCAGGCGAAAACGGCAGGAGGTAGGCGCCGCTCTTGAGCGCGACAGCGCCGAGCGCCTTCAGCCTGCGCCAAGTACGGACGCGGGAGGCTCGAGGGGCGCGGGAGCAGGCTCAGGAGGAGAAGAATCCATGGCTGTAACATGTGTTTCGTACATATAACACATGTTCACAATTCAATGGCGGACGAAACGAGAAGGCGGCGTGATGAAGTCGTCGCTTGGGTCGAGAGGCACGAGAGGTGCAAGACAGGACGCTGACCGGACTTGACAGATATACTCACTGTATGTTTAGTATTAGAGCCCGTCAGCGAGACGGGGTAGGGAGGCAGTCATGAACTCCATGGATCGCTTGCTACGCGACGAGCTGAATTACCTGCTGGATCGCATCGCGGCCTCGACCAGGGCAGGAGTGGCCAAGGCTTCCGCGCGCCATCTGCCCGATCTACGCATCCGACTCGACGAGGCCGAGGCGCGGCTGTCGGCCAAGCGCCAACTCCTCCTCGAGCAGTACGCGGAATGGCAGGAGGCGCTGGAGGTCTGCGAGGATCTCTGGGCCGTTGCCCAGCTGGAGTTGGAGGAGACCGGCGCGGGGGACACCCGTCGCGCCGCCTGACGGCTCCATGGCTAGCCGAACAGCCGCTTGAGGAAACCGCCCGGCCGGTGGGGAGAAGCGAGGCGCACTTCGGCGTGAGCGGCGCGGTGTGCCTCGAAGCGCTGCCAGTAGTCCGGCAGCTGCCGCGCGAGGAAGACCTGCCCGCGTAGCCCCCGAGCGCGCGCATCGGAGCCGCCGGCGCGTGCTCCATCGAGCTCACGCCGTTGATCCGCGGTCAGCTCCGCCTCGAACGCCTTCCCGAGATAGGCGCGAAGATCCGCGGCCAGCGCGGCGAACTCATCACGGTCCTCGCGGCTATCGTTCTCCGGTGCCGGGCGATCGTGATGCTCGCGAAGCTGGACGAGGAGATGTAAGGCCGCCATCTCCACCGCCTCGTCGATGCGATCGGTCAGCTGCGCGTCGATGCGCTCGCGCAGTCCCCGCGGGTCGTCCGCGCCGTGACGGAGGCCGGTGGTCCGAAACGGGTTCTCCATCACGCGTGGCGGAACATGCGCTTGAGCCCGAGGGGGAGGGGCTCCGGAGCCATGTTGAAGTCGGCATAGAAGCGTGCGGGTTCGGTGACGTTGCCTTCTTCGAGCATGATGATCTGGTCCATGGTCACGGGAAAAAATGGGAGCCAGCCGAACGTCCGCGTCATGGCCTTGATCGGTCCGAGGGGAACGTGAATCTTTCTCACGCGCGCCACCCCGAGGGCTTTGCCGATCATGTCGAGAAGCTCGTCGAAGCGATAAGGCTCCGGCCCGCCCGCCTCGTAAGTTTGGCCCACGGTGAGGGGGAGACGAAGCGCGCGAGCAAAGGCCTCGGCGACCTGCTCCACGGAGATCGGCTGGAGCTGGTATTGCCCGTGGCCCAGGACGGGCACGGCGGGCAGGCGGCGGATCATGCGGGCGAGCACGGAGAGGAACTCGTCGCCGGGGCCGAAGATGAGGGAAGGGCGGATGATGGTCCAGTCGAGTGAGCTCGCCCGCACGACTTCCTCGGCCTGCCACTTCGTCTGGTGATAGCGCGAGACGGCGCCCGATCGCGTGCCGACGGCGCTCATCTGGATGTAGCGCTTCACGCCGGCCTCGCGGGCCACCCCCAGCATATTGGCCGTGGCCTGCGTGTGCAGCCGGTCGAAGGTGACGCCGGTCGCGCGCTGCTCGCGAATGATTCCGACCAGATGGATGATGGCAGCGGAGCCTTCGACGGATGGCGGCAATCCGTCGGGTTCGAGCACGTCGCCGGGGACCCGGTCGATGGACTCGAAACCCTTCAACAGCGACTCCGAGCCCGGCCGACCTCGCTATCATGGAGTCATGCTGAGGTGTGCTTCGGCCTTCCTGGCCGTCTTCCTCCTGTTTCCTGTCTGGGCCGCCGCGCAGAGCCTCGACTGGTCGGATCTCGACCGCGCGGCGCGTGACGCGGTCGCCGCCGGCGATACACCCGGGGAGGTCATTCTCGTCGGTCAGGGCGATCGCGTGCTCTATCGGAAGGCAGTGGGCTCCCGGGCCCTTGTGCCCGCCAGCGAAGCCATGACCACCGACACCATCTTCGACATCGCCTCGCTGACCAAGGTGGTCGCCACCACCCCGGCCGTGCTCGCCCTCGTGGACAGTGGGAAGCTCGATCTGGATGCTCCGCTCGGGCGCTATCTCAAGGAGTTCCAGGCTCCACAGTTGAGCTGGCTCACGCTTCGTCGCGTGCTCACGCACACCGCGGGCTTCCCCGATATTCCGCCGAAGGATGCGATGGCCAAGGGGTTCCCGGAGGCGATGCGGCTTCTCGTCGCGGGCGTCAGCGAGCCCTCGTCGACCGCTCCCTTTCACTACAGTGATACCGGCTTCATCGTGCTCGCCGAGCTCGTGCGTCGGGTGAGTGGTGATTCCCTCGACCGCTTCACCCACAAGCGTTTCTACCAGCCCCTCGGCATGCGGGATACGACCTTCAACCCGCCGAAGGCGTGGCGTCCGCGCATCGCGCCCACGGAGTTCGTGCAGGGGCAGATGTTGCGCGGCGTCGTCCACGATCCCCGCGCGCGCGAGCTCCACGGCGTCGCGGGACATGCGGGTCTCTTCTCGACGGCCGATGATCTTGGGCGCTTTTGCCGCATGCTCCTTGCCGGCGGCTCGTTCGGCGGACGCCAGTATCTTTCCCCTGCTTCTGTGAACGCCATGTTCGCTCCCAATGGTCTGGGTGAAGCGATTCGCGGGCTCGGCTGGGACATGTCGTCGGGCTACTCGCGCACCTTGGGCTCCTTCTTTCCTTTGGGTTCCGTCGGGCACACCGGCTTCACGGGCACGTCGATCTGGATGGATCCGTCCACGCGCACCTACACCATCATCCTCACCAACCGCGTGCATCCTTCGGGCAAGGGCTCGGTCGTCGAGCTGCGCCGTCGGGTGAGCGCGGTGGTGGGAGCCAAGCTCTTCACGCCGAACGCCACGCCGGCACCCGAGGGCGGCGAGGCGCCGCCGGCTGCTGCCACGAAGGCGGAGGGCCTGCCACGCATCAGGGTCAGCACGGGCCTCGATGTTGTCGAGAACCAGGCCTGGGCGCCGTTCAAGGGCAAGGTCATCGGGCTGGTCACGAATCAGACCGGCGTGGAGCGTGATCGTGCTCGACCGGCCCGATCCCCTCACGGGTGTGATCGTGGAGGGCCCGGTGATGGATCCGGATCTCCGTTCCTTCACCGCGCCGCATCCCATCCCGGTCCGGACCGGGATGACCATGGGCGAGTTCGCCAAGATGGTCGCCGCCGAGCGGAAGATTCCCGTCAAGCTCACCGTGGTGCCGCTCGAGGGGTGGGAGCGAGGCATGTGGTTCGACGAGACGGGACTGCCCTGGGTCAATCCCTCGCCGAATATCCGGTCGCTGACTCAGGCGCTGCTGTACTCGGGCGTGGGTCTGCTCGAGGCGACCAATCTCTCCGTCGGCCGAGGCACCGACACGCCCTTCGAGGTCGTGGGCGCCCCCTGGATCGTCGATCCGGGCGCGCTGGCGGATGCCCTCAATGCGCTCGACATGGCGGGCGTCACTTTTCAGCCGATCAACTTCCAGCCTGTGTCGAGCGTCTACTCAGGGCAGAAGGTGGGCGGCGTGCGTCTGGTCGTGACGGATCGCGACGCCCTGCGCCCAGTCACCGTGGGCCTGACCATGGGGCGCACGCTCATGGAGCGCTATCCAACTCAGTTCCGGGCGGCGGCCATCCAGAACCTCTTGGTGAACCGCTCCACGATATGGGCTCTCCTCCGGGGGGATTCTCTCGCGCGCCTGAAGCAGTGGGCGGAAGCTGATCGGGCCAGCTTTCTCCAGCGGCGCGCGTCGTATCTCATCTACAAGTAGCCTCCGGTCTACGGCCGTTCCACCACTTTCGCTCCTGGGGACCGCCGCACCTTGTCGAGGGCGCCGGGCGGCCCGGTGATGACGGCTGGATCGCCGTCGCTCACATAGCGCTCCTGGGGATTCCGCTCGAAATGGCTGAGCCAATGGGACAGCTCAGCTTCCACGGCCTGGATGCGGGGCAGGTGATAGGGGTCGAAGGTCCGCGCATAGGGGGAAGGCGCGGCGCCTCCCGCCACCATGAGGATGCCGTCGTGGCGGTAGGAGGTCTTGCCTTCCACGCCCTCGATGGCCCAGCGCAGGTCCTTTGGAAATGCGCCCATGGGGAGGGCCAGAGTCCGGATCCGGCCAGAGCGTGTGGTTGCCGATCTCGTAGCCCCGGGTAGCCAGGTACTGGAGCTTGCGCCCGGCCAGCTCTTTCTGGTTGAAGAGGCGGTTGGGCGGGTCGGCTCCCGGCAGAACGTAGAAGGTCGCGGCGTGTCCGAACTCGGGGTGCTGGCGCTCGAATGCCTCCATGATGCTGACCGCGCAATCGGGGTCGAGCACCCACTCGCCGTTCTTCTCGATGAGCTTGAACTGGCCCGGCGAGGAATCGTCGAAGGTCAGAACGACGGGCGTAGCGCCACGACGGACGCCGATCCTGCCGTCGAGGACGTCGTTGAGGGCCACCAGCCGGTACCCCCGTTCCCAGAGCCGTTCGAGGTCACGACGGAAGTTGGCGGGCGTGCGCGTCCAGCGCTCCTCGGGAAGATCGATCTTGTGGTACTCGAGAATCATGATGCGCCCGAGCTCGTTTGGCGGAAGATCGCCGGCCGAGACCACCGCGGGCAGGAGCGCCCAGGTGGCAAGGGCGATGAAGCGGAGGAGACGGAGCACGCCTAGGGGGTCACCCTCGCCGTTGCCGTCGCCTTGGGCGGCAAGGCCGCTCCTGTGTAATCGTTCTTCGGGTTCCAGAGCATGTATCCCACGGCGCCGCCGTCCTTGGCGCCGCGGAGCTGCGCCTTGATTTCGGGAACGCCGAAGATGCGCTTGTCAAACGCGTAGTCGCGGAAGTCCTGAAGCCACGGCCGGACGACTACCGCGGTGGCCGACCGCTTGCGGGTGAGCCGGACGCTCTCCTTGACGATCTCGTAGGGCTGGGCGACCGGATTGCGCACGCCGGGGATGCCCCGGTGATAACCGGACGGGTAGACCATATCTCGCGGCCGAGAGCTTGCCGTCGGTGGGGAAGCGGACGTAGTCGAACTGAACCTCGTCGAAGCCCTTGGCCACCGCTTCCTTGGCGATCGTGATGTTGTAGTCCCACACTTCTTCGCGGAAGGGGTCGACCCAGGCGAGCTTCTCGTTGTCGATCCAGGGTTTGCCCGTGCGCGTATCGATGATGGCCCACTCGGGCTTGGCCTGGGCGAGGACATTGTCCTTGAAGGTGACGATACGGGCGACGGTGTAGATCCCCCGCGCCTTGAGGCTAGCGATGAAGCCCTCGAAGTCCTTGATGATCACCGGCCCCTGCGCGCCTGCCTCCAGGGCCAGCGGCACCTGGGTGCGATAGGGGATGAGGCCTCGGTCGCCCTTGACGTCGATGACCACGGCATTGAGCTCGGTGCGGGCGACCAGCTCGAGCACGCGCTCCCTGATCGTCTTGTCGGCGACGCCGAAGTAGGTCAGGTACGCGGCCCGTACGGACCTCGACGGCAGCGCGATCGTCAGCTCATCCTTGTCGGCCACGAGACGGCGAAGCTCATAGCCGGGGCTCTTGACGAGGACGGCGGCTCCCGGTCCCAGCGGGGGCGTCGTGAACCGTCCGTCCTCGTCGGTCCGGATCTCCTCCTTGCCCGCCCACACCGAGGCCCCGCGCAGGGGAGCGCCCGTGTCCGTGTCGAGCACACGCCCACGCACGGGTCGCTCCACAGACGGCGCAGGCGGGGCCGGCAGCGCGGGTGTGGGCGAAGCGGCGGCGAGCTGGCGATGCAGGAGCGCGGAGGGGGACAGCACCATCCACCCCGTGACGATGATTGCGAGGAACGCGCCAGCTGCGAGGACGCCGTACAGGATCGGTCGCGGCTTCTTCTCGGTTGGTTCGGGCGTAGGAATCATTCTCACTTCCAACTTACGGGGTCGATGCGATCAGCCCCAAGTTTTTTCTTCGCGGCACGCTACAATGTCGCCCATGACCTCTCGACCCTCGTACATATGTGACGTTGCCACCCATCGATCATTCAGCGTCAACGGCATGACTCTCCGCGCCCTCGAGTGGGGACAGCCCGGGCGGCCCGCCCTGTGTTTCCTCCACGGTGGCTCGGCCCATTCCCATTGGTTCGACGCAGTCGTGCCCACCTTCGTTGACCGGTTCCACATCGTCTCTCTCGACCAGAGGGGACACGGCGAGAGCGACTGGGCGCCCGACTCTCGCTACGGCACCGAACAGTTCGCCTCCGACCTGCTGGGGGTCATGGATGCCCTCGGCTGGAAGCGGATGGCGCTGGTCGGGCATTCGATGGGCGGCCACAATGCCATGGGTTTCGCGGCCTGGCATCCGGATCGGGTGCGCATGCTCTGCGTGGTGGACAGCCGTCCGTCACTGCCGGAGGGCCGGCTCCAGGCGATGCACAGGCGGGGACATCGCGGCCCCCGGCGCCACGAGTCGCTCGACCTGGCGCTCAAGAGCTTCAGGCTCCTGCCGCCCGAGACTTTGGCCACGCCCGAGCTGCTCGAGCATCTCGGCCGCCAGGGCATCACGGAGCGCAAGGGCCGCTTCCTCTACCGCTTCGACCCTCAGTGCAATGGGGCGCGGCAGCCCATCGACGGCTGGGAGCTACTGCCCAGGATCACGGCGCCGACGCTGCTCGTGCGGGGGGAGCTGTCACCGATCATGCCGAAGGAGATGGCGGATCGGATGCTGGCGGGCATTCCCAATGCCAGGCTGGTCACCATGCCGGGCGTGTACCACCATCTGGTCCTCGACGCTCCCGAGGCCTTTGCCCGTATCCTCGACGACTTCCTCCGGGAGCTGCCCGACTAGGCCTTCTCGATACGGACCGCGCAGACCTTGTACTCGGGGATCTTGGAGGTGGGGTCGTGGGCGGAGTTGGTGAGGAAGTTGGCGGCGGAGTCGGCGAGCTTGACGAAAGGCACGAAGAGGGCGCCGGGGCGCACCGCCTCCGTCACGTGCGCATAGCCCGTGAGCTCACCGCGCCGAGAGATGACCCGGAGCGCTCCCCCCTCGCCGAAGCCCAGCCGACGTGCATCCGACGGGTTGACCGCGATCTGCAGGGTGGGCGCCAGCTCGAGCAGACCCTGAACCCGCCGCGTGAGCGTGCCGCCGTGCCAGTGATAGAGGAGGCGGCCGGTATTGAGTACGAAGGGGTAGTCGGGATCCGGTAGCTCGGCGGCCGCCTCTCCCTGGATGACGGCCACGAACTTCGCCTTGCCTGTCGGGAACGCCTCAGCATAGAGGAAGCGGGTCCCCGGGTGATCCGGGGTCGGGCACGGCCACTGGATGCCACCGGACTCGAGCCGCGCATACGACAGCCCGCCGATGGCCGGCCAGAGCCTGGCCATTTCGTCGAAGACCTCTGATGGATGCGTGAAGGCGAAGCCCTGCCCGGAGACCCCCAGCTTGTGCGCCACGCGCTTGGCCAGCTCGCAGGTGATCCACCAGTCCGCCCTGGCCTGCCCCGGCGGGTCGATGGCGCGCCGGACTCTTTGCACTCGCCGCTCGGAGTTGGTGAAGGTGCCGTCCTTCTCCGCGAAGGCCGCGGCCGGCAGGAAGACGTGGGCGAGCTCGGCGGTTTCGTTCAGGAAGAGATCTTGAACGATGAGGCAGTCGAGCTGGCGGAAGGCCTTGTCCACGTGATTGAGGTCGGGTTCGGACAGCATCGGATTCTCACCGACGATATACATGGCCCGGATCGAGCCGTCCAGGCACCCCTCGGTCATCTCGGTGACCACCAGCCCCGGCCGGGCCGGGGGTCGTGTGCCCCAGGCGCGCTCGAAGCGGCTGAGGCTCGCCGGTGAGTAGTCGGCATAGCCGGGGAGATTGGTCGGGATCGCTCCCGCGTCGCCGCAGCCCTGCACGTTGTTCTGGCCGCGGAGGGGCGAGATACCTGATCCCGCAAAGCCCATCTGCCCGGCCGCCAGGGAGAGATTCAGAAGGGCGTGCGCATTGGCGGTGCCGTTGATGTGCTGCGTGATGCCCATGCCCCAGATGAGGCAGGAGCCGGAGAAGGCCGGGCGCGCATACCATCGCGCGGCCTGGGCGATGGCGTGGGCCGGCACGCCGATGAGGCGCTCCGCATAGTCGAGTGTATAGGCCTCGAGCGAGGCGGCCCAGGCCTCGAAGCCCTCGGTGCGCGACCGGATGAAGTCGTGGTTGGCCAATCCTTCGTCGAGGATGACCCTGGCCATGGCATTGAAGAGCGCCACGTCGGTGCCCGGCCGCTCCTGGATCCACAGGTCTGCCTGATCGCACAGCTCGATGCGCCTCGGATTGATGACGATGAGCCGGGCCCCGCGGCTCACCGCCTTGCGCAGGCGAATGGCGATGACCGGATGATTGGCGGAGGCGTCGGCGCCCACCACCATGAGACATCCCGCCTCTTCATAGTCCTGGTAGGAGTTGGAGGTGGCGCCCGAGCCCATAGAGGTCAGCATGGCCTCCACCGAGGGCGAGTGACAGAGCCGCGTGCAGTGGTCGACGTTGTTGGTGCCCATGACGACGCGCGCGAGCTTCTGGATGAGGTAGCCGTCCTCGTTGGTCGCCTTGGCCGAGGCGAAGGAGCCGAAGCGGTCGCGATGGCGGGCGAGGCCGTCCGCGGCAGCCTCGAGCGCCTCGTCCCACGAGGTCTCGACCCAGGCCCCGTCGCGTCTGACCAGGGGCGACGTGATCCGGTCGCGCGAGTGGACGAAGCCCGTGCCGAAGCGTCCCTTGACGCAGAGTGTGCCCGCGCTCGAGTGGTTCGCGGGCACGTCGTCGGCCATCACGGCGAGACGGCCGTCGCCGCGCACGTGGAGGCGAATGCCGCAGCCGACTCCGCAATAGGGACATGTCGTTTCGACTTCGCGCACCGTGGGCGCGAGCTTTTCCTTGGGCCGGAGCGCCCCTGTAGGACAGGTGGCAACGCATTGGCCACACGACGTGCAGATCGAGGACGACATCGCTCCGTCGGACGCCACGCCCACCCGGGCCTCGTGGTTGCGCCCGATCATCGAGATCGCGCCGATGTGCTGCACCTCGGCGCAGGCGGTGGTACAGCGACCGCACAGGATGCACGCCTCGCGGTCCAGCACGAAGAAGCTCTTGGAATCGTCCACGGGAAAACGGTGATGAGGCTGGTGGCTCGGCGCGGTCAGCCCATGGCGCCCCACCGCCTCGCTCACCTGTCCGAAGCCATCACGGTCCGCGCTCGGGGTGAGCATGGACCAGGTCAAGTCGAGGACGGCCTTGCGTGTCTTGACCGCGTCGGGGTGAAGGGTCTGTACCGTCATGCCGTCGCGCGCGGGCAGGTGACAGGCGGCGGGGAGGCCGCGCTGGCCCTCTACATGGACGAGGCAGGTTCGGCAGGCACCGAGCGGCGCGCGGTCCGGATCCTTGCAGAGCTGCGGCAGGGGAAGGCCCAGGCGGTTCACGGCGTCCAGCACGGTAGCGCCCGCGGGAACTTCGACCGCCGTGCCATCGATGATGAGGCGGAGGCTCATACCACTAGTCCCTGATCCAGGACTCCGCGAGCGGTACCTCAGGAGCGGCCCGGCGCTCGGCCGCCTGCTCTTCAGAGGCAGGAGCGAGCTGGACGAGGCGGGCGACCTCGGCCTGGCGGTACAGGCGCTGGCGCTTGATCCCCTGGCGATAGCTCTTGAGGAAGCCCCGGCTCACATACGCGTAGAGCGTCTCGCGCTTGACCCCGAGCACGGCCGCCGCCTCTTCTCCCGTCAGATACTCTTCGCCGTCGACGATTAGCATGACGTGGCTGCCATCGTAACAGCCGGGCTATGACCTATCCATTCGAGTATTGTTGAATCAATGTAAATCAAGTATAGTCAATTCACGGCAACTCAAGCACATTTTTGGCTCTCACGAGGAGGACGGACATGGACCAGACGTGGAAGACGGGACTCCAGGACGTGGTGGCCGCGCGATCCGCCATCTGCCAGGTCGACGGGGAAGCGGGCCGCCTCTACTACCGCGGCTATGAGATCGGCGAGGTGGCGGCCTCGGCCAGCTTCGAGGACGTGACGTACCTTCTCTGGTTCGGTGAGCTGCCGACCCCGGTCCAGCGCGCCGACTTCGCGGCCCGGCTCGACGCCTCGCGCGGCCTCTCCCCGGACATCGTGGCCATGCTTCGCTCGCTGCCCCATGGCTGCCATCCCCTCGACGCGCTCCGCACCAGCGTGTCCCTGGCGGCCACGCGCGATCCCGATGTCCGCCTGAGCGACGAGGCAGCCAATCTCCGCAAGGCGTACCGGCTGATGGCCCTCGTGCCAGAGACTGTCGCGGCATGGCAGCGGATCCGCACCGGGCGCGAGCCGCTCTCCATCGGGCCCGCCGGATCGCACGCCCCCCGCTTCCTCCATTTACTGGGAGGGCAGGCGCCCTCCCCCGAGGTCGGCCGCATCATGGACGTCGTGCTCACCCTGCACGCGGACCACGAGTTCAACGCCTCGACCTTCGCCGCCCGCGTGGCCGTGGCGACCATGGCCGACCTCCACGCCGCCATGGTGGCGGCCATCGCCACTCTCAAGGGGCCGCGTCATGGCGGGGCGAACGATGACGTCCTCGCCATGCTGCACGAGATCGGGGACCCGGCGCGGGCGGAGGCCTTCGTGGAGGCGAGGATCGTCGCGCGCGCCGGTTTGTCGAAACGCGAGCGGAGCAATCCAACTTCACGGGTCCCTGGCTTCGGGCACCGCGTCTACAAGGTGGACGATGCCCGCGCCCGCGTGCTCCGCGGCATGGCCAAGGAGTTGGCCGGCGCCACCGGCCGTGGCCGGCTCTTCGAGGTGGCGGAGGGGGTATACGAGGCCATGCGCGCGCGCACCTCGCTTCCCGTGAACGTCGATTTCTTCTCGGCGGTCGTCTACGACGCCCTCGGCATTCCCCCCGATCTCTGCACGTCCATCTTCGCCGTGGGGCGGATCGCCGGCTGGTGCGCCCACGCTCTCGAGCAGTACGCGGACAATCGGCTCATCCGGCCGCGCGCGGACTATGTCGGGCCGACGCCCCGCCCCCTCGCGCCCGTGGCCGTCTAGAAGGCTTCCGGAAAGTCACGAAGGGCGGAGAGGAGCGAGAGCGGCGCGGCCTGCCCGAGGCCACAGAGCGAGGCGAGGCGCACGACCTCCGACAGCTCGCCGATGGCCGCGCCGTCGGGGGCCTCGAGCAGGTCGCGCAGTCGCGCCGTGCCCTCTCGGCAGGGCGTGCACTTGCCGCAGGATTCCCGCGTGTTGAAGTCGAGAAGCGTGTGGATCACCTCGCGGACCGAGACGGACTCGTCGAGGGCCACGATCCCGCCCGTCCCCGGATTGACGCGGCCTCCGGGCACGAGCGGCTCATCGAGGTCGCGCGGAGGGACGAGGACGCCCGAAGGGCCGCCCAGGACGACGCCCTGCAACGCGTGGCCCGCGGCGACCCCGCCGCCGATCCGCTCCACGAGATCGCGCAGTGAGGCACCCATTTCCGTCTCGGCCAGTCCGGGACGGGCCACGTGTCCGGAAAGCCCGAAGCACTTCGTGCCGTGGCCCCGGCCGAGGGCGGTCCACCACTCGGCCCCGCGCTCCAGGATCAGCGGGACGGCGAAGAGGGTTTCGACGTTGTTGATGACCGTCGGCTTCCCGAAGAGGCCCGCTTCGGTGGGGAAGGGGGGCTTGGGGCGGGGCATGGCCCGTTTCCCCTCGAGCGACTCCATGAGGGCTGTCTCCTCGCCAAGGACAAAGCCGCCCGCGCCGCGGCGGATCTCGACCTCGACCGTGAAGTCGCTGCCGAGAACGCGATGGCCGATCAGGCCCCATCGTCGAGCGTCGGCCACGGCCCGCGCCATTCGCTGGGCCGAGAGATTCGCCTCGCCGTGAATGTAGAGGTAGACATGGCTCACGGCGGCCGCGTAGGCCGCGAGCAGCGCGCCCTCGAGAAGCCGGTGAGGATCGCCCTCCATGAGGTGACGATCCTTGAAGATGCCCGGCTCGCCCTCTTCGCCATTGACGATGAGGTACCGGGGTTCACCGGCGGCCCTGCGCGCCCCCTCCCACTTGAGGGCCGCGGCGAAGTACGCTCCCCCACGCCCGCGCAGTCCCGCCGCCTTCACGGTCTCGATGACGGCCTCGGGCCGAGCCGCCTCGAGGGTGGTGGCCAGCGCGGCATAGGAGCCGCGCCTGATCGCATCCGCGATATCGCCGGGAAGCACCAGCCCGCAGCGCGCCGTCAACTCGCGGCGCTGACCGGCGAAGAATTCCGCGACTTCCGGATGCGGCTCGAGCCGTTGCCCGACGACGGCGTCGAGCAGCCCCGGGATGCGATCGGCCGTGACATGGGGCAGGACGTGGCATCCACCATCAGCGGCCTCGACGGCGATCGTAGGAGCGGCCCAGCAGAGCCCGGCGCAGCCTACCGTCACCACTCGAGCCGGCAATCCTCGTCGGGCAATCTCCTCGTTCAGCGCCCGCAGCGTGTCGGTCACGCCCACGGACAAGCTGCACGAACCGATGCCGACCATGAGGGTCAGCCGGCGATCGGCGAGCCCCCCGGCACGACGCAAGATTTCCTGGAATGAGCCGCCGCCCGAACCCTCGCCCCCGGAGGGGGAGAGGGCAGGGTGAGGGGGCGCATCGAGCACACGCGCCAGATCGCCCACGGCGACGCGCCCATGCGCCGCTCCGTTCACCTCCACCATCGGTGCCATCGAGCAGTTGAAGGCACAGTCGAAGGGCTCGAGCGTCACGTCCTCTCCCACGCTCGCCTTCAGCGACTCCAGCAGGCGGAGGCCGCCGCGGATTCTACAGGATATGCCCGTGCACACCCGCACCACCCGCGCCCGCGGCTCGGCCAGCCGGAACTCCGGATAGTGCGTGGCCACGCCGTAGGCCTCGGAGAGCGGCACGCGCAGGTGCGCGGCGACGGCGGCCAGCGCCTCCGTCGGGATCCAGCGCAGCTCGTGCTGGATGGCGTGGAGAGCGGGGAGAAGCCACGTGCGCTCCCGGGGCAAGGCATGGACGGTAACGCGCCAGTCGTTCACGGGGGTGGATCAGTGGGCCGTGGGGACGGGATCGACGAGGCGTGCCTCCGCGAAGCCCTTCTTGCGGAGCTGACAGGAGTCGCAGAGGCCACAGGCGCGGCCGTCGGCTTCGGGCTCGTAGCAGGACCAGGTGAGCGAGAGATCCACGCCGAGCTCGTAGGCGCGGGCCACGATCTGCGCCTTGGTCTGCGCGATGAGTGGCGTGTGTACGCGGTAACGGCTCCGTCCCTCGACCCCCGCCTGGGTCGCCAGGTTCGCCAGGCCCTCGAAGGCCTCGACGAATTCCGGGCGGCAGTCCGGATAGCCGGAGTAGTCGAGGGCATTCACGCCGATGAAGATGTCCTGGGCGCCCAGCACCTCGGCCCAGGCGAGGGCGTGGGCGAGGAAGATGGTGTTGCGCGCGGGGACGTAGGTGACGGGGATGCCGTGCCCGATCGCCTCGTCGCTTCGTGCCTTGGGCACCGCGATATCGTCCGTGAGGGCCGAGCCTCCGATGGCGCGGAGATCCAGGCTCAGGGTGAGGTGCCGCCGGGCGCCGAGGGCCGCCGCCACCTTTCCCGCCGATTCGAGCTCGCGCGCGTGACGCTGGCCGTAGTCGAAGGACAGCGCGAAGCACTCGTAGCCTTCGACGAGCGCCACGGCCAGGGTCGTCGCCGAGTCGAGCCCGCCGGAGAGGAGCACGACCGCGCGCCGGGCCATCACACGCCCCGCCGGGCGCCCCAGAGGAGAACGTGCAGGCGCGGCGAGAAGCGAAAGCCGTGGCGCTTGCACGCCTCGACCACCCACGGCGAGCGCTCGACCAGCTCCTCGCGTCGCATGGCCTCGGGCTGGAGCAGGATGCGCCCGCGCGGCAGCGCGAAGCGCTCGGCCAGCCCCAGCGTCTCGCTCAGGTCACCCTCGTCGGCCACCACGAACTTCCACCACGCCTCGCGAGAAAGGAAGCCACGGATGGCATCGGGGCGGATGCGCTTCGCTTCGTCTACGCCTGAGCCCGCGAGCTTGAGCGAGACATTCCATTGAATGGCGCGATCGGCCCCCGCGGGCGGCGGTAGCGTGCCTGACGTCTCGACCTCGATGGCGAAGCTCGAGCCGTTGAGGGCGCGGAGGAGGGGCACGAAGAGCGGCGACTCGAGCGGCTCCCCGCCCGTCAGCACCAGGCGGCGGCACGGGAAAGCGGAGGCTTCCGCGACGAGAGCCTCGAGATCCACGGCGCGCCCGGCTTCCGGGTCCCACGAGTACTTGGTGTCGCACCAGGAGCAGCCGACGGTGCAGCCCTGCAGACGCACGAATACCGCGGGCAGCCCGGCCGTCGCGCCCTCGCCCTGGATGGAGTAGAAGACCTCGGCGACGCGGCCGGTGAGAGCGGAGGCGTTCACGTCGCGTGCCGGGAGAGGGCGCTGCCGCACGCCGGCGTCTCGCGGATGGCGACACGCTCGAGGGTGACGCCCGTGGGCAGTTGCCGTTCCAGACGTTCCCACGCTTC
>WNFO01002802.1_pt1 | contig 21459 bp, 24 predicted proteins | sample 5400251 | NCBI WGS metagenome assembly WNFO01 (sample SAMN13153354, study PRJNA577476) | soil metagenome | isolation source: 100 cm saprolite under Madrone tree | place: USA:California | collected 2016-06-14
CAGTAGGATTCATGTCGCGCAAGGCAAACTAGCGAGCCCACTGGTTCATTTGCAGGCACGTTTGCAAACTTACATAACTTGGAGTGCCTCCGATGCTCTCCTGCGGGATGCATTGTGCCTTGCTTGAAGCCGGATATTTTGACCACTGGCTCCCGAGTTGCTGCTGTGCCCGTTTTTCATCCCTTATGCATGCCTTTACCGATTGAGTGTCCGAAAGTCCAGCCGTCGCGGTCAAGTCGAGTCTGCATGTCCGTGTAACGTCGAATACCGGCACTCCATTGGCAACTGCGACAACCAGCTGTGAACCCAAGGCGATCATCGAGACTGAAATAGGCATCCTCGTAACTCCCTGTGCTATTTTTCCGGATGGTATTCGAAAGAGTATTTCAATGGGAACGGACTGCTCTCGTCTATGCGAAATCGGACCTGCAGCGCAGACAGCTCAATCGTTGAGGCTCAATCGACCAGCGCGATCAAGTCGGGACGTGCGCATGAACGCTCAGACGAGATGCAAACCGCTCCGTCAGCACCGGACCAAGCACTGATGTGACAAGCACAAGCACAAGCACGACATTGAACATACGGTCGTCAAGCAGGCGCTGGCCGGCTGAGTTGAGCGTGTCATGGGCGACCAATGTCGCGGCAAGCGTGGCAGCGACCTGTGGCAGTGTGAGGGCGACCAAACGGTTAGTCGTTCATCCGGACTATAGCCGAACACGTGACCCACGGCCCAGGCGGCGATCCACTTGCCGACAAGCAGGGCGCCGACAATACTGGCGACGAGGAAGAAGTCGTCGAAAATCCCAAAAACAAACTTGATCGGATCGATCAAGAATCCGGTAACGACGAAGAAGATGGGAATGAAGAACGATTTGCTCAAAAACTTGAGCTTGAGACTTGCCGGCGCTCTTTGTGCTGAAGCGTTGATGGCGAGTCCCGCGAGGAACGCCCCGACGATGCCCGGCAGCTGGATCGCATCCGCAAGCACGCCTGCGATTGCCATAATGCTCAGCATAAGCACGAAGTAAGCGTCCTCCTCATTTTCCACTCGCTTAAGCACGTAGGCTCCAAGACGGCTCAAGCCGAACAAGACCAGCAGGATATAACCAACGATTTCCGCTAGAAGGATCGCGAGCCCCGCCGGCGAGAAGCCGGTCGTGTAAATCGAAACGCAAATTGCAAATACCACGAGCGACAGGGTGTCGGACATCACCGTGGCGCCGACCGCAACTGTTACCGACTCCAGGTTTCCGAGGCCGAGTCGGCTCACGATGGTTAACCCAAGCAGTGTGTGCGAAGCCAACAACGATCCGATCACGATCGCCGGAACCACGCCGTAGCCGAAAGAAAGCCCCACGATGGTGCCGAGCAACAGAGGAAACACGGTTGTGGCGATGCCAAGGGCAATCGAGCGGTGACGGGCTCGTCGAAACAACGCGAGATTGATCTCCAAGCCTGCGAAAAACATCAGGAGCAGTTTGCCGAGCTCCGCCAGGAAATCTGCGACGGGCCGGACCTTGCCAAAGATGTCGAGAACATACGGTCCGACGATAACGCCGCCGAGTAGCAGCCCCACAGTTGAAGGAACGTGAACTCGGCGGGAAAGGCGAGGGATAACGACGAGCATCACCATCCCTACCGCGAACTTCGCGAGCACCGGCATGGTGAAAAGGTAATCCCGGAGAAAGTTGATCATTTATCAACGGCACCTCTCGGCGCTGCGCTAATGTCGTCAAACGCGATTGCGGTTAAACTATCTCAAACCGGCTGGCGCTCGCCTATGCGAACTCAATGTCGCTCTCTGGAGAAGTTGGCCGAATCGCCGCCAATACGCTATGCATAATCGGCACTTTGATTTTGAGATGATCGACCGAGATTTGCCAGACTGCGGCGTATGTCCTCGCGAAGCTTCCTGCATTATTGCGGCTTGCGCCGCCCCGTCATTTGACAGGAAACAACAGCGCGACAGAAGCCCGCAGTTGCCAGGCAGGAGTGCCCGTCGGGCGTATCGCGTTGTAATAGCCGGCAATCGACGCGTTCACTGGTTGGTCACCCACTCTGAAAACTCGACCGAAGCCGCCGCCGATCGGCACAATCCATTGCTGGCCCGATGGCGCCAGCCAGTTCGAGGTGATGATGGGGGCTGTGGTCAAGTACCAACCGTGCGCCATGTTGTAGTTGAGGAAGGGCTGAGCGAGGAAGGCGTTGACGGGCGGTCGCAGCGGATTGCCCCCGATCGACCACTGGTTATTGAGCAATACGCCGATCACCCAATGTCCCGGCGTAGTGAGGAATACGGCTGTTGGTCCAAACAGGAATTTGCCTGTCCCGAGGATAGGATCGTTGGCGGACGGAACGGTGAAGACTGGACCAACGCCCCAGATGAGTTTACCCGGGTGCGTGGGGGAAAAAAACAACGATTGAGTAATGTCGCCAATGCCATTGGTGTTGCTGTCGAAGAACGGACTCGGCTGGCTCACCAACGGAATGATGGTACGTGAGATCAGGTTCCAGTCGTCGCTCAGGTGCATCGGCACGACGGGCTGAATGTTGAAGACTTCCTGGGTGCGATTAAATGGTCCAGTGTTGAAATTGGTGTTGCTCTGGAACGGCACGCTGACCAGATCAGCGATCGGGTTTTGTGATGCCTTCTGTAGGTCTTCCGACGGCTCACCTGAACCGCCAGCGCGCGATGGCTCGGCCGTGGCGGAAACGCCGCTCTGGAATTTATAATTGATCCCGGCTTTGACCATTTGAAGATCGCGGCTCAAAGCCACCGAAGGGACCGTGGGAGAATTCCAGTTTGATAGCCCGAGATAATCGTATTCGAGTTTGACCGTCCAATGCGGCTTGAAGCCGTATTCGATGCCACCTCCAACTAACCAGCCGCTGCTGGTGCTGGACCCGTTCCAAATTGTGCCGGGGAGGTTCAAAGTAGCGTTGCTGTGCACCCAGCCGCCGCCGAGCTTGGCGAATACGAGCCATCGATCATTCACGAGGCCGACGCGGCCCGCCACGGTGCCGATCCAGTGCTGGTCTACATAGACCAATGTCGGAGTAGAAAGGACCGGATGACTAAAGCTGGCCCCATCGAAATCACCTTCGACACCAAATAGAAAGTGACTGGCCTGGAAGTTATAGCCCGCCTGCACGCCGCCAATGAATTCGGTCAGGCCGCCATACAGATTGTTGCCAGGAATGTTCAGGCTGCCGTTGGACCATCCTCCGCCGAAGTTGGCGCCCACATAAAACCCTGACCAGTTATAGGGCGGCGCTGCGATTGGAGCTTTGTACACCGGGGCTTTGGCAGGCAAGTCCGAAGCAAGAGCAGGCCCGCTTAACAATCCTGCAGCGGCGATGCCGGCAAGAAAAGTTTTCTGCACTGTCGCCTCCCGAAGGCCCGGCCACGACTCCGAAGCATATTGCGGGTAGGACCTCTCCCCAACCGACTTGATTGATCGGGATCAAACCAAGCGTGGAATTTTCGATGCGGTGACTTTTCGGCAACAACGAGGTTGGGCCATCTCTTTAGCCGCGCCGAATCAAGCCCTTCTAGTTCCGTCATCGTTGCTGTCGTATCAGACACAACGCCCGTTCGGCCGGCTAGGCCCGGTGCGGACCTGCCGGGGATGCTAGAGGACTGCCTCAGTTTGCGACTGCCTCAAATCGAATGTGCAATGTCTCCAACTAGCGCCTTATCGGACGCGAGCCGGGCCGTCTTGCCTGGTTGCTGATAATGCCGCGTTGAGTAGATTGTTGCAGATCCTTCGACAGGATACCGAATTTGCATAGCGAACGATTCAAGAGCGAATAGCCTCTGTCCCGAAACGACTGGGTGGAGGCGCGACAATGAAACCAGAACAATCTGTTTGGTGCTTCCCCATGGCTGCCGCGGCAGAGGCACGGCCGGCGGCAACGGAGCGGCCGCGTCAATCCCGGCAGCCCATGAAGGTACGGAAATGATCCGTGTACACCTCACCGCGCTGCTCGCTGCAGCGGCTGCTCCTTTAACAGCCTGGAGGCCTGCCAGGCCTCGGCTTCCGGCACCGAGGCCGAATGCCTTGCCAATCCTTGGTACCGACCCGGCGCCAACGCTGCACCGCCCTCTCCGCAAGGATCGACGGGCATTGGTGGTCAACTTCCGATTGGGTGGCCCCCGAAATGACGAGGAGACCTCAGCGCTGATCGCTGTGACGGGACACACCCATGGAAAATCTGGCGCATTATCCCCTGCTGGTTTTCGCGGTGGCCCTTGTTTCGCTTTCGCTCGCCTCCATGGCCAGCGCCCGCCGAATGCCAATGCACGCCGACGGCGCGGGGGCGAGCGACTATGCGTCTTCGGCATCTTGTTTGGCAGAGCCTTCGATGCCCTTTTTGCACCCAAAGAACTCCGCTCGATTTGACTCTAGAATTGCAGCTGCGGTCATTATCAGCGCTCTTCGTGACCTTTGGTTGGTGACGCCGTTTACTACGCCTCCATCCGCAAAACTTGGTCGCCTTACTAAAGTGGGATAAGGATTTCCAGCATCAGAAAGGCCGAAATGCATAGCGTATACGCGGCGCTTCGACCAAATCGTGCCGTCGTTGATCGTCATCAACGCCCGCGGCGCCAGCCTGCAGGGCGTGGAAGCCACCAGCGTGAAGCCCGCCGAAGCGGTGGGCGGTGAAACCAAGCTAAGTAAGTTGAGGGCGCGCTTGTTGAACAGACGTCCGCTGGGCCATTGCGGACGTTCATAGGACGGCGGCCCAGGTCCGCTTCTCCCCGAAAACAGACGTTCCTATGAGCGAACGGCACATCCGCTAAGTGCCGTAGCGAACATCGAGCCGCCTTTGGAGTGCCCTATTCTGCATAGGCAGCCGCTACGGTGGCAGCTAGCATCCGGGACGTTTGGGCAGCCCACCACGTCCAGCGAACGAGGTGGATCAGCATTCCTCCTCGTGCCGCTGAAATGGCAGCCATGAAAAACACCTCGAGCCCTCATACCCCACCCACATCTGGATCGTCGGAACTGAAAGGTGCGCGTATTCTGCTAGTCGAGGATTCCTGGCACGTCGGCAATGCCATCAAGCGTCTACTTCGTTCACTGGGAGCGGACGTGGCGGGTCCGGCTGCCACCATAACTGACGCCGAGCGCCTAATCGCCGAGCGCAAGCCCGACGTGGCCATCGTAGACATCAATCTGCGGGACGGCGAGCAGGCCAACCCGTTGCTTGATCGGCTGCAGGAAGAAGGCATTCCGGTCATCGTCATTACGGGTTATACGGCCGTTTCTCTGCCTCCTGGAAAGGTCGAGGCCATTTTGCAAAAGCCAGTCAGCGTGGAACGTTTTTTAGCGGTCTTGCGCCCGATCATTGCTCGGCTGGCGGATCGATGAGATGATTCTCTTACGCGGGGTTACCTAATTGCTTGAGGGGTATTTCGATTGTACAGGACACGCCTTCGGGCGGAAACGCGAGGTCGACAGTCCCACCAAGCTCGTGGGGGATGAGTTCGCAAATGAGGCTAATTCCGTACCCGCTTTTACATGGAGTTGATACGGGCGGGCCACACGTCTCGCGCCACAAGATTGTCAGGCCAAACGCTGCGTCGTCGCTGTTCCGGAATTCCCAACTTACAGACACCCGACCTTCGGGGATCGACAGCGCGCCGTATTTGGAGGCGTTGGTCACAAGCTCGTGCAGCACCATTCCCAGCGCCTCAGTTGCCGCGGCGTTGAGCGCGATGTCCGGGCCGCTGGTCGCCGTATTTGCGTCTGTCGCGTAGGGAGCTAGCTGGTGCCGAACAAGATCCGCAAGACGAACGCCCAGCCAATTACCTTGGCTTAATAGTTCGTGCGCAACTGCCATGCTTTGGATGCGTCTATCGAGTGCTTCGAGAAACTCGTCGATTGTGCCGCTACCCTCGCGCGTATACATGGCGGCCACGCCAACGCGCGCAAGCACGTTCTTAACACGGTGGTCAAGCTCTGCGACCAGCAAGCGTTGGTGCTCTTCAGCCCGCTTGCTTTTCGTGATGTCACGGGTCAGGCCCTCGATACGTAGGCATTTCCCATCAGCATCAAACTCGGCTGTTGCTGTTTCCTCAAGCCACATTTCTTGGGCGTCGGAGCGAATCAAGCGGAATGTGACAGCATAGGAAGGGTTGTCAGGTCGGACACCCCTCACATGCGCTTTGAAGTGCGCACGGTCATCCGGATGAATCAGCGCGAGAAAGCGAGCTCCCGAAAAGGGCGCTTGCGGATCGTATCCGAGAATATTCGCCGCGTTCTCGCTGCGATGTGATGAACCGGTGCGGGCATCCCACTCAAAAGCAATCACCGCCCCGGCCGCAAGGGCCTTTTCCAAACGCGTCGCACCCTCCCTGAGCGCAGCCTCCTGGTGACGCCGCTCTGCGAATAGCGCGGCAAGAACGAGCGTGCAGAGCGACGTCGTCAAAATGCCCGCTTGGGCGCCCACGATGCGGTCTTCGATTGGAAGCTCGGGGTCACCGAAATATCCGATGCCAAGAGTGGTCGTCCACACGATCGTCAGCGCAACGACGAACGCGGCCGCCGCGGCGAATACCGGCCGGCAGCGAGCCGCTAGCCAGAGCAATAGGGGGAACAACAGGGCAATCGGCACCACAGTCGCAAATGATGCGCGCGGTAGAAAGATAACAAGTGTGCTGGTCAGTGTTATCGCGATAAGTGCTACAGCGCCTTCCAGGAGTTCGTTCGGTGACGGAGGGTCGCGCGCGGCCGCGGCAGCTCCGATTAGCAGCGGTGCAACTGTTAGAATACCGAGCGCGTCGGATGCGATCCAGTGCTGCCAGATGGTCAAACTCGGCGCAGTCGAGAAGTGGAACAACTTGAACCCCACAACTCCGCCGATTCCTGAGATAGCGCTCCCTAACACCGCTGCCGCTAGCAATCCTAAGACCTGGCGAAGACCGTGGAGGGTGAAACCCGAACCAAACTGGCGCTCGATAAGGCCGGCCGCAAGCATCGCTTCTCCAGCATTGCACAAGGCGAACGTGACGGAGCCCGCAAAGCTCCTGTCTCCCAAAAGATTAGCCGCGATCGTCGCGGCAGCTGCTCCGATGGCCACCGGCCATTTCGCCCGGTGGCCAAGTGAAATCAGGACGCCTGCCGCAACGCCGGAGGCTGGCCAGAACACTGCCACGCCATCAGGTTTTGTCAGTAGCGAAAGACTAAACCGCGCCGCCAGGAAATAGACGATGCCAACCGCTACAGCGAGCCCGATCGAGCTGGCCCATTGCCACGTCGGATCAGCGACGGTGAACCGCCGCTCCTCGTGTTCCGGCAGCTTGCGAAGAACAGGGTTTCGCGTCATTCGCTTCCCTCGCTCGCTAGGCGACAGATATTGACGCCGTCGCCGAAGACATCGGTGTAGTAGATGACGAAGTCAGCAATGCGGATGTCGGAATCCCGGCTGGATTGCTTTGTCCGACCGCCGCGGTGGATCTGGTCGTTTTGCGCGTTGCGACAACAACGCTAGGAGCCTCCACCGGCATGCCCGTTCCAGCCGCGCGTTGACCACCCTCGGGATCATTTGATGGCTTGATCGGCATGCCGCCTGACGACAACGGCCCGCCATGGTTCGCCAAACGGGCCGTCAGCTGATGGAGTGAACCAACGCTATTGGAGGGTTGTGTTGATAGTGACTACCGACGTGCCGGAACTCGTCTGACTCTTGCCGGTCGCCTGAACGGAGAATGTATCTCTACCTCGGTATCCAGCTTCCGATGTGTATACAAAAGAAGATACATTGAGCTGTTGCAGGGTGCCGTGTGCCGGATTCTGTGAAACGCTCGAACTCAATATTTCGCCGGTAATATTCACCGAAAACATGCAACTCCCGCCGGAAGCGATCTCGATATAGCCAATCGAATTAGAGCCCCAGCCTGCTGGTGAAGATCCCGACACCACGCACTGAGGAGCATTCTGGGCACGTGCGGGCGCCGCCGCAACCACCAATGCCAGTGCGGCCACAATCAATGCCGAACACGCTCGTATCATGTGTGTCATTTGAGTGCTCCATTGATGTTCTGCAGAAACCTCAGCTGGTGCAGGCCTCGTATCAATATCATGCGACGACGCCGAGTCTGTCCGGAAAGATATTCCAACCTGCTCCGCGCGCTATGCAATTTCGGCAGGGAGTTGATTGTGATTGCAGTGGGCGCGAAGTCCACTCTGGGTCCAACAGGCGACATAAGCGGTTGACTGGGCCTGCAGACGTTAGAGCGCAATTATCCGCTTGCTGCCGAAATCGCATAGCATTCCACAGGGTTCCGCTTTAATTTGTCATGTCGGTCTAGGTCGCAGTCTTTTGACGAAGCTGCTGATATTCCGCGAGGATTAGCTCATACGACGGAAGCGCGATCGTCTACCTCATTTGTCGGAGTTAAGCGGCGGCTCGCTACTTCCCGCAGGAGCCTATCAAAAAGGATACGACCCATGTCGAACTACGATCGAAATGCAGCTGCGCCCGGCTTCTCCGCAAACGGCGCCACGGCGATAGACGTCGGCCTTCGCGCATTCATGATGCGAGTATATAATTACATGGCCGCCGGCGTTGGCTTGACCGGCGTTGCCGCGCTTTTGACCTACCAGTTCACCGGCCCTGAATTGCTTCAAAGTCCGCTGATGTGGGTGTTGATGCTGGCGCCGCTGGGACTAGTGTTCTTTATCAGCGCCCGAATCAACACGTTGTCGGTGGAAGCTGCGCGAGGATTGTTTTTCCTCTATGCGGCCCTTGTCGGGATTTCATTGTCGACCATCTTCCACATCTACACAGAGTCCTCGATCACGCGGGTGTTCTTTATCTCGGCGGCGGCCTTCGGCGCGCTCAGCATCTGGGGTTACACTACCCAGCGAAGCTTGTCGGGATTCGGAACTTTCCTGTTCATGGGCCTGATCGGCATCATTATCGCAAGCCTGGTCAATCTGTTTCTGAGATCGAGCGGGCTCGATTGGATGATTTCCATTATCGGCGTCGGCGTCTTTGCGGGCCTGACGGCCTACGATACCCAGCGGATCACGGGGATGTACGACCCCGGCGATGACGCCACTTCGGCCGGCCGCAAGGCAGTGATGGGCGCGCTGTCGCTCTACCTCAACTTCATCAACCTGTTCATGATGATGCTGCGCCTGACGGGCGGCCGACGCTAGAGTACGAATGATTCTCGCATGCGACCCGCTCGCCAGCGGACGATGACTGCTTCCCCTTAAGCCGACATTCGCCACGGCTGCTTTGACGCTGATGACCGAACATTCTCAGAGCCGCTAGCGCGTCTCACTCGCTGCGATGTGAGGGACCACATCAATCACCGCAAAAGCGGCCGCTGGCGCTCGTATCGATTCTACAGGGCCTTGCAGCGGCTGAAATCGCCAACATGCGGCATTTGCGAGATTATCGGAGCCCCGCGATTTTCGAGTTTTTCGCGCACGTGGGAACAGTGTTCTGCTTTTTGGGCAGCGGCTTCGCAAGGAGCACATTCATTCAGATTGTTCGAAAGAGCGGCAGCCATTTGCTTCTGCTCTTCCGATGTCCGCCCGTATTGCAGCGATTATGGCGTGGGTACGCAGCGGTTGTAGGGGGGATAATAATAATAGCCATATTGACAACCGACCGGGGCGGGAGCGCCGTAATAACCTGGCGCGTAATAGGCACCCGCGGCGGCAGCACCGACCGCAGCAGCACCGATGCCCACCGCCACTCCCGGGCGCACACCACGGTAGATGCCGCCACGGTAAACGCCGCCACGGTAAACCCCACCGCGATAGACACCAGCGCGATATGCGGAGGCGTCAGTTGAAATGGTACCGACAAATCCGATGCCGATAATGACGGATGCAGCGAGCGAAATGATGGTTCGACGTGACATGATTAGGTCTCCTCTCAGACTGATCAACGACACTCTGGGCTGCTAAACCTCGTCCCGTCGATATGGCGTTTAACGCGTTGCGAACGGACCGGACTCTTGCTCCTCATCGACGTTCCGTAAATGCCGATGCGGGCAAGTGCTGAAGCCTTCGGGGAACAGTGAAGCAAGAACTGCCAAGTGACTATGCAATTTCGGCACCTGGGCCTTTCGGAGTTGCTAGAGCGGATCTTGCTCGCAATCGTGTCGGCGTGAGCTGCAGATCTTTTGCTCTTGTACTAGCGTTGGAATTATATTGCCCTCTGGGCCACCTTGCAGCTCGCCTCGGGGTATCCGTTCGATATTGTGAACGTGGCGCTTCATTTCCGAAAGCACAATAAGCAGAAGAGCCTGGATGTGGCCTAAGCGCTTTCGCGCTCCCTGGTCCATGCCACAAGCAGTTCCCAGATCACTGCCAAGACGATAGGTCCCAGAAACAGGCCGGTAATCCCGTAGGAAACGGTACCTCCCAGGACTCCGATCAAAATGATCAGCATCGGAGTGTCCAGACCCCGCGCCATGACAAGCGGGCGAAGAATGTTGTCTAGCAGACTGACCGGGATCAAGTAGATCGTGATTAGGACGGCCGTCGTTGGATCCATTGCGATCCAACTCCAAATGACGATTGGGACGAGGACGACCGATGGACCAATCTGAATGATTCCGAGGATGAGGACGGCGGAGGTGATCAAGCTGGCGCCCGGAATTCCAGCGGCCACGAGCCCCACTCCGGCTAGAAACGCTTGCAGAGCTGAAACGCCAATGACTCCACGTGATACGGCTCGGATGGTGGCTCCGGCGAGCTGGACGAACCTCTCGCCTCGCCCCGAAGCGAGCCTGCGTGAAAACAGCAAAATTGCATTAACCAGTGAAGGCGCCGGCGAAAACAAAAAGCCAGCCAATACGATGGCGATAAAGAACTTGATGACACCAATACCAGCACCCTCAGCGAACCCAAGCAGGATGCCGCCGAGCGGCTTCAGCAGGGGTGCGGTTTTGGCGAATGCGGCCTGGAAATTGGTCGAAGCCAAATCCCAAAACTGATAAATCGAAGCGCCGATGATTGGCCAGGTCTTCACAGCATGGGGAGGCGGTGACAGCGTTAGGGCCGACAGATCGAGATGCTCTGACAGATTTCGAATACTATCGATCAGCCCCAGAGTGAGCCACGTTGCCGGTCCGATCACGATCAGTAGATTGAGGATGGTAAGCAGGAGGGCCGCCAATCGACGGCGTCCACCCAGCCGGCCGGCCATCCAGTCATACACAGGATAGAGCGCGACCGTCAGCACGACACTCCAGATGGCGATCGTGATGAATGGACGAATCAGGGTGAACGAAAAAAGAGTAGCAGTCCGAGGACACCGAGCCGGATAGCCAGCTCGACCCAGGTTGCTGTGAGCCGGTCACGGCCGACTGGATCATGATCAGCGCTGGACATAACTTCCACTCCCTCTAGGGCCCGAGCCGGCACACTTGTTCCCCCAGCGAACATGTGTGGACAGAATGGCATGCGAGTTTGCGACAAATCGAGGGTCATGCAGGCCACTAATGCCGCGAAGCGAGCTATCATGAGTCTTTGACCACCAAACTCGCCAGCGCGATCTCGCCATCGGTAACGTAGTGGTTGACATGCTCGGTCAGGAGATCCTGACCGGATTGATAGACTTTCACGGCTTCGATTGCTCGACCTTTCGTCAGTTCGGCGATGATATGGTCGCGCTCGGCATTTGTGTCCGAATCCGTGGCGTGGGTGATCTGAAAAGTGAGTCGAGTTAAGGATAGGCCGGTATCTCTCGTGCCGGCTCCGACCCACAGAACACGTTCATTGTCCGGCGGCCGGTCGGTGTTTAGCCAGAAGCCCGCCGCGCCCCAAGTGGCTTGAGCGCGCGTTACGCTCAAAGCCCAAAATCGTATGTGATGGCGTTTCCGCGGGCTGTTATCAATTGCCTTTTGGAAACCGATGTCCTGGCCACGTCCGAAAAGATAGAGGGTGCTAAATGGTGCGGTGGGGTAAGGCGAGTTGAATACGAAGGCTCGGATCATGCCCCAGGAGCTTGCCAGTCCCAGTCGATCTGCTTCCGACCAGCCGAGGATTGTGAAGGCCGATCGAAGCTGCTGTAGCGTACCCACGAGTGCGACGTTGACAGGGTCTCCAGGCAGTCCGTCACCTGTAATTGTGTAACTAGGCACCCGCTTGCGCTGTAGAATTTTGAGACCCAAGCGAATGGCCCGCGGGAGAAAAACATACGCGGCAAATCCATAAGTGATGCCCAAAGCCAAAATCCAGGGCAACCTGCGGTCCGCAGTTTCAAAGACCACAAAGACGATCAACCAGACACTAAAAATGCCCAAACCAAAAATCGCCGAGCGTTGCAGGAAGCGCATGAGCAATCTCACGATCTCGTCGTCCGTTAAAAAGCGGGATGACCGTGTAGAACGTGCCCCATAGCACGGCCAGCATCAACAGCGACAACGAACTCAACGCTTGGAGGTCAGCATATCGGCCGACAGGCGCGCCCCCATTTAAAGTTATGGTGCAACGCAGCGTCCGCCGATGTCACCTGGCCTCGGGCGGGCAGTCCGCTTGGTGCCGATAGTGTTGAAAAAGTCGAATTGTCGTTCGTCACCCCGAAAAGACTTTTGCGACAAAATCTGCCGATCGCGGACATTCTCGTATGCTGGGCATCTCGCGGCTTTTGGGCCATTCGTTGATGCCATGGATTAGAGCACTCACAATCTGGCACGACGCCGAACCGGCGGGGGCATAAGCCATACCGTCCGTGAAAGGAGACAATTCGTTCAACTTTTCGGTTCGCCCCTTAAGACCGCTCTCTCGAATGACTTCATCGCGAAATGAAATCTCGGAACGCAGCTGCTCCCTCGTCGATGCCATAGCAGGTACAACTATCGACCGACGATTGTGTGTCGTGATCGAACAATTCTATCGAAAATAGCGGAGCCGCGTCAGAGTCGTTTTGCGAGATTTCAAGCATGCGAACCTCGTAATTTCCGAGTCGCGCGAGTGAAACCATTTTCACGGCGCCTTCCGGAATACACAAGAGCTTGATATAGGCCCGGGTAATCCGCAATTTGCTGAACTCGATCTCAGATGCTTTGCACACGATCATTCTCGGCGTTGAATATTGATGACTTCCATCATCGCTACGTCGCGGCACGATGACCTCTCTTCAAGAGATGGCCTGCCGCGCGGGAGATGATATTAAGCTGGCCGGCAGGGGCCTGTGCCTCAATCTAGGAGACAGGTTTCTGATCACGGTCATCCGAATACTCGACGAATTTTTTGTACACCCAGCGTCCGCCACGGTTGCGCCGCCATACCATTCCCCAAACGAGCCGACCGGCAATCGATCGTCTCGGCATGATTACCCGCCAGAGATGCCAAGCATCAGACCACCCCTGTCGCAGATCCGAGCGAACGGCAGAATCAGTTTCGCTGCTGTTGGCCATGAGTGACCTGCAATATCCGAAAGACGCTGAACTGGACGCCGCGGCAAAAAGGATGGCTGGCAGCGACAAGAAAGCCGCTGCCAGCCATTGAGTTGCCTAGCCGTTTGCGAGCGGCACAGCGACGTAACGAGACGCGTCGCCGGAGCGAAGGCGCATCAACACGCTGCTCTTCTTGTCGGTGCGCGCAGCTTCAAGCGCGTCGCCAACGTCACCGGGTTTCGTAACGTTCTTCCCGGCAACCTCCAGAATCACGTCGCCCTTCTTAAGCCCGCGATCGGCAGCCGCGCTCTTCGGTTCGACCTTCGTGATAACGACGCCTTCCTTGCCTGCGTTGTCTGCCTTGCCCGCCGGAGCAAGCGTGAGGCCTAGATGCGGAACATCGATACCTTTGGTAGACCCTTTGCCATCTGCTTCAATGTCGGCCTTCGCTTGCTGAGCATTTGGCAGTTGACCAAGGGTCAGACTGACGACCTTGCTCTGGCCCTTGCGCAGCATGTCAAGCTTGACAGTGCTGCCAGGTGCGAAGCTGCCGATGATGCGGGCAAGTTCATGGGCATCCTTGACCGACTGACCATTTGCCGTAGTAATGACGTCGCCCGCTTCGACGCCGGCCTTTGCTGCAGGTCCATCCTTCTGGGGGTCAGCTACCAACGCACCCTGCGCTTGCTTCAAACCCATGCCGTCGGCGATATCCTGGGTTACTGGTTGAATCTGAACACCGATCCAACCGCGGCTGACGCTTCCCTTGTCCTTCAGCTGAGCGATCACGTTCTTTACAGTCATTGCCGGGATCGAAAATGCGATGCCGACGCTGCCGCCGGATGGCGAATAGATCGCTGTGTTTACGCCGACGACCTCGCCCTGCATATTGAAAGCCGGGCCACCCGAATTGCCCTTGTTAACGGGCGCGTCGATCTGAATGAAATCGTCGTAGGGACCGCTTCCGATGTCACGGCCGCTGGCCGAAACGATGCCGGCGGTTACGGTACCACCCAAGCCAAACGGGTTGCCGACTGCAAGTACCCAATCACCAATTCTGGCCTTGCCCTCAGCAAGCTTCGCAAATGAAAAATCTGAACCGCCCTCGACCTTGATCAAGGCAAGGTCTGTCCGAGGATCCGTCCCGACCACTTTCGCCGTATAAGTCTTTCCGGCGTCCGTCGTTACCTCGACTTTGTCGGCTCCCTCGACGACGTGGTTGTTGGTGACCGCGTATCCATCGGATGAAATAAAGAACCCGGAACCTTGTCCCATCATTTCGCCATGCCGACCGTTACGCCCGGGATTTTGATATTCGCCATTCGGGCCGCCGAACTGACGAAAGAAGCGCTCCATGGGCGAGCCCGACTCGTCGGCATCGTCCTTGTTGCTCGCGTCGGCAGTCTTGCCACCCACTTGGGCGTGAGCTGGGCTGCTAAAAATCTCAAAGCGATCGGACGAAGGGCTAAAGCCGTACACCGCTAGCCCGGTCACCACCGATGCCATCAATGCCACTTTTCGTGCCGAGAACAGGGAGCGCTTCTGCTGCCCATGAGTGGATGAAGAAAAATTGCGTTGGTCCGTCATAAGAGAGCTCCAGGTTGAGGATTCAGCGCGCAGTTGCGCGCCCTTATGCCGCTGCCGATACGGGCTCTCGCATTACACAATGCTGGCCAAGGAATTAACGTTTCGAAATGAATCGTAAAACTAGACGGCCACCTTGGCTCAGAAATCAAATCACGGCCGCTATCAAGAACTGCCCTCTAGTGAAGCCGCAAATCATCAAGGCGTCTTTGATTCTAATGGCTCAGAGTTGTAGATCGGCTCGCGCCTGAAGTCGCCGACACCCGCGCCAGGGTAGCATTGTCAGCCAACACCAGTTGACGAAGCGCGACACGTTGTCGCGATGACACTCCTAACAGATCCGCCGCGCGCCAAATGATATTCGCTTCAAATTCATTTGGCTTCCCGTCAGCGTAAACTATCTCCCACATCATTCGGACAGTCTGGTAGCGGCCCTCGTTGTCGAGAGCTTCCCCAAGCGTCCGGGTGAAACGATAGAGATCAACCGCATTCCGAGCGACCTCGGCCGACTGGTCGATCAATTGAGCGACGGTGAGGTCATCGAGTTGAAAGGCAGCTTTCAATAATGCGTAAAGCTTTTTCCGCCGCCCCGCAGACATCTCGTCGTGAACGGTTGCCACCCGCGTGAGCAATGCCGCGGTCGCGAGCCAGCTACTGTGTCCTTTGGCCGCGGTCCGCGGTCTCGCACTTTCAAACAGATTTGGGATCAACGCTTTAATCGCTTCAAACATCGCGCACCGGCTTTCGTAATTGCGAGTAATCGCGGACGCCTGGCTGACCGGTTGCGACCGCGGCCTGGGAGCAATCGGATAGCTGCTCTCCGAGACATCTGTGCGCGAATTAGTAAGCTCCACCTTACGAGGCAACCCTGCTTACAAAGCTTTAATCTGAACTCCCGGAACGAAACGGGAGGATGATTGCCGAAATTTCACTAGGCTCGGCATAAGCGCCAGACTAGATGAGGCGATGTCCGCAATTCAAATCACGAAGTTACCTATGTCCGTGTCCGCTGCAAAAGCGACGGACTGGTTTAGCTTCACGTGGAGTATTTACCGGCGAAGAACGCCGTTGGGAATGAAGCTGACCGAGGGTGGCTCTGCTTCGTTCCATGCCACCGGTTCGAATGTTTTGGATGAACTGGTGGAGAACATTCTGAAGGAAGAGGAAGGTATCGCGTGGTCGGCTTCGCACCGCCCCTTGCACCGAATAGTACGACGGATCAGCCAGCTCACATATTATTCTGCTGGAATGGCCCGATGAAAGTTAGCGCAGTTTGCGCGTCTTCCGTTTTCGGGACCCAATCATGTTCGTATCGTTCTTCCCTCGCCCGTTGGTTTTAACAGTCTCAGCCGCCCTGTGGGGGGCCTTCGCGGTTAGCTTCTGGTACACGTTCGGCTCTCAGACCGGCGAGTTGGTGGGATTTCACCTTCAAGCGTCTGGCACCAAGACAGTCGGAGCCGCTGCATTTTGGTCGGCGCAATTCCTCTGGTTCTATCTCTATTTTGTCGTGGCAGTAGCGTTGTTCGCGTCGACCTGGATGCTTTTATCCCCCCACCCGTGGTCACGCTGGTCGATTCTTGGATCAGCGTTGATCTTGTTCACTTCCTACTTCCAGGTTCAGGTTAGCGTCGCGGTCAACGACTGGTACGGGCCATTTTACGATCTCGTCCAGGCGGCGCTTTCGAAAGCCGAACCCGTCACACTGCTTCAATTCTACCTCCAGCTTGCAACTTTTGCCGAAATCGCCTTCGTTGCCGTAACTGTCGGAGTCTTGACCAGATTCTTCGTCAGTCATTACATCTTTCGCTGGCGTACTGCGATGAACGATTACTACGTGGTGCATTGGCCGCAGCTACGCACCGTTGAGGGAGCCTCCCAGCGTGTTCAGGAAGATGCGATGCGGTTTGCGGCCGCGATGGAAGGACTGGGCGTCAATCTTGTCGATGCGATCATGACGCTCATTGCGTTTCTACCCGTCCTGGTCAGGCTTTCGAGCAACGTGACCGAACTGCCTTTGATCGGTGCAATTCCGTATCCGCTGGTTGTGGCCGCGTTACTTTGGGCGATGTTTGGAACGGCGTTTCTAGCACTGATTGGTATGCGGCTGCCGGGACTAGAATTTCACAATCAGCGTGTGGAAGCAGCTTATCGGAAAGAACTTGTCCTGGGCGAGGACGACCCGGCTCGCGCGGTGCCGCTCAAACTGATCGATCTTTTTGCAGCCGTCCGCCAGAACTACTTCCGGGTCTACCTCAACTGTCCCTGTCGCAAACCCAATCGGGCTGACAACTGAGGCAGAATCACGCAATCTTTCTGTCCTATGAGGGAAGCTTGGAGCCTTATCTGGATGGCGTTGGTCGGGTTGTTCCGGTCACGAGCTTCGCTGGCAGCCGAGATCCTGGCAGACCCTCAGTACCGCGGACCGTTTGATCTTGCCGGGTTGTATCGATTGGCCCCAACGGTCCGAAACGCTCCGGCGATTGTGAAGCCAGAGACCATCATAAAATGGCACCGTGCCGGGTTCAGATCGTACTGGCGCTGGAAGTCGCGGCGCGGTGGTGGCCGACCAACCGTACCGCCGGAGATACGCAAGCTTATCCGCGAGATGAGCATTGCCAATCCGCTGTGGGGAGCGCCGCGGATCCATGGAGAACTCCTCAAGCTCGGCATCGATGTCGGACAGACCAGCGCGGCCAAGTACATGGCCAAACGAAGAGACCCGCCATCCCAAGGCTGGAGAACGTTCCTTCGTAATCATGCCGACGGGATCGCTGCGATGGATCTGTTCGTCGTGCCGACAATCTCGTTCCGCCTGCTCTATGGCTTGCTGATCATGGGGCACGGCCGACGACATATTCTGTGGTTTGGCGTCACAGCGCATCCAACTGCAAAATGGATCGCAAATCAGGTCACGGAAGCATGCGGCTGGGAACAGGCTCCCCGCTATCTCATTCGTGACCGGGACCGGGCCTATGGTGAGGTCTTTATCCGCAGACTTCGATCGATGGGCATTCGCGACCGACCAACATCGCCGCGTTCCCCGTGGCAAAACGCATATGCTGAAAGGCTGATCGGTTCGATCCGACGGGAATGCCTTGACCACGTTGTTGTGTTCGGCGAGCGACACCTCCGTCACATACTGCTGTCGTACCTGAACTACCACAACGAGATACGGACGCATTTATCTTTGGAGAAGGATGCGCCGGTCTCACGCGCCATCGATCGGGCCGGGCACATTCTTTGCCGCCCAATCCTCGGCGGGCTACACCACCAATATGTCCGGATTTGATTTTCGACAGGCACAGCCGCGAAACAGTCGGCTATGCCCGCGAATTGCTGGGCGGCAACGGCATCCTTCTCGAGAACCACATTGGTCGGTTCGTGGCTGATGCGGAAGCGATCTACTCGTATGAGGGCACGCGAGAGATGAACACCTTGATCGTCGGCAAGGCCATCACCGGGCTAAGCGCGTTCATTTGACCTGCTGCGAATCCTCAGCGACCCCTCTTCGCGCGGCTGATGCGCTTACCGCGCCTGGTGGATATTCGGCTGGTAGGTCGGTCGATCAAGCCGACGACTAAGCCGAAGCCCGGCGCAACTTGAACGTGGCACGTTTCATCGACCCAATTGCTCCCAATCTCCTTCAAGCCTCTGCTCAAATATTTGCGTCGGTACTCCCTGGTGAACTACGGCAAACTCCTTGAGAGGAAGCGAGGTGGTTACACCCATAACATTGGAATTCACCGTCTCTAAGGTCAGCATCTGACCTGATTCCAAATCATGGATTAAGCCAGCATTCGCCACACTTCCGGCTACGCAACCATTGGTGAGACAAATGACATAGGGGATTTGCATGGGCGAACCCTGGTCGACAGTCAATTTGATGCCGGGCTGCAAAAACAATCCAGGGGTCACGAAAATCTGCAGACGAGCAACAGGATCGCCCTCTCGTTCGATCAGATCGACTCTGAGTGCGATCTGACCCGTATCCCATCTGCCGTTGATGGTCGTGCGACAAACCATTTTCGACCCGGCCTCTTGGGTGGCCTTGAAACACACCTTGCGCCACGGCGCGTACGTTAGCGGGCGATCTGGCTGTCGTCCCCGAGTAGCGATCTCTGCCTCAGAAAACTTCTCGGTCGCCGGTACGTCGCCAAATGGCACCAGTTGTTGCGCGTCGACCCTCGTCACTGTCGTCGCCATGAACACCGCAAGTGATCCAGTTGCCAGCAATCGACACCGGGCTGATCGTGCCCGTGAGTACAGAAGCCGACTGTCCATAAAGCAATTCCTTTCATGGATGTTTGGCCAGGAATTCGCTGACAATGGGCGCCCAGAGTTGAACGGCATCGGCCGAGTCTATCAAAAAATGGCCGTCCCCTCCGAAATCGGATAACAGATGATATTCGACATTGCCGCCCGCGGCCCGAAACGCTTCCGCCATCCGCTTTGACAGATCAGGTCCAAAATAACTGTCGTTATGGGTGTAGATCCATAGCATTGGAACGCGCGCCGTGCGGCCGAATTCGGCAACGGCATCGACAAGCTGATCAGGGGCACAGTTGTTGTTGGGTTTGCCATTGAGATGACCACCGCGGCCGGCTGCAAACCCGATGATCGCCCGCACAGATTCTGGATTTTGACTCCCTAGCGCGATCGACCCCCAACCACCCCCCGATTGGCCAACAATGACGACCTCATTGCGCTTGATAAATGACTGAGTTGACATGTAGTCGATGATCCACTTGTCAATCGACGCGACGGCAAGCCCCGCTTCACGAAACTCGGCATCCGAACATTTTCCCACACCCGAGAAAAAAAGCCCGAACAGACCTCGCTCGGGGATTTCGATCGCCGTAGCACCATATCCAGGGCGTACAGGTGCGACCACGACGTAACCCTGTCGCGCAAACCAAAGTGCGGCGTCACGGAATTCGATCACGGGAAAATAGCTTCGCGCCGTCGCGTCCAGCGAAACTCCATGGTTCATCACAACGAGTGGAAATGGACCGCCTCCGATGGGTCGGATCAAATAGGCGAGCAGCGGCACAGGCGAGGAGGGAATCGCCCACATCTCCTCGCGAACCTGCGGCGCGATCGAGGAAGCAGCCTGCTGCGCGAGCGCCGTGAGCGGCAAAGCCGCAATGCCAGCAACTATTGCAATGAGGTACCGCCGCCGCATCGGTACGTGCCCCTGCTGTGTATCACTACAGCGTAGAACCTTCAAGGGAGACATCCAAGCGTCGAATGTCCGCTTTGGGTCTTGGTCGTGTAAAAACGGCTTGAGAGGGACGTCAGCACCGGGAGCAAGAACCCGAGTGGGTTTCAGGCCACGATCGCAGCCATCAGCGGCTTGGTCCCGATGATGTTCATGACCCGCGTCAGATTAACCTCATCAAAAAAGGTCAGACTGCTGCGGTGGCGCCCGTGGTGACTGAGGGATGTCCATCGGAAGGAGCGCTTTGTGCTTGTTTCGATACTCAGCCAGAGTTCGCACTCGACCATAAACAGACATTAGTATCTTTAGTGAAACGAGAGGCTTTCCTGTTCCTTCTTCAATGCAACCGGCAAGCGCGTTCGCGTCCTGCCCTTCTCAAGGTCAGAAAATAGCTAGCAATGCCGATAGAACTGCGGAGTATCAGGGGCATCCCATTTTGCCAGGACGCCGGGCCTCTTTTTGTCCGTCTCATTGGAGCGGCCCCGCGCCGCTAGCTGTTGTGCAATTTAAGAAAAGCTGGATGATGGCCCATTGATGTGGCCAACATCACATGCCGCAAAACCCCGGGTAATGAAGTTCCGTCGCATAGAACAACATCCCATCAGTTGCACTTGCGATACACCTCTTACAGCGGACTCCTCCCTCAACACGGCACGATTCCTCTGATGTCTGGTGTGGGTCAATGATCGGGATAGGGGGGAGCCTTGCAGCTCCGCCCCTCCCACACCACCGTGCGTACGGGTCCGTACACGGCGGTTCGAGAAGTTACGCTAACACGATTGGAACAAGGATGGCAGGCCGAGCGATTTGAAGTATGCATTTGAGAGCCCAGTAGAGAGAGCTCTGCTGCGGGCGAGATACCAAGGACCGCGGCCGCTGCCGGCCGTGTTCCTTGCAGCCCACTCTGAGACCCCATTTGCGATGAGTGCCGCGCGGCGGCGCCGTGGGGTTTTCCATTGGCGCCACAGAGCGGCCCGCAGTCGCAGTCGGACCCAGCGCGTGAGGGCTATCAGCACCTCGGGCGTTTCGCAGAAGCCGAAATAGCCGCGCCAGCCCCGCATATAGGTGGCCAGTTCTTCCATTGTCGTCTTGATGCTGACGCCCTTGGCCCTTCGCGTAATGTCCCGGATTCGTTGCTTGAACCGGTCCAGCGATTTCGGCGCAATCGTGCGCTTGATGTCCGGACCAGCCGTAAAGCTGAACCCGAGGAACTTTCGTTCCTGCGGTCGTGCCACCGCACTCTTGGCCTCATTTACCTTGAGCTTGAGCTTTTGTGTGATGAAGC
>WNFO01001367.1_pt1 | contig 21447 bp, 25 predicted proteins | sample 5400251 | NCBI WGS metagenome assembly WNFO01 (sample SAMN13153354, study PRJNA577476) | soil metagenome | isolation source: 100 cm saprolite under Madrone tree | place: USA:California | collected 2016-06-14
ACAAACTTGAATTCGTTGCGTTTGTGTGACGCGTTCAAGTTACTCCACCGAGTCGGACGGAGCGCCAGCCTCTCCCGTCGGATGAGAGCACAGCCACGCCTCGTGGTCCGGGTCCGGGACTAATTTGCCGAATCTATGCCACTTTTGGGGACCGGCTATCCCGGCGATATGCCTGTGCTCTCTGCAGTCATCATGCCCGTCCGTTAAATTTCTCAGACGCTTTCATTTCGTAGCATGTGCACCTTTCAGACCCGGGTCGTGTTGTCTATTCACAGAGAACAGCATCCACCCCATGACTGTCGCCGCATCGCAACTGGGAATGAATGGACCACAATCAAACTGCGGGCTACAGCTGTTAGGACAGGTCTTCTCCGCCAAGTCAACATGTGCAATCCCTGGAATATTCTACGACTACTGTCAGATCTGAAACTAATAGACAATTCCAGACACTCGGGCATCGGCTTCTCATACAGTGGATCCCTTGCTGTGTTGGACGAATGGAGCTTGGTCCTGAGGCACGAATGTTCTCCAGCACGGAGTCGGTCCACCAACTTCTCTTGGATTTAAATTACGGAAACGGGTTTCTTTGGCTCAGCGCAGAATGATTTCCAATAGCGTGCACCGGGGTTATCTGTCCCCGGTTAAAATTGAACATATTGAACGACAGCCAGGCTGGCGGGCGGTTTGTCTACCGTGACCCTCGTGTAACCTATGGAAAAGGGTTTCATACTCGGCGACGTTCGGGTTGCGACTCTTCCACGAGCCTTGCTGTTTGCCTGCTTTATGACCACACTCTCTGTGATGCACCCTGCCACCCTCACGCCGAGTAACTGACAATAAACTACCAGTTGCTTGCCCACGACGGATCTATGTTCCATGTGGATGCGTAGTATTCAAGCCCCCAGTACGCGCATCGCTCCTATGAGCCCCAGCACAACTCTGGAGCCAACTTCCCAAACGAGCTCCTTTCAATGGGGAAAGCCAAGAGTTCTCCCAGACTTCACAAGAAACGGTTGATCTGGTCTTTCAATCACGCTCTTCTATTCACTGCTACTGTAGCACTCCAGCCTCTAATCCCCGTTACGTTCGACGCTGTAAGGGCATCAGCCATGGACCTGGAGATATGAACCCTTGTGGCGACCTCGCATCTCGACTTCCCACCCAAGACCTGTAGGTTGAATCTTCGCAATGATATTTTTTTTTTGACCCGGTCTTGTGCGAGCTAGAGTGCAAAACGTTGTACAGGCTCGGCAAACATATATAATCGACCTGCTGTAGTCCGAAACGCCGTGATAGTATAGTGTGAAAGGTACTGGCAATCTGATTTATTATAATTGTTGGGCAAGTTGTCCAGCACGAACTATTTGCTCTAGTCCATGACCTTGATGGAACGGACGATAGTTGAAGATGATGCCGTATTATATTTGTTTACTTGCTCACAATAAAGATGTTCCTTGTGCTACAGGCATGAAAACAAAAGTTGCACTGCAATACAAAGAGCTCAAAAATCACCACCTAGTGCATCTTCCTCATCTATCTCGCCTTCCTGGATACCCTTTGCCAACTCTTTCTCCCGTTCCCGAGCACCTTCGGCATCTACGATATCCTTCCTATGTGCGTTCAGTGGATAGCGCATTGCCTACACGGGGATCAGTTTCCACTCGGGACGGGCAATGCTTATACGTACCTTGACACTTTGGTTGTGCAGCTCCAAGCAGTACCCAATCCGACGCGAAAACATCTCACTAACCTCAGGCCCGTCCTCTGTCTTCTGCCCGCCACACTCCATCCAGCCCTTCTCATGCACGATACGACCTTCGATGACACCATCGCGAATTGCCTTTCCGACGATATATTCAGCATCCTCTTCAGAATCCAAGTGCAATTTGACGCATATGTCGCGTAGTGAGATGCGGGAGTACGAAAGCGAGAGACGGCGGATGCCCGTCTTGATTACGTTCTGCCGGAGACGTGCAACAAGAGTGTAGGTCCTATCTGCCTCGAAGCTGGTGGCGTGTGCCGAGAGAGTAGTTTGGAATTGTGAAAGAGAACCCGTGCGGACCGCTACAACGAGTCAAGCTGAGAGGACTACAATAGGAAACGGTAGCTCACCTTTTACGATGTCAAAGTATCCACGTAATGCCTTTTCGAGCACAGGGTGCCGGAACAGACTGCGTTCCGGGATGTCACCCATGAGAAGCTCTACTACCACGAACAGCTTGTGTACCGCTTGGTAGAATCCAGGCGCAAGTTTAGGTGCCGGGGCTCGGCGTATTGCTTGTTGTAAGTTGGTGTGCGCCGCAGTATAGTCGAGTTGCACGGTCTTGATACGGCCTTGATAGTAGTGGTAGCGAGCATATTGCGAATTAGGAGCGGATGTGGGGAAGTTCGTTTTTGAGATGAGCTTGTCAGCTTGGTCATAAAGACTGTAATGTAGATAGCTGCGGAGAAGACGATTGATGAGAGAAGCTTGGGTCTCATCATCGTGACGAAGCGAAGCGGTACGCTTCCGGCGGTTCAAGGACTGGATCTTTTGCACAGTCTTATTCGCAAGGTTGATAGCCTCAGAGTAATTACTCGGAGAAGTAAGGAGATGGTGTAGGATGAGAAGGCGAAAATAGATCTCGGTTTCAGGTACAGTCTCCGACGGCGTTTTAGGCGAAGGAGAAGGGTCAACTTCCATGGACTCGTCTTGAACTGATGAAGCAGGGAGCCACGAGAGCAGAGCCGACCTGACCTCAGAATCTGCAATCGATGAGAACGCTGAATCTCCGGAATGCTAACACTTGCTTACCTTGAGGGTATACTTCGGATATAGCATCACACAGTGCCTTGTCGTCTAAGCGTTTCCGGAGTGCAGTCAGAGAGCGCAATACCCGAATTGTGAACCGGGGTTCGAGTGTGGAAACTGCTCTCTCGATGAGTGTGACATTGGATTTTATCTCTGAGACGGGCGATAGCTGGGACGTTGCGACGTCATCCTTGGCATCGACTTTGCTCTTCGCGTCCTTCATTTCGACGTCAGCCATGTCGAATATTTGGGTCGAGACAGTCACTGCAGAAGAGATACGCGTCGGGCACACGACGCGTCACTGTTTAGGATGAGTGTCGGCGTGACATAGTTGTATGCTTTTGCGTTTAGAAAAGTGACTCGGTAGCTCAGTGGTAGAGCATACGATTGCAGATCGTGCGGTCCCGTGTTCGAACCACGGTCGGGTCTCCATTTTTGCGAATTATTTCCACAGCGGGCTCGACTCATGTGACCTAGTCGCCAGTGTACGTGGCTGAAGCAACACAACTTTTCTGATCTTTGCACTACATCATGGGCCTTCAATCACTATTTTCAGCCCTCCTTTGTTTTATTGCTGCTGCTCATGCTGCTCAGCTCACCGTTCGGTCGCCCCGTTTGACTATCTTTGGACCTGATGGTGGCCAGCTAAGCTCAGAGCAGTACGCAGTACATCTTCCGTCCTTTCTCATATGGAAAGAATAACTCAAGAGACAGAATTTCCCTCACAAAACGCTCTGGTCCTGTTACATTGGGTCCGAGTGATACCCTGAAGCTCACCTTTCAAGTTGCTGAAGAGTCAACCGACAACGGAGTCCAGCCGCACCAAACCTTCCTGCGTTTCTTTGACTCGACAACTGGGGAGGAGGGCGTCCAGCCCGTAAAAATCGCGCCTTCTGGCAAGGCAAAATTTGAACTGGTGCGCTGTTTCGCGGCATGCGCCGAGTGACCCTCACTAATTCAACCTCCCCAAATAAAATGAACGTCAGAACATGGCCAAGCCCCCGAGTTCTCTCCCGCCTTCCGGCAACGCGCCACTTCATGTCTCCCTCCTCCTCGGTTCCTTCGTGCACAGTCCCGCGACAATCGACCTCTTTGACCTCCATGTTCCACAGTCTGCTCCTGCGCCGGTACACCCAGAAGAAGTTTTTTACCATCCGCGCCCCGAGCTCGCGCATACCTTCCGCCCAGACCCCAAACTCCCTCCTAGGCCCATTTCTGCGCTCTTCGCCGCGCTCGTTCTTACCCCATGGGTCGTCCTCTTCGTACTGGTGCGTGCGGTACCCTTTCTTGCTTCCTGTGATTCGGCTTCTGTACGGTGCTGATAATACTCTCCGGGCTGTGCTTGTAGTGGGGTGCCGTGAGCCCAGGCGTTCCTCACCTCTTCTCGCCTAGCGTGCTTGCTTTTGTACTCTCGCTCGCTCTCATCGAAGGCCTCCTTTTCTGGTACTGGATCGAGCTTCGTCTCGGACAGATCCTATTGTATGGCTCGGGTGCGGCCACGCTTACCCTACTCACGGGTAAGCAAGCTCTCGCAGGCATTGCTAAGCGCAGGACCCGTAGTAGATAGTTGTTATACTGAAATGTTTTTTAAATCATACGTCATTTTATTGCGCGAACACTCTGGTCAAGACTGGAGTCGATCTAGCGGTTCTCGGAGTCCAATGATTACTGCTTCCGAGTCGGATTATATGTGTATGAGCTGCCCTACATCTACTCTGCTCCCACTCTCGCTTTGTTCCTGGGCATAACCGTTTCCGCCCCTCTTCGTCTTCACCATCAACAACTAATAAACATCATACCGAAAGATAGGGTGATCTAGGCGTTGCTTATACCCCAAGCAAAAGTCCCATCTTCGAGACGCGACACGACATCGAAATTTGCTTTATCTACATAAAGTATCGTATATTTGTGCTCAATGTAGGCTGATAAAGATATAAAGTACGAAGGTAGTTAAGTTGCGTTTTCCTCGACAAATGAATGATATAGGCGTAATTCCTCCCCTTGGATCAGGACGTATATGCGCCTTTTATAACTCGTAACAATGACTAAAATTTGCGTTTGTGACGAGTGTTGATGCACTGGTGGGAGAGGGAAAAATAGGAGGAAACCACGGCACCCAGGATTCCCGCGTGGTCCCCCACCGTGGTACTAACTGGGCGGCACTTTGGTTAACTGCGCAGATCGAACGGGACGCGGTGCTTTCAAAGTCCTATGGCCGTGGATACTGTACTCTGTGAGGAAGTGTTTATAGGGCGTTCGTATATTACTACTCTCGGGACTGGCAAGTTCGGCAGCTTCAAGTTCTTTCGCGGATCTCGCGGAGTAAATAGAATTTATTGCGGGTCGGTATCTGCGAGCAAGTTAAATATAACTATCGCAAGAAAAACGAACGCTGATCCGTGAAATATCAGTGAAGTCCGTGTCGGTGAGCTGAAATCATTCAAGTTGGTCCATAGTATCGTAAGTTATATCACTGCCTGTACATTATGTTGTGCAAAGTTTAACATAAACACGCATCATGATGCCAGCACCTTCACTGAGAGACACCAGCCACTTGGCTGACAGCGGGCAATGTCCCAGGGCGTAACGCGAACTCGTTGGCAGTTGATGGGGCGAGCTTGCCACTACCATAGTTGTCTTTCGCCGGTGGGGCCATGAGTGGATGTGCTTCAGTGTTGAATACAACTTGACGAAGCATGGATCATTAAGATCAGCCTGCCAAATCTCTGAATCGATGAGACTTACAGTCATCGAGGCTGATGTGATTCGGGTCGTCAAAAGTGAGATATCTACGAACGCGAGAGTCACTTGAGCCAGAATTGACATTCAGCGGCCGGGATATTGCTTACAAGTACTTGAGCACCTCCGCAAACCAGAAACTCTCCGTTTCATCGACCTTCGGAGTCCCAAGGTCGTTCACGTCATAGACCCCAGCAAAACCTGGCGATGCAGACAGGTATCCGTTGAAACTCTTGACTGCACTACGCGCACGTTTCAGGTATGTTTGATTGCCTGTCACACGCCAAGCATAGAAATTGCTCTCGAGCACTTCAGGACGCTGGACGTAATATGGGACAGTGGCATAGTAACCGTGTTTTTGGTAGAAGGCCAGCTGATACTTGGAAGGATTGCCATCCCTAGTGAAGTTCCCGTCTGGGGAAGAATACGCGAATACCTCGGGCCCAATACCGGTCCTGAAATGAGCTTGGCTTAGTGCGGGTTGGCCCTACGAGGACATGAAAATACGTACGCATCACCCGCGTACACGTTCCAGCACGCATCGTTTAGCTGCAAAGCGAAATTGACGATAGTATTATTATTCGCCAGTTTCCCACCTGACCAATTGGTCTTAATCCTGAAAGACAAGCGATACAAAGACTATACCGAGCAGCCAGTTCCCTGCATGGAAGCATTCAAGATGAGATCCCACATGGCGGATAAGCTTCTCGTCGTCATAGTCGGCCAAGTAGACATGATTCCCGATAGTTGATGTCTTTTCGGTTATCAGCAATGCAAAGAGTAGTTTATTATTTTGACACGTTCTGGCTGACCTTCATCAAAGTTTTAATTGAGGAGTCGACTGCGGTCAACCATGAGTCCGCAAAAGTGTTGTCGTCCGTGTTTGACAATCGTGCGTATTTAATGAGATATTCGAAATAACTATCCGAGCCTCCTCCCCAAGTCTGAAGACATACTAAGTCAGCCTTCTTCCTTGATTTCAATCAACGTACCACGTATCCACCGACAGGAAGTCCATTATGTGGGTCTACACCTTGCGCAGGAAGGCCTGTGCACTTTGTTGAGCATAAACGGAATCTTACCATGGATAGTATTGTAGAAACCGCACCTCGAAGAGGCATCGGCTGAAACAACTCAGATTCAGGGTAAAACATAAATCATACCACTTACGTTATGCACTATTTTGAGCACCGAATCCACAACTAACTTTTTATAAGTGTCATTGCCCGTATATTCACTCAAGCGGGACCACTCCAGGGTAAGCTATGGGGCATCAGTTTGCCGAATGAACTGAATACAATCGATAGGTGACTCACAGTTCCCGCTTCGGCAATGTTTGTCTACGTAGAATCGATGTTAGAACACACTAGCTACTGAAACACTGTGCAGCAGCGACAGACCGTTTGATTGACAACAGTGTTGGAGCTAAAGTCAACATGTCCGAATGGGATGGTGTTGCCCTGGATGTCTCCAAGTCACTCAGATCTCGATTAGCGCATTGAATACACTCACGTGAGACCACCCAAGAGACAAGCGGTCAGCAAGCTGCTTTGCGTTCTCGATGAGGAAGAAGTGCTGCTTCCCGCTGAGCTCGTACGCACTGATAAGACCTCCAACGTAACGGATGGTGCTCTCGAAGATGCTGCAACACGTCATCAGCACAGGATACAGTTTAGCTGCAGAGCACTTACCTAACGGTGTCCGGGGTGTTCGATTCCGTGAAGTTGATGCTTTTGGTGAAATTGAGTGCTTCATCAAAGAAGTCCTAGATTTATGACATTTATAAAGCACAGCGAGAGGGGGAAGGTGAGTAGCAGTTGTCATACCGTGAGTCCCATGATGTACTAGGATCACTGTCGAGTTCAGAGACATATGGAGTATAGCCAGACCCACGCACCATGGTGCTCATTGCATCTACAATGATAGCACCCCACCCATTTCGAGGGTCCGAGGGCTGCTGGCTTAGCGGTGCCACCTCATCATGACCAAAAGCATATTTTCTAGGACAACCACATCAGGTTTGGGCACAACGATCTGGCAATCTCCTCCACACACCTGTAAGTATTATAGCTGTCGTTGAATATCTGGACAACCGATGCACGATCTGCAGCTGCGCTGGAGGGGATAGTAAGACCAGGAAGTTGTACACCGCCTGCCTGAGCAAAAGCAGCAAGAGACGCGAGACCAATAGTTCTCAGGAAGGCCAGCCGCATGACCAAATGGCAGATTACTGCAGGCAGGGTAATTATCTTGAGACATGGTCACTGCATTTGACCTGTCAGTTTTATAGTTCGCCAGGCCAATATATTCCTTGGGCGATGGGGAAGACGCGCGGACATAGCAAAGAGATGACAGAACCCTTACGACTCGCAGGTGATGCCCGCGGGGTCTTCAAAAGAATGGGATTAGCGTTTTCCTCGGCTTCACATAATGTAAGCTCTAGCTATACTGCTCGGGTGCTTTAATTCGTTAATGGCCCTCGTGACTCGCACTGATGTCTGTGTTCAATAGACTGAAGCTTCACTAGCATCCTCGATCCGCCCGCATAACTACAGTAACATCGATGATCACGTAGATTTCCGAGAGTGAATTCAAGAAATTATCACTCACACATCTCGCGTGCTCATACAATACCGTAAGAGAAGCACACATTCATAAGAAGCGTGGATTGAGTGGCTTGGAAGATCGAGAGAAGCCCAATCGTCGCCTGTGTGCTATTTGGTCGACCATGGAGCGTACAGCGCAATTTCTCCGGTCTAGGGATTGAACATTAATACTATCCATAGCATACGTACATACTACTCCCAACATGACCACCTCTGGCTTAATGTACTCTCGATCGGCAACGGTGAGGGGATCCCGAAAGAAATCCTCGTCACCTAAGGAAAACATACTGTGTCTAGAATAAGAAAGGGCTCGTTTACTACTTTCCCACGGGAGAAGGATCCCTGGAACCCACTTTCCTTTTGTATGTGAGACCAGGCCATGAGACATAGACTGCTTCTGCCGAGTATGGCCATTGTTTCACCCTAGCCGTGTGATTGCTGGCCAAGTTTCTACACTGGCAGTGGCAATCCGAATACTTTCATGTCTCATCCTCTCTGCCTCGTTGGATTGGGCCATGGTGTACCTTGTAAAGGATCATGCATGCATCATATGAGTGATGCTGCGTGACAATAATATAATGGCTCGCGCATGTCATCTGGCCGTGGAAGTCCGTGAGTGTGAGAACTGAGCCTATATTAGGCACCACATTTGACTACTGAAATTACGTAAGCCAAATTTCGTTTCTCGCACACCGCCACCTGCACTGTTTTCAAGAGCACGTCTATCTTTACCTGTCTGTCCATGCTGTGACGCGGAAGACCTCACGAGAAACAGTGAATACGCAACCTGTCCTCCCTACACGCTTCCATGCTCACGCTCGAGCCGTGCTCCCCACTCAAAGTGCACCGATTAGTATGATTTATTACAGTTCGGGTATCTGCGAGCAATTGAAGCTAAATACAACTATCGCAAGCAAGCTTTAAAAGGAACGTGAAATTTTTGAAAAGGACCGCGGAAGTTTTGAAAAGAACGTGGAAAATGAGAGAATGTCCGTGTCAGTGATCTGAAACTTATTCAAGTTGGCCCAGTCTGTCATAAGCTATGACACTGCCCATGGTACTTTCCAATTGTACCCAGTACTTTTACCTAGATTTACCGGCCAGTGGCAGCTGGCTGACAGCAGACAATGGGCCAGGGCGTAACACGAATTTATCAGTCGTTGATGGGGCGAGATTGCCACTACCATAGTTATCTTTCGCCGGTGGGGCCATGAATGGATGTGCTTCAGTGTTGAATACAACTTGACGAAGCATGGATTATTAAGATCAGCCTGCCAAATCTCTGAATCGATGAGACTTACAATCATCAAGACTGATGTGATTCGGGTCGTCAAAAGTGAGATATCTACAAACGCGAGAGTCCTTTGAGCCAGAATTGACATTCAGCGGCCGGGATATTGCTTACAAGTACTTGAGCACTTCTGCGAACCAGAAACTCTCCGTATCATCGACCTTCGTGACCGTACGGTTGTTCACGTCATAGATCCCAGTAAAACCCGTGTTTGTGGACAGATATTTGTTAAAACTGGCGACTGCACAACGCGCACGTTCCAGATATGTTTGATTGCCTGTCACGCGCCATGCGTAGAAATTGCTCTCGAGCACTTCAGGACGCTGGATGTAATCTGCAGCAGTGATGTAGTAACCGTGTTCAAGGTAGAAGGCCAGCTGTTCCGCGGAGGGACTGCCATTTCCGGTGTACCCTCCGTCTGCCGAAATATATGCAAATGCCTCGGGTCCAATACCGGTCCTGAAAATGAGCTTAATGCGGGTTGGTTCTATGAGGTGATGAAAAGGCGTACGCAGTACCCGCATACGTGTTCCAGCATGCATCGTTTAGCTCCAAAGCGAACTTGACGATGGCATCGTTATTGGCCAGTTTGCCACCTGGTCAATTCGTTTTATTCCTTAAAGCGAAGCGATGGCAAAAGATTATACCGAGCAGCCAATTCCCGGCATGGAAGCATTCAAGATGAGATCCCACATGACGGATAAGCTTCTCGTCGTCATAGTCGGCCAAGTAGACATGACCCCCGGCAGTTGAAGTCTTTTCGGGCATCATTAACACGAAGTGCAGTTTATTGTATCGGCATGTTCTGACTGACCCTCATCAAAGTTTTAATTGAGGAGTCGACTGCGGTCAACCATGAGTCCGCAAAAGTGTTGTCGTCCGTGTTTGACAATCGTGCGTACTTGATGAGATATTCGAAATAACTATCCGAACCTCCTCCCCAAGTCTGAAGACTTATTGAGCCAGGATTCTTCCTTGAATTCAATCCACGTACCACGTATCCGCCAACAGGAAGACCACTATTTGGGTCTATACCTTGTGCAGGAAGGCCTGCGCAGTGTTCAGCATAAACAAAACTTTCGCCGTTGATTGTAGAAACGCACCTGGAAGAGGCGTTGGCTATAATGACTCAGGTTAATGAAACAAAAAATATAAATCCAACCACACACATTTTTCGCAATTTTGAGCACCGAACCCTCTACTAACTCTTTATAAGTGTCATTGCCGGTATATTCACTCAGGCGGGACCACTCCAGGGTGAGCTACGGGGGAATCAGTGTGCTGAATTGACTGAACGGCGCAATCAAAATATGGCTCACAGTTCCTGCTCCCGCAATGCTCATCTACGTAGAATCGACGTTAGAACACACTAACTATTGACCTCTGTTCAGCGGCGACAAACCGTTCCATTGACAACCGTGTTGGAGCTGAAGTCAATTTCTCCGAACGGGATGGTGTTGCCCTGGAACGTTTCAAGGTCCGATCACTCAAGTCTCGATTAGTGCGTTCAATTACACTCACGTGAGACCACGCGAGGGACAAGCGGTCAGCAAGCTGCTTTGCTTTCTCGATGAGGAAGAAGTGCTGCTTCCCGCTGAGCTCGTATGCGCTGATAAGACCTCCAACATAACGGATAGTACTCTCGAAGATGCTGCAACGCGTCATCAGCACGGGATACAGTTTAGCTGTAGAGCACTTACTTAACGGTGTCCGGGGTGTTCGATTCCGTGAAGTTAATGCTTTGCGCGAAGTTGAGTGCTTCATTGAAGAAGTCCTAGATTTATGACATTTATCAGGGACGGTAAGAGGGAAAGGTAAGTTGTTGTTGTCGTCATACTGTGAATCCCATGATGTACTGAGAGCACTATTGAGCTGAAAGACATACGGAAGATAGCGAGACCTACACACCATGGTGCTCATGGCGTCTACAATGGTAGCACCCCACCCATTTCGAGGGTCCCAGAAGTCGTGGCTCAGCGGTGCCACCTCGTCATGACCAAAGGCATGTTCTCTACAACCATCAAATTCGTGCTTGGGGACAATACGCTGGAAATCTCCTTCGCGCACCTGTATGCATTATAACTCTCGTTGAAGATCTGGACAACTGATGCACGATCTGCAGCTGCGCTGGAGGGGACGGTGAGACCAGGAAGTTGTACACAGCCTGCCTGAGCAACGATAGCAACGGAGGCGAGACCAATGGCTCTCAGGAAGAGCCGCATGGCCAAGGGGAAGATTACTACGGGCAGGGAAAGTATCCTGAGACACGGTCATGGCATTCGACCATTTATGGTCAGGCAGGGCAATATGTTAAATGAATTGTGGACAAGATGCGGGGACAGATTCAGGGAATATAAAACCCTTTACAGGTGATCCCGCAGAGAGTGGGGACTCTTGAGACAGGGCCATGAGCGCTGAGCATTCAATGTTCAACTCCAGAAGCTCGGCTAAGGCGAACTACAAGCGAGAAGGCATATGCCATTGTTAAGTTAGACAGTTTGGCGGGAAGGGATCGCGGCAGACGATAAATTTAAAAATTACCCGTCAGAAACTCTAAAATGTGAGAAGCCGCTCTCCAAACCAAAGGCTTACAAAATCAGCTGACGGGCGACTTCCCTCACATAGTGCAACATAGTTGGACACTGCAATATGTTGTTGGCTCACTGGCAGCTCAGTTGTTCGTGGAACGACGTTCTGTCGGAGGTAAGCTCGAAACGGAGTGCGGGCCCGGGAGCGCCCGATCATGCATCATGTACTATACAAGTTAGCATCATTCATACAGAACAACGCATCGGCAGCACCACATGTGCAGCCGCGTATTCAATACAGTAACGAGGCGACGTCACGACGTGCACCTCTATTGCCCATCATTCATAGTTAGTACCAAACCTTTCCAAGACGCTTTCCCCTTATTGCTAGATTACTTCTCACCCTTCACAGTAGATACACTCCTTTTGCCAGCTATGACTTTCTGTAGTTCACCCCCGACGACAAATTATTCTCATCGGTTTTTGACACTTGCACGCTCGTTAAGTTGGTAGGAATTCTTCAACTTACGCGCCAATGTGACTTCAACTCCATCTGTAACACTGCTTCGGCAAACCCCCTTTTCTCCCTCCCGCCAGTGCCTCTCGGACACTCGCTCAGCATAACTGAGAGAACAAGTGGAAAGGAAAATAGCATGGGATACATGAAACGATGGGACGGAACTTAGAGAACAGAGGACAACTACCAATCATTGATCTGATGCGACCTACATCATATGTCCATACCGGTCAGAAATGGTGGTAGAGTGACCGGAGAGCTGTCGCGCGGCAACGAACTGCCCAATGTTTTCCTGGAAAGGTCCCGATGGCTCAAACCCACCCACGAGAATATTCTGCAGGCTGGGCAACGCTTCTGTCCTAATGATTTCTTGCAGGGCGGCCGCGATACCTGGCGCAAAAGTCCTTGGATCGATAGAGATTCTTTACCGCAGGAAATGGGAGTAAGAGTTCCAACCATAGGGTGTTCTCGATGGCATCATTCGCCCAAACTAGACGCGAATATCGATGCTCGATGTAGAGGTCCTCTATCATGGAAAGGAAAGGCAAACAGAAGTTACAGACCTGCGCGACGGACGAAAGCTGCCAATCTGGTTCTCTGCATGAGATTTCTATCACAGAATTTATGAAAGAAGGGTGAGGGAATCTGACGACGGCGGTGCTATCATCGAATTCCACACGTGTCCCGTCATCGCGTCATCCCTGAGTGCTGTACGACTGATGAATTGGGCGAGTCGTGGGCCGTCAAAATCAATCTGATTGAAGAAGGCTATATGGAAACCATCGAGTTGAGGGGCATCGATGTAGGTCACGAGGTCCTCTAAATATTCGATGACCCCTCAGAGCGGGGATGACAGAACGTTTGATGGAGGCAGACGTCGGTTTACCCAGTCGGGGCGAGATTGAGGGGATTGGAATCAAAAGTAAAGTGTTTGGAGGCTCGACAACATGGAGAGGAGAGCGGCCATTGCCTCGGGGGAAATGGGTATACTGTATTAGAAAGGTCCTTTCCACCGCCTTCACCAATGCCTTTGATCCCGCTTCTTCCGCTCCTGCGCAGGTGCAGGTCGAATGCTACCAGGCGCCAATGCAATCACCCGATATCCCCCTTGAACATGTATGTCTACACATCCCAAGGCTGCTTTGACGCGCACTCCCTCCAACGGTGGTCTCTTCGGGGTGCGTCCTCGTCCCTTTTTTCTTTCCTTTCTTCTCACTCTTCCTTTGCCGTTTCTGCCATCTAATATCTCATCTCATCTCTCTTTCCGGCCAGCTTAGTTGGTTGGGAAGATTAGGGTATCCTCGGTACGTACGCAGGGTTTATATGTTTGTTAATGATGAACAGGCTACAACCCTCTGCAAGTCCGTACTGCAGAACATGGCTCGCTCGGCTTCCCAATGCGCCATCTGGGTCACCAACAAATGACCCCAGATACGGCCCTTGGCATGACGAAGCGCGTCATCGTCGATCAGGGTGGTTCTTTCTCCCCTTTCTTCCCACTCGACGTACAAGCTGCGTCCGTACCCTGCGCCTCTGAGAAGGCCAGAAAAGCGCAAACCGGACATGTTGATACGATCCTCGCATTCAATTCGCACCTAGAGCTTCCCACCATGATCAAGCGTCGGCTCAAGGAGGAACGTCAAACTTACATTACACGTGGCGCGACAGTCGCGAGGCTTGTGTTAGGGCGTTGACGTGGACAATGGATTTCACCTGGTGCGTTGATGTTCTACACACTTACTTTTGTCGTTCTTCAGGCCTTAAAGGGCTTGACTGTAGGTCCTTGCTCACGATGGGTTTCTCGCCGATTGGACGTGTGATACTTTCAAGTTGCCCACCTCAGAGATGTTCTGCATACTGCTGCCATTCGCAGAACTTCTTGACTTGATGTGTCAAACATTCGAGTTTCTTCATGGACGCATTCCCGGAGCTGAGAGGATTTTGAGGTGCAGTAGGTGTGAAGATCGTGATGCGTAATGCCACTCAGCTTGAATTCGGAAGTGAAACTTACAGCGCAATTTCTCCGATCTGGGATCAAGACAAACATATGTACTACCTAATGTATAAACACAGTGGTTGCGTACATACTCCCAACGTGACTATCTCTGACTAAATGTGCTCTCCATCGGCAACTGTGACGGTGTCCCGGAAGAAATCCTCGTCACCCAAGGACGATACTTTGTGTCTAGAATAAGAAAAGGCTCGTTTACTACTTGCTTATTAGAAAAGTATCGCCGAGACCCACTTGTCATTTGCGTGTGAGACCAGGCCATCAAACGTGAACAGCTTCTGCCAAGGATGACCATTGTTCCGCGCCGGCCGTGCGATCGCCGGCTCTGAGTTTCTACACTGACAGTGGCGACACCCAAACACTTTCATCTGTCTCATCTTCTCCGCCTCATTGGTTCGGGCGCTGTACTTTGCAAACGATCCTGGATGATACGGATACGGGTGTTTGCCACCCAAGGCTACAACAGCATCAGCCATGGAAAGAAGCTCAACTTGCATATTGTCATGTCGACGACAATGTCCTGCCTAGACATGATAAGTCAGTATGGAAAGTGATCCCGAGTCGGAAACGACATATACCAGGCGCTGAAAGGTCATCACAATTGGCGATTCGCATGACTTGCACAGGAATCTGGCACCGATGAGCCCAATTTCAGCCTTCGTCTCTTGATTTTGTTCCTTGAGCCCTAGCAGCGAAAGTTCCAGGGAAAGCACATCAATGGCCTGTGGAAGAAGGCAGTTAGCCTTCGCGTGACCTATGAGTCTCAGCCCTGGCAGACATATACTGCACCTTCTCGTCAGGGACGAACTGATCGGCCCTCCACTTTCTTTTTGCTACCACCTCCCTGGAGTGGCGTACACATTCGTGCGCACATGCCCCGCGAAAGTCTAATGACTCTGCGGTAGCACATGTCTTTAGTGGATTACTGCACATGGTGCAGATAAAGCGGGCTGTGACCCGCTCAGCTGGATGAAGAACTCTCGTTGAGGCACTTTTCCACTTCGGTTGGCCCAGCATCGAGTCAAACGCTATAAGCGCGTTCTGGACCCAATTTTTGAGGTCGCTGTCGATCATGCCGCCTATCAGCTCAGAACGCTTTAGTTCAGAACCCAGTACTCTCGTATTTGCTAAAGAATGGGTCGTATTCGACGGAACTGGCATCACATCGTCTCTATCTTGTAGTGCTTTGATAATGGGGAGTTCTCGAAACTCGGCCAGAATAGGAATAACAGGGTGGTTCTTTCCTTGCACGAGCCGATTGTAGTGATGGGTAATATCTACGCGTCTCATTTGCCGGGCGTGCACCTTTTGTCTTCGTTCTTTTTTCTCAACTTGAGAGACGATCTCGGCATCAATTTTGGAAAGGAGTAATCGCACATCTTTGTTTCCATTACAACATTTCTTTCTAGCTGATATAAAGTGAATGCTTACCATCCTTGGAAATCGTTTCCAAGCACGTGGTATAACTTCGATGTAGTGAGGTGTATGTAGAGGTGTTTAAAATGTCTTCGACGTTCCAACCGGCGTCCGTGGCTAGCTTTCGAGTACTACACACGAGTAACACAACTGGAGAGCAGGCTGAAAGGGAAAACAATGCTCACAAATCCATGTTTGAAGCCTTTGTCGTTCGATATTTAAGACACCACCGCTGGCTCCACTGATGGAGGATTTTTGCATGCTAGAATTGCGGTTGGTGAACACCAGTAGTGTGAATATTTGGGCACGGACCTCGAGAATCTGTTTTTGTTGAAGAATATTGGTTTCAAGACGCTGGGTAAAACATTAGAGTGAGGGATTATAGTTGTTAACGCAGGACTTACCCGAAGATAATCATCCTGAGATACGTTCCCCTCTATCATTTTGTCGTACTCAAGAGTAGTTTTAATCACGTCACTCCAGAGACCTAGCCATTGGCCATGCCGTGCAGGAGATAATGAAATATCTTTATCATATGACTCGACGAAACCTACAGTAATGTTGAGTTGCACCTGAAGATCGCGGTAAGCACGATATCATGTGATCGACTACACACCTACCGGGAAGATTAACAACGGGTACTTCTAAATATCTGAGCCTTTCTTGAAAAAAGCGCGATTCTGAATCCGAAACACCACGGTATGGGCGACTCTGGAGACCAACATGGACACTTTGTCCACTAAAGTTAGTAGGAAGGTGATGATTAATAAGAAACATTATAACACACTCAAAGAGCTTTCTACGACACTCGTGCTACGTAAACCTGAGCAAGATATCATAAGGAAAAGACGCAACACGGACCTGTCCGCATATACGAACTCTAGCCACAAATGACCAAAACATTCGTTTTGTCACGACATGACAAACCTGGTAGATTTACACCTATCATGATGAATCTGGATTTATTGTGACCACGACTCACATAACAGTGTCCCTCGTCGAATATGAAAGCCGCGTATGTGGATTCACTCCAGCCCGGCAGCGGCGGAGGAAGATCGGGTACGACGCAATGACGGCGAGCACGACGCCATATCATCACATTAGAAGGGTTGAGAAGGGTTGCGCAGAGGTGCTTGCTACAGCGTGAAACGGAGAGGACGTCTTTGGGAGAGTTCACATGAGAAAGAACCTCAGCAAGGATCTCGAGTGGGATTGACTCCAAACACGACAACAGAGAAGAACGTTCTCCTTCTCGCCCTACATCACGCTTGTCGAGCCTTTGACACTTTGGTGGTGGGGGGGTATTCTCGTTCGCAGACATTTTCACTCGTGTGCACCTGGCCGTAAGTTAGGAATAGAGTACAAAGCCGTACAAACTGAAAAGCACGGCTGAAAAGTGCTGTTGCCGAGCGGGCAAGTGATGTCCACCAATCAGCTTCAATAATTTGGTTTAGTGTAGTTCTAGTCTAAATGCGGTAATCTAGTCGAAATCAAAGTGTCTAATAAAGTTATCCACTATTGAGTAGGATTTCCAATCAATGTTTGAGAATTGCTGACAGATGATCGCCTTTCCGACTCGACTGGGCCGGTCAAGCCGGTCAAGGTTCGATGTGGCTCTACAATTGCTCCCCTCTCAGTACATGTGTGGCTAGGTACTCCATCGCCTTCCAAGCACTAACATCTGTGGGCCATGTAGGTAGATAGATAATTTATGCTAAATTATCACTGCATGCGGTGCCCTGACAACGAGTGATCGAGCAGTCGCGCTCTCGCTAGCCCACGACCGTTTTCCTGATGCGCATTGGCGTTCACAAATCACGAACCGCCTTCGCCAAACTCTGAAAAATGAAAATGCCTAGACAGGCACCGTGAGGGCATGATTGATCGACACGAGGTATCATCGCACTTAAATTCAATACAGTAGCCTCATCATGCCGGCGTCGCACCGCCATCAGCTTTGCCGGGCGTTTAAGCAAGGCCCGATCGACGCTCACGACGCTCACAACCCCATGGGTACAGATAAAACTGTCAAGATGGACAATTCTACACAGTGGTCTGTCATGCAGTGCATTTGCACTCGCTCAATACACGGCCATGGCTGCCTCGGTCGTTTTGGCTTGTCTCAAAGCGGGACGCCGTCATCATCCACTTCCATCACCGTGACGCAACACTTGACTGGCAGCGATTGGTACCAACTGGGCTATTAGGTGAACTATCTTTATGCTTCCTGGTCCTCAGAAGTCTCATCCTCATCGTCTTCTTTCTACTGGTCAGGCTTTCATTAAACACCATGATCTTCCCTTTTCTTACATTGCTCAGTGGAATCGCTCTGTTCCCTCCCACAGCCGCTTGGCCCACCCCGCCCATTCCTGTGACCCATTACGTCGATGTCAGCAATGATATTGCAGGTCTCGTCTTTGATCCGCCTTACATTGTTAGTCAACCAAACAGTCAATGTATTGATCGTTTTTCTGACATTTCTCTCTTTCAGACCGCCGCACCCGGAGACACCGTCTCGTTTATTTTCCATCCCAAGAACCACACTGTGACCCAGTCCATCTTTGACGCTCCATGCACGCCTCTTTTTGGCGGAATCGACACTGGCTTGTGCGTCTTATTATGCAAATACTTATCACACCGCGTGTTTTCTGATGTCTTTGAATCACATAGCGTCACTGTTGCACCAGGGACTTATTACAACAACCTCCCCGCGCGAAAATTCCTTGTTGAAGACGTACGCATTCCCTTCAAATATGCCACATGATGTCCTTTGTCATCGTTTTCTTGCTAGTCGAACCCCGTCTGGATCCATTGTCGCCAAGCTGCGAACACTGCGGCCAGCCACTGCGGCCAGGGCATGGTATTCGCAGTGAATCCTGGGCCTAATGGCAGCGACAGCTCGTTCGCTACTTTCAAGGCAAAGGCGCTAGCCATTGGCGCACAGCTGGCGTCCAAGGACACGAAGCATTAGTTAATTCTATATATAGTTCACTTTCAACCTCGACTTCGACCTTGGCCTCTACTTCAACTTTGAACGAAGCGTTCTCCCTAAATGTCGATGGCTGCTTTTGATTGGCGTGGTTTGACGGTGATGGTTACTGGCTTTTCCTTATTTCAATCGGACTTGGGCTTTTACTTTGGGCGATCATAATTTATTAATTCTTCACGAAATACATCACTCATTTTTTCCCTCCCCTCCTGTAATAACCGGTACCTTTACGCACTCAGACAATTTTTTACTTCGTTGTCCCAGACATTATGCTACGTTATCACCCTCAAGGACTGAAAATTTTGACGGACAGCGCCCATGCGTCGCAACATCTGAATCGGGGTTGTTGCTGGACTTGCATAGTAGTACATACATGGTATATCGCTGCGGGTTAGATGAAAAATGGCGTCAATACTTGCCTTCACTGACATTTCGATACCGGCTAGCCATTCATTGAGCTACGCTTGGAGCCTCGGCCACTGGCACTCGCAGCCCATTTCTGTAGGCCGCTGTCGGGTTGCCCGAGCCGCCACCCGGCGCGCCACAACGCGGCTGTCACTTCTCCTCCGTCGACCACCAGCGATATAGTCGCAAACGAATTGAATTCTACTCCTCCCCCACCTCTCCCTTTCTCATCTGTTTATTTTTACCCACTTGCACCGTTGATCTTCGGGCTATGGCGATCAACCTAGCATCGCACGGCTGCTCGCCGGCCACCGTAACTGTACGCTCCAATGCTTCAATGTTATTTTTCTTTATGCTAATCGTTTCACCCTCGGTTCTTCCTGTACTCTCTGCACGGCACATTCCCTTCAGATCTGGTACATTTGACACTCCCCAGTGGTTCCGGATCCTCTCTTACATGTACTTGCGTGTATTTAACGTCCTTCCCCTACTAGTGGAGAAGAGCATCGCGTTCTAATCACAAGTATCCTCTTTTTTTTCTCTGTGTGCTTTCGTATCTGTTGTTTTTTGTCTCGACGCCCTCGAATTCGACAGCATGGAGTGGCCATCCACGACGCTCTCGTCGCTGTCTCTCCGTCGTTGTGACCTATTTGCTTCCCTCTCCTCCCCTATGCTTCCTCTCAGGACGACAACTCCCTTCTCGCAGAGTCTGCCTTAATCACAGCAGCAGCAGTACCTAGTCGAGAACCTCAACTCAATGTCCTCAATGTCTCGAGGTGTCCAAGACCAGAGAGGGCATCAACATATGTAGATTCTTGCTCCCTGTGCCCAAGTCAACCGGACTTGCATCAGCTGTTTCTGTGCAAACAAGTGACAGTGTCCCGCTGACACAGAATCTCCAGGGTCTTTTTTTTCGCCGACTACAAGGAACGACAGTGGGGCCGGCTTGCGCGCCACGAAAAATACGTCAACAAACGGCCCCCGACTCCCACGTGTCCTGGCCGTGCTGTGCGTTTTCCCCATTCTGGATGTACACATTGTCATGCCATAAACACATTACATTCATTGGCATCCCGCCCATAGTTTAGCGCGATCCTATTTCTCGTTTCTCTCGTCATGTGCGGCCAAAATTTAATTGCCTCTCGAACGTCTCATATTAACATCGGCCCAGTCGGTGTTTCAGCAACACTTTTGAGCGCCATGCTATCCCGGCGCTCGTCAAGGACCACGGCGCCTACGAGCACACGCTCACATCATGATAGCTATTGGAGATAAGACGGAACATCCAACACGGCCATTCATACAATCTCCACCCGCTCATGGCTGTCTCGGTCATTTCGGCTCGTCTCAAGTGGTTGAACACCGTCATAGTCCTTATCCATTACGCAAAACTCGACTTGCCCGATTGGTATCGACTGGGCTATAAAATGAGCTGTTTTGATGCTTGCTGGTCCTCACAAGTCTCATACTCCTCATACTCTTTGTCTTCTCTCTCCTACTCACGGTCTATTTTTCACGAAACACCATGATCTTCACTTCTCTCGCACTGCTCAGCGGAATGATTCTATCCGCTTCCGCGGCCCCCTGGTACTCCCCGCCCGACCCGGCAACCCATTATGTCAATGTCAGCAACGATACTGCGGGCCTCCTCTTTGACCCGTCTTACATTGTCAGTCAACCAAGCAGCCATTATATATCGACCGTTGTGCTGATACGTCTCTCTTGCAGTCCGCTACGCCTGGAGACACCATCAAGTTCACATTCCACCCCAAGAACCACACTGTGACCCAGTCCAGCTTTGATGCTCCATGCACTCCTCTTTATGGCGGAACCGACACTGGCTTGTGAGTCCTACATATCCAAATATATATCACACGTGTTTTCTGATACGTCTTTGCACCGCACAGCGTCCCTGTTACATTGGGGACTTATTACGATGACCTCCCCTCGAGGGAATTCGTCGTTAAGGACGTACGCGTTTTCCTTCAAATATGGATTTCTCGCCATGATGGAATTGACTGTCCTTTGTTATCGTTTTCTTACTAGTGGGACCCCATCTGGATCCATTGTCGCCAAGCTGCGAACACTGCGGCCAGCCACTGTGGCCAGGGCATGGTATTCGCAGTGAACCCTGGGCCTGAAGGCAGCTATAAC